>Ga0068865_100002453_pt1 | contig 10976 bp, 6 predicted proteins | sample KBSMisM12_FD_75293 | JGI IMG/M metagenome (GOLD analysis project Ga0068865, IMG submission 75293) | Miscanthus rhizosphere microbial communities from Kellogg Biological Station, Michigan, USA - KBS Miscanthus M1-2 | ecosystem: Host-associated > Plants > Roots > Rhizosphere > Soil ...
GTTGAACAGGCAAGAGCTCCGATGGACGCAACGAAGACATGTCGACGTGTGAACATGCCTTGATTGTAATTTCAGATAACGTCCTCTTAACTTTTCGCTTTGTCGAGCGCACGGTTGATTTCAAGAACGTTGACGCGCGCCTCGCCGTAGATTCCGAGCCATCGGCCCTGCGTATGCAGGGAAACGAGCTGCTCAATTTGGTCGGCCGTCATTCCTCGGGCTGTCGCTACTCGTTGAGCTTGCAGCCTTGCATTCTCGGGCGAGATATCCGGATCCAACCCACTTGCAGAGCGGGTCACTGCGTCAGTTGGCAGCACAGTCTCGGCCGTCAAGTTGTTTTCCTTGCGATACGCCTCCGCCAATTGCTTGACCCCCGCGTACGACTCGTCGACGTCCTTTGTCTTCGGATCGTCCGGTACGCCATTGATCAACTTGTCGCTGTTAGGTCCTAAGTTAGTGCCGCTCGAGTTCGCCGCATCGTATCCGCTGCCCGCAGCAGAGGGGCGCGGTTGGAAATATTTCGGCGCCGTGAAATTTTGGCCAAGCAGTTCGGATCCAATAATCTGCCCCTTCGAATCCTTGATCAAACTGCCATTCGCCTGGTGAGGAAAGATCGTCTGCGCGATTCCATAGATCAGGGCAGGGAATAGCAGACCGAAGCCTACAACGAAGAAGACGGTGAGCATGATTGCAGGGCGAAGAAGTTTCATGTTATGCGAGCCTCAGAGCGACGAGGATCTTGTCGATCATCCAGATGAAGGGGAATGGAATGAGAATTCCAAACACACCATAGATAAGTAGGTTTCTGCGTAGGATCGCCGACGCATTCATCGGCTTATAGCCAACGCCACGCAGAGCTAATGGGATCAAAGCAACGATGATCAGGGCGTTGAAGATCACCGCAGCGAGAACCGCCGAGTGCGGATTCGTCAAGAAGTTCAGCTTCATCAACTCCGGATATGTCAGCACGAACATCGCTGGAATGATCGCAAAATATTTCGCGACATCATTCGCGATTGAGAACGTGGTGAGCGCCCCGCGCGTGATGAGAAGCTGCTTGCCAATCTCAACAACTTCGATCAACTTCGTCGGGTTGCTGTCGAGGTCGACCATGTTGCCCGCCTCCTTTGCGGCCTGCGTGCCCGTGTTCATCGCCACACCCACATCCGCCTGCGCAAGAGCAGGCGCATCGTTTGTGCCGTCACCTGTCATCGCAACTAGCCGACCACCGGCTTGCTCAGTTCGGATGTAAGCAAGCTTCTGCTCAGGGGTCGCTTCCGCAAGAAAGTCATCGACTCCTGCCTCAGCCGCAATCGCCGCCGCCGTGAGCGGATTGTCACCCGTGATCATCACCGTCTTGATCCCCATCTCACGAAGCTGGGCGAAGCGTTGCTTCATTCCGCCCTTCACGATGTCCTTTAGTTGCACCACGCCAAGGACTTTGTCATCTTGCGCAACGACCAGCGGTGTGCCACCTTCGCGTGCAATTCGATCGACAATCGCCTGAACGTCCGAGTGCATTTCGCCGCCTTGCTCTTGCACGAACCTCTTCACCGAATCAGCGGCGCCCTTTCGGATTTGCTTGCCTTCGGTGTTGATACCGCTCATCCGCGCTTTCGCCGTGAATGCGACGAATTCCGCATGAAGGTTGGTCATGTCCCGCTCGCGGATGTCATATTCCTCTTTCGCAAGCACCACGATGCTTCTTCCTTCCGGAGTTTCGTCGGCCAGCGACGAGAGTTGAGCAGCGTCGGCCAACGCCTGCGGAGATACGCCCGGTGCGGGATGAAACGCTGTTGCCTGTCGATTGCCAAGAGTGATCGTCCCTGTCTTGTCGAGTAGCAACGTGCTCACATCCCCAGCTGCTTCCACCGCACGTCCCGACATCGCAAGCACGTTGTGTTGCATCACACGATCCATTCCCGCAATACCGATCGCGCTTAAGAGTCCACCAATCGTGGTGGGAATCAAGCAAACAAGGAGCGCAATCAGAACTGGAATGGTCGGGACGTCTCCATGCCCCGCCGCCTGCACGCTGTAATGCGCGAAGGGAAGAAGCGTAACCGTCGCAAACAAAAACACGATGGTCAAGCCGGCAAGCAGAATAGAGAGCGCGATTTCATTCGGCGTCTTCTGTCTCTCCGCCCCTTCCACCAACGCAATCATTCGGTCGAGGAATGAGTGACCCGGTTCCTGGGTCACCTTAACGACAATTCGATCTGAAAGAACGCGCGTGCCGCCCGTGACAGCAGATCGATCTCCACCCGATTCACGAATGACCGGTGCAGACTCTCCTGTAATCGCAGACTCGTCCACGCTCGCAATTCCTTCAACCACTTCACCATCCGCCGCGATGGGATCGCCAGCCTCGCAGACGAAGAGGTCGCCTTTCTTCAACGCAGGAGCTGGCACTCGCTCCTCCTTGCCATTAGGAAGAAGCTTGCGCGTTTCCGTCGTCGTCTTCGCTCGTCTCAAAGCGTCCGCCTGCGCCTTTCCCCGACCTTCGGCCATCGCCTCTGCAAAGTTGGCGAACAACACCGTAAACCATAACCAGAGCGCGAGCTGGCCCGAGAAGAGAACATCGCCGTGCTGGATCACATCTCGAAAGAAAAAGTAAGTTGTGACCACACTTCCGATCTCGACCACGAACATGACCGGATTCTTCGCTACTTGTCGCGGATCGAGTTTTCGAAGCGCGTCCACAAGTGCGCGCTTGACGATCGTCGGATCGAATAGCTTGCTCGGCTGATTCCGCGGCTTGTGCATTTTCGGTGCGCCTGTAGTAGGATTTTGAGAAGGAGTTAGGATAGCCATTTTAGTGAAGCGTTAAGTCTTGAGTAAGGGGTGTTGAGGTCGTTGTCGCGCGATCCGAAATCCGAGATCACTGGGTCAGTCCTTTCAGCATTTGGAAATGCTCGACAATCGGCCCGAGCGCCAATGCGGGGATGAATGTCAGGGCGCCAACGATGATCACAACTCCGATCAATAGCATCACAAACGTGCCGTTGTCTGTCTGGAATGTTCCCGCCGTAATGGGCACGAATTTTTTCCTGGCCAAACTGCCCGCAATCGCTAACATCGGCAGCAGCATCAGGAAGCGACCAATGAGCACGTCCAATCCAATCGTGAAGTTGTAATAAGGGGTGTTCGCGGTGATGCCGGCAAACGCCGATCCATTGTTCGCCGCGCCCTCCGTGTAGGCATAGAGGATTTCGCTAAACCCGTGTGCCCCTGCGTTATTCAAGTTCCCGGTCGTCGGACCATAAGTCGTATCAGATCCACCGTATGCGCTCCCCGCATACGTATTGACCGCAGCGATAGATCCATCTTTTGGCAGATTCAAGTTTGCGCCGAGGGCGGTGAAAATCAAGATGATTCCCGCGAAGATGATCATCGCGAGCATCGCCATTTGCACCTCGAAGCGTTCGATCTTCTTGCCCAGGTATTCAGGGGTGCGCCCGACCATTAACCCCGCGATGAAGACGGCGAGAATCGCGTACAGCAGAATGCCGTACAACCCCGCCCCAACCCCGCCAAAGATGACTTCGCTTGTCATCATATTGAAGAGCGGCACCATGCCACCGATGGGTGTATAGCTGTCGTGCATCGAGTTCACCGCGCCGCAAGAGGCACCGGTTGTAACCGTCGCAAACAACGTCGAAGATGGAATGCCGAAGCGAACTTCTTTACCCTCCATGTTCGCCGCTTGAACGCCAAGTTGCGCAAAGTGTGGATTGCCGTTCTGCTCGGCGGTGTTGCAAATGAACGCTCCGCCCAAGAACATCACTGACATCGCCCCGAAGATCGCCCATCCCTGTCGCGTGTTTCCGACCATCTTCCCGAACATGTAGGTCATTGCAGCGGGTATCGACCAAATCAATACAAGGGTGAAGAAATTGGAAAACGGAGTCGGGTTCTCGAATGGATGCGCAGAGTTCGCGTTGAAAAACCCGCCGCCATTCGTTCCGAATTGCTTAATGATCTCTTGGCTCGCAACCGGTCCCATCGCGATAGTCTGCTTCGCGCCTTCCACCGTCGTCGCGGCTTGATAGGGAAGGAAATTCTGAGGAACGCCTTGCCAAACATAAATCAGCGCGCCGACCAAACAAATAGGTAGCAACACATAGAGAGTGCATCGCACCACGTCAACCCAAAAGCTTCCAATTCCTTGCGCACTTCGTCTTGCAAATCCGCGCACAAGCGCAACCGCCACGGCGATACCAACTGCAGCCGAAGCCCAGTTATGAATCGCAAGCGCCACCATGTTCGACAGGTAGCTCATCGTCACTTCGGGAATATAGCTTTGCCAGTTCGTGTTGGTCGTAAAGGATGCAGCTGTGTTGAACGCCAAGTGAGGCGTCATCTGGGTTACACCGAAATGCTGCGGGTTAAGAGGCAGCATTCCTTGCAACCGCAGCACCGCATAGGTGAAAAGCATTGACACGCAGCTGAACAGCAACAATGAAAGCGCATACTGCGTCCACGGTTGATCGTCATCTTCCTTGACACCTAAGAAGCGGTACGTCAACTTCTCCGGCCACCCAAGGACCGGCTGCAGAAAGGTGCGCTCGCCTTGAAACACTTTGGACAAGTAGGTGCCTAGGGGTTTCGTAAGCAATATGAGCACACCGAAGAACACAAGAATTTGGAAAGTTCCGTTCAGTGTCATGTCAGAACTTCTCCGGCTTGAGCATCGCGACCATCAAATACACGAAGATCAAAAGACTCAGGAGCGCCGCGATGAGATATTCACTCATCTTGTGCGCCCCTGCGAAGTTTCTCGAGCCAGTTTGTGTAGAGGATCGAAAGCGCGAAGAATGCGATTGCGATCGAAACGTAGAAAAGGTCTTGCATGGATTCTAGAACTTGGCGATTACCGCCAAGGTGAGGGTTGTACGGTGCTTCTCAAACCCGCTATGGGTCGCGAAGAACGCGTTGTCAGACAGGTCGTGTCGCGCTTCAAACCGAAGCGTGAAATTAGGCGAGAAAATATGATCGTACGCACCCGTGATCGAATAAAGCTTTACGGGAGTGCCCGTGCGTAGCCCGTCTTTGTCCTCAAAGCGATCGAAGCGTAGAGACCCAACTTTGGTTTGAGACAGTTGTTGACGGATGTAAAACACTTCGCCGTTCCACTTTCCGTTGTTAGGGGCTTTGGACGAACTGCCGAAGTCGGCGCTAAAACCAAGCTTTGTGTTTGCGCCAAGTTGATGATTTACAACGATGTTGTAAAGATCGACCCTGGATGTGCCGGGCGTAACAAAACCAAATCCACCGAAATATCCTTGGTCGTTGCTATCGTTCGAACCCTCCGTACCGGAGTGGTTTTGAACAATGACAGAAGTGTTAGAGTTGGGCGCGTAGTTGAGCGCAACACCCCAGCTCTTACTCTTGTTGGAGTCCTTGACTTCGTTCCAACCCTGCACGAGATAAACCGTTCCCGTTAGCTTTTCCGAAAGTGGGGAAGACACGCGAAGGCCGGTGTCGTAGCTCGGCTCGGCGTAAGTTGTGTTGAAAGATCGACTGTATTGATCTTGGGTGCGATTGTCGAGCGGCTCAAAACCAACCCAAGTGTCGAATTTGCCGAGGTCGACTGTGACAGGGTTCTTAGAAGACGTTTGGTACGTGACATAACCTTGTCGAATCAATTTGTATTTGTTCTTTCCCGCGGGTTCCGTGAGGTGAATGATGTCCGGGCCCAAACCGGCATAGAACATCGCGGTGAAGCCGAACCGCCCCGGCGCTACCGGCATGTAGAAATCGAGCTCCGCAAACGCTAAGGAGAGCATGTCGTTTCGCGTATCGAGTGCTCGTCCGTTCAAAGTCTCGCCATGGGGTGTGCGAGCGAGATCGTGTTGATAGTAAACGTCAAGATAGCCGCTGACCTGGACAGGATTGCTTGGGTGCGACTGTGCGGCAGCCAAAACGGAAACTGCTGAAAGTGCAAGCGAAGAGATCGTCTTCATGGAGCCATTCTGCAAAAGCAGTGCACCTTGATGCATGCGTTTTGGTGAGAGGGGTGCCAAACGTGCCATCAGAAGTGTCGACTTAGCATCCTTTCCGCCGCAGCGAAGTCTTGAGCAGTCTCCTCTTGAGCTGTTCCCGAGTGCCACCTTTGCATGCATTCATGCGACTGGATGTCTTGGTAATAGCAACGGCTCGCCCAACACTTTCCCAGGAGAAGTGCGAACGCTCCAACAAGCAGCACGACTAAATTTGGTGAGATGTACATTGCGCCGTTTCCTATCTCCGTCATCGGTTCAAGTTACGGCGCGGAGGCGTCAAGACGGGGTCAAGACGGGGTCGGGCTGCGTAAGGAAGGTGTAAAGAACGCAGTCTCGGAACGTAGGCAGGTGTAAATCCGCTCGGCTACTTAATCCAATTGAGGAGCGCCGTGGCGATTCCGAGGAAGATGCTGATGCCGATCACGTCTTGGAATGCCGTCTCAAAGGGCCCGGCAGTTAACGCGGGATCAAATCCCATCCTCTTGGAGAGAAGGGGAATGATCGTTCCCACCGCGCCAGCAATGTTCACAGATATGAACATGCCAAGGAAGATCGTCAGACCAAAAGCGGGCCGACCCTCCCACACATAGCCGATTGTTCCCAAAACAAGAGCGCAAACTGCGCCGAGAATAGCGGTCGTCTGCAGTTGCCGAGCGACCGCATGCTTCCAGTGCTCGAGCTGGACTTGGCCCGTAGACAATCCGCGAATAATGATTGCGGCAGATTGTAGCCCTGTATTCCCACTGATCGCCGAGATGATGGGCATGAAGCTCGCTAGGAGGATAACGGTTGCAAGAGTCTTATCGAAAATGTGAATGACCACACCGGCCAACAATTCGATGAATAACGTCGCCAAAATCCATGGCATCCGCATCTTTGCGATTTGTGCCGGTGATTTCCTTTCTAATTCCTGCGCATCAGATCCCGTGATGTGCGCGATGTCTTCCATGTATTCGGCTTCGATGACGTTGATGACGCTGTCCGGCGTGATCACTCCCAACATCTCGTGCGTATCGTCCTTCACGACGGCTAGTGCGTTCAGGTCATAGCGCGCAAAGATGTGAGCAACTTGTTCTTGGTCGCAGGATGGTCCAACTGTCACGAGGTTTGGATCCATGAGATCTGTAATCGGCGTCTTCTCTTCTGCGCGCAATAGATTCCTGAGGTCCACTGCTCCGAGGAGCTTTCCTCCCGCATCGAGTACATAGATGTAAAAGATGTGCTCGGCATCCTGGCACTCCCGAAAGCGATTGACTGCATCCTTCTGCGTCGCGCCAGCGCGCACATCGACATAGCCGACCGACATGATTCCGCCTGCCGTTTCGGGAGGATATGCGAGAAGGTTCCGAATTCCTTCTGCAACCACCAACTCCGGTGAGCGAAGAACTGATTCCCTTAGGGCAGCCGGGGCGTCGCTCAAAATGTCGGCGCTCTCGTCAAGAGGCAACTCGGAAAGCACATTTGCGAGCCACGAAGGATCGGCGCCCTTCAACAGCGCAGCTCGCGTATCGGGGCCGATTTCGTCGAGAAGCTCCGCCGCTTCGCTAATTGTCAGGGCGGCCAGCAAGTCCTTGCTTTCAACCGGCTTTAGAAAGAGCACCGCATCGGCGAGATCCGCTGGATGCTGCTCGTCTAGCAGCGCCCGCAGATCACCTTCCTTGCCGTCGATAAGCGATTCGCGTAGCTTCTCGGCGAGGGCGATCGCATCGCGCTTGACCGTCAACAACTTTCGGCGATGATTGAACTGGTGCTTGACCGCACTAAAATCTTTCATAGGGTGGGGTGCAGGGAAGAGCTATTCCGTTCTTAACCGGTATCCGATCCCGCTTTCCGTGGTGAGAAGCTTGGGTTGCGCCGGATTCGACTCAAGTTTATGACGAAGCTGGCCCATATAAACGCGCAAATAATGATTCTCGTCCTTATACGCAGGACCCCAAACGTCGTTTAGCAATTGTTGGTGCGTGACAACCTTGCCCGCATTTCGGGTGAGCATGGCGAGCAGTCCGTATTCGTTGGGCGTGAGATGAACCTCTTCGCCGTCGCGAAAAACTTGTCGGTTTGGGAGATCGATTCTTACGCCGAAGGCTTCGACGACAGGCTCGGGTCCAGAATCTTTTCCGACATGACGTAGGGCGACGCGAATGCGCGCCATCAATTCTCCGCTCCCGAAGGGCTTCGTCAAATAGTCGTCTGCGCCCGCATCAAGAGCTGCAACCTTGTCCGCTTCTTGCCCCCGCGCCGAAAGAACGATGATCGGAACCTGAGTCCATTCCCGCAATCTCCGCGCGACATCGACTCCGTCGATATCGGGCAATCCTAAATCGAGAAGAACAACCGCCGGATTTTCCGTTGCCGTAAGACGAATGCCTTCTTCGCCCGTCTGCGCTTCGACAAGGTCGTAGTCCTTCGGGTCGAGAATGGCGCGCAAGAATCGACGGATCGGTGCCTCGTCATCGACCACGAGAATCTTAACCACGCGGCACCTCTGGCTGTGCGCGTCTTGGAATCTCTAAGTGAAATACTGCTCCGATTCCATCGCGGCGATTCTCCGCCCAAATCTGACCGTCGTGCAATCGCATGATTGCACGGCAGATCGCCAGCCCTAATCCGAATCCCCCGCCGCCTGCATCTTTCGGCTGGAAGAACCGCTCGAATATTTTCGACTCCTCGCCTTTCGGGATCCCAGGACCTCGGTCGGCCACATCCAGCACGATGTAAGTAATTCCAACGCGTGCGGTGATATCGACAGGCGAGTCAGCCGCTGTGTGCGCGACCACGTTCTCCAGCAAGTTCGTTACGACTTTCTCCATGAGCGGCCCATCTACAAAGACGAGGGGAATGTCTGCAGGGATGGCGACGTTAACCTCACGATGGCTGAGAAGATCGCGAGTGCGCTCCAGCGCAGTCCCTACTAACTCCTCGAGCGATTGCCAATCAGGTTTGAGTTGTACATTTCCAGATTGGAGTCGCGTCATGTCAAGCAAGTTCTGCACTTGCAAATTCAGCCGAATCGATTCCTCGTAAATGGTTTCGGCGAGTTGCTTTTCGTCCCCATTGCCATCGCGCAAAGAGCTTGCCGCTCCGGCAATCGATGTAAGTGGAGTGCGCAAATCATGTGAGATTGAGCTTAGCAACGCGTTCCGCATCTTTTCCGACTCTGCTTGAATGCGCGCCTCATGCGATTCCTTCGCAAGCATCGTACGCTCAATCGCCAGTCCGAGTCCATTTGCGAACGTCTCAAGTAGATTGAGTTGCGCAGACGGCATCGGCCAAGCATTCGCGCTGGGCAAAATGCCGAGAACGCCGACTGCACCTGCTCCCCCCCGCAAGGGCACGTAGTAGCCACGTGATCCTGGAAGAGTGTTCGTTCCTTTTCCCGCGGGTTCGTTATGTTCGAAGCACCAACGCGCAACCGCGTCTTCACCCGCGTCCCGCTCAAAACCAGTTGTGGAACTTGCGATTGCCTCCCACGCCTTATCCGCCAAAAAGATCGCGGTGTCGACATCGAAGACTTCTTGGATCTCCCTTGCCGCAACAACGGTGATCTCTCGCTTGCTTCTACTCTTCGAAAGTTCTTTGCTTAATGTGTAGAGCGCTGTGGTTCTTCGTTCCCGTTCGCTCGATGCGACCGCCTGTGCTCTAAGACGAATCGAAAGGGAACTTATCAGCACTGCCACTGAAAGCATCACGCCAAAAGTGATCAAGTACTGCGTATCCGCAACTGCGAACGTGTATTTTGGAGGGACGAAGAAAAAGTCGAATGCGAGGACGCTCAGAAGGGAAGCAAGGATGGATTCACGAGGACCGAACCGACTTGCCACGGCTGCAACGCCGAGGAGATAAACCATGATCAAGTTGGATGGTTCGAAACTGCCAGCCATGAGCGCGCAGATCACGGTCGCAAGGGACGTGACGATCAAAGTCCAGACGTATCCGCCGACCGAGCCCTTCGCGAGCGGGTGCGGCGACTTTGCTGCAGCCTCATCCCCGAACTCGGTCAAAACGTGAACGTTTATTTCGCCGCTTCGACGAACGATCTCATCGACGACGGACCCGTAAAGCAACTCGCGCCAACGAGGTTTGATCGGTTTGCCAACAACGATGAGATTCACATTTCTCTGGTGCGCGTACTGCAACACCTCCGCCGCGATATCGTGCCCCGAGAGGGTGACCGTGTGCATCCCCAACGATTCAGCTAAGTTGATCGCGGACCGAGCTCGCTCCTGATCTTCGTCTGAACGCGCCGACTGGCGGTCGCTCTCTACATACAAGGCGAACATCTCGGCATGAGAAGTAGAAGCGATGCGTGCTGCCGCTCGCACCACCTTGTTAGCGAGTCCATTTGGAGCAACGCACACGAGGATCCTTTCTCGGGTCGCCCAAATTCCGCCGACCCCTTGCTCCGCGCGATATCGCTGCATCTGCGCATCGACCCGATCCGCCGCTCTCCGCAACGCTAGCTCGCGCAAAGCAATCAAATTTCCTTTCTTAAAGAATCCTTCCAGCGCGTGGTCGATCCGCTCCGGAACATAGACCTTGCCTTCCTGCAATCGCTGGATCAGCTCTTCGGGAGGAATGTCGATAACCTCAATCTCATCGACCTTCTCAAGAAACGCGTCGGGCACCGTCTCCTTGATTGCGACACCCGTGATCTGTGCCACCACGTCGTTTAAGCTTTCGAGGTGCTGGATATTGACCGCGGTGTAGACGTTGATCCCCGCATGGAGCAACTCTTCGATGTCCTGCCACCTCTTTGGATGACGCGACCCAGGAGCATTGGTGTGTGCAAGTTCATCGACGAGAATAAGATTTGGACGCCGCACGATTGCCCCATCCACATCGAACTCACGAATCGCTACACCTTTGTATTCAATTTCGCGAAGGGGGATCTGATCGATCCCTTCGGTCAGAGCCTCCGTTTCCTTGCGCTTGTGGGTCTCGACGTATCCGATGACGACGTCAACCCCGCGT
>Ga0068865_100002455_pt1 | contig 10973 bp, 11 predicted proteins | sample KBSMisM12_FD_75293 | JGI IMG/M metagenome (GOLD analysis project Ga0068865, IMG submission 75293) | Miscanthus rhizosphere microbial communities from Kellogg Biological Station, Michigan, USA - KBS Miscanthus M1-2 | ecosystem: Host-associated > Plants > Roots > Rhizosphere > Soil ...
CGCGTTCGACACCGCCGCCGAGGGTTCGGTAGCTTTCGCCGCGGGCAATCAGCCGCGCCGGTCCGGCGGGGGGTTCGTTGGCGCGATCTTCAATTGCCGAAAGCCCTCGATCGCGGCGATCAACGGCGCGGCGGTCGGCGTCGGCGCCACCCTGACCCTGCCGATGGACATCCGCATCGCCGCGGACACGGCGCGGATCGGCTTCGTCTTCGCCCGCCGCGGCCTGGTGCCGGAGGCCGGCAGCGCCTGGTTCCTGCCCAAGCTCGTGGGCCTGCCGCAGGCCCTGCAGTGGTGCCTCTCCGGCCGGCTGATCCCGGCGCAGGAGGCGAAGGACGGCGGCCTCGTCGCCGAGGTGACGGCGCCGGACGCCCTGCTCGATCGCGCCCGCGCCATGGCCCTGGAAATCGCCGAGAACACCGCGCCCGTGTCCATCGCGCTGACCCGCCAGATGCTCTGGCACGCGGCCGGCCAGGACAGCCCGTTCGGCGTCATGAGCATCGACGGCCGGCTCTCCATGGAACTGGGCAAGGGCGGCGACGTGCGCGAGGGCGTCAGCGCCTTCCTCGAAAAGCGGCCGCCGAAGTTCCCCGGCAAGGTTTCGGCCGACCTGCCGAGCCTGGAGCCCTGGCTGAAATCCTAGGAAGCCGCTGCGGCGGGAGAGCGCTCTTGCGAGGACGTTCGGGCCCTGCGTCCGTGATGGGGCCGAATATCGGCGCGCCACAGGGCCGTCGTAGCCCGCCGCAGCTCCGTGAATTCTAGTCGTCGCGGCGGCCGCGCGCCACCTTGCGCCGTCACCGCGATCCTGTACCTAACGGCGCCATGCGGGGTCCCCGGCCAGTCACGATGACGGCGCGCGCCGAACGGCGGGCGATCGCGGGCCTGTTCGCCATCTTCGCCCTGCTGATTCAGGCGTTCGCGCCCATGGCCGCGTTTGCCGGCCCGCAGACGGCCGGAGGCGTGCTCTGCGTCGCCCATGGCGTTCAGGCGGGACCGGCGGACCAAGCGCCGGCCAAGGGGAGGACGCCGGCCCACGGCTGCGAACACGGCTGCTGCCCCGCCAGCGTCACCGCCTCACCACCCGACGCCGTCCAGCTGGCCGAGGCCGTCGCCTATGTCGCCGCCGCGCCGAGTCTGCCGCCGCGGACGGGACCAGCGCCGGGTCGTGGCCTCGCCGCGCCGCCGCCACCCTCTCAAGGTCCGCCCCGCCTCAGCGCCTGACGCGCCGGTCCGCCGGCGCCGTCCCCTGCCCGCCCCGTGGCGGCGCAGGCTTCGCCCCATGGCCTGAACCGCGCGCCGCAAGTCCTGCGGGCGCATGGACCCAATCGATGAAGTCCCTTCTCCTGGTCTCGACAGCCGCCGCCCTGGCGCTCCTGCCGCTGGCCGCCCGCGCCGAAGATGAGGACGCGACCACGGTTGCGCCCCTGGTCGTCACCGCGCCGGCCTCGATCGCCAACCTGATCGACACACCCAACACCACCTCGACCGTCACCGCGGAGCAACTCGAGCGGACGGTGAGCGTCGTCACGCCTGAGGACGCCCTGCGCTACGTGCCCAACGTGCTGATCCGTCAGCGGCACATCGGCGACACCCAGTCGCCGATCACCAGCCGGACGTCCGGCGTCGGCGCCTCGGCGCGCACCCTGCTCTATGTGGACGGCATCCTGGTCTCGGCCCTGATCGGCAACAACAACACCAGCGCATCGCCGAAATGGGGCCTGATCAACCCCGACGCCATCGCTCGGGTCGACGTGCTGAACGGCCCGTTCTCGGCCGCCTTCCCCGGCAATTCGGTGGGCAGTGTCATCGCCTTCGTCACCCGCATGCCAACCGCCCTCGAAGGCCACGCCGAAGCGCAAGGCGCCCTGCAGTCGTTCAGGAAGTACGGCGACGACACGACCTATGGAACGACCCGGTTTTCGGGCGATCTGGGCGACAAGCTGGGCGGCTTCGCCTTCCGGGTTGGCTTCAGCCACCTCGACAGCCGCAGCCAGCCGCTGAGCTACATGACCGCCGCGGTTCCGGCCGCGACCAGTACGGCGGGAACGCCGGTCACCGGCGCGTTCAGCGACGCGAATCGCCTCGGCGTCCCGGTCGCCGTTCTGGGCGCCGGCGGCTTCGAGCACCAGGTGCAGGACAACCTCTCGGGCCGCTTCACCTACGACCTGACGCCCTCGCTGACGGCGGCCTACACGGTCGCCCTCTGGCGCAACGACGACCGCTCCGGGGTGAACAGCTACCTGCGCGACGCGGCCGGGAACCCGGTCTATGCCGGCGCTGTCAACATCGCCGGGCGGACCTACAACATCGCCGCCGCGACCTTCTCCAACGGCGTCTACGACTTGGACGAGACCGAACTGGCCCAGGGCCTGTCGCTGAGTTCGCACACCGGCGGCGTGTTCGACTTCGACGTGACGGTGACCGGCTTCGACTACCTGAAGAGCCACCAGCGCCTCCCGACCACCGCGCTTCCCGGCGGCTTCGCGGGCGGCGCGGGCTCCGACGCACAGCTGGACGGCACGGGCTGGATCACCGCCGACGCCGCCGGCAAGTGGCGGCCAGGCTCGGCCCACACGGTCGGCTTCGGCGCCCACGTGGATCGCTTCACGCTCGACAACCCGAAGTACGCCATGGCCGACTGGGGGGGCGACGCCGACGGCGCGCTGCAGACCCTGAGCCAGGGCCGCACGCGGACCCAGGCCCTCTGGGCGCAGGATGTCTGGGCGCTGACACCGGAGCTCAGGTTGACCTTCGGCGGACGCTTCGAGTGGTGGCGCGCTTACGATGGCCTGAACTTCTCGGCCTCGCCCGCCCTGAACACCGTTCAGCCCGCCCTGGGTCACACCGCCTTCTCGCCCAAGGCCGTGCTGGCCTGGAGCCCGAACGACGACTGGACCCTGAAGGCCTCCGTCGCGGTCGCCAACCGCTTCCCGACCGTCAGCGAGCTCTATCAGGCGGTGACGACGGGAACGGTGCTGTCGGTCCCCAACCCCAACTTGCGGCCGGAGCGGGCGCTCTCCAGCGAGCTGTCCGTCGAGCGTCGATGGGGGGCAAATTCGGTGCGGGTTTCGCTCTTCGACGAGCGGATGAAGGACGCCCTGCTCTCCCAGACCGGCCCGCTCGGCGCCTTCACCGCCAGCTTCGTGCAGAACGTGCCGCGCACGCGCGCCACGGGCGTCGAGGTCGTCGCCGACACCAAGGATCTGCTGGTGAAGGGCCTGGAGCTCTCGGGCTGGGCCACCTGGCTCGACACCGAGGTCCTCGAGGACGCCGCCTTCCCGGCCGCGGTCGGCAAGCGCCTTCCCCAACTGCCGCGCTGGCGCGGGGCCGTGGTGGCCACCTACGCGGCGACGTCCAGGCTCGATCTGACGCTCGCCGCCCGCTACAGCGACCGCGCTTTCGCCACGCTCGACAACAGCGACCACTACGCCAACACCTATCAGGGGTTCGGGGCCTACTTCGTCGCCGACGCGCGCGTGCGTTACCGACTGACCGACCGGCTGAGCGCTGACCTGGCGGTCAACAACCTCAACAACCGCTCGTACTTCCTCTTCCACCCGTTCCCGCAGCGCATGGTCGTGGTCGACCTGAAGTACGTCTACTAGGGAGGCCGGCGCCGGAGCCCGGCGGCCGCGAACCGAAAACGGGCGAAATGGCGAAGAGGTTGGTAGGCCGGGTGAGGTTCGAACTCACGACCATTCGATTAAAAGTCGAATGCTCTACCACTGAGCTACCGGCCCACGACGCACGGCCGTGCGAACCGGCCTGGGCGAAGCGGCGCGGACCATAGGCAGGCGACCTGCGACACGCAAGCGCGGGTCTTACCTCTCCGCAAATCTGGGGTAGCATCCGCGCTCATGAGGTATGGCGTCCCGATAGTCATTGGGGCCGCGGCGATGCTGCTGGCCGGTTGTCTGACCACGCGTGAGAACGGCTCGCCGAGGGTCGAGACCACGTCGGAAGCCAATCGCGAGAGCCTGAAGGGCGCGGCCGAGGCGCCGCTGCGCGACGTCAACGTCCTGCGCACCAAGATCCCCGACGCGCTGCTGTTCGCCATGGCCGACCCCTACAGCCGTCCGCCGAAGGCCTGGAAGTGCACCGACCTGATCGCCATGGTCCAGCCGCTGGACGACGCCCTGGGCGAGGACCTGGACGCACCGTCCGAACAGGAGAGGGGTTGGAAGGAACAGGGCAAGGGCTCGGCGCTGGGCTTCGCCGCCGGCGCGGCCTCGGACGTGATCCCGTTCCGCGGCTGGGTGCGCAAGCTCACCGGCGCCGAGCGGCATGACGCCTTCGTGCAGAAGGCGATCACCGCCGGCGCCGTGCGCCGCGCCTACCTCAAGGGCCTGGGCGAATCCAAGGGCTGCAACCCGCCCGCGACGCCCAGCCACGTCCTCGCCGGCAGCGAGATCCCCAGCCAGGAGCTCAAGCCCCGCTATCCGATCCATCTGGCGCCAGGCCAGCAGTGAAGTCGCGCCGGAAGGCGTCCAGGCGTCCCTCGGAGATGGCCGCGCGCAGGTCGCCCATCAGCGCCTGAAAGACCGCCAGGTTGTGCCAGGAGAGCAGCACCTGGCCCAGGATCTCGCCCGACTTCACCAGGTGGTGCAGGTAAGCCTTGGAATAGTCGCGGCTGGCCGGACAATCGATCGATGCGTCCAAGGGCGTCTCGTCGTCGGCGAAGCGGGCGTTCTTGAGGTTCACCGGCCCGGCGCGCGTCCAGGCCTGGCCATGGCGGCCCGACCGGGTCGGCAGTACGCAGTCGAACATGTCCACGCCGCGCGCGACCGCCTCGACGATGTCGATCGGCTTGCCGACGCCCATCAGGTAGCGGGGCCGCTCCGGCGGCAGCATGGCCGGCGCGAAGTCCAGCACCTCGACCATGCCGGCATGCCCCTCGCCCACCGCCAGCCCGCCGATGGCGTAGCCGTCGTAGCCGGTTTCGATCAGCCGCTCGGCGGATTCGCGACGCAGGCCTTCCCAGACGCCGCCCTGCTGGATGCCGAACAGCGCCTGGGTGTCGCGGTGGCCGAAGGCCGCCTTCGAGCGTTCGCCCCAGCGGGCGGAGCGGCGCATGGCGCCGGCCGCCTCGTCCTGCGTGGTGGGAAGGGCCACCAGTTCGTCCAGCTGCATGACGATGTCGCTGCCCAGGAGGTCGGCCTGGATCTCGATCGATCGCTCGGGGCTGAGCACATGGCGCGAGCCGTCGATGTGGCTCTGGAACGTCACGGCCTCCTCGGTGACCTTGGAGATCTTCGACAGCGACATGACCTGGAAGCCGCCGCTGTCGGTCAGCATCGGGCCGCTCCAGCCGCTGAACTGGTGTAGCCCGCCCAGGCGCGCAACCCGTTCGGCCGAGGGGCGCAGCATCAGGTGATAGGTGTTACCCAGGATGATGTCCGCGCCGCTCTGGGCGACCTGGCCCATGGTCAGCGCCTTGACGGTCCCGGCGGTGCCGACCGGCATGAAGGCCGGCGTGCGGATCTCGCCGCGCGGCGTCGACAGCACGCCTGTGCGCGCCGCGCCGTCCGTCGCGGTGATCGTGAACGGAAACGCCGCCATCAGGCGGCTCTCCAGAGCAGGCTGGCGTCGCCGTAGGAATAGAACCGGTACCCGGTCTCGATCGCGTGGGCGTAGGCGGCCCGCATGGGCTCCAGGCCCGCGAAGGCCGCCACCAACATGAACAGCGTCGAGCGCGGCAGGTGGAAGTTGGTCATCAGGCCGTCGACCGCCCGGAACCGGTAGCCGGGCGTGATGAAGATCGCGGTCTCGTCGGCGAAGGGGCGGATGACGCCATCCTCGCCCGTCGCCGATTCCAGCAGCCTGAGCGAGGTCGTGCCGACGCTGATGATCCGCCCGCCCGCGGCGCGGGCCGCGTTCAGCCGCGTGGCGGTCGCTACGTCCACCTCGCCCCACTCCGGATGCATCCGGTGCTCGGCGACGCTCTCGGTCTTCACGGGCAGGAACGTGCCGGCGCCCACGTGCAGGGTGACGAACTCGGTCGCCACGCCCATCGCCCGCAACCGCTCGAGCAGGTCCGGCGTGAAGTGCAGGCCCGCGGTCGGCGCGGCCACCGACCCGTCCTCGACGGCGTAGACGGTCTGGTAGTCGGCCCGGTCGCGCTCGTCCTCGTCGCGCAGGGCGGCGATATAGGGCGGCAGCGGCATCGCGCCCCGCTCGGCGATCGCGGCGTCCAGGTCGGGGCCCGCCAGGTCGAAGCTGAGCGTCAACTCGCCGCCTTCGCCCTTGTCGGCCACGGTGGCGTCCAGCGCCCCCAACAGGCAAGCGCGGTCCGAGCTCTCGCCGAAGACGATCCGGTCGCCCGGCGCCAGCTTCTTGCCGGGCCGCATGAAGGCGGTCCAGCGGTGGGGCGAGAGCCGGCGATGCAGGGTGGCCTCGACCCGCACCTGACTCTCGCCGCGATGGCGCACGCCCTTCAGCCGCGCTGGGATCACCTTGGTGTCGTTGGCCACCAGCACGTCGCCGGGGCGCAGTTCGCCGGGCAGGTCGCGCACCAGCAAGTCGCGCATCGGCGCCCCGGGCGCCACGACCAGCAGGCGCGCCGCGTCCCTCGGGCTGGCGGGCCTGAGTGCGATGCGATCCTGCGGCAGTTCGAAGTCGAAATCGGCAAGCAGCATGGAGGCGGGTGAAGGCCACGCGAGGCCTGTCACGTCAAGTCGCGGCTCATGGTAGTCAAGGTTGATGTCCCTCGCGCGACTCGTGCTCACCGCCCTCCTCGGGCCGCCGGTGCTGGTGGGTGCGCTGCTGTGCGCCCTGGCCGCCAGCCTGGCCCAGCTGGGCCGCCGAAGCCCCGCCTGGGACGTGCTCACCCACGCCGCGCCGATCTATCTCGCGGGCGGGCTGATCGCGCTTGCCGCCGCCCTGGTGTTCCACGACCGCTACCGCGCCGTGGCGCTGATCGCCGGCGGGATCGCCGTCGCGGCTTCGGCCTTGCTGATGGCGCCGGAATACCTGCGCGCTGCGGGGCCGAAGGCGCCGCCAGGCGCACCCGGCAGCTTCAAGATCATCCAGTTCAACGCCTGGGGCGGCGACGGCGGCCTGCAGCAGCCGGTCGCCTGGCTGGCGGCCCAGAAGCCGGACCTGGTGATCATGCAGGAGACCAACCGCAAGGTCCGCGACGCCGTGGCCGCCGGCACGGGCATGCACATGACGCTGGGCCGCACCAACGTCGCGATTTTCAGCCGCGATCCGCCGGTCGCCGTCACGCCGCTGCAGAGCGACGCCGACGGCCCGATGTTCCTGATCGACGCCACATTCCGGACGCCGGCGGGCGACGCCTCGGTCCTGGGGATCCACTACCCCTGGCCGACCGAGCGCGACCGGCTGGGGCAGGCAGCCGACCTGGCTCGTGTCGTCCGCGCCCATTCCGCCGAGACCACGATCCTCTCCGGCGACTTCAATTCGACGCCCTGGTCGTTCGCGCGCCGGCGCGAGGACCAGGCGTTCGGCCTGATCCGCCGCACGCGCGCGGTGTTCAGCTGGCCCGCCTGGCGTGGCCTGCCCGTCCCGCTCCTGCCCATCGACCACGTCTACGCGGGCCGCGCCTGGGCGACGGTCAGCGTCGAGCGCGGCCCGAAGGTGGGCTCGGACCACTATCCGGTGGTGGTGACGCTGGCGCCGGTCAGGCGGCCGGACGGCGGCTAGGCGTCCGCGGCGACCTTCATCGAGACGATCTTGCCGGGCTCGCGGGGCGGCTCGCCCTTCGGCAGGGCGTCGACGTTCTCCATGCCTTCGGTCACCTCGCCCCAGACGGTGTACTGGTTGTCCAGGAAGCGGGCGTCCTTGAAGCAGATGAAGAACTGGCTGTTGGCCGAGTTCGGGTCGTTGGTCCGCGCCATGGAGCAGACGCCGCGCACATGCGGCTCGGGCGAGAATTCGGCTTTCAGGTTCGGCTTGTCGGAGCCGCCCATGCCGCTGCCGGTCGGGTCGCCGCCCTGGGCCATGAAGTTCGGGATCACGCGATGGAAGACCACGCCGTCGTAGAAGCCCTCCCGCGCCAGCTCCTTGATCCGCGCCACGTGGCCCGGGGCCAGGTCGGGGCGCAGCTTGATGGTCACCGGTCCGGTGCTCAGTTCGACGTTCAGGGTGTTCTCGGCGTCCATCATTTCACCTCAAATCTTCACTTCACTTCGGCGGGCACGTCGACGTCACAGGCGGTGAAGTCGGCGCCCCTGGCGGCGCGCACGCGATCGATCTGCGCCTTGAACCAGGCGCTTTTCGTGTCGACCACACGGATCTTCGGGCGGCCGGCCTCGGGGATGTCGGCCAGAAGGCGCACCTTGTCCATCCGGTCCTGCGGCTGTTCGACCGGCTCGCCGGTCTTGATCGACTTGACCACGTCCTCGCCGGCGATCACCCGACCCCAGGCCGTGTAGCGCTTTTCCAGCGACGGATAGGGATAGCGCATCAGGAAGAACTGGCTGTTGCCGCTGTCGGGATTGTCGTCGCGGGCCATGCCGGCGACGCCCTGGCAATAGAGCCCCCAGGCGGTGACCTTCTGGTCCTTGGTCATGGCCGCCAGCGACATCGACTGGCTCATCACCGGCATCGACTTGATGAAGCCGATCTCGGCGACGGTCTGGTCGGCGGCCATCACGAATGGCAGGTCGGAGCCGCGGCGGAAGGTGAACTCCGCCGGGATGTTCGGCTTGGACGAGCCGCCCTGACCGTTGTTCTGCGGGTCGCCGGTCTGGGCCATGAACTTGTCGATCACCCGGAAGAACCGCTGGCCGTCATAGAAGTTCTCGTGCGCCAGGGCGCGGATCTGCTCGACGTGCTTGGGTGCGATCTCCGGCAGCATCTCGACCACGATGCGGCCCTGGTTGGTGTCGATCACCAGGACGTTGTTCGGGTCGGGCGTGCGCCAATCGGCCTCGCCCGGCGCCGAAGGCTTGGCGGCGGCGGGCGTAGGCGCGGCCGCGGGCTTCTTGGGGGCGGCCCCGGCGACGAGGGCGGGGGCGGCGAAGAGGGCCGCGGCGCAGGCGGCCATGACGAGTGTTCGCTTCATGGATGTCCTCGTAGCGGGGCGCCGGGCGCCAGGGCAAGGTCCGTGCGGCGACGGCTCAGCCCTGGCCGACCTTGCCCATCAGCCGATCCTTGATGCTGGGGCTGACGAAGGGAGCCACGTCGCCCCCCAGCTGGGCGATTTCCTTGATCAGCTTGGACGCGATCGCCTGGTGGCGCGGATCGGCCATCAGGAAGACGGTCTCGATGTCGCGGTCCAGCTGCTGGTTCATCGCGGTCATCTGGAATTCGAACTCGAAGTCGGCGACGGCGCGCAGGCCCCGTACGATGATCCCGGCCCCGACCTCGCGGGCGAAGTGCATGGTGAGGCCTTCGAAGGGCCGCACGATGATCTCGGTGGAGTTTCGCAGGGGCGCGACGGCCTCCTCGGCGATGGCGACGCGCTCCTCCAGGGAGAACATCGGCCCTTTGCCCGCATTGATCGCGATGCCGAGGATCAGGGTGTCCACCAGCTTCACGGCCCGGCGGATCAGGTCCATGTGCCCGTTGTGGATCGGGTCGAAGGTGCCCGGATAGAGCCCGACACGCGTCATGCGGCTTGGTCCCCCAACTGTCCGCCTTCGGCTTTCGCTGTGGAGCGCGGTTCTGGCAAGTGCAATCTTGCGCGGGCCAGGCGAGCGCGCGTCGCGACGGCGCGGCGGAACCGCACGCCACGGAGGATCGCCATGAAGCTGCAACCTCTTCTTGTGGGCTTGACGCTGGTCAACATGGGGCTGCTCGGGGCCAATCTGCTGATTGCCCGGCCTAGCGTCGCGGCCGCCGACGGCATCCTGCGCGGGCGCGGCCTGGAAATCGTCGACGAACACGGGCGCAAGCGCGCCACCCTCGCCGTCATGCCGGCCAACCCCAACGACCGCTATCCCGATGGCCACATGGGCTCGCCGGAGACCGTGCTGCTGCGGCTGATCGACCAGCACGGCAAGCCCAACGTCAAGCTGGGCGCCAGCGAGGACGGTGGTGGACTGGGCCTGGGCGGAGGCGTCGACCCCGCCTACGCGCGAATCTCCGCCGAGCAGGGCCGCATGGCCCTGACCCTGGTGAACCGCGCCGGCGAGGAGCGGGTGGTGACCGCGCCCTAGGCCTTGGAACTCGGGATCCAGGGCAGGATCATCGACACCCGCTTCTGGTAGGTCCGATAGGTGTCCCCGAAGTGCGCCACCAGGTCGTGCTCCTCGAACTGGATGGCGATCAGGATGTAGGCCGTGGCGCCCGCCGCGAAGAACAGGTGACCGACGCTCATCACCGGCGCGGCCCAGAACGCGATGATGAAGCCCAGGTAGAGCGGGTGGCGCACGACGCGATAGAACAGCGGGGTGCGGAAATCCGCCGGCGGGGTCTCACGGCCCGAAGCGTAGGCAAAGACCTGCCGCAGGCCGAACAGGTCGAAATGATTGATCAGGAAGGTGCTGGTGAGCACCACCAGCCAGCCGACGTAGCTCAGCACCGTCAGCACCAGAGCCGCCGGCCCGGTGAGGCTCCAGACGAGGCTCGGCGCGGGCCGCCATTGCCAGAGCAGCAGCGCCAGCGCCAGCGAGGCCAGCAGGACATAGGTCGATCGCTCGACCTGGGTCGGGACCATCTTGGTCCACCAGGCCTTGAACGCCGGCCGCGCCATCACGCTGTGCTGGATCGCGAACACGCCCAGCAGCGCCGTGTCGATCAAGAGGCTCGGAACGAGTGGGCCGGCGGGTCCGCTGTCGATGGTCTTGGGGACCGGCAGACCTTCGAGGAACGCGACCGCGTACAGGAACGACCCGAAGAACACGACGTAGCTCAGCACGCCGTAGAGCACTGCAAGCAGCTTACCCATGACTGCGTCCTCCCCTGAGTTCGGGGCGGACGCTGGGCTTTCATGACAGAACTGTCAAATTCCGCACGTCAGCGTTCGGTGAGCGGAATTCAACCTAGGCGTCGCCGCCCTCGGGGGCGGCCTC
>Ga0068865_100002458_pt1 | contig 10968 bp, 10 predicted proteins | sample KBSMisM12_FD_75293 | JGI IMG/M metagenome (GOLD analysis project Ga0068865, IMG submission 75293) | Miscanthus rhizosphere microbial communities from Kellogg Biological Station, Michigan, USA - KBS Miscanthus M1-2 | ecosystem: Host-associated > Plants > Roots > Rhizosphere > Soil ...
GGATAGACGCCTGCCCGATCCATCAGATCGATGCCCACGGCGACGGTCGCGAAGATCGTCATCGACCGCATCGACACCAGGAACTCGATGACGAGTTGGCGGGCGGGCGGGGTCTCATCCCTGATCTTTCGCCCGCGAAGCCACCCGGCAAGGACGACCCACAGGACGAGCCAGACGCCCATCGCGAAGATCACATAGCGGGTAAGCGTGAACTTGAGTTCGCCGAGCCAGACGTGGGCGGCTGCGTCGAGCGCATGAGCCAGGGCGCTGGAGTGCGGCAGGAAGTCGGTGGGGAGAATCGACATGGGAGGGTCCGTTCGCTGTTGAACGCCCCAAGGACAGCCCGGCGTGCCCTGCGTCGTCTCGCCGCCAGCGGAAAACCCTCGCCGGATTCGAAATCAGGAAGCGCTTTGCGAAATCGGCGAGGCCCCGCTCGACGCCTGCAACGCATCGCGGCGCCATTCGGTGGGCGTCGAACCGGTCGCCGCGCGGAAGGCGCGGTTGAACGGGCCCAGTGAGCCGTAGCCCAGGTCGAAGGCGATCGCCGCCACCGTCGTGCTCGCCTCGACGGGATCGGCGAGGCGGCGTTGCGCCGCGGCGATGCGCGACGCATTCAGGAACTCCGCGAAGTTCCGGTGGCCCAGCCGATTGTTGATCAGCCGCCGAAGGCGGTGCTCCGGTGTTTCAAGCGCTTCGGCCAAGTCGCCGATCGTGAGGCCTTCGCGCCGCCAGCCTTCGGCAGCCACGAACGCCTCCAGCCGCTGCAGAAGCTGCCGCTCCGCCGCCTCGGCGCGAGGGTCGGCCCTGGCCCCGTTCCGTCGCGGCGGGGCGAACAGCGACGCCCGCGCTTCGAGGAACACGGCCACGATCGCGAAGATCAGCACCGCCAGGATCGAGGCGCCGTACGGGTTGCCGACTGCAAACCGCAGCCACCCGCCGCCAGGGTCGAAGCGGGCGGCGAACGACAGGACGACCTCGACGAGCACGAACAGCGCCACAACCCCGATCAGCGCGGCCCGCGCGCGCCGGCGACCCTCGACCAGGTCCCCGCGCCAACCGCCGGCGATCACGTAGACCACGTGCAGCGCCAGCAGCCCCGAAAAGGCGTTGAACGCCGCCCCGACGAGATTCGACTCACGGTTCGGCAGGAAGGTGATCGCCAAGCCCATGCTCACCAGAATGGCGATCGGAATGGCCGCCCAGGGCCTCAGTGGCCGATCTTCGAACACCACCAGGACGAACAGCCAGAAGGCTCCGCTCGCCAGGAAGCCCACCAGTTGTACGGCGAGCGGCCGGCCCATGGCGTTCCACATCGAGGCCGACTCGCTGCTCATCCAGCAGGCGACGCAGACGGCCATTGCGAAGGTGACCCACTTCACGGGCGGCTCAGCGCGGCTGCGCGCCACAGCCAGCGTGAACGCCGCCAGGCCGCCGGCGACAAGGCCACGGACAAAGGGGTCGAGCAGCGGACTCATCGCCTTCACATTAGCATGAGGCCGACCGAAGCTGGGCCGCATGCCGAGTCACCTTGACCGCCGTGCGCTCACCCAGGGTCTCGTCGCCCTGTTCGGCGCTGCCGCCGCGCCGGCCCGCGCCGCCGCATCGCTGGAGCCGGTCCTCAACCCGACGGGCGGGCCGCCCATGGCCAGCGTCGGCGTCATCGCGCGGCGCGGGGATGGGCGGGTGGCGTTCCGCGCCGCCGATGGCCAGGCGTTCGGGCCGGCGGGTCCCCGCCCCTTCGCGCTGGACCAGCCGTTCCGGGTGGCCTCGGTCTCCAAGATGATCGCCACTGCGGGCTTCCTGCCGCTGGCGGCGCGCAAGGGCCTGGACCTCGACGGCGACGCCTCGGCGCTGCTGGGCTTCCGGCTGCGCCACCCGGCTTGGCCGGACACCGCCATCACGCCGCGCATGCTGCTCAGCCACACCAGCGGCCTGCGGAACGGCAAGAGCTATCCCGTGCCGCTCGGGCGCAAGCTGGAGGAGGCCTTCGTGGCCGGCGGGCGGCACTATGACGAGGGCGCCTGGTTCGGGCCGACCGAGCACAGGCCCGGCGACTGGTTCGCCTATGCCGACGTCAACTTCGCCCTGGTGGCCCAGATGCTGGAACGGGCGGCGGGCGAGCGGTTCGACCTGCATCTGCGCCGGGCGCTGTTTCAGCCGCTGGGCCTCGACATCGGCTACAACTGGAGCGGTGTTTCGGCCGCCAAGCGGGCGAAGGCCGCCGCCGCCGCCGTGCACCGCGAGGCCGGCCGGTGGGCCCCGCAGGTCGACGGGACCGTGCCGCCCTTCCCCGCCCTGCCGTTCACCCGGCCGCCGGAGGCGCCTGGATTGACCGAGGCGGACTACCGCCTGGGCGACAACGGCTTCGTCTTCTCGCCGCAGGGCGGATTGCGGCTTAGCGTCGAGGACATGGACCGGCTGGCGCAGGTGTTCGCCGCCCATGGCCGATGGCAAGGCCGCCAGGTGATCCCCCGCGCCGCGCTGGAGGCGATGCAGACGCGGACCTGGACCTTCGATCCGGTCCGCCCCAACGGCGAGACCGACAGCGGCTTCCTGCAGGGCTACGGCCTGGGCTGCGAGGCGCCGCTGGGGCGGCCCGGCGCGGGCGGCGACAGCTTCTTCGGCGCCGGCGACGGCGAATGGCGCGGCCACTTCGGCGACGCCTACGGCTGGATCACCGGGCTCTTCTGGAACCGCCGCGATGGCCGCACCCTGGTCTATGCGCTGAACGGCATGCCCGAGATGGATCGCCCGAAGGCGAAGGCCAGCGCTTTCACCGCGCCCGAGGAAGCCTTGGTCGGCCTGGCGCTTCGGCCGTAGCCCGCCTTCTCAAGACCGTCATCCTCGGGCTTGTCCCGAGGATCCATGAACTCGGGGCCTGTAGGACAAGGGCCGGCCACGCCGCGCGACCAGCGCGATGCGGTGGCCATGGGCCCTCGGGACAAGCCCGAGGGTGACGGAAGAGCGAGGGTGACCCGGGACGTCGCCGCACATAGCAAAAGGGCCGGAGATCGCTCTCCGGCCCTTCGCATTTCGTACCGCCCAATGAGCGGCAGAAGCTTACTTGATGGAGACGGACGCGCCGGCTTCTTCGAGCTTCTTCTTGATCTCTTCGGCTTCCTGCTTGGAGACGTTTTCCTTGACGTTCTGCGGGGCGCCTTCGACGAGATCCTTGGCTTCCTTCAGGCCCAGGTCCGGACGGACCGAGCGGACTTCCTTGATCACGTTGATCTTCTTGTCGCCACCGGCGGTCAGGACAACGGTGAACTCGGTCTGCTCTTCGGCGGCTTCGGCCGGAGCAGCGGCGGCGGCGCCACCACCAACGGCGGCCACGGCCACCGGCGCGGCGGCGGAAACGCCCCACTTCTCTTCGAGCAGCTTGGAGAGCTCGGAAGCTTCCAGGACGGTCAGGGTGGAGAGTTCGTCCACCAGCTTTTCAAGTTTCGACATGGATGAGGTCCTTATGAGTTCGTGTGTGCGTGTTTGCGAAATTGACGATCAGGCGGCGTCTTTGGCGGCGTAGGCGCCGACGACGCGAGCCAGCTGACCGGCCGGAGCCTGCAGCACGCCGGCGATCTTGGTCGCGGGCGCCTGGAGGAGGCCGATGATCTTGGCCCGGAGCTGGTCGAGCGACGGCAGGCTCGCGAGAGCCTTGATCGACGCCTGGTCCAGCACCTGCTGACCCATCAGGCCGCCGACAACGGTGAACTTCTCGTTGTCCTTGGCATACTGGGTCGCGACCTTGGCGGCGGAGACGGGGTCCGGCGCATAGGCGATGGCGACCGGGCCCTTGAAGAGGGCGTCGCCCGCTTCGCCGACCGAGCCGTTCAGCGCTTTCTGAACCAGCGTGTTCTTCACCACCTTCAGCTGGGCGCCTTCATTGCGAAGGCGGCCCCGCAGATCGGTCATTTCCGCAACGGTCAGACCCAGGTAGTGGGTCACGACCACGGCGCCGGCGCCGTCGAACACGCCCTTGAGCGTCTCGATGGCCTCCTGCTTTTGAGCGCGGTCCATTGCGGTCTCCATACTCAGGTTCGACGGGCGCGATGATGCGCACGCCGGTTAGTCGCCTGTCCGAAGGAGAAGCCGCGGCCTCGCGCCATCGCAGGGCGATGGACGGGGAAACCTCATCTTCCCGTCTCCCTGCGGCTGAAGGCGGGCCCGCCTTCACGTTCCGGCCCCGAGTGACCCCCGGGACTACGCAGTTCTTGGACAGGATGGGCGCGATACCCTGCGCCCGTCCTCGCAGCCCGCAAGGGCGGCGAAACTCTAGAAGGCGGGGCCTTTACAGGAAGCGGGTGGGAAACTCAACCGCCCGCGAAGGCGACGTCCCCTGTCGCGACGGTCCCGGCTGTGCGGCCGGGCGCCGTCTGGTACTTCCAGTAGAGGTTGGTGTGGGCGATGACCTGCTCCGGCGGCGGCGCGCCCCATTTGCTGGCGTCCTCGGTCGTGTGGGCGTCCTGGACCAGGATGGTGTCGTAGCCGCGCGTGAAGGCGCCGTGCAGGGTCGAGCGGATGCACTGGTCGGTCATGGCCCCGGCGACCAGCAGCTTGCCGACCCCGAGCTTCGCCAGCAGCGGCTCCAGGGTGGTGTCTTCGAAGGAGTCGCCATAGCGCTTCTCGACGATCGGTTCGTCCGACCGCGGGTGCAGTTCGGGCGCGATCTGCCAGGCGTCCTGGCCGGGAACCAGCTGCTCGTTCTCGTGCCGAACCCAGATGACGGGGACCCCGTCGGCGCGGGCCTTGTCGGCGAGCGCGGCGATCCTGGCGACCACCGCGTCGCGGTCATGCGCCTTGGCGACGACGCCGGTCTGCACGTCGATGATGAGGAGGGCGGTGTTCGGGCGGTTGGCGAGCGTGGTCATGAAGTCCCCTTACGCGCGGCGGATGACCAGTCAACGGGTGCGAAATTCAACTTGCCGGCGCCGGCATCCGGTTCCCCGCCGCCGCGGTATTTGTCTGCGGCGGACTTTTGCCGTCAGATGGCGCGGCGTGCGAGCGGCCCGCAGTCACGGACGGGCGCCGGGCGCGAGGGAGACGACCCATGGGCAAGCTTTCCGACCGCTACCCCTTCCCCGCGCCGGAAGGCAGCGTCTGGCACGTGCCGCAGGATTTCGACGTGGTCTTCAACTGGGACTACGCCGACGGCCGCGAGACCATGATGAGCCTCTACCGCAAGGGCGTGGAGATGCAGTGGGACGCGGAGACGCGGATCGACTGGACCCAGGAGCTGGACGAAGAGAACCCCGAACAGCTGCCCGAGGAGATGCTGCCGATCTCCGGGATGGCGGAATACGAGAAGATGTCGGCCAAGGAGAAGGCGACGGTGCGCCGCCACTTCCAGGGCTGGCAGATCAGCCAGTTCATGCAGGGCGAACAGGGGGCGCTGATCTGCGCCGCCAAGATCGTGATGCAAGTGCCGGACGTGGACTCCAAGTTCTACGCCTCGACTCAGGTGATCGACGAGGCGCGCCATGTCGAGAGCTACAAGCGCCTCCTGGAGAAGTTCGGCGTCGCCTATCCGATGACCCCGCCGCTGCAGGAGCTGATCGACCAGGTGCTGCGCGACAGCCGCTGGGACATGACCTACCTGGGCATGCAGGTGGTCATCGAGGGCCTGGCGCTGGCCGCCTTCCAGCAGATCCGCGACCACGCCCAGAACCCGCTGGCCGCGGCGGTCAACGCCTATGTCATGCAGGACGAGAGCCGCCACGTGGCCTTTGGGCGGCTGGCGCTGCGCGACTTCTATCCGCAGCTGACCCAGGCCGAGCGCAATGAGCGCGAGGAGTTCCTGCTGGAGGCCTGCTACCTGATGCGCGACCGGTTCGACGCGGTGGAGGTCTGGAAGACGCTGGGCCTCGATCCCGCGCGCTGCGCCGAGCACATGTACGACTCGGGCTTCATGGAGATGTTCCGCTCAAGCCTCTTCACCCGCATCGTCCCGATCGTGAAGGACATCGGCCTCTGGGGCGACACCATCAGGAACGGCTACGACAAGATGGGCATCCTGGGCTTCGCCCAGACCGACGTGCAGGCCCTGCAGGACGCCGACGACTCCATCGCCAAGGACCACGACGCGCGACGCAGCTACGTCGAGAGCGTGATCCAGCGGGCGCAGACGCTGGAGACGGCCTAGCCCTAGGCCACCGTCAGGCGCAGGATCAGGCCGTTCCACCTGGCGTCGTCGAGGTCGTGGTCCTCGACGGGGCCGCTCGCCAGGTCGGCCGCCACCTTGCGCCAGAAGTGCTGGGCGCCGACGTTGCGGCGGGTGACGGCGATCTCCCAGCGGCCGGGACGCTCGCTGATCAGACGCCGCGCCGCGCGGTGGCCGACGCCGTCGCGGCGGTATTTCCGGGCCACGAAGAACTCGGCCATGTCGTGGTCGGCGGGGACGCCGGAGTGGCTGTCGGTCCCGAGCAGCGCGAACCCCGCCAGCTTGCCGTCCGCGCGGATCAGCCAGGCCGAGCAGCCGGGCTTCGTCCAGTACTTCGCGAAATCGAAATCGACCTGGAACAGGCCCGCCTCGGTGAGTACGCCCATGCCCGGACGGTCGAACCACTGTTCCGAGAAGTCGTGGACATAAAGCTGGAACAGGTTTTCCAGCGTCTTCGCCTGAGCCGGGCCGGCGGGTTCGAGGGTGACGTCGGCCACGAGCGGGCTCCCAGCGATTGCGCGGCGCAGCTTTGACCTCAAATCGCCTCGACGAGTCCAGCGACGTCCGTTGCGTCACCCGTCTATACGAGTCATCCGACGGCTTCGGAGGATGCGATGCGGATGGACTGGAGCGCGGAGGAACTGGCGTTCCGCGACGAGGTGCGGGCGTTCCTTGACGCCGAGCTGACTGAGGAGATGCGCCGCATCGCGCGCAAGACGACCAGCGTCTACGCGCCCCACGACCTCAGCATGGCCTGGCAGGCGATCCTGCACGCCCGCGGCTGGGCGGCGCCGGCCTGGCCTGTCCAGTACGGCGGCTGCGGCTGGTCCGCGGCCCAGCGCTACATCTTCGCCAGCGAATTCGCCGCCGCCGACGCGCCCTCGCTGTCGCCCATGGGCATCGGCATGTGCGGCCCGGTGCTGATCGGCCACGGCTCGGAAGAGCAGAAGGCGCACTACCTGCCGCGCATCCTCACCGGCGAGCATTTCTGGTGCCAGGGCTACTCCGAGCCCGGCTCGGGGTCGGACCTGGCGTCGCTACAGATGTGGGCGGAGGACGACGGCGACGACTTCGTCTGCACGGGCCACAAGCTGTGGACCACCCACGCCAACGTTGCGAACTGGATCTTCTGCCTGGTGCGCACGGCGAAGGAAGCGATCCCCCAGCGCGGCATCACCTTCCTGCTGATCCCCATGACCCTTCCCGGGATCGAGGTGCGCCCGATCCTGATGCTGTCGGGCGAGCACATCCAGAACGACGTCTTCTTCGCGAACGTGCGCGTGCCCAAGGCCAATGTGGTGGGCCGCATCGGCGAGGGCTGGACCGTGGCCAAGTACCTGATGGAGTTCGAGCGCGGCGGCGGCGTGTCCACGCCGTCGCTGAAGGCCCGGGCCCGGCGCATTCAGGCCATGGCGGCGGCCGAGGGCCTGGGCGCAAGCTTCGCGGCCCGGCTGAGCGCCTTGGAGATCGAGATCGCCGCGCTGGAGTCCGTCGAGCTGCAGATCCTGGCCAGCCTAAGCCAGGGCGATGCGCCCGGCGCGCGGTCGTCGATGATGAAGACCGTCGGCACCGAGATCAGCCAGCGGCTGACCGAGCTCGCCCTGGAGGCGGCAGGCGACTACGGCCACGCCTACCAGCCGCACGCGACCGCGCCCGGCGGGCCGACGCCCGGCTATCCGCCGCCCCTGGACCAGGGCTACGTCGGCCCCGACCACAGCCTGACCGTGGCGGCCAAGTACCTGAACGACCGCGCGGGCTCGATCTACGCCGGCACCAACGAGATCCAGCGCAACATCATCGCCAAGGCCGTTCTGGGCCTCTGAGTCCCTCGCGTCAGTCGACGATCGCCACGGCGATCTGGGTCGGCAGCCAGATCGGACCGGGGTTGTAGTCCACGTCAGGATTGGTCGGCGTGTAGACGTGGCCGTCGGCCGGCTCGAACGCCCGGCTCCAGGCGGTGAGCCCGAAGCTGTAGGCGCCCGGCGACAGCGAGGCCGGCACCCGCCAGACGACCTGCCGCGACAGCCCGTTGTCCCCGGCGTTCTTGTGCCAGTAGCCGGGCGTCGGCGTGGCCAGCCCTTCCAGCGCCTCGAAGCCGGTCACCAGGGTCGGGTTGCCGTTGCCGCAGCCGCCGGCCCAGACCTGGACCGAGCGCAGATGGGCGGCCGTCACCTGCAGGTCCACCAGGACCTCGATGTCCTGATGGCTGCGCTTGATGGTCGGGCAGTTGAGCGGCAGCGGGATCGTCGGCCCGCCCAGCGTACGCCAACCGAGGGCGGTGATCTGCGGGGCCGGCGCGGTGTTGTCGACCTGCAGCCGCACGTTGGGCGCCGTGCCGATCGGGTTCACCACGGCCCCGGTGAGCTTGCCGAGCTCGAGCTGCATCTCGACCAGGCCGTTCGGCGGGTTGTGCCATTGCAGCAGGTAGTGGTCGCCGGGGATCCATTGGTCGGCGGGGTTCAGCACCTCCCACCAGCCGCCGGCGAGCTGGGTCATGCCCTTGTATTCGAGGATCGGCGGGGTTCCGACGACGCGCCAGTTGCTCCAGGTGTCGAGGATCTGGAACCACGGCCCGAAGGTCGCGCCCTCGTCGGTGCTGACCCGCGCATTGATGCGGTAGTGCGTGGCCGCGGTGTTGTTGGCCAGGTGGTGGTTGCAGCCCCAGAACTCGAGCAGGCCGCAGGCCGGCGCGGTGGCGTGGGTGGCCGCCGTCGCCACCTGGGCCTCCTGGCCGGTGGAGTGCGGCCGGTTGGCGCGCACCGCATAGCCGGTCGTGGTGTCGACGATCGGGAACACGCCCGCCCCGGTCGGATTGAGCAGCGGCATGTGACCGACCAGCACGATCTCCGGCGCCGCGCAGGCGCCCAGCGGCGGCTGCGGATCGCAGGTGGGTGTGGCGAAGGCCGACGGATCGGCGACCAGGGTGACGGGCGGAATGGCGCCGGCGTCCCAGCGGACGTCGAAGAAGCCTTCGCTGTAGATGGTCTCCTCGACGCCATCGCCGTCGACGTCCTGGGTCACCCCGAAGGTGATGTCCGGCACGTCGAAGATCGGCAGGAACTCCGGAACGAAGATGTCGAAGCAGCGGTAGAACGGGCCGTGCCACGCGCGGGCCTTGGCGGCGCGCGCCAGGTCCTCCTTGGTGACGTGCTTGTGGCCGGTCAGATGCTCCTTCACCCGCTCCAGCAGATGGTCGGCGGCGGGCGGCGGGACGGGCGAGGTGAAGGCTCTGCGCTCGAGCAGGGCGGCGGACGGAGCCGGTTGTCCGACGGTGACGTGGAAGCCGCCCTCCAGCGCCCGCGAGGCCTTGTCGCCGATCGTCTGCCGCAGCACCGCCGCCGAGCCGATGCCGCCGCGCAGGAAGTCGAGCGGGCCCGGGTCGGGATGCGGCAGGTGGGGCGGAACCTCGACGACCTCACGCAGCCGGTCCAGCACGTCGCGCAGGTTGGGCTTCACGAAGATCTCGGGGAAGCAGATCCGCTCGCGCCGCCAGCGCAGGATCCAGTCGATGTCGAACCGCGGGATCCAGACGCAGAACCGGCCGCAGGCGTCGGTGACCGCGTGGCCGATCTCCTCGCGCCGCCAGTGGTAGGGCCAGAACCAGCCGTAGGGCCAGTCGATGGGGAAGTAGCCAAACAGGCTGAAGTCGGTGTCGTAGACGTGGACGGTCGCCCCCGGGACACCCCAGTCGTCGCCCGAGGCGGGGTCGTGCTTGACCACCCGGCCGCAGATCCGGCGGAACAGCAGCCATTCCGGATCGATCTGCCATTCGAACTTCTCGCGCAGATTGGCGACGGTCTGGCCCGCCAGAGCCTCGGCTTTCAGGCCCGTCAGCGCGCTGAGGCGCGCCGCGCCGATCTTGGTCAGGGGAACCTTGTCCGGGGTGGCGGCGGCGGCGGGAGCTTGTTTGGCTGGCATTTCGTCACCTTTGCATTGCGCACGGGGCGCGGCGGAGATGGGTCGGATCGCAGCGAAACGGAGACGCGTCCTGGCGGGCGCGGGGCGCACGCCGCCGCAGATCCCCGATGCGGGCATCGGGTCCCTGGAGCCGGCGCGCGACGCCGCCAATGTCAGGCTCTTCGACTTAAAGTTGAGACTAGTACTACCTAGAGATGGTCCGCAAGGGGCCTAGCGCGAGGCGCGAATCGCGGCCGCGCAGCCGACGGGCGGACGCGCCGCCACCCGCCATCGGCGCACGAAAAAGGGAGCCGCGTCGCCGCGGCTCCCTTGATCGGTTTCGGAATTTGGCGGGGTCTAGACCGCCGGGCCGAACGAGCTGGTGTCCACCTTGAAGCCCGGGCCCATCGTCGATGAGAGGCTGACCTTCTTGATGTAGACGCCCTTGGCGCCCGAGGGCTTGGCCTTGTTCAGCGCGTCCACCAGGGCCTTCACGTTGATCAGCAGTTGGTCCTCGGTGAACGAGGCCTTGCCGATGCCGGCGTGGATGATGCCGGTCTTCTCGGTGCGGAACTCGATCGAGCCGCCCTTGGCGTCCTTCACGGCCTGGCCGACGTTGGGCGTGACCGTGCCGACGCGCGGGTTCGGCATCAGGCCGCGCGGGCCCAGCACCTTACCGAGGCGGCCCACCAGGGCCATCATGTCGGGCGTGGCGATCACGCGGTCGAAGTCCATGAAGCCGCCCTGGATCCGCTCGACCAGGTCTTCGGCGCCGACGATGTCGGCCCCGGCGGCGGTGGCCTCGGCGGCCTTGGCGTCCTTGGCGATGACCGCGACGCGGACGTCACGGCCGGTGCCCGAGGGCAGAGCCACGACACCGCGGACCTGCTGGTCGGCGTGGCGCGGGTCGACGCCCA
>Ga0068865_100002467_pt1 | contig 10947 bp, 9 predicted proteins | sample KBSMisM12_FD_75293 | JGI IMG/M metagenome (GOLD analysis project Ga0068865, IMG submission 75293) | Miscanthus rhizosphere microbial communities from Kellogg Biological Station, Michigan, USA - KBS Miscanthus M1-2 | ecosystem: Host-associated > Plants > Roots > Rhizosphere > Soil ...
GGCCAGAAGTGCACCGCGATCCGCCGCGCCATCGTGCCGCGCCAGCACCTGAGCGCGCTGGCCGACAAGCTGCGTGTGCGCCTGGCCAAGACCGTGGTCGGCGACCCCGCGAACGAGAGCGTGCGCATGGGCGCGCTGGCGTCGCACGCGCAAGCCAAAGACGTGGCCGAGCGCGTGGCCCAGCTGGGCCAGAACGCCGAAGTCGTGTTCAGCGCCAAGGACGGCTTTGCGCCGGTGGGCGACAAGGTCAGCGAAGGGGCATTCTTCGCACCCACGCTGCTGCTCGCCAAGGATGCAATGAGCCACGCCGCGCACGACGTGGAGGCGTTCGGCCCGGTGAGCACGCTGATGCCCTACGACGCGCTCGACGACGCGATCGCGCTCGCCGCGCGCGGCCGCGGCAGCCTGGTGGGCACGCTGGTGACGAAGGATCGCGCCACCGCGGCGTACGTGGTGCCGCAACTCGCCGCGTGGCACGGCCGCCTGCTGGTGCTCGACCGCGAGGCAGCGGTGGAGTCCACCGGCCACGGCAGCCCGCTGCCGGGCCTGAAGCACGGCGGCCCGGGCCGCGCCGGCGGCGGCGAGGAGCTGGGCGGCGTGCGCGCGGTGCAGCACTACCTGCAGCGCGCGGCGGTGCAGGGCTCGCCCACCATGCTCGCCGCCGTCACTGGCGAATACGTGCGCGGCGCCGCCCGGCAAGAAAGCGAACTCCATCCGTTCCGCAAGCACTTCGAAGACCTCAAGGTGGGCGACTCGCTGCTCACCCACCGCCGCACCGTGAGCGAGGCCGACATCGTGGCCTTCGGCGGCATCTCGGGCGACTATTTCTACATGCACTTCGACGAAGTCGCCGCGAAGGAAAGTCCGTTCGGCAAGCGCATCGCGCACGGGTACTTCGTGCTCAGCGCCGCGGCGGGCCTGTTCGTCAGCCCCGCGCCGGGCCCGGTGCTCGCCAACTACGGGCTCGACACGCTGCGCTTCGTCAAGCCCGTGGGCATCGGCGACACCATCCAGGCGCGGCTGACGTGCAAACGCAAGATCGACCGCAACCGCAAGGACGCCAAGGGCGTGGGGCAGGGCGTGGTGGCGTGGGACGTGGAAGTTACCAACCAGCTCGGCGAGGTGGTGGCGAGTTATGACATCTTGACGTTGGTGGCGAAGAGCGGGTGAGGCTGATGGGGTGCCCCATCAGTTGCGCTCGATGCCGAGGTCCTGCACCGCCTTGCGCCAGACCTGCAGCTGATCGCTCAACAAGGTGGCCATCTCCGCCGGCGTCGATGCCTGCAGTTCGAACGCGATCTTGTCGAGGGCATCGCGCACATCGCGGCGCGTTGCCACGACCTTCATCTCTTCTGCCACGCGCTCGACCACGTCCCGAGGCAATCCGGCCGGACCGAACAGTCCTCCCCATGGCGTGATGGTGAGGCCACGCAGCCCGGCTTCGGCCGCTGTCGGCGAGTCGGGCAACAGGGGGCTGCGGTTGGGCAGCAACGTGACCAGGGCACGCAGCCGTCCCTCGTTGATCTGCGGCGGTATGCCGGCGGACAGTGTGGCAATCGCCATCTGGATGCGGCCGGCGATCAGGTCGGCTGCAGCGGGTGCGTCGCCCTTGTACGGAATGTGCGCGATGTCTAGCTTCTCGGCCGCGGCAAGTTGCGCCGTGGTTAGGATGCTGGTGCCGTTGCCGGTGCCGTAGCTGATCTTTCCGGGATTGGCGCGCAAGTAGGCCAGCAGCTCTGCAAGGGTCTTGGCCGGCACGCTCTCGTGCACGATCAAGAAGAATCCAAACTTGCCGGTCAACGAGATCGGCGTGAAGGCTGTGATGGGGTCATAGGGCGGCGTCTTGCGCAGCGTCGGTGCCGCGTTGAGGGCGGTGGTGGTAGCGAAGAACAGCGTGTAGCCATCGGGTGCGGACGTGATCACCGCATTCGCCGCGATGGCGCCGTCGGCACCGCCACGGTTGTCGATGATCAGCTGTTGCCCCATTCCCTGCGACAGCGCCTGCGCAATCGTGCGCGCCGCCACGTCGGCCGTGCCACCGGGCGGAAAGGGCACGATCAGCCGGATGGGGCGGTTGGGGTAAGGCTGGGCCCATGCACCGAGGCAGGCTGCCATCAGCACAGCGGCGGCGACCACGCGGTGGATCGACCTGTTCATCCTCACTCCTCCTCAGGTAGCGGGGCCGCCGGTGTCGCCGCGCCCGAGCGGCGCTGTCAGCTTGCATCGGCTGCGGCACGGTCGCAAGAGTGGCGACCCGATGCATGCTGCGTCAGCCGGCGAGTTCACGTCCAAGCGCCGACCGGTAAGAAGGACGATACCCCGGCAGCGGGCTCGGCATCGCGCATCGCGCGCAACGGCACCGTCTTTGCCGGCTGCACGCGCTTGTTCAAACGCGTCCACCGGGCCAGTGTCGTCTTCGAGCACGTCGCGCGCAGCGGGTAGAACAGTTCAACGACGTGTTCGACCTTTCGACTTCGCGCCCTGTCTACCACGATGCGGTGCGCGAGTACGATTTGTGCCAAGCCACTTGATCGAGCCGTCCTTGACCACGCTGCCAATCATCGATGCGCAAGCGCTCGTCAGCGCGCGCAGCACTCCGTCTACGCGCGGCGCAGCGGCCCGCTCCCTCGACAGTGCCGCCCGCACCCACGGCTTCTTCTACGCCGTCAACCATGGCGTCGACGCCGCGCTGATCGAGCGCCTCGTCTTGCGCGCCCGCGCCTTCTTCGCACAGAGCGAGGCCGCGAAGATGCAGATCCCGATGTCGGCCGGCGGCCGTGCGTGGCGCGGCTACTTCGCCTTAGGAGGCGAGCTCACGTCCAACCGCCCCGACTGGAAAGAAGGCCTGTACCTCGGCAGCGAGCTCGGCCCCGAGCATCCGCGCGTGCGCGCCGGCACCATCCTGCACGGCGCCAACCTGTGGCCGCCGGGACTCGATGGCTTTCGCGACACCGTGCTCGCCTACATCGATGCGCTCACGAGCCTGGGCCACGCGCTGATGGGTGGCTTGGCGCTCGGCCTCGGGTTGCCCGAGCGCTGGTTCGCCGACTCGGGTGGCACGGCCGACCCGCTGATCCTGCTGCGTCTGTTCAACTACCCGACCCGGCCGGTGCCCGCGGAGTCGCCCGCGCAGTGGGGCGTGGGCGAGCACACCGACTACGGGCTGCTCACGATGCTGTGGCAGGACGACGTGGGCGGCCTGCAGGTGCGCACCGACGCGGGCTGGATCGACGCCCCGCCGTTGCCCGGCAGCTTCGTGTGCAACATCGGCGACATGTTGGATCGCATGACCGGCGGGCGCTACCGCTCGCTGCCGCACCGCGTGGCCCTCAACGCGAGCGGCCGCGATCGCTTGTCGATCCCGCTGTTCTTCGACCCCGACTTCGCATGGCGGGTGGCGCCGGTGCCGGGCGCGGTCGCGGGCTCCGACGACAGCGGCCGCCGCTGGGACGGCGCCAACCTGCAGGCCTTCGAGGGCACGTATGGCGACTACGTGAGCGCGAAGGTGGGCAAGGTGTTTCCGGAGCTGAAGCAGCAGGTGGTGGGCGGCTCGGGTTCGTGATCTGACTTGCGCGGCGTTGCCGGCGGCCAGCGCGGCCGTCAGGCCTGCGGGCGTGGTTGTGATTTTTTGCTGCCTCGCGCGGCGCGGCGCGTGCGCGCAGCGCGTTGCGGCGTCTTCAGCGGCCGGAGAATTCGCCCGAGTCGATGGAGGGTTCACGATGAACCAGCGTCTTCCTGCCACGTTGGCGGCCGGTGTGGGTGCGGTGTTGCTGCACGGCTGCGGTGGCATGCCGCAAACCGCCGAGGAATTTCGCCAGGCCGTGCCGGGCGCGATGCTGGCCAAGACCGACACGTACGAGGTCAATCGCGCGGTTCGCGACGTGGCCACCACGTTCCAACGCAAGGCGCCAGAGTGCCTGAACATGTCGGTGCGCACGGTGTCGCAAACCACCACGAGCTACCAGAACATCCTCACCGAGTACCGGGCCACAGTCGTGCCCGGTGGCGAGCGGGCCGAGCTCCACCTGCAGCAATTGCACAAGACAGGCGTCATCTACCCCAGCAAGCCGCCCGAAGGCGGCGCCTACATCATCGTCGCCGACGCCTACCCGCTGCCCGGCAACCGCACGCGCATGCAGCTCTACGGGCCGTCGATCGGCTACGACGTGGTGTACCGCGCGATTCGCGGCTGGGCGAGCGGGGACAGCCTCGGCTGCCCCGATCTCACCAAGATCGGCAAGTGATGCGGCTTGTGCAGCGGCTCGCGGCCTGGTGTGGCGCGGCAGCGCTCGCGGCATCGGCCGGCTGCTCGGGGATCAAGCCCTACCCGAACGATTTGCCCGCCAAGAACTTGAGCATCCGCACCGTGGCAAGCTCGGGGTCGGTGTTTTCCAGCGTGCACGTGGAGCTCGACGTGCATGGCGTCGACGCGTCGTGCCGCACGCAGTACCTCGGTACGATCCAGCTCGACCAACCGTCGGTCGCGGTGGGCATCCCCGCCGACCGTGGCAGCCATCTGGTGTTCAAGTTCCTGAGTTCGGGCTTTCTCGGCGGCTCGCGCGGGCAGATCAGCCGCGAGGTGTTCATCAAGCCCACGCCAGGGCAGCGCTACGAGATCGACGTGACCTATCGCGACGACCTGTACGACGTGGTGCTGCGCGAGCGCCCACCGCGTGGTGCGGCGCGCGAGGTGCCGTTGCCGGATCGCAGCGCTTGCGGCCAAGCTGGATCGGCATCGAGCGCGCGCAGCAGTTGATGCCCCGATGATCGGGAGCAGGGCACGTCACTTCGACCCGACTTCGCCTGGCGCGTGTCGGGGCGACGATCGCCGGCTCTGACGACAGCGGCCGCCGCTGGGACGGCACCCATCTGCGGCCTTCGAGGGCATATGGCGACTACGTGAGCGCGAAGGTGGCAAGGCGCTTCCGAGCTGAGGCAGCGGTGGTGGGTGGCTCAGCATGCCGTTGGCGTTGACCGCGCGCGCCGCGTCGGTGGTTCGCGCGGCGGTGGTGGCCGACGCTGCTTGCGTCGCCTCGCTCATGGGTTCTGGCGCCGGGTGGAGGGTGGATCAGCGGTAGACCAGTCCCGACAGCCGCCATGCCAGCCGCCCGCGAAACGCCGGCAGGCGCGACAGCGCCCGCAGCAGCAGGTTGCGCAGCGCACGCAGGGCCGGGCGCACGGTGGCCATGCGGGTCATCGCGTCGGCCATCGCCACCACCTGCTGGGCCACCGGGCGACGTTCGGCACCATAGGCGTCGAGCGCGGCCGCGTCGCCGGCCAGCGACCGCACCAGCGCGTCGGCCAGCCTCATCGCGTCGAGGATGCCCACGTTCATGCCTTGGCCACCTGCCGGGCTGTGCACGTGGGCAGCGTCGCCGGCGAGCACCACTCGGCCGGCGCGGTAGGTGTCGGCCACGCGGTGGTGCACACGAAAGCGTGAGCCCCACACGATGCCTTGCACCAGCGCGCGCTCGCGCTGCGGGCCGCGCGTGTCGAGCAACGTCTGCACGTAGTCGGCGCTCGGGTGTTCGGGGGCCGCGTCCACCGGCGCCACGATGCGATGCACGCCACCGGGCAACGGCGCCACCACCATCATGCCGGCCGGTGAGAAATACAGGGTCACCTCGTCGCTCGGCACCGCGCCGCTCAGGTGTACGTCGGCCAGCACGAACGATTCGCCATAACTGCCGCCGCTGAAGGGGATGCCGACGCGCTCGCGCACGGCGCTGTGCATGCCGTCGCAGCCCACCACGTAGCGCGAGCGCAGGCGCGAGCCGTCATCGAGAGTGACGCTGACGCCCGCGGCGTCGTGGCTCAGGTCGACCAGCGTGCGTGGCCGCATCACTGCGCCGCCCAGCTGCGTGAAACGCTCGAGCAGCACCTGCTCGGTGACGGCCTGCGACACCATCAGCGTGTACGGGTAGCGTGTCGGCAGGCGGTCGAATACGATCGGCACCAGCACGCGGTCGCGATCGCGGATGGTGAAGCGCCGCGCCTGCAGGCCGCGCGCCACCAGTGTGGGCGACACCCCCAGAGGCTCGAGCACTTCGAGCGTGCGCGCATGCACGACGGCGGCGCGCGAGGTGTTGTCGCCGGCGCCTTGCCGGTCGATGACGCGCGCGCGCACGCCGCGCGCGGCCAGCGCGGTGGCCAGCGCGAGTCCGGTGGGGCCGGCGCCGACGATCAGCACGTCGGTGTCGAAGGCACTGGGTTGGCTTTGGGGGGTTGCGCTCTGCGGCATGAGGTGACTCCTGGAAGTCAACGGGTGTTGGTCAACACATGTAGACAATTTGGGCGATCGGCCGCCAAATGTCAACGCGTGTTGAATTACACTTGTCACCATGCCCATCGAACCCGCAACCCCGCGCCGCTCCGACGGCACGCGCGCCGCCATCCTGGCTGCGGCGCGCGAGCACTTTGCCGCCAGCGGCTACCACGCCGCCACCATCCGCGCCATCGCTGCCAGGGCACAGATCGATCCGGCCCTGGTGATGCGCTACTACGGCAACAAGGAGGGTTTGTTCGCTGCCGCGGCCGAGTTCGACCTGCGCCTGCCCGACTTGGGTGCGCTGCCGCGCAGTGCGGTCGGCGCCGCCCTGGTCACGCACTTTCTCGATCGCTGGGAAGGCGACGACACGCTGATGGCGCTGCTGCGCACGGCCGTCACCAACGAAGCCGCCGCCGCGCGCATGCAGGCCATCTTTGCGACGCAGGTGGCGCCGCAGGTGGCCAAGATCATCGGCCGTCCGCGCGCCGAGGTGGCCTGGCGCGCCGGGCTGGTCTCGTCGCAGATCCTCGGCGTGGCGCTGTGCCGCTACGTGCTCAAGTTGCCGCCAATGGTCGCGCTCAAGCGGGCCGACGTCGTGCGCCGGGTCGGGGCCACCGTGCAGCGTTATCTCTTCGACGCGTGAGGGCCGGGCGCGAGGCCTGAGGAGCGCGCGCGGCATCCGTCCGAGCCCGCTGCGTGTCCTGGCGCGCGCCGCCGCTGCGTGTGACGATGCATGGCGCGGGATGGCCCGCGCGGGGCCTGCGGGCGGAGTGCTGCTGCATGCATCCGATGAAAGCTGTTGTCGCGGTCACCGCCGCCGTGGTGCTGGCGTGCGCCGCCGCGTGGGGCGCCGCTCTGGACGAAGAACTGCGCAGCGCCGCCGAGCGCGGCGATGCCGAGGCGCAGGGCAAGCTCGGCGTGATGCTCCTCACCGGAGCGGGTGTGCCGCAAGACCGGGCCGAAGGGCTCAAGTGGATCCGCATGGCGGCCGAGCAGGGGTCCGCGCCGGCGCAGGAACTGCTGGGCGGGATGTATGCCGAGGGCAAGGGCGTTGCGCGCGACGACACCCAGGCGTTGAAGTGGCTGCGCATGGCGGTGGCACAGAACGACGGCAACGCGATGGTGCGCCTCGCCTTCCTGCACCTCGAGGGTCGCAGTGTCGACAAGGATGCGGTCGAGGCCACGCGCCTGTTTCGCCAGGCGGCCGAGCAGGGCCATCGCGTGGGGCAGTTCAACCTCGGCGTGTCGTACGCCGAGGGCGATGGCGGCGTCGCGAAGGACGAAGTCCAGGCGCTGCAGTGGTATCGCAAGTCGGCCGATCAGGGCTATGCCGACGCGCAGTTTGCAGTTGGCCTGCGCTATGCCACCGGCCGTGGGGGCGTGCCCGCCAACATGACCGAAGCCGCGGCCTGGTATCGCAAGGCGGCCGACCAGGGCCAGGCCCAGGCCCAGTACGCGCTGGCGCTGCTGTACGGCACCGGCAAGGGCGTCAACGAGGACGCGGCCGAGGCGATGCGTCTGCTGCGCCAATCGGCGCAAGCCGGGTTCGTGCCGGCGCAGAAGGCGCTGAAGCAGTTGGGCCAGTGACGCGGGCGCAACTGTGCGCGGTTGTTGCAGGCGGTGCTGCGCTGGGCACGAGGGCAGCGGACGCGGGCGCGCGCAGGGGACTACTTCGGAACGCCGGCCGCGCGGTAGATGGCAGCGCAACGCTCCCTGAACTCGGAATCTTTGAACGGCGAAATGCTCTGATAGCGCGACACCGTGAACTCCGGGGCCAGCTCGAGCATGCGTTGCGCCGCGATCTTCGCCTCGTCTAAGCGACCGAGGAGGCCGAGCGTGAGCACCAGCACCCGGTGCGAGAAGACGAAGTTCGGTCCATCCTGCACGGCGCGTTGCGCACCCTGCAGCGCTTGCTCGTAGTGGCCTGCCAGCGCGTGGGCCGCGGCCGCGCTGGCGACGAACGCGCTCATTGCCGGGTCGAACGGGCTGATGCGAATGGCTTGCTCGAAGTGGCTGAGTGCCGCGTCGCCTTCGCCGAGCACGCCTCTGACCTGGCCCGCGCTGTGCTGCACCATCAACAGGTTAGGGCTCAGGCTCAAGGCGCGCTCGGTCGCGCGCAGCCCTTCGTCGTAGCGGAATCCCAACACGCGAAAGCCCATCGCACGGTACCCCAGTACGGCGATCGCCGCGCCGGCGTAGGCCAGGGTCGTGGGGTCGTCATCACGCTCCGACAGTGCATCGTCGGCGAAGCGCAAGCCCGCCTTCACGTCGCTCGCGTCGCCGTATCCGGCAGCGATGCGCACCATGCACGCCATGGCGCCCATCGCGTGGGCCACCGGGTAGTGGGGGTCGATCTCCACTGCGCGGCGGATCGATGCCAGGGCTTGGTCCAAGCCCGCCCGGTCTGAACGCGGCATCAGCCCCGGCAGCGCACGCAATACCAGCTCGTACGCCTGCAGATTCGACGGCGGCTTGGTGCGGATGCGCTCGATCTCGGCCCGCCGCACGTTGGGCTCTATCGCCGAGACGATGGCCGCAGTGATGCGGTCCTGCAGGTCGAACACGTCTTCGAGCTGGCCTTCGAAGCGATCGGCCCACACGTGGTGGCCGCTTTCCACTTCGATCAGCTGGCCGGTGATGCGCACGCGGTTGCCGCTCTTGCGCACGCCGCCTTCGAGCACGTAACGCACGCCCAGCTCGCGGCCCACGCGCTTGATGTCGACGGCCTTGCCCTTGTAGACGAAGGTCGAGTTGCGTGCGATCACGAAGAACAGCCGCGTGCGCGCCAGCGCGGTGATGATGTCTTCGACCATGCCGTCGGCAAAGTAGTCCTGCTCGGGATCGCCGCTCATGTTTGTGAAGGGCAGCACCGCCAGCGATGGCCGGTCGGCGGGCGGCTGCGGCGCGGGGGTGTCGGCCGCCGTGGCTGGCGCCGTGCCGCTGCCGCCGGCGTGTACGCCGAAGGTGCGCACCGCATGCGGCAGGTTCTTCACCGGCTGCTCGCCCTGATCGACGAAGGTCGCTGCCACTTTGCCGCGCACCGCGCCTTGCACTGCATCCGACACCGTGATGCCGCCGGGCTGCGCCAGCGCCTGCAGCCGGGCGGCGATGTTCACGCCATCGCCGTACACCGTGCCGTCGGCCTTCTCGATCACGTCGCCCAGGTGCACGCCGATGCGAAAGCGCAGCCGCCGCTCGTCGGGCAACGAACTTTGCGCAGCCTGCAGATCGTGTTGCGCGGCCAGCGCGGCCGACACCGCACCGACGGCGGTTTCGAACACGGCCAGCACGGAGTCGCCGGCCATGTCGATCACGCGGCCGTGCTGGGCTTCGATCTGTTGACGAAACACCCGTCGCGCATCATCGAGCGCGGCTACCGTCGCGCGTTCGTCGATGGCCATCAACCGCGCGTAGCCAGCCGCGTCGGCGGCGAGGATCGCCTCCAACCGTTGCCGATACTCGCTGTCGATCACCGCCGTTGCCCTTTCGCGCTGGGCTCGACCTGCAGTCTAAGGTTTGTGCGAGCAGGCTCTGCTGTTCATCGACACCGCCTTGGCCCGGCGCCGTGTCGCCGAGCGCAGTCGAGCCTGCTATCGTGCACACGCCGTTCGCTCGCCGCATGACCCTTTGATTGCCGTGAAGCCCACTGCCGCCCTGCTCGTGGTCTCGCTGCTGTGCGCCCCGATGGCGGATGGCGCCAAGCCGTGCGAGGAACTGGCGCTCGAGATCGCCGCCAAACTCACGGCGGCCGGCATCAAGGACTACAGCCTCGAGATCGTCTCCAACGAACTGGCGGAGGGCGAGAAGGTGGTCGGCTCCTGCGAGGGCGGCACCCGCAAGATCACCTACGCCAGAGTGAGGGCGCAGAAACCCGACGCGCCTGCCTCGGCGCCGAAGAACTGACAGCTGCAGCGCCGTCGCGTGGCCGCGCGGTTCACGCCTTCGTCGCGCCCGCTCATTGCGGCCCCTCAGCGCTGGAGTCGAGAGCCGCCATGGCCGATTCGCGCTGCTCGTGCAGCAGGAAGAACCGCACCATCTCGCGCGACGCATCGGGGCCCTGGGGCTCGGTGAAGGATCCGGCAGCGCTGCCGCCGCACCAGGCGTGCCCGCCGCCATGCACGGTCCACTGCTCCACCACCGGCAGCCCGTCGCTGGCCCAATGCGTAGTTCGAGTGCACCTGCGCCCGGGCGTCGCGCGCTCTTGCACCTCGCGCGTGAGCGGTCCCCATTCGGACTCGAGGTTCGACACCGCCTGATCGGCGATGGCCGAGCCGTTGTCGAGCACCACGGTGGCATCGCGATCGCCATGAAAGACGATGGTTGCCACGCCTCGCGAAGCCGCGCGTGGGCGGCGCGCGGATACGATGCCGCGTTTGCCCTCGCCGGTCGGCAACGGAGGCCCGCCGTGCATGGCGGCAAACGCCGAGGCCACGTCGTGCGCTGCGCCGTACGGCACGCCCGAATGGGCGCCCACCGCCGCGAAGACATCGGGATAGGTTTCACCCAGCACCACGGCCATCGCAGCCCCGGCCGACAAGCCGGCCACGTAGACGCGCCGCGCGTCGACGCGGTAGGTGCGGCCGATCTCGCCGACGATGCCGGCGAGGATCGAGGGCTCCGCGCCGGCGCGCAGCTGAGCGCCCGGTTCGAACCAGTTCCAGCAGTTGGAGCCGTTGGCA
>Ga0068865_100002470_pt1 | contig 10941 bp, 10 predicted proteins | sample KBSMisM12_FD_75293 | JGI IMG/M metagenome (GOLD analysis project Ga0068865, IMG submission 75293) | Miscanthus rhizosphere microbial communities from Kellogg Biological Station, Michigan, USA - KBS Miscanthus M1-2 | ecosystem: Host-associated > Plants > Roots > Rhizosphere > Soil ...
GGCCGATGTCGTACAGCCAGTCGCCCGACGCCTCGTAGAGGCCCGCGGTCGTCATCACCGCGAGCGCGTGGCGGCACGTGTCCGCCGCCACGACCCGCTCGCCGGTCACCGGGTTGACGCCGCCGTCGGCGAGCGTCGCCCCCATGACCGCAAGATCGCGCGCGGTGACGCTCAGGCAGCTCTGCCGCGTGTAGACGTCGAGCGCGTCGACCGGGTCGCAGCCGAGAGCGCCGCGCTGCCCGAGCGCCGCCGCGAGGGCGCGGTTCCGGTGGTTCGTCGCGGATGCCGACGCGAATACCTCCTCGTCGAGCTCGAGTGCCCGGCCGGCGAACAGGGAGAGTCCGGCGCAGAGGCCGTCCCACCGCTCGTCGGCGGAGTCGCCGGAGAGGTGGCTGACCGTCGCGATCGCGCCCGGGTTGACCATCGGGTTCGTCCGCCCCTGCTCCGCGCGCTCGACCGCCTCGAGGGAGTTGAACGGGAGGCCGGTGGCGTTGACGCCGACGCGCCGCTGGATCTCGTCGGGACCGAGCGCGTCGCACACGAGCGCGAAGGTGAACGGCTTGGCGACGCTCATGATCGTGAAGCCGACGTCGGCGTCGCCCACCAGGTGGATCCGTCCGTCCACCGCCGCCACGCAGACCCCGTACAGCGCGGGCGACGCGCGTGCGAGCGCCGGGTAGACGTCCGAGACCGAGCCGGCCTCGACGTCGCGATACCGCCGGTGGGCCTCGTCCACGAGTGCGACGACGTCCACGCCCGGAGGCAGGCTGCCCGTCGAGACGTAGGGGGGCACCTCGTCGGTGTTCGCGCTCGTGCTCGTCGTCGTCGCCTCCGCGCGAGGTATACCGCGCCCGCTTCCGAGATGGATCGACCGGCGGCGGCGGCGACGGGGAGGGCTCCGTCGCGCCGCCGCCAGTTCTCGCGGCCGGCCTACGAGCGGCTGACACCCATCGTCATGCGCGCGACATAGCCGCTGCCGTTCTTCGCGATCTTCAGCACCGACTTCGATCCCCCGTTCCGGAAGATCGAGTCCGTGGCGTTCCGTGTGTCGCGGCCCGGGCGCGAGCGGTACGGCGCACGCTTGTAGACCGCGTCGGTGAGCGCCTCCGGGAAGAACAGCTGTCCGGTGTGGAGGACGTTGCCACCGAGGGACACCTGGACGTGGATGTGCACGGTCCGCCCCGAGTACCAGCCGGGGTAGACGGTCACGAATGTCGCCACGCCGCTCTTGTTCGTCCGCTGGATGCCCCGCATGAACGTCTTGCCGTCCGTCCCCTCCTGGGCGAAGCCCGAGTACGCCCCCCCGGCATCGCAGTGCCAGATGTCGACGAGCGCGCCGTTGATCGGCTTGCAGGTGGAGACGTCGACGACCGTGGTCGCGAGGTCGAGCCTGGTGCCGGGCCGGCCCTCGCGGATGTCGCGGCGCACCTTGTCCCCGTCCAGGTAGTACGGGCCCTCGGTCATCTCCGGCGTGAGCACGCAGGTCACGAGGCCGGACGCGACCGCCGCGGGCCCCGACGAGGCGGCCTCGGCCTCCTGCCCCTCGAGCGCGGCGAGTACCCCGCCCGCGCCGAGCGCGGCGGCCGCGAGGCCGCCGAGACCGAGGAGCGAGTCGCGGCGCGTGAGCCGCGCCTCGTCCCTCTCGTGTGGATCGTCAGTCATGCTCGCCCCTCCTCTCACGAAGGCCGGGTGCCCAGGGTGACCGTCACGCTGTGCTTCTCGCCGTTCCGGAGATAGTCCACGATGACGCGATCTCCCGGCTTGTGCGAGTCGATCGCGGTCTGCAGCTCGGCCGGTGACGAGATCGCCTGGCCGTCGACCGCGGTGACGACGTCGCCGACCTCGAGCCCGGCCGCGGCGGCGGGGGTGTCGGTGCGCACCTCCTCGAGCGTTGCGCCCGCCGTTCCCGTCGACTGGCCGACGGAGACTCCGAGGTACGCGTGCTGGACGCTGCCGTCCTCGACGATCTGCGCGACGATCGACTTCACCGTGTTCGACGGGATCGCGAACCCGACGCCGTCGTTCCCGCCCGACTCGCTCTCGATCTGCGCGTTGACGCCGATCACCTTTCCGGAGAGGTCGAGCAGCGGGCCGCCGGAGTTCCCGTGGTTGATCGCGGCGTCCGTCTGGATCGAGCCGTTGATCGTGTAGCCGTTCGGCGCGCTCATCGAGCGTCCGAGCGCGCTGACGATGCCCGTCGTGACGCTGTTCTCGAGCCCGAACGGGCTGCCGATGGCGACGACGACGTCCCCCACCGCCACCTGCGTCGAGTCGGCGAACTCGAGCGGGTGCAGCGCCGACGACGGCGCGTCGACGTCGAGAACCGCGAGGTCGGTCGAGGCGTCGACGCCGACGACGGTGGCCTCGTAGGTCTTGCCGTCCGCGAACCGGACCTTGGCGGTGTCGGCTCCCTCGACGACGTGGGCGTTCGTGACCACGTGACCGGCGTCGTCGACGACGAAGCCCGAGCCCTGCGCCTGGGACGAGCCCGATCCCGTCGGGCCCTCCGCCTGCGGCTGGGTGGTCACCGTGATCTCGACGACGGACGCGTTCGCCCGCTCGTAGACCTGGCCGATCGTCAGGGCGCCGTCCTTCACGGTCTGCGCGCTCGCGCCGGTCGAGGAGCGCACGATCGTGGTGGTGCCGTTGTCGTCGAGCGCCGCATACGTGGCGGCGCCGGTACCGGCGGCGATGACAAGGGCCGCGGCGCCGGCTGAGATCTTCGTGATCGAGCGGTTCATCGGAGTCCTTTCGGAAGGTGTCAGGGTCAATGGCACCACGCCGCTCTGGGCCAACTCTGAGAGCCGCCTGTGAATCGGCTGTGAAGGCCGCCGCAGCTCACGCCGCGATCGCGCCGCGGGCGGCGACCCCGCCGACGACGACGTGCCGGACGCGCGTCGTGCAGCGTTGCCGGACGCGCTCGACGAGGTCGAGCGCGAGCCGGTCCAACTGCGTGTCCGGTGCAGTCGCGACGAGGACCTCGTCCGCGTCGAACATCTGCAGCGCATCGTCGATCGCGAGCAACGGGTCGTCGTCGCCGACGACGCCCTCGGCGCGTATGCCGCGAGCGGCGAGGACGGCCAGGTACCCGCGCAGGCGTTGCTCGGCAGCCCTGCGAGGCCGGTCGTCCGAGGTCCACCGCTCGAGCCGACCCCAGAGCGCGGGCGCGACGACGAGCACCTCGAGCCTGCGACCGTCCGGACGGCGGGCGACGACCTCCCGGACCGACTCGGTGCCGGCTGCGAGCGTCTCGTTCGCGACGACGAGCAGGCGGTAGGGGTGGCCGGGATCCTCGATCGGGGTGAGGTCGTGCATGGCGGCTCCTTTCGGGACGGCGGTCCGTCGGCAGGTCGTGCACCAAGCGTGCTCCGGCACGCTGGGAACGGCCTGTGAGCCGGCTGTGGCCGTTCGGTGAAGTCGTCAGGCAGCGGCGTCGGCGGCGAGCGGGAGGGCGATCGTGAACGTGGTCCCCTCGCCGGGCACGGACGAAACCGAGGCGGAGCCGCCGTGCGCCTCGGCGACCGCTGAGACGATCGCAAGGCCGAGGCCGACGCCGCCGCTCGCCCGCGCTCGCGAGGGGTCGGCCCTGTAGAAGCGCTCGAAGACGTGCTGTAGATGCTCCTCGTCGAGGCCTGGACCGGAGTCCGCCACGGCGATCTCCGCCGAGCCGTTCCGCCGCGTCACGGAGACCGAGGCAGGCGTCCCGGGCGGTGTATGGGCGCGGACGTTCGCAAGCAGGTTGTCGACGATCTGGCGGAGGCGCACGCGGTCGCCGACGACGACCGCGGTTTCGGCGTGGAGCTCGATCCGCCGTTCCGGGTCCACGGTCTGCGCGGTCTCGACCGCCTCGCCGACGACCTCGTCGAGCCGAACGGGCTCGCACTCGAGCGGCCGGCCGTCGTCGAGGCGCGCAAGGAGGAGGAGATCCTCGACGAGGACGCTCATGCGCTCCGACTCCCGGCTGATTCCCCTCATGGAGCGCTCGAGGTCATCCGGCCGCTCGGCCGCGCCCCGGTCGTAGAGCTCCGCGTACGCCCTGACCGCCGAGAGCGGTGTCCGAAGCTCGTGCGAGGCGTCGGCGACGAAGCGTCGAAGCTTGCGCTCCGACGCCTCCTGCGCGCGGAAAGACGCCTCGATCCGGGCGAGCATGACGTTGAGCGCGAGGCCGAGGCGGCCCACCTCCGTTCGTTCGTCCGCGTGCTCCACCCTGCGGGAGAGGTCGCCTGCCGCGATCGCGGATGCAGTGCCGCCGATCTCCTCGAGCGGGCGCAGGCCCAGCCGGACGAGCCAGAGGCCGAGCGCGATGATCGCACCGAGCACGACGGCGGTCACGACGAGCTCGATCAGGAGCAGCCGGTCGAGCGTCGAACTGACGTCCGAGAGCGAGGTGGCGAGGACGAGCATCGCACGGTCGTCCTCCGCGATCGACGCGCGCACCCGGTACTCACCGCCGCCGTCCTCGCCCGGGACCGTGAAGTAGCTGACCGCCTCGCCATCCGTGGTCTGCCCCGCCGGCGGCGTCACCGTGTCGGGCATCGCCGGTGACGGCACGCTCTCGCCGGGGACCGTCGCGCCGGGAAGGGTGGCGATCACCGTCGCCCCGTCGAGCGAACGCACCTGCACGAACGTCCCGGGAGGCGCAAACCGGATCCCGCCGCCGGGGCCGGGGCGGCGCAGGGTGTGGGCCGTCTCGTCGAGCGTGCTGTCGGTGCGGTCGAGCAGGAACGAGCGGAGCGACGAGTACGTCGCGACGTCGGCGACGAGGAGCCCGACAGCCGCGAGAGCGGCGACCGCCAGCAGGAGCCGCGCACGCAGCGACAGGCGCTTGCCCACGGCTACGCCGCTTCGAGCATGTAGCCCGCCTGGCGGACCGTCTTGATGAGCGGTGGCCCGGCGGCGTCGAGCTTGCGGCGCAGGTAGCTCACGTACGTCTCGACGACGTTCGAGTTGCCGCGGAAGTCGTATCGCCAGACGTTCTGCAGGATCTGCCCCTTCGAGAGCACCCGCCGCGGGTTGAGCAGGAAGAAGCGCAGGAGCGCGAACTCGGTCGCCGTCAGCTGGAGCTGCGTGTCGCCGCGGAAGACCTCGTGACGACTCTCGTCAAGCGTCAGGTCGTCGTAGCGGAGCACGTCACCAGGCAGGTCGCCTGCGGTTCGCCGGAGGATCGCCTGCACGCGCGCGACGACCTCGGCGAGGCTGAAGGGCTTCGTCACGTAGTCGTCGCCACCGGCGCGAAGCGCCTCGACCTTGTGCTCGACCGCGTCCTTCGCGGTGAGGAAGAGAATCGCGTTTCGGTGCCCGCGCTCGCGAAGGCGCCGGCCCACCTCGATGCCGTCCACGTCGGGGAGCATCCAGTCGAGCACGATCAGGTCGGGATCGAAGCGCGCGACCGTCGCGAGCGCCTCGCGGCCGGTCGCCGCCTCCTCGACGTCGAACCCCTCGTAGCGGAGGGCGGTCGCGACCGCGTCGACGATCGAGCTCTCGTCGTCCACGACGAGGATCTTCTTCCCCCCGCCGATCGCCTGCTCCCGGAGGCCGCTCACACGCACACCGTGCCGACGTCTCCTGTGAACCGCCTGAGAGCGATGTCGAGCGACCTGTGAATCACCTGAGAATCGTACGCTCGGGCAGCGAAAGGGTCGCGAGCCGGCTCGTCGGGCTCCTCGTCCGGCCCCCGAGCGCGAGGACGCGCCAGACCACGTGCGAGGGCCCGCCCCGAGGTCGGGGGGGCCCTCGAGTCCGTTGCGTCGACGCGCCGCTCAGCGGGTCTCGACGCCGACGACCGCAAACGAGTCGTCGACGTACACGGTGACGGGCGTTCCGTCGGCCTTCGTCATGTGCGCCTCGTACTTCGCGTGACCGTCGGCGTCGGTCTCGACTCGGACCACGGTGCCGCCGGGGACCTTCGCCTCGGCGGCGGCCGTCACCTTGGCGGCCGTATCGCCTTCGAGAAGCGTCTCGTCGCTCCGCTGGCCGCCCCAGGGCGCGCCTCCGGGTGGTCCGGAGCCCTGCGGAGCCGCGGGTTGGGTCGCGGCGACTCCCGCCGCCCCTGATCCCGACCCCGTGCCGCCGCTCGCTGCGCTCGCGATGCCGTAGCTCCCGGCGGCCAGTCCCACGGCGATCGCCCCTGCGACGATCATCTTCTCGACGCGCATCCTGCTGGTCGTGCTGCCCATCTCGCTCGACTCCTTTCGTCGATTGGCGCCCGCTGCGGGCGTCGTTCGACTGTCGCAACCGGGGCTGGGAACGCCCTGTGCGTCTCCCCAGACGCTCGTGTGAGCGAGGCGGCCTGCGGACGGCATGACGAGCCCCTACGATCGAGTCGTGGAAGGAGCCGGGGGGACGACGGCGGAGGTCAGGTGGGTCGGCCACTCGACGGTGCTGATCTCGCTCGACGGGGTCCGCCTGCTCACCGACCCGCTCCTCCGGGTGCTCGTCGCCCACCTCCGACGCCGCGTGCCGATCGACCGCAGCGCGCTGCGGGGCGTCGACGCCGTGCTCCTCTCGCACGCCCATCACGACCACCTCGACCTCGGGTCGCTCCAGCGGATCGGGCGGACCACGTCGCTCGTCGTCCCGCGAGGGCTCGGCTCCCTCCTCCACCGCCAGGGCTTCCGCGACGTCCACGAGCTCGCGGTCGGGGAGGGCCTCGAGATCGGTTCCGTGCGCGTCGAGGCGACGTTCGCCGCCCACGACGGGTCGCGTCCTCCGTACCCCGCACGCGCCCCCGCCGTCGGCTACGCGGTGCTCGGCTCGCGCCGGATCTACTTCGCCGGCGACACGGATCTCTTCCCGGAGATGGACGGGCTCGTCCCTGACCTCGACCTTGCCCTGATCCCGATCTGGGGCTGGGGGCCGAGCCTCGGCCGGGGTGGGCACCTCGACCCCGACGGCGCCGCGGAGGCCGTGGCGCTCCTGCGCCCGAGGATCGCCGTCCCGATCCACTGGGGGACGTACGCACCGCTCTACCTCGGCCTTCGCGCCGTGCCTGCCTACCTGGCGGAGCCGCAGGCGGCGTTCAGCGCCGCGGCGGCGCGATGCGCCCCCGACGTGGCGGTGCGGGTCCTCACCCCGGGCGAGACGCTCGCGCTCTGAGCTACGTCGCCGCCGGTGGGAGGACGCGACCCTTCGCTGCCATGTACTCGTCCTCGGTGAGGAGGCCGTCCGACCGGAGCTTCGCGAGCCGCTCGAGCTCCTCGACCTGAGTCGGCGCGGTTGCGGACGCCGGCTTCCGCCACGGCATCGCCGGGCCTTCGTGGGGCGGCGCGGGGCCCTCCGCCTCGTACTCGCCGACGATCTGGCGTCGGGCGACCTCGAACCCGACGGCGCCGAGGACGACGAGAATCCCCGTCGTCACGAACCGGTGCAACGGGAGCGCCCAGACGACGATCAGCAGCACCGCGGCGTACACCGCCCACGCGATGCCGGCGTTCGCAAGCCACGGGCCGAGCCACCGGCGCGCGCCCACGGCACGCCGGCCCTCGCCTGTGAGCCAGGCACCGAGCGTCCCGATGACGCCGATGAAGACCACGACCCAGGCGGCCTCCGCCAGCCCGTCCGAGAGGATCGTCCAGAACGCGCTGACCGCGGGACGCACCGAGTCGGACGACGTGAGATGGTCGACGAGGTACGAGCCGGCGACCCGGCGGATGACGAGCAGCGCGACACCCGCGACGACGAGGCCGATCGCGATCGCGCGCACCTCCTTGCGCCGCCTGCCCGGGACCAGCCAGAGCGCCGCCGCAAAGGCGAGGAGCATCGGGATCCAGATCCAGTCCGCGACCGTCTTGAGGAGCTGCGTGAGGCTCTGTGCGGTGTCGAGCTCGTCCGACTGCAGGATCGTGATGCGACCTGCGTCCGGTGGCAACTGGGTGGAGACGTCCCCCAGGAAGCCGAATCGATCGCCGAGCTGGACGACGAGCGGGTGGAGGTCGAGCACCACGTCGCCGTTGGTCGTGGAGAGGCGCGTCGTATCGCCCTCGAGCACCTTGACGACCTGGCTCTGCGCGAGAGACGCCGCCGTGATGAAGAGCGTCTGGACGCGGGGCCGGCCGAGTAGCTCCGTCGCGGCCCGGTCGATCACCTCCTGCCCGAGACCCGCGATCGGCGCGGCCAGAGCCTGGAGGTTCGGCGGCAGCTTCTGCTGGAGCTGGGCCGAGACGTCGACGTTCGCGTACAGCTGGTCGACCATCGCCTGTGCGACCTGATCCTGGATCGCCGGGTGCGCGATCAGCTCCTCCGAGGTGGTACGAAACGCTTCGGGATCGAGCGCCTCCCGCTTGACCCAGTTCGAGAGCAGGCTGACGGCCAGGAGGAGGACGCCGAGGACGACGAGCGTCCTCGCGGCAATGCGGCGGCCCCGCGACGGGCCCTGGGACGGAGTGTCGGGGGTCGTCGTCATGCGGTCACCTCGGTGGTCGTGTGGGGTGCTGGAGAATCGTCCGCGCCGCCGTTCAGCTCCGCACGCCACTCCCGCAGGAGCGCGTTGACCGCCTCCGCGCCGACGACCGGCTCGTCGGGCATGCGGAGTCGGGCGGGATGGAGGATGAACGGCTCGGTCTGGGGGCCGCCGAGGCCGCCGTGGAACGAGATCAGCTCCTCGAACGCGCAGCCCTCGTCGAGCTGCGGGTCGTAGAACGAGCCGACCATCATGTCCGCGACGTTCGAGAAGCCGTCCGTCCGCAGCAGATGCCGTGCAGCGTTCGGCGAGAACCCGGCGAGTGGGTCAGCGCCCTCGACGCGATCCTCGGCCAGGTACCGCGTGCCGCGCGGGCCGATGGCGAGAGGCCCGCGGTCGGCGGAGCGGACGAGCAGCCAGCCGACGTGCGGATGCGCGGCGAGCGCCGGGATGAGCCTCGGGTGCCGTGCGTCGATCTCCTCGCGCGTCATCCGGCGCCGCTCGTCCATCAGGTAGACGAGGCCGAGGTTGCCCGAGGCGAGCACGACGACGTCCTCACCGGATACGTCGTTCTTCGCCCGCTTCTTCTCGTCCGGTGGGCGCCCGGTCGCCTCGCCGAACGCGGTGCCGACGGCGCGGTCGTGCTCGTCACCGCTCACGAGCGACGCGACGTCGGCCGACTCCAGCGAGCGCTTGACGAGCTCGTCGAGCCCGTAGCCGTTTCGTTGCTTGAAGGTTGCGCCCTGCGTCTGGCCGTGGTCGGAGAGGACGACGATCTCGTACGGCCGCGGTGCGTAGCGGCGCGCCCGTCGGATCCGGCCGAACTGGTGGTCGAGCTTGCGCAGCGCCTCCAGGGTGTCGGCGCGCTCGAGGCCGGAGTGGTGGGCGACCTCGTCGTAGCTCGAGAACGTCGCGTAGATCGCGGGCCGCCCGCTCATCATGTCCGTCAGCACCGACTGCACGATCAGGTCGCGCACGACGACGCACATCGCCGCGCGCATGAAGGGGTAGACGCCGCCGCGGTGTCCGCGCGGCTTCACGTCGCGGCGACTCGCGCGGAGCGCGGACGTCCACTCGAGCAGCACCTCCCAGACGAACAGCACGAGCACCCGCATGACGTTGAAGCCGTTGGCGAAGAAGGTGCGGTAGCCCGGGTTCGCCCGCTTCTCGGCCTCGATCCGGCTGACGGTGAGGATCACCTCGTCCGCCTGGCCGGAGAGCAGGTTGCCGCGGCTCGCGCCACCGTCGAGCAGCAGCCCCTTGTCGGTCGCGTGGCGCCGCTCGAGCTCGGCGCAGTCCGCCGGGGCGGAGCACGTCATGACCCGCGCGTTCTCCTTCTCCACCCACCGGAACGCTGGAATGTCGACGTTCGACCCGAGGAGGATGCCGGCCTGGCTGGCACCTGTCTGGGACGACAGGTCGGTCTCCCAGCCGCTCAGCGCGTACTCGTCGTCCGTCAGCCAGCTGGCCATCTGCGGCGCGTTGCCGTCCCGCATCGCGCGTCGCAGGACCGGGAGGGCGAGGCCGTCGATCTCGAGGAAGACGACGCCCGGCGCATCGCTGCGCACCGGCGTGCCCGTGCGGCGCGCGATGCGCTGGACGACGCGGAACGAGAACTCGCTGTCGTCGTCCACCCCGGCGACGACCTCGAGCACGAGCGTCACCGCCGAGGCGAGGAACGCCACCAGCAGCGCCCACCAGAAGCCATCGATGCTCATCCGCCCGTCCGTCAGGCTGTCGGCCGCAAGGAGCATGAGCGCGTCCAGGACGAGGATCGAGAGGAACCCGAAGACGAGCGTCAGCGGGAGCCGGATCGCGGCGATGATCGGCGGCAGGATCGCGTTGAGCGCGGCGATCACCGCGGCGACGAGGAGCGCGGCCCAGAACCCGTTGACGTGCGCGCCGGGAACGATCCACGCCGCGACGAGCAGCCCGAGCGCGGAGATCAGCCACGTTCGCACCATGTGCACCGGCCTGAAGCGCAGGCGCTCCTCCCGCCAGGTGGCCTCCTCCGCCGGTCGGATGGCGGGTCCGTCGATCATCGGTGCGCTCGGGCGAGGCGGCTCATGCCGACAGCATGTTCAAGGCGCGCGCGTCGCACGTCAATCCGATGGCCGTTCACCCGGGTGAACGATGCCGCATCGCACCCCTCGGATGCACCGGCGCGCGTGCTCGAATGGAGTGTGACGCCCGCTGCCCGGTCGGGCGATCATCCTGCAAGGAACACCGAAGACCGAGGAGGCATCCGAGATCGTCGTCGCCGGCTACCCGTTTCTCGACGTCGTGTGGACGACCGTCCTCGTCGTCGCGTTCGTCGTGTTCGTCTGGATGGTGGTCTCCGCCCTCCGCGACGTGTATCGCCGTGACGACATCGGCGGCGCGAAGAAGGCCGGTTGGACGCTGCTGGTCGTCTGCGTGCCGCTCGTCGGCGTGTTCGCCTATCTCATCGCGAGCGGGGAAGGCATGGCGCGAAGGAGCGCCGAGCGTCGGTGACCCGCGAGGACGCCCGCCGGTGTGGAACGCGGCGCGTCGGCCCACTGCAC
>Ga0068865_100002471_pt1 | contig 10941 bp, 4 predicted proteins | sample KBSMisM12_FD_75293 | JGI IMG/M metagenome (GOLD analysis project Ga0068865, IMG submission 75293) | Miscanthus rhizosphere microbial communities from Kellogg Biological Station, Michigan, USA - KBS Miscanthus M1-2 | ecosystem: Host-associated > Plants > Roots > Rhizosphere > Soil ...
AGGCACGAGCCGTACGGCGGCAGCGGCTGCTCGCCGCACGGGTTGGTCGCGCGGATGTTCTCGCACCACCAGTTGTTGTTCATCTCGTTGACGCGGTCGATCAGGATGAATCCGGGCTCGGCGTAGTCGTACGTCGAGACCATGATCATGTCCCACAGGTGCCGCGCGCGGATGTGGCCGTAGATCTTGCACGCGACGAGCCCGTCGTCGCGGACGACGTAGTTGCGGTGCGCCGGCCATTCGCGCCAGACGACCTTCGCCGCGTCGGCGAGATCGATCTCGTCCTTTTCCTTGACGTGGATCGGAAAGATAAGCGGCCAGTCGCTGTCCTTGTCTACCGCGTCCATGAACCCGTCGGTGATGAGCAGCGACAGGTTGAACTGGCGCAAGCGCCCGTCCTCGCGTTTGGCGCGGATGAATTCCTTGACGTCCGGGTGGCTCACGTCGAACGTGCCCATCTGCGCCCCGCGGCGGCCGCCGGCCGAGGACACGGTGAAGCACATCTTGTCGTAGATATCCATGAACGACAGCGGGCCCGACGTGTATGCACCCGCACCCGACACGTACGCCCCACGCGGGCGCAAGGTCGAGAACTCGTAACCGATGCCGCAGCCGGCCTTCAGCGTGAGGCCTGCCTCGTGCACCTTGTCCAGAATGTTGTCCATCGAGTCGTCGATCGTGCCCGACACGGTGCAGTTGATCGTCGACGTCTTCGGCTTGTGTTCCTGCGCGCCGGCATTGGACGTGATGCGGCCGGCGGGGATCGCCCCGCGGCGCAGCGCCCAGAGGAATCTCTCGTACCAGTACTTGCGCTTCTCGGGCGTCGCCTCGACCTCCGAGAGCGCCTTCGCGACGCGCTGGTAGGTGTGATCGATCGTCGTGTCGACCGGGTCGCCCTGCTTGGTCTTCAGGCGGTACTTCTTGTCCCAGATGTCGTACGAGGCCGGCTGCAGCGGAATCTCCGCCGCGCCGCGCGCAAGATTCTCAAGGCGCACTGTGCTCATCTTCTTTTTTCGCCTCCCGCCGCGGGGCCGTCCTGGTTCCGCGCCACTGGTTCGTTCTCGTCCTTTCGACCGCTTTCGACGGAAAAAAGGGCACCCCGCGCCGTCCGGCGAACCGGTCTCCGACGCATCATTTCAACTGATGTTTAGCCTCATCGCGGGCCTTCAATGCCCCCGGATCTGCAGCACCGGACCCGCCCCCGTGCTGTTTAGCAGACCCAACGTGTTGTAAATGTAAACCCGGCGAACCACAAGATGTTGTGCTGTCGCCGGGCAGTAACGTACGCCCGATCTTTCCGCTTGTAAAGGGTTTTAAAGGCTGGCCTTGCTGGCACGCCGCGTCCGCTTGAAACGAACCCGGAACGCCGCAAGGCTTGCCACGCGCGCGCTGAAACCGGCGCACGTTTTCACGGTCTCTAGCGCATCCCTTTCGCCCCAGAACGAGTCCCGACCCGATGCTCCGCACGCGCCCGCCCCGCCCGAACACAACCGCTCTCGCGCTGAGTCTCGCGCTCGCCTGTCTCATCCCGTGCGCCGATGCGGCATTACCGCCCGCGGTCGACGGCCAGGCGCTGCCATCGCTCGCGCCGATGCTCGAACACGTCACGCCCGCGGTCGTCAACATCAACTCGAAGACGCGCGTTCGCGTGCAGAACCCCTTTTTCGACGATCCGATGTTCCGCCGCTTCTTCGGCATGCCGAACGGTCCGCGCGAGCAGGTGCAGCAGTCGCTCGGCTCCGGCGTCGTCGTCGACGCCGCGAAGGGCTACGTGCTGACCAACAACCACGTCGTCGAAGGCGCCGATGACGTTTCGGTGACGATCGCCGACGGCCGCACGGTCAAGGCGAAAGTGCTCGGCACCGATCCCGATTCGGACATCGCCGTGCTGCAGATCCCGGCCGAGAAGCTCGCGGCGCTCCCGATCGCGGACTCCTCGAAGCTTCGCGTCGGCGACTTCGTCGTCGCGGTCGGCGAGCCGTTCGGGCTTGGGCAGACCGTCACGTCCGGCATCGTCTCGGCGCTCGGCCGCACGAACATCGGCGGCTCGGGCGTGCAGAACTTCATCCAGACCGACGCCTCGATCAATCCGGGCAACTCGGGCGGCCCGCTCGTGAACCTCCGCGGCGAGCTCGTCGGCATCAACTCGCAGATCTTCTCGCCGTCCGGCGGCAACGTCGGCATCGGCTTCGCGATTCCGTCGAACCTGGCGCTTGACGTCATGCGCCAGCTGATCCAGTTCGGCGAGGTCAAGCGCGGCGCGCTTGGCGTCGACACGCAGGACGTCACACCCGAGCTCGCGCACATGCTGGGCCTCACCGACGCGACCCGCGGCGCGGTCGTGACGCGCGTGCGCGCCGGCTCGCCCGCGGAGACGGCCGGCATCAGGCCCGGCGACGTCATCGTCTCGCTCGGCGGCAAGGTCGTCGCGAGCGATCAGGAGCTGCACAACCTCGAAGGCCTCGGCTCGGCCGGCGCCGCCGTGCAGGTCGGCATCCTCCGCGAAGGGAAACCGGTCACGCTGAACGCGACGCTGAAAGTGCAGGAGCTCCACACCGCGAAGGGCGACGCGCTCGACGCGCGCCTCGCCGGCGCGACGTTCGTCGATTCGAGCGAGAGCCTGCGCCGCCGCGGCATCACCGGCGTCACGGTCGCGCGCATCGCCGAGACGAGCCGCGCGTACACGAGCGGCCTTCGCGGCGGCGACGTGATCGTCGCCGTGAATCAGCGCGACATCGACAACGCCGCCGATTTCGAGCGCCTCATCGGTGCGAAACCGCGGCAACTCGTGTTCACGGTTGTGCGCGGCGACAGCGCGTTTTTCCTGCGCGTGCAGTAGCTTCGCGCCTGAACCATAGGCTGCGCGGACTGCCACGCACGTCCGCGCAAGCCGCGCGTCCGCGTGCTAAGGTTGCGCCGGTTTTTTCGACCCGCCGACTCGTCATGTTCAAGCGATCCGCCTTCGCCGTTCAGCTCGTTGCCGTCGCACTTTTCCTCGGCGCCGCCGCCGCCGCTTCCGCCGCCGAGGACGAGCTCCTCTGGCGTGGCGATCACGCGACCGGTCGCACGATCATGGACGAGCTCGCGAAGGAATACGCCAAGGAGAAGAAGGGCAAGATCACGCTGCAGCCGTTCTCGACGGTGTCGGGTCTCGACGCGGTCGCGCAGGGCACGGCCGACATCGCCGGTAGCGCGCGTCCGAAATACACCAAGCGTCCCGAAGAGGCCGGCATCAACTTCGTTCCGGTCGCGCTCGATGCGGCGGTCATGATCGCGTATCCGAAGAATCCGGTGCAGTCGCTGACGCTGCATCAGGTCTACGACCTCTACTACGGCCGCATCACGAACTGGAGCGCGCTCGGCGGCGAGCCGAAGGACGTCAATCTCTACGGCATCGCGGCGCCGCTCGACGGCGTCGAGTTCAGCGTGCGCGATCTCGTGTTCCGCAACGGCGACCAGCGCGTCGCGATCCCGCGGCTCTACCTCAATACGACCAAGCTCGAGGAAGGCGTCGCGATCGATCCGGCCGGCATCGGCCTCTCGACGCTCGCGAGCATCCACGACAACAAGGGCGTCAAGGCGCTGGCGATCGAAGGCATCAGCCCGACGCCGGCGACGATCGCCGACGGCAGCTATCCGCTCTACATCACGCTCTATCTCGCGGCGAAGTCCGATTCGCCGAAGCAGCCCGCGATCGACCGGTTCATCGCGTTCCTCAACTCCGACACGGCGAAGGCGATCCTGCGCAAGCACGAGCTCGTGCCGTACAGCGACGCGACCGACGCGATCGCCCGCAACGCGACGCGCACCGCATTCATCGACGCGCATCTGAACCGCGAGCCGACCACCGCCGCCGGCGCGATCGCCGCGGTGACGCCGGCACCTGCCGCCGCCGCTGTGCCGCCGCCGACGCCGGTGTCCGCGCCGCGTGCCGTGCTCGAATCGAAGTCGCGCGTGGCGCCGACCGCGGAGAGCACCGAAGCGGCGCGCCAGAACCTCGCGCGCGCCGAAGCCGCCAAGCAGGAAAAGAAGGAAGCCGAGGCCGCCGCCGCGAAGAGCGAGAAGCAGGTCGCGAAGACCGAGCCCGCGCCGAAGAGCGAGCCGAAGCCGCCCGCGAAGAAAAAGGCTGCCGTCGCTAAGGCCGAGAAGCCGGCCAAGAAGGAAGCACCGAAGGCGAGCTTCGGCAACGTCGATGCAGCCGCAAAGACGGCCGAGAAGCCGGCCTCGTTCGGCGACGTCAACGCAGGCGCGAAGTCGTCGACCGATCCCGCGAAGAACTGACGGCGCGCTCCGCCGCGAACGACGTGCGCATCCTCGCGATTTCGCTCGATCTCGACGACACGCTGTGGCCGGTTGAACCCGCGATCCGCAATGCCGAGCAGCGCCTGGACGCGTGGCTGCGCGCCGAGCATCCCGCTGTCGCGCAGAGGTTTCCGGTCGCCGAAATGCGCAAGCTCCGCGACGCGATCGAGCGCGAGCGGCCCGATCTCGCCCACGATTTCACGGCGCAGCGAATCCTGACGATCGAGCGCGCATTCGCCGCGTGCGGCCTCGGCGATGCGCACGTCGCCGATGCGTTCGAGGTCTACTACGCCGCGCGCAACGCGGTCGAATGCTACGCCGACACGCTGCCCGCGCTCGCGGCGCTGTCGGCGCGCCTGCCGATCGTCAGCCTCTCGAACGGCAATGCCGATCTCGAGCGGATCGGGCTCAGGCACCACTTTCGCCATTGCGTCAGCGCGCGCGAGGTCGGCTACGCGAAGCCGCACGCGCGTATTTTCGAGGCGACCTGCGACAAGCTCGGCGTCGCGCCGAGGCACGTGCTGCACGTCGGCGACGATCCGCATCTCGACGTCGGCGGCGCGCGCGAAGCCGGTCTTTGCACGGCGTGGTTGAACCGCGGCGGCGCCACGTGGTCCCATGGGCCTTCGCCCGATCTCACGATCGCCGATTTGAACGAGCTCGCTGCCTGGATACTCGCCCGCGCCGCCTGACGGCGCAAAGACAGGCCAAGGATGGCCTGTCGCGTCGCAGCTTGCTGCGGCGCGTAGCCGAGTCCGGACCTGCGCCGGACTCGGCGCTCGAACGGATGCACAGGATGTGCAGATCGTTCGAATAGGAACCACTTGCCGGAGAGACGACGGATGCACGCATGGGTCGATGCCGCGGACGCGCCTGCCGCGACACCGCTGCTCGCAGTGGACAAGGAAAATCTCGATTCGGTCTGCGCGCTGTTCGGCCCCGAAGTCAGGCGCTGGTGCACGGCGCACGCGTTCGCCGGCGAGCCCGGCCGCTTCGTGCTCGTGCCCGGCAAGGACGGCGCACCGGCCGCCGTGCTCGCGGGCTGCGACCGGCGCGATGCGCTGTACGGTCTTTCCTCGCTGCCGCTTCGGTTGCCCGAAGACGATTACTCGCTGGATCCGCGCGGGCTCGTCCTCGACGAAGCCGAGATCGCGCTCGGCTGGGCGCTCGGCAGCTATCAGTTCACGCGCTATCGCAAGGCTCTGCGCAAGGCCGCGCGGCTTGCCGTGCGCGACGCAACGGCTGAAGCGGTGCGTCCGATCGTCGATGCCACGTTTCGCGTGCGCGATCTCGTCAACACGCCGACCGAGGACATGGGCCCCGAACAGCTCGCCGGCGAAGTGCGCGATCTCGCCGGACGTTTCGGTGCGAGCTATCGCGAGTGGGTGGGCGATGAGCTGCTGACGTCGAACTTCCCGACGATCCACGCCGTCGGCCGCGCAAGCCATCGCGCGCCGCGCCTCGCCGAATTGACGTACGGCCCCGCCGACGCGCCGCACCTCGTGCTGATCGGCAAGGGCGTCTGCTTCGACACCGGTGGCCTCGACATCAAGCCTGCCGACGGCCTGCGCTGGATGAAAAAGGACATGGGCGGCGCGGCGCATGCGATCGCGCTTGCCGAGCTCGTGCTGCACGCCAGGTTGCCGGTGCGCCTGACGCTGCTCGTGCCGGCCGTCGAGAACTCGATCGGCGGCAATGCGTACCGGCCGGGCGAAGTCATTCGGACGCGCGGTGGGCTCACGGTCGAAGTCGACAACACCGACGCCGAGGGACGGCTCGTGCTCTGCGATGCGCTCGCGTATGCGGCCGAGCAGAAGCCCGACATGATCCTCGACTTCGCGACGCTGACCGGCGCGGCACGTGTTGCGCTCGGGCCGGAGCTCCCGGCGCTGTTCTCAAACCGCGACGATGTCGCCGATGCATTGCTCGCGGCCTCGCGCGAGGCACGCGATCCGCTGTGGCGATTGCCGCTGTGGCGGCCGTATCTCGCATTGCTCGATTCATATGTCGCCGACTTCACGAATGCGGGCGGATCGCGCCATGCTGGCGCGATCACGGCGGCGCTGTATCTCGAGCGGTTCGTGCCGGAAAATACGCCGTGGTGTCATCTCGACGTGTATTCGTGGAACGACGGCGAGAAGCCGGGGCGGCCGCGAGGTGGCGAGGCGCAGGGGTTGCGTGCGTACTCCCGCTTTTTGTCGAACCGTTATCCGGACTCAGCATCGTGAATCCGGACTCCCTCGCCCCTCGTACTTGTTCTGAATCGCATGTTTGCTCAAGGGCTCTTTTTTATTTTCGCTTCCGCCTCCTTGACCTCCGCAGCATACTGCTCGATAGCCTCGCCCCAGCTCTTCTTGTGTTGTTCCAATCGCCAGAGAGGCAGTCCGTATTCGTCGACGCTACGACCTGATTTTTTCAGCGCATCGATCGCTGCCACCCATCGCCCGTATTGGTTCAAAGCGTCCTGGTACGACTTCTTGGATTCTTCCAATTCTTCTTCTGGCGTCAGCTGTTCTTCCTCGCCCTCCCCGAATGGCAGCAATTGCAACACGGGCCTCTTCGGAGGGCTAGGGTCCGCCATGCCCATTCCGCCCGTCATCTTGTCAAAAAAGCCATCAGCGCCTTCGTCGATCACGACACCCAATTTGCCGAAGAATCTCAGCACCGCGCGCGCAGCCAATACTTGCGAGATCGTGTTTCGCGCGATTTTCGCGGTACCGAGCCGGGGTGTCGTTGGTGTGTCGATACTCGTGGGCGCGTTCGCCGCCGGGCATTCGGCGCCGCAGAACAGACGCGTCGAGAACGAGACGAACAATCGGATCAGCGGGTCGCTTCTGTAATTTCCGGCCCAATTGGGATTGGGCTTCCGTCCGCCGTTTCCAGGGATCGGGCCGAGATTCTTGCCACGGATGCGACTGCCCCAGTTATCTACGAGCTGACCTTGCTCGTTGTAGCGCGGCGGCAGAATCGGCGTTCCATCGGCAGTCCGCACGCGTGTACCATCGGGTAGAGCTCGGCCGGCCTTGACGTCGAGGGCGTGCTGCTGCTCGGCCATGTTCTTCACATCCTTCATCATGCCGAACGCGCCGACGATCGCGGTCGCCGCGGCACTGCTGGCTCCTTGGCCGACGACGCTTTCGGCGCCCGCGCTCGCGCCAGCACTTCCGTAGGCCGTTTGGATCGTGTTGGTAATTTCGTTGCCGGGTCCGGTCGTACAGAAGAACCCCGCCGGACACGGATCGAACCCACTCGGATCGGTCAAGTTGAGCGGACTATTGAGCACATAGCTGTACGCATTCCAGCGCTGCCCGAACGCGGGATTGCTGACGACGGGATCGGGGCTCAGGAACCGCCCGAGGATCGGGTCATACATGCGCCCCTGCATGTTGATGAGCGCGTAGCCGTCATCGTGCTCCTGCCCCGTGAACCCGGCGCCGATGAGACTCTGGAACAGCGGCAGATTCGCGACCAATGAGCCATCGGCGTTGCTGCGAAGCCCCCACGCATCGTAATAGTCGCGCTCACTGACATCGCCGTTCGCATCGGCGATGCCGTACGTGCTGCCGAGGAGATCGGTCAGCGGGTAGCTGACCGCCGTGGCGCCCGGTGTGCTGGGCGTCGCCCCTTCGGTGTAGACGATATCCGCCACCGCCTGATCGGCGCCGACGACATGGAAGACGTGGCGTACGCCGTTGGGCGTAGTGTGCTTCTCGTAGAGGCCCGCGACGTAATCGATCGTTTCCGTCGCGGTCTTCTTGCGTACCCGCGTGCCACCCGCGTCGTAGAGGAACGAAGCGGTCGCGCCGCCTTGCGTGATCTCGCGCGGCAGATCGAACGCGGTCCACGTGAACGCACGCTCGGGATCGGTCTTGAGACGGCCGAGCGCATCGTAGTCGTACTTGACCGTCACCGGCGGGAGGTTCGGGGTTTGCGGATCACTGATGTCGCGCGCCGTCAATGCATACGGTTGCGCGCCATTGTTGCCGTACTGCCGATGCTCGGCGAGCTGCCCGTTCCTGAGCGTATCGATGCGATTGCCGAGCGTGTCGTAGGTCTCCTCGAGCGTCGATGCGAACGGGAGGCCGCCGTGCAGCGGCTGGCCCTGCCGTTGCGTATGCGTCAGGCGGTGCAGCGCATCGTGCGCGAAGACCTCGTCGATCTGTACCGCTTCGTCGATCAGCGTGCGGTCGTGGACGAGCCCGTCCGCGTCGTAGCCGTACTCGACGTTGAAGCGATTCGCGCCGGCGTGCTGCGCGCTGATCGCCCAGACGCGCCCCATCCAGGGATCGTAGTCGCGGTGGTCCGCGATCGCGCCGCCGCCGCGGATCGCATCGACGAGGCCAAGATCGGCGTTGCGCGCGAGGATTTCCTGCAGCGGCTTCGGCGGCTGGTTCGGCGTTGCGTCCGTGACCGTCTTGAGATAGCCGTAGCCGTTGTAGCCGTACGCGATGCGAAGGCGACTCGTCTGCCCCGGCGCCAGCGGATAGTCGACGCTCGCGAGCTGCCCCGTCGCCGGGTCGTAGCCGACGTCTACGCTTGCCGTCGGCGACACCGCCGAGGATTGGTCGATGCCGATCGTGCGGCCGAGCGTGTCGTAGCGGTATTCGGTCTTGACCTGATCGGGGCTCATCGCCCGTGCCAGGAGACCGACGCCGTTCGTCGCGACGTCCCACGTCTGGGTCGTCAGGCCATCCGCGCTGGTCTTCGTCAAGACCCGCCCGAGGTCATCGTAGGTCGCCGTTTCCGTTTGTCCCGTCGCGACATGTTGCGTCGTCTTCCTCTCGCCGAACCCGTTGTAACTCGCCGTCGTGACGCCGCGGCTCGGATCGTCCTGGCGCACGAGGTGCCCGAGCCGATCGTAGGTGTTTTCGGTGACGTGGCCCCGATCGTCGATCGCGCGCTCGACGGCGCCGTCCTTCGTCGCCGTGTACTCGAAGTGCGTCTTGACGTTCTGCGCGATGCAGATCCCGCTGCAGCCCGGCGCCGGCGGCAGCCAGTTGCCGCTGACGACGAGCCGTCCATCGACATCGACTTCCTGGTAGCTCGCGTGCCCGGCCGCATCGATGCCGTCGATTTCGAAGAGACTGTAGGCGGCGCTCGTCGTGCTGCTGTCCGGCAGGACCGTCTTGACGGTGCGCCCGAGGCTGTCGTACGCGAACGTCGTCCATGCCTGCGGCACGCCCGCGTTCGGGCGCGACACGGCCGTGCGCCGGCCGAGCGCGTCGTAGGTCGCGACCGTGTTGACCCAGTTCCCGTCGAAGCCGACCGTGCTGAGCCGAAGCATCGCGCCGCGCGCATCGAACATCTCGAGGCGTTCCTGCAGCCCGCTCGTCGCCAGTGTTCGCAAGCCATTGAGACCGCCGAACGTGTCCGAACGGCCCGTGTACGTGACGCTGACCGGCAGCGTGCCGTCCGTCTGCAGGCTCGTCGGCCGGCCGTGGCCATCGTACGTGCGGACCGTTTCGACGCCATGCACATCCATCGTCGCGATCGGGACGCCATACGCCGGATGGATCAGCATCCAGGCTGCCGGACGGCAGTCGAACCCGCACGCCGACGTGTCGTGCTCGGCCCAGACCGTGCTTGCCCCGAGGTGCTCCTTCGGCGCACCAGGCCATGCGGTCGCATAGTCGAGCTGCCGTGTGCGCGGCGCCTCGCCCGCGACGTGCGTCGTCGCGCTTGTCAGGAGACCATAGTCGTCATAGCTCAACGTCGTCGCCGCGGTGAGGTCGGGATCGCTTGGCTCGACGACGACCGAGGCGATCGCGCCTTCGTCGGTGTACGTGTAATCGGTCGTGCGCGACACGGCTTCGGCGTCCTTGGCCGCCTCGATTGTTGTGACCGTTTCCCAGTCGACGAGCCCCAGGTGCCAGCGGTTCGTATCGTTGATGCGCGGCATCTCGATGTCAACGAGGCGCCCGTTCGTCGTGTGCGCGAGCGTGTTGATCACGTTGCCGAAGTCGTCGTAGGTCAACTGCCGCTCGACTTCGATCGGCGGCGCTGCCGGTGCAACGTAACCGGACACGTGCAGATGATCGGGACCCTGACCCCACCAGGCGATGGCGACCGGCTCCTCCCAGACGCGCGTCGACGTCGTCTCCGGCAACACCGCGTGCGTCTTGCCGTTGTTCGAAGCCGGCACGTAGTACGTGTAGCTCGTCTGCGTGATGCGCGCGGGCGCGCTCGCGACGAGGCCTTGGCCGGGCTGCAGGATCGGTTGCGCGACCGTCACCCTTGCCGGTACGCCGGCGCCGGGATAGAACGCGCCGCTCGCATCGCGCGTATCGAGATCGAACGTCGCGACCGTCTCGAGCGGATGCTCCGCCATCGCATCCCAGATCCGCATCTCGCTGAAGCCGAGGAAGCCAAGACCGCGCCGGTCGGCGCGCGGATCGCGGTAGCTGTATTGCCAGGTGTGCCCCGACTGCAGCGGATCATCGCCAGGCGCGACGTCGGCCACGGCCGCGCGCGAGGTGACCGCGCGCACGACGCGCAGGCCACTCTTGATGCAATGCTGCGGATACGTGCATGCGTAACTGTCGTTGACCTCGGGCCGGTCGGACCATTCGCTCGCATACGTGATCGAGAGCGCGGGCCACGCGGTCGCGGCGTCAGTCACCGCGATGAGCTCCTCGCCGA
>Ga0068865_100002474_pt1 | contig 10937 bp, 8 predicted proteins | sample KBSMisM12_FD_75293 | JGI IMG/M metagenome (GOLD analysis project Ga0068865, IMG submission 75293) | Miscanthus rhizosphere microbial communities from Kellogg Biological Station, Michigan, USA - KBS Miscanthus M1-2 | ecosystem: Host-associated > Plants > Roots > Rhizosphere > Soil ...
GCGAGCGCCTCGCGGTCGCGGTCTTCCGGCGCGCGCAGGATGAGCCGTTCGGTCTCGATCATGCGGGTCTCCCCTGGGTGAGCGCGCCGTACAGGTCCGGCCGCCGGTCACGGAAGAATCCCCAAGCGGCGCGATGGGTTGCCAGGAAGTCGAGGTCGAAGCTGGCGCTCAGCACGCCCTCGTCCTCGCGCCCGAAGGCGGCGACCAGGTCGCCGCGATGGTCGCTGATGAAGCTGGAGCCATAGAAGAGCTGGCCGCCGTTCGGGTAGTCCGCCCAGGGTTCAAACCCTGTTCGATTTGCTCCGATCACGGGGATCACGTTGGAGACGGCGTGGCCCTGCATGGCGCGCCGCCAGGGCCCGGCGGTGTCCAACGTCGGATCGTGCGGCTCCGAGCCGATGGCGGTGGGATAGAGCAGGACCTCGGCGCCCATGAGCGCCATGGCGCGGGCGGCCTCCGGGTACCACTGGTCCCAGCAGATCCCGACGCCCAGGCGTCCGTGCCGCGTGTCCCAGACCCGAAAACCCGTGTCACCGGGCCGGAAGTAGTACTTCTCCATGTAGCCCGGGCCGTCGGGGATATGGCTCTTGCGGTAGACCCCGAGCAGGCTGCCGTCGGCGTCGGCCAGCACGATCGAGTTGAAGTAGTGCGGCCCCTCGCGCTCGAAGATCGAGATCGGCAGCACCACGCCGAGCTCGCCGGCCAGCGGCGCGAGCGCGGTGACGCACGGATGCTCCCGCCACGGATGGGCTTCCTTGAACCAGCGCTCCTCCTGCGCCACGCAGAAGTAGGGGCCCTGGAACAGTTCCGGCGGCAGGATCACCTGCGCGCCCGCCGCGGCCGCCTCGCGGACCAGCTCGGCGACACGGGCGATGTTGGCCGCGAGGTCCATCCCGAAGGGGGCCTGGATCGCGGCGGCGGTCAGGGTGCGGGCCATCAGGCGGGCTCCTGCTGGGTGATGCAGTGGAACGATCCGCCGCCGGTCAGGATCGCCCGCGACGGCAGGCCGATCACCGCGCGGTCCGGGAACAGGTGCTCCAGCGCCTGGACGGCCAGGCGCCCGGGCTGCTCGGCGTAGATCGGGACCACCACCGCCTGGTTGGCGATCAGGAAGTTCATGTGGCTGGCGGGCGCCGGGCCGCTCTCGCCGGTCACGTCGTCGATCCAGCCGGGCGAGGGAATGCGCACGACGGTCAGCCGGCGGCCGGCCGCGTCGCTCATCGCACCCAGCCGTCGCGCGGCGTCGTCAAAGGCGTCGGCGTTCGGATCGCCGCGGCCCCAGGCGACGGGGCAGGCCACCACGCCCGGCGCGACGAAGCGGGCGAGGTTGTCGACGTGGCCGTCGGTGTGGTCGTTCTGAAGGCCTTCGCCCAGCCAGAGCACCTTCGTCGCCCCCAGCGCCTCGGCCAGGGCGGCCTCGGCGTCGGCCTGGGTCCAGCCCGGATTGCGGTTGGAGTTCAGCAGGCACTGGCCGGTGGTCAGCACCGTCCCCTCGCCGTCGTGGTCAAGCGCCCCGCCCTCAAGGATGAAGCCGAAGGTGTTCAGCGGCGTTCCGGCGGCCTGGGCGATCTGGCCGGCCACGGTGTCGTCGTGCGGCAGCTGGTACTTGCCGCCCCAGCCGTTGAAGCGGAAGCCCTGGGCGACGAGGCCATCGCCGCCGCGCGCGAAGATCGGGCCGGTGTCGCGAAGCCAGATGTCGCCGAAGGCGCCGGTGACGATCTCGACCTCCTGGGCCGCGCCCAGCAGCCGCCGGGCCTCGTCTGCGCCCTCGGCGGAGCCGGTCATCAGCCGCACCCGCTCGCCGCCCGGCCCGGCCAGGGCGCGCGCCAGGGCGGCGACCTCGGCCTGGGCGGCCGCCAGGTCGTCCTCCCACAGGTCCGCATGGCTGGGAAAACCCAGCCACATCGCCCGGTGCGGCGACCACTCGGCGGGGACGGTGAAGCTCATGGGGCCCTCGAAACCGGAAGCCGCGCCAATTGGGGCCACCGCCACCCCCCGTCAAGCCTAGAGGGGTCAAGCCCCCAAGAAGAAGGGGCGGCCCGTCGCCGGACCGCCCCCTCAGGTCTTCAGATCGCCTGTTGGCCTAGAAGTCGGCGTGCAGGGTGAACTGGTAGGTCCGCGGCGAGCCCAGCGCGTAGGTCGGGGCGAAGCCCGTCGAGCCCGGCACCGTGATCGCGTTGGTCTGCGTGGAGATCGAGCCGAAGTACTTCGTGTCGGAGATGTTCTTCACGTTGGCCTGGAAGTAGACCCGGTCGCCGCCCCAGAAGGGCAGCTTGATGCGCAGGTCGGCGTCCCAGGTCGTGTAGGCCTTGGCGAACTGGTCGTTCACGTCGGTCGAGTAGCGCTTGCCGACGTAGTCCATCTGGACCCCGGCGGTGATCAGCTCGGTCGCGTGCCAATCGAGGCGCTGGAAGACCTTCCAGTCCGGCGTCTCGACCACCTTCTTGCCGGCGATCGGCAGGAAGTTGCCGTTGCCCAGCGGGCTGTCCGACTTCACCTTGCTGTGGTTGTACGAGACGTTGCCGATGTAGTTGAGGTTGTCGGCCACGTTGAACACCACGCCGCCGTCGACACCCCAGATGTCCACCGAGCCGATGTTGCGGTCGATGAACACGCCCAGGTCCTGGTCGAAGGACGAGGCGATCCGGTTCTGGAACTTGGTGTCGTAGATCGCGAGCGTCGCCAGCAGCCGGTTGGTCGTATAGCGATAGCCGACGTCGATGGTCTTGGTGGTCTCGGGCTGAACGCCCGGGTTCTGGACCGAGCCGTCGGCCGCGCGGGTGACAGTGTAGAGGTTGTCCGTCCGCGGCACCGAGAGACCCTCAGCGTAGTTGGCGTAGACGCTGTGATCGTCGTTGAAGCGGTAGGTCGCGCCCAGGGTCGGCAGCACCTTGTCGTACTTCTTGGTGGTCGCGTACGGCTTGATGAACTGGTTGGTGTTGCCCGCGAACGTGACGTTGCCGTTCGGCAGCGTGGCGGTCACCGGCTGAGTCGTGCAGAGCACCGTCGTGGAGCCGTTCTGCGAGTAGCAGAACTGGTTCAGGTCGCGCTTGAAGAAGGGCGCCCGGATGCCCAGCCGCACCTCGACCTTCTGATCCATGAACCGGCCGAAGTATTCGCCGGCGAACATGTTCAGCTGGGCGATGGAGAAGCGGTCGCGGCCGCGCAGGAAGCTGCCGTCGTTGGTCGCCACCTTCGGGCCGTGGTCGTCCTTGCCGCCGAAGACGTCGAGCGGCACGCCGTTCTGCTGCAAGAGCGTGAACTCACCGGTCTGCCGGTGACGGGCGTAGTCGAGCGAGTAGGCCACGCGGAAGTGCTGGTCGGGATTCAGGTCGTAGATGAGCGACGTGTTGAGCCCGTAACGGCGGGTGTTGGTGTTGTTGGGCGTGTAGAGCGCCACGCTGTCCAGCGTATCCCCGTCGCCGTTCAGGTCCCGGCCGGCAGAGGTCGGGCCCGCGACGCCCTTCAGGCGGTTGTCGGTCTCGGAGACCACCGTGAAGCCGCCGCCGTTCGCCAGCACGTACTGGAAGCTGGGGTCGAACGTGAGGATCAGGTTGTCGGTGAGGTGGTACTTGAACTGCCCGCGCAGGTTGCCCGTGTTCGACGGGTTGATCCGGACGCCGGCGAAGTTGGTGCAGGTCGTGTTGTTCACGATGGCGCCCGTGAAGTCGACGATCGTCGACTGCGTCGTGGCGTTCTGCGCCGTGCCGCCGACCGGGGTCGGCAGGGTGCACTTGGCGTCTTCGTCGAACTGGTAGCCGAACTGCTGGTACTGGGCGAGCGTCGGGTTGCGGTAGAAGTTGTTCCGGTTCTTGTTCCAGTGCGCCATCAGCCGCACGAAGTCGCCGTTGTCGCGCAGCGGCTGATAGATCTCGGCGTTGTACTGTTCCTTGTCGAGCGAGCCCTCGCCCTTGAACTTGTTGTACTGGGTCTTCGACGCCGTGATCAGCGCGCGCGTGCCCCAGGGCCCGAACTCGCCGGTGTCGAACTCGCCGTAGGCGCGGGTGTAGGCGAAGCTGCCCGCCGACAGGTTGACGTGGCCGCCCATGGTCTTGTCCGGAACCTTGGTGCGGTAGTTGATCGCGCCGCCGACGGCAGAGGCGGTCGGGCTGTCGACGTCGGTGGTGCCCTGCGACACCTCGGCCGACGAGATGATCTCGGAATCGCCGATCTGGTTGGTGAAGATGGCGTAGTTGCCGCTGTCATTCAGCTGGATGCCGTCCCACTGCAGCGAGATGCGCGCGCCGTCGAAGCTGCGCAGACGGATGTTGCCGCCCGAGTTGCCGTAGGCGTCGTTGTTGGTGAAGTTGTAGCCCGGGACGACATTCAGCGTTTCCGCGATCGTCTGGCCCGGCTGCTGCTTGGCGATGAACGTCTGGTCGATGGTGGTCTTGGTCTTGGGCGCAACCTGTTCCAGGATGCCGTTCATCGACTTGGGGCCCGAGGCCCCAGTCACCACCAGTTCTTCGACGACGGCCGAACCCGTGGATTGGGCGAACGCGCCCGTGGCGATCAGCAGGCCAGTGGCCAGCGCCGTCGACGCGCAAAGCGCGCGATTCAGTCTCAGATGCATTGAATTCCCCTCTAACTACCCCTAGGCGCCGCCATCCCCCGGCGGCGATCTCAGTTCTCTGTAGCCCTATATCTCCGAATTCGCATCCGTTGGTGACGGTTTTGATACGGTGGCGGTTCGTCGCGGCTGATAGCTTGCGAGTGTGGCGCCGGCGCCTTCCTGTGACGCAAGCCGGCGGCTAGGTTCCGCCCCGATGGTGGGCTCACGGAATGTCTGAACCCCTGCGCTCGGCCGAGCCGGACGCCGATGCGCGCGCGGCGGTCCTGCTGACCCTGGCGCTGACGCTGACCCGGCTGGTGGCGCTCTTCCGCACGCCGCTCGAGCTCTATCCGGACGAAGCCCAGTACTGGCTTTGGTCGCGCACCCTGGCGTTCGGCTACTATTCAAAGCCCCCGATGATCGCCTGGGCGATCCGCGCCGCCACCGCGCTGGGCGGCGACGCCGAGGCCTGGGTGCGGCTGCCGGCGGTGCTGTTCCAGGCCGGTGCGGCGCTCTGCGTCTTTGCGATCGCGCGCAAGCTCTACTCGAGCCGGGTCGGCCTGGCGGCGGTCGCGATCTACGCGCTCGCTCCGGGGGTGCAGCTGTCGGCTCTGGTGGTCGCCACCGACGCGCCGCTCCTGATGTTCATTGGACTGACGCTTCTGGCCTACGTCGGCCTGCAGGGGGCGCAGGGACGACGCAGGCTGGCGCTGGCCGCCGCCTTCGGCGCGGCGCTCGGCCTGGCGTTCCTCAGCAAGTACGCCGCCCTCTACGCCGCCATCGGCGTCGGCCTGCACCTGGCGATTTCGCTAGGGGCCCGCAAGGCCTGGACCCCGGCCTCAGCGGGCCTTGCGCTTGGCGCCTTCGCACTGGTCATCGCCCCCAACGTCGCGTGGAACGCCACCCATGGCTTCGCAACGATCCAGCACACTGCCGCCGACGCCCACTGGCGCACGGGCGACCTCTTCAACGCCGAGGCCCTCGGCGCCTTCCTGGCCGCGCAGTTCGCGGTGTTCGGACCGATCCCGTTCGGCGTGCTGATCGTGGGCGGCGTGCTGGCGGCGAGGCGGCGGCGGATCGAGCCCGCCGACCTGCTGCTGCTCTGCTTCACCGCCCCGCCGATCGCCGTGGTCGCCGTGCAGGCCTTCGTCAGCCGCGCCAACGCCAACTGGTCCGGCGCCAGCTACCTGGCTGGTGCGGTGCTGGTCGCCGCCTGGCTGATCCGCTGGCGAGCGCGCCGCTGGCTGACCGCCGCCATCGCCACCCAGGCGCTGGTCGCCGTCGCGGTCCTGGCCCTGGTGATGGCGCCCAGCTTCGCCGACAAGCTGGGGGCGTCCAACAGCCTGAAGCGCGCCCGCGGCTGGCGCCAGACCGCCGAAGCTGTGGTCCGTCGGGCCCGTGTCGAGGAGCTCGGCGGGCTCTCCGCCATCGCGGTCAACAACCGCTTCTACTACTACGGACTGGCCTACTACGGCCGCGACTACCTCGCCGAGCCGCTCGCGCCGCCGCTGAAGATGTGGATCCGCGGGACCACGGCGGGCAACCAGGCCGAGGCCTCGGCCCCGCTCACCCCGGCGCAGGGCCAGCGCGTGCTGCTGGTCGCCGCGGAGGGCTGGTTCGACACCGAGATGGGCCGCGACTTCGAGCGGACCCTGGGCAAGGAGCTCGACGGCGTCTGGCTCGACCGCAAGCACCGGCGGAACCTGGAGATGTTCGTGGGCGTGAACTTCCAGCCCCAGCCGCGCGACCCGAAAACCGGCTATCCGACGCCGGAATGGAAAGCCGGCGACCGGCTGGTCGTCAGCGGCCCCACACCACCCTGAGCGTCCGGTCGCGGCCGCAGCCGATCCGGTAGGCGTTGTAATTGGCGGGGTTCTTCTCAGCGTAATGCTGGTGGTAGCCCTCACCCATCCAGAACTTGGTTGGACCCAGGATCATCGTGCGGACGTTGGTCCCCAGCTCCTTGCCGATCTGGGCCTTTACCTGATCGGCCTGGGCCTTCTCGGTCGCATCGGCCGTGAACACCGCGGTCCGGTAGCTCGGCCCCTGGTCGCAGATCTGGCCGTTGGGGTCGGTCGGGTCGATGTGGTGGAAGAAGGCGTTCACCAGCTGCGCATAGCTGATCACGGCCGGGTCGTAGGTGACCTGGATCGATTCCAGATGTCCCTCGTGGTTCTCGTAGGTCGGGTTCGGGCGGCTGCCGCCCGCATAGCCCACGACCACGTCCTTTATGCCGGGCGTGTGTTCGATGTCGTGCTGCGCCGACCAGAAGCAGCCGCCGGCGAAGATGGCGGTCTTCAGCGCTGCGGCCCCGGCGGGGGCGGCGTTGGCGAGGATCAGGGTGGAGGCGGTCAGGGCCGCGATCAGTCGCGTCTTCATGGGTCCTAGGATGCCATTCGTGAGCGTGAGCGTCACGACAGTATACGACATCAGGACCTTGGCGGTTACAGGGCGGACTCGAACGCGGCCTCGGTCTTGGCCTTCACCTCGTCGAGCGTCACGCCGGGCGCGAGTTCCTTCAGCGTCAGCGGGGTCTTCCCCCGGTTGACATCGAAGACGCCGAGTTCGGTGATCACCAGGTCGACGACGCTCTGGCCGGTCAGCGGCAGGGTGCAGGCCTTGACCAGCTTGGGCGCGCCCGACTTCTCGGTGTGCTCCATCACCACGACCACGCGCTTGACGCCGGCCACCAGGTCCATGGCGCCGCCCATGCCCTTGACCATCTTGCCAGGCACCATCCAGTTGGCCATGTCGCCGTTCGCCGCCACCTGCATCGCGCCCAGGACCGAAAGGTCGATGTGGCCGCCCCGGATCATCGCGAAGCTGTCGGCGCTGGAGAAATAGGACGACGAGGCCAGCTGGGTGATGGTCTGCTTGCCGGCGTTGATCAGGTCCGGATCGGCCTCGCCCTCAAAGGGGAACGGGCCCATGCCCAGCATGCCGTTCTCGCTCTGCAGCGTCACGTGCATGCCGGCCGGGATGTAGTTGGCCACCAGGGTCGGAATGCCGATGCCCAAGTTCACATAGAAGCCGTCGCGCAGCTCGGTGGCCGCGCGCGCGGCGATCTGTTCCCGCGTCCAGGCCATCAGACGGTCTCCTTGGCGCGGGTCGTCAGCTGCTCGATGCGCTTCTCGAACGCCGCGCCCTCAAGCAGGCGGTCGACGTAGATGCCGGGCGTATGGATATTGTTGGCGTCCAGCTGGCCCGTCGGGACCACCTGCTCCACCTCGGCCAGGGTCACCTTGCCGGCCGTCGCCATCATCGGATTGAAGTTCCGGGCGGTCAGCCGGTAGATCAGGTTGCCCTCGTGGTCGCCCTTCCAGGCCTTCACGATGGCCAGGTCCGCGGTCAGGCCGCGCTCCATAACGTAGAGCTCGCCGTCGAACTCGCGGACTTCCTTGCCCTCGGCCACCAGCGTGCCGACGCCGGTCTTGGTGAAGAAGGCCGGGATCCCCGCGCCGCCGGCGCGGATGCGCTCGGCCAACGTGCCCTGCGGGTTGAACTCCAGCTCCAGCTTTCCGGAGAGGTAGAGCTCGGCGAACAGCTTGTTCTCGCCCACGTAGCTGGAGATCATCTTCCGGATCTGGCCGCCGGCCAGCAGGATCCCCAAGCCGAAGTCGTCCACGCCGCAGTTGTTGGAGATGACGGTGAGGTCCTTGACGCCTGCCTCGCGGATCGCCGCGATCAGGTGTTCAGGAATGCCGCAGAGGCCGAAGCCGCCCGCCATGATCGTCATGCCGTCGAAGAGCACGCCTGCGAGCGCCTCGGCGGCGGAGTTCACTACCTTGCTGGCCATGGCCGCCCCCTTACGCCGCAACGCAGCATTTGAGAACGGGTCTCCCCGAAAAAACCGCGTGCAAGCCGCCGCCGCGCACGCTCATGTGCAGTCATGAACGCCCATTCGCTGCTCATCCAGGCGCTGGTCTACCTGGCCGCAGGCGTGGTTTCGGTGCCGGTGGCCAAGCGGCTGGGGCTGGGCTCGGTGCTGGGCTACCTGATCGCCGGCGTCCTGATCGGCCCCTTCGTGCTGAACCTCGTGGGCGAGCCCAAGCAGGTGCAGGCCTTCGCCGAATTCGGCGTGGTGATCCTGCTCTTCCTGATCGGGCTCGAGGTGCGCCCCGCCCTGCTCTGGAAGCTGCGCACGGCGATCTTCGGCCTGGGCCTGGCCCAGGTGCTGGGCGCCGCGGCCCTGATCGGCGGCGCGTCCATGGCCTTCGGCCTCGACTGGCGGGCGGGCGCGGCGGTAGGCCTGATCCTGGCCATGTCCTCCACCGCCATCGTGCTGCAGAGCCTCGAGGAGAAAGGCCAGCGCCAGGGCCCGGTGGGCCAGGCTTCGTTCGGCGTCCTGCTGTTCCAGGACCTGGCGGTGATCCCGCTCTTCGCGCTCCTGCCGTTGCTTGCGCCGGCAGGGGTCGCCGCGCCGCCCGCCCACCTGGTCGCCAACATCCTGGCGCCGCTGCCCGGCTGGGCGCAGGCGCTGGCCCAGCTCGCCGCCGTGGTCGTGGTGGTGGCCGGCGGGCGCTACCTGACCCGGCCGCTCTTCCGCTTCATCGCCGCCGCGCGCCTGCGCGAGATCTTCACGGCCACGGCGCTCCTGCTCGTCGTCGCGGTGGCCGCGCTGATGGAGCTGGTGGGCCTCTCGCCGGCCCTCGGCGCCTTCCTGGCCGGCGTCGTGCTGGCGGAGAGCGAGTTCCGCCGCGAGCTGGAGACCGACATCGAGCCCTTCCGCGGCCTCCTGCTCGGCCTCTTCTTCATCACCGTGGGCGCGGGCCTGGACCTGGGCCTCGTGGCGGCCCATCCGCTCGCGATCGTGGGCCTGGTCGCCGGCCTGATGGCGCTGAAGACCCTGGCCATGTACACGGCCGGCCGCGTCTTCCGACACGACCACCGCACCGCGCTCACGACCGCCGTGGCCCTGGCCCAGGGCGGCGAGTTCGCCTTCGTGCTCCTGGGGTTCGTCCTGGGCGCCCAGGTCATGGACGCCGCGCTCGCGCGGCTGCTGACGGCAGTCGTCGCCGTCTCGATGGCCGCCACGCCGATCGTCTCGGCCGCCTACGACCGCTTCGTCCTCAGCCGCCCGGAAGAACGCGACGAACCCGAGCGCCTGCCGTTCGACGACGCCAGCCCAGACGTGATCGTCGCGGGGTTCGGACGGTTCGGCCAGATCGCCAGCCGTCTTCTGATGGCCAACAACTTCAAGGTCGTGCTGCTCGACTCGTCGATCGAGCAGGTCGACATCATCCGCCGCTTTGGCTGGCAGGTGCATTATGGCGACGCGAGCCGAATGGACCTCTTGCGGACCTCCGGCGCCGAGAAGGCCAAGCTGCTGCTGGTGGCCATCGACGACAAGGACAAGGCTGTTGAGATGGTCGAGGCCGCCCACGCCGCCTTCCCGCACCTGACCATCTTCGCCCGCGCCTTCGACCGCCGACACGCCTACGAGCTGATGAAGACGCCCGGCGTCGAGGTCGAACGAGAGACGCTGGAGAGCGCCATCAATTTCGGCCGCCGCGCGCTCCTGCAACTGGGCGTCTCGGAGCGACGGGCTTCGCGCGCCGCCGCCCTGTTCCGCGAGCAGGACGCGGCGATCTTCAAGCAGCTCGCCCCGATCGCCGGCGAAGAGGACCGCTACACCATGGCCGTCCGCGGCGGCCGCGAGACCACCGAGCGGGTGCTGCGCGCCGAGATGGCCCGCATCGCCGCCGAGGAGGATCTCGAGGACGCGCCGGGGCTGGCCCCGCCCGAGGAGGTGGAGCCCGCCGAGGAGCGGGTGTAGAACCGGCGAAATGAGCCAAGCCCTTCACATCCAGGACCAGATCGCTCCGGTCTCCTTCAAGCTGTTCGCGAGCGATTTCGACGCCTTCACCAAGGCCCTCGGCGACAGCTACGCCCGCTGGGGCTTCGCGGTGATCTCCGACCACGGCATGCCGCAGGACAAGGTCGACGCCGCGCTGGCCCAGATGAAGGCTTTCTTCGCCCTGCCCGAGGCCACCAAGCTCAAATACAAGCTGCCGGTGGCCGGACAGCGCGGCTACACGCCGTTCGGCGTCGAGACCGCCAAGGGCGCCACCCACTCCGACCTCAAGGAATTCTGGCACGTCGGGCGCGACCTGCCGCCGGGCCATCCGTTCCGCGACCACATGGCCGACAACGTCTGGCCCGACGCCGAACTGCCGGAGTTCCACGAGAAGGTGCAGTGGCTCTACGACGCCCTGGACGCCATGGGCCTGAAGGTCCTGGAATCGATTGCCACCTACCTGAACCTCGACCGCCACTTCTTCGATCCGACGGTGAACGTCGGCAACTCGATCCTGCGCCTGCTGCACTACCCGCCGGTGCCCAAGGACGGCCCGCACATCCGCGCCGGCGCGCACGAGGACATCAA
>Ga0068865_100002481_pt1 | contig 10923 bp, 2 predicted proteins | sample KBSMisM12_FD_75293 | JGI IMG/M metagenome (GOLD analysis project Ga0068865, IMG submission 75293) | Miscanthus rhizosphere microbial communities from Kellogg Biological Station, Michigan, USA - KBS Miscanthus M1-2 | ecosystem: Host-associated > Plants > Roots > Rhizosphere > Soil ...
TGGCGATCGGCGTCATCGAGGATCACGACCCGCGGCCGATCAATCACGCGCCGGTGATCTTCTCGCCGGAACTGGTGCTGGCCGGCATCGGCATCGCGCTGGGCGCCATCGCCAACAACCGGCGCCTATCGTTCGTGTCGGGGTGGGAGGCGACGGCACGCGTGGCGGAGCCGGGCACGCGCAACACCGTGACGAACGCCGAGGTGCTGGCGCGGCAGACGATGAGCCTGCTGATCCATCCGGGCAAACACCAGCGCCACGTGGGGCCGGCGCGGAAGCTGTCGTTCACCATGGTGCCGGCGGCGAACACGGTGGAGCCGGGCCGGCTCTTCGTCGCCTGGGACGGCGGCTTCCAGTTGGATGAGGCGATCGGCAAGGGCGTCCACGCCCGCATCGAAGCGACCGGTCGCGCCTTCCTCGAACAGCCGTGGGGACTGGCGAAGCCACGTGGGGCGCCGGGCGAGCGCCTGTCGCTCTCGTTCCGGTTCCCGACCTCGCTGACGCCACTGCCGGGTCTGACCGTGCGCCTGACGCCGTCGGTGGGCGTGTCGTTCGGATTCGTCGGCGTGCCCACGGCCGAGAACTCGTCGTTCGAGCTGCGCCTGGCGCTGAACGACAAGGAGGATCGGATCACGTTCGTGCCGGGCGACGGGCTGCTGCGCCAGCTGCTGCCCACCGACGGCATCAGCCTGCCGCTGGACGCCGCGGTCACCTGGTCGCCCTACGGCGGGTGGCGGTTCGTCGGCATCGGCGAGCTGGCGCGCGGAGTGGCCGTGCCGCCCCCGACGGGGCAGTCGCCTGCCACGCCGTCGCAGCGGGCCACCGAAGTGGTCACGCCGATCAACCAGAAGCTGGGCCCGATCACGCTGCACGAGCGGAAGCTCGAGGTCACCACCACGGCGATCCCGTTCTTCAGCGAGTCGAAGATCGGCGTGCGGGTGACGGTGGCGGTGAGCGGCACGCTGTCGCTCAGCATCAAGGCGGCGCGCCTGACGTTCACGGGCGTCGGCCTGGTGTGGCGGATCCCGATTGGCGAGGACGGGGAGGCGGTCGACGATCCGATCGACGTCAAGCTGCCCGACGGCGTAGCCGTGGCGCTGAACGCGCCCTCGATCTCCGGCGGCGGATTCCTGCAGCGGATCGAGGCGCCGGACGGGCGTGTCACCTGGCGCGGCGGGCTGGCGCTGCGCTTCGCCGACAGCTTCGAGCTGGCGGCGTTCGGCGTGATCGAGCTGGGTGGCAACCGGCCGTGGACGTTCCTGCTCTTCGTCACCGTCCGCTTCACGCCGCCGTATCCGCTGGCGTTCGGCCTGAAGCTGACGAAGGTCGGCGGCCTGCTGGCGCTGAACCGCACCATGGCCGTGGACGCGCTCCGCGACGCGGTGCTGGGACCGGCGTCGGGCACGCTCGACATGGCGCTCTTCGCCGAGCGCCCCGAGGAACAGCTGCCCGTCGTGCTGCCGATGATCGACCGGTTCTTCCCGGCGGCGCCGGGCCACCAGGTGGCGGGGCTGCTGGTCGAGATCGAATGGCGCGCCGAGACCGGCACGCTCTTCGGCCACTTCCGCGGTGTGCTGCTGGCCGAGCTCGAGAACATCCAGTTCGCGCTCTACGGCACCGCGCAGGTGGGCTTCCCCACGCTGACCCAGGACCACATCCTGCGCGTGCGCGCCGGGCTCGAAGCCGTCTACGACTATCGCGCGAAGTTCGTCCGGGTGTCGCTCGCCCTGACCGAAGCCTTGCTCTTCAAGCGCGTGCGGCTGACGGGCGGCGCGGCGCTGATGTTCCGGTGGGGCGAGCACGACGAGTTCGCGTTCACCCTCGGCGGCTTCCACCCGTCGTTCCGGCCGTACATCCCTCCCGGGTTGCGCGAGCCGGCGCGGCTCGGCGCCGCGTGGCATCCGAACGAGTTCGTCGATCTCAACCTGCAGAGCTACTTCGCGCTCACGTCCACCAGCCTGCAGTTCGGGTTCTCGGCGCACGTCGAGATCGGCGCGAGCTGGGGCGGCCTGCGCGCGGACGCGGACTTCGACTTCCTGGTGATGCGGAAGCCGCGGACGCTCTTCGAACTCGATCTCCAGTTCAGGGTCACCGCACACCTCTTCGGCTGCGATCTCTTCAGCGCCGGGTTGAAGGGGTCGATGACCGGCCCGGATCCGTGGGTCATCGAAGGGACGATCTACTGGGAAGTGTGCGGCGTCGACATGTCCAGGGATTTCGGCCCCCATCAATGGGGCGACGACCTCGGGCAGATCGGGCAGGCGCAGGAGCAGGCGCGCCGCGTGATCGGCGACGCGGTGGCGGACCCGGCCGCGTGGTCCATACGGCGGCAGACGGCCAGTTTCGTACGGTTGCGGGCCGGGGCCAACGACGCGCTGGATCCCCGCGATCAGATCGACGTGCGCCAGGCGCAGCTGCCGCTGGGCATCGCGCTCGAGGTCTACGACGCGAGCGGACTGTCCGACGCCGGCACATGGCACCTGGTGGGGACCGGCGGCGTCGCGAAGGTGAGCGACCTCACCGACGTGTTCCCGACGAGGCGCTACCTGCGCAAGCCGCCGAAGGAGCAACCGTTCCGCGGTGGCCTGTCGAGCGGGGCGCGCTTCGGCAGCACGGCGTGGAGCGTGCCGGCCGGCGCGGTCGCGAGCGACGAATCGCTGACCGAAGACCGCGTGCTCGACAGCCTGATGGTGCCGCCGCCGCAGCCGGCGACCGGTCACCCGTTGAACGTCGGCGTCCACTTCGCCGAGGCGATCCTGGTCGCCGCGCCGGCGCGCGCGCCCGAGCGGAAGTGGACGCGGCACGTGGTGGCGCTGGAGGCCGCGTCGTGAACCTCTTTTTCCTGCCGTTCGTGCGCCAGGGCCTGACGCCCGCAGCCAACGCCGGTGCGCGGGCCACCGTCTCCGTGTCGTTCCGGCTGGAGTCGGCGGGGCAGCCATCGCGAGACGTCTCCGGCACCCTGGCGCTGGCCGGCCCGGGCGACGTGCTGGCCATCGAACCGCGGCAAGTGCTGCGCGTGTCGCCGGCCGCCGGGGCGCGCGACGCCGAGCCCGACTTCTTCCCGCTGATCGAGTTCGACGCGCCGGAACTCCCGTGGGCCTACAGTCCAACGGTGCCGGTGGGGTTGCGCCTGGCGCCGTGGCTTGTGCTCGTCGTGATCGAAGCGGATCCCGCCGTGCGGCTGGAGCGCGGCGTCCAGGGGCAGAGCCCGTGGATCCTCCGCCTGCCCGCCGACACCGCGCGCCGGGAACTGCCCGACCTCGCCGACGCGGGGACGTGGGCGCACGCGCAGATCGCGTGCGAGACGTCCGGCGAGATCGCCGCCACGCTGGCGGCGCATCCCGATCGCACCCTGTCGCGGCTGTTGGCGCCGCGGCATCTGCAGCCGAACCGCGGCTACGTGGCCGCGGTCGTGCCGACGTATCTGTCCGGCCGCATCGCCGGCCTCGGCGATGATCCGGCCGGCCATCCGGCGCTCGTCACCGGACTCGAGCCGGCGTGGACTGCGCTCGACCCGCCGACGCAGTTGCCGGCGTACTACGCCTGGACCTTCCGCACCGGCGAGGCCGGCGACTTCGAGTCGCTGGCGCAGCGGCTGCACGCTGTGCCGCTGGACCCGGACGGCGAGAGCACGGCGCTGCACGTGTCGCTGCCGAGCGGCACAGAGGGGTTGGCCGTGGACTGGGAAGCGCCGCTGCGCGTGCCCGATCAGGTGGCGCACCGGGCACGGCGTCCCACCGCTGCGGTCAACGAGATCCGCACGGCGCTACGCGGCGGCACGAACCCGCCGATCCTCGGCCCCTCGTACTTCGGCGAGCCGTGGACGGACGCACGCGCGGTGACGCCCATCGCGGCGTGGGCGCCGGAAGTGAATCTGACGCCGGCCCTGCGTGCGGCGGCCGGGCTGGGCGCCGACGTCGTGCGCGTCGAGCAGGACGCGCTGGTCGAGGCCGCGCGGACACAACTCGACGCGTTCACGGCGGCGCAGCGAGAGGGACGCCGCAAGCAGCTGGCCGCGGCGTTCGTCAACCGGGTCGCGACGCGGCTGGCAGCCGCACCCGTGAAAGAGCGCCAGCGCGTCGCGGCGCCGATGGCGGTGCGCCAGCGTCAGGCGAGCAACGTCGGTGTGTACACCGTCGCCGGCCGGCGAATCGGGCGCAAGACGTGGATGGCCGTGTCCGGGTCGGGACCGGAGCCGGAGTCGGGGGGCGGTCCTGCGCCCGCGGTCATCGCCGCGATCCAGCTGGCGCCGATCCTCGTGCGCGAGCCGGCGGTGCCGCCGCCCCCGCCGCCGCCGCAAGACGCGGCTGCGATTCCGACCGGCGCTTTCACGCCGCGCTTCTCGCGGCCGCTGAGCGAACCGCTGGCCGAGCGCTTTCCCGAGTTGATGCTGCCGGGGCTCGGGTCGATTCCCGCCGAGGGCGTGGCGCTGGTCGTGACGAACGAGGCGTTCGTCGAGGCGTTCCTCGTCGGCGCCAACCAGGAGCTGAACTACGAGCTGCTGTGGCGCGGGTTGCCGTCCGACCGGCGCGCCACCGCGTTCCGCCGTTTTTGGGGACGCACCGACGCCGGCGACGACATCGATCACGTGTCCACGTGGACACCCGACAGCGCCGCGGGCAGCCACACGACCGGTGCCGCGTCGATGGTGCTGCTCGTGCGGGGCGAGCTGGTGCGGCGGTATCCGTCGATGACGATCGCGACGGTGCCCGCGGCGTGGAACACGAACGAGTCGCGATCGCCGGTGGCCGATGCGACGAAGCTGCGGCTGCCGGCGTTTCGCGGCCGCATCGGCGAGGACGTGCTCTACGCCGGCTTCGCCGGCGCCACGCCGGACGAGGCCGTGGGGTCGCCCGTCAAGGCCGACAACAAGGCCGGCCTCTTCTTCCTGCTCAGCGAAAACCCCGGCGACCCGCGCTTCGGCCTCGATCCGGACGGCGGCACCACGCCGCCCACCCGGGCGACGCTCAGCTGGACGCAGCTGACGCTCCCCGCGGGCGCGTCGTACGCGACGCTTCCAGCGTTTCCCGCCGTGCCCGACGCCGGCTTCACCCCGGCCGCGGCGACCGCGGCCACCATGGCCAATCTGGTCCGGCAGCGACCGTTCCGGGCCTTCATGCACGCGTCGCTCCTGGTGCGGCCCACCGCCTGATGCCCGTCGATCCGATCCGCCTGCAGCCGTTCTTCGATCGCGTCACGACCGCGAGCGCGACCTACGACGGCGCCTTGCGCGCGCACGGCGAGGCGACGCGGGCGCTGGCGCTGAACCCTCGAAGCGTGCAGGCGCGCGCCCGGCTGCGGGCCGCGGTCCAGGCGCTCGCGGAGGCGCGCACGGCGCTCGATCAAGCCCGGCGCACGCTCGATATCGAGCGGCTGCGCGATCTCGAAGGGGTGTTCACGACCAGCGACCTGCTCGACGCGATCCCGGGGTCGCACGTGCTCGGGCTGTTCCCGGTGACGCTGGAAGCGCGGCTCGACCCCGGCCGGCTGCGCATCCGCGTCTGGCCCGACGCGATCTCCACGTCCACGCACGACCCGCGACTGACGCCGCGGGAGACCGAGGCCGCGCAGCAGTACTGGCGCGCGGAGGCGGTGGCGACGAGCGAGGCCGACTCGCGCGCGGCGTGGCGGGCCCTGGCGGCGGTGACCGGCGTGACGCGTGCGGCCTGGGCGGCACAGCAGCTGACGCCGGCGAACCGCGCCGTGCTTGGCCCCGGCGTCGAGCCGGAGTTCCCGCCGGTGGCGCTGCAGGACGACGACGCGCCGTTCGTCCCGCGGGCGAACGTGCTGCCCGACCGATGGATCGTGGTCGGCATGCGCCAGGGGACCAAGGTGCTCGAGAAGGCGGGCGCCGCCATCCCGCACGATCTCGCGGTCGGACTCGACACGACGCCGAGCGAAGCGCAGGGACTGACCAACCAGGAGGGCAGTCCCATCCAGCTGCCGCCGCGGATGCGGTGGCTGACCGACTTCGCGCTGGCCGTGAAGGTCGGGATGGCGTTCGACCTCACCGTCGCGGCGGACGTGGACGGCTTCGACGAGCTGTACGTGTTCGGCGTCCGGTTGACCGAGACGCCCCAGCACAGCGCGGCCAACACGCTGACCGATCTCTTCACGGGCCACCGCTACAGCCGTGGCTTCGCGTTCGTGCCGCAGAACACGCCGACGAACAACAGCGACGCCGGCGGCGCCGGCCTGCCGTCGAGCAGCGAGCGCGTGGAGTACGCCTTCGATCTCGAGCGGCGGCCGCGCGCTTTCTCGACGCCGGCCTCGAACGGGATGGCGGCGGCGCGGGCCTTCGGGATGGCGCCTGAGGTGTTCGCCGCGCTGCCGGATTCCGGCGCTGTGGCGGAGATACCGAAGGAGCCGAACGGCTTCGAGCCCGAGCTGGCGGCCACGATGCTGTCGGTGCTGTGGCAGACGAACGTGGGTGCGTTCGCCGAGGACTTCCTCCAGCTGACGGCGGCACAAACCGACGCGCTGCGCGCGTTCGCCATCAGCTCGGTGCGCGCCTCGGGACCGGTGCCGGCGCTGCGCGTCGGCCGGCAGCCGTACGGCGTGTTGCCGGTGACGAGTCTATCGGACTTCGTCGCCTTGCCGTCCGAGGGGATCCATGTGGTGATGCCGCGCCTGCTGCGCGCGGTGCGTACCTGGTTCGCGATGCGCCGTCAGCCGCTGGTGTTCACCGGCGAGACGGACGAAGCCTTGCGGCAGTTGGGACGGTCGATACGGGTCCTGGCCGAGACCACGCCGCAGGTCGCCGCGCAGCCCGCCATCAACAAGTCTGCGACGTTGGCGAGCTCGCTGCAGATCGTGACGCGGCGGCAGATCGACGACGACTGGCGTACGGGTCCGATTCTGGGCGTCCTCGATCGCGTGCCGCTGGCCGTCAATCTGCCGGTCGTGGATGCGGCGACCAGGGACGAACTGACCGTGCTCGCCTCGGCTTCGCCGCAGGCGCTGCTGGCCCGGCCCGTTCCCTCGTCTTTGCTGGCGCGGACGGCACGCCACGCGACGCTCCTCGAATGGAGCCGCCTGGCGCGCGCGGCGGTCGAGGCCTCGGTGGACATCGCGTCCCGCCGCGACCTGCAGGCCAGGGCGCGCTCGTCGGGCAGCGACATCTACATCAACGTGATGTTCCGCGCGTTCTTCCCGCTGCCGACGCCGCCGGTTCCGCCGATCCCGCCGATCCTGTCACCCGGAGCCCCACTCTCGTCGGGTCGTGAACCACTCGGGCCCGTGCGACTGCCCGATCCACTCCAGCCCGCGCGGCCCATCCCGGATCTCCGTCCCATCCCGGAGCCGCGTCCCGACCTGGAGCCACGTCCCGACCTGGATCCGGACAACCTCCCGCGGCCGCAACCGATACCGGTGGGCGAGCCGGAGGTGACCGCCGCGGAGCAGGCCCGCATCCGCGCACTCGTTGGCACGCTCGCCACGCCGCGCCCCGAGTGTCCCGGCGCGGATCGGCTGGCGGCGTTTCGCGCCGCGCTGACCCGACTGGCGCAGTTCCCGGACGTGTTGCTCGAGCGCGAGTTCTTCGGCGTGCTCGACGTCTGCAACCACCGCGTGGACGCGTGGTTCACCGCACTCGCCAGCAAGCGCCTCGAGTCGCTGCGCGCCACCTCGCCGCAGGGCGTCGTCATCGGCGGGTGGGGCTGCCTGCAGGACGTGCGGCGCACCGACGCCGGCGATCCGCGCCGGCAGGCCGAGTACATCCACACGCCGTCGCTCGATCAGGCCGCCGCCGCGGCGGTGATGCGGAGCGCGGCGCTGCGTGCGACGAACGCGAACAGTCAACACGCGGACATCGATCTCTCGTCGCGCCGCGTCCGGCTGGCGCGCTGGATTCTGGAAGGCGTCCGCAACGGACGCTCGCTGGGCGAACTGCTCGGCGTCCGCTTCGAGCGGGCGGTGAAGGGGACACCGGCCGAGGCGCACCTCGCCGCGCTTCGCACCCGCTTCGCGCCGGCCACCGGGTTCGGCGTGCTGGACGGTCTGCGGCTGCAGCAGGAAGGGCCCGGGACCATCACCGAGCCCGAGGTGCTGGTGGCGGCGGAAGGGATGTCGGACGCGCTCGATGCCGTGGCCGACGCGCTGACGGCCGAGGCCGTGTACCAGATCGTCAAGGGCAACCCCGAGAACGCGCTCGCGACGCTGGAACGCATCGCCAAAGGCGAGGAACCGCCGGCGCTGACCGTCACCCAGTCACCCGCGCCCGGCGTGCGCCTGACGCATCGCGTGGCGGTGGTGCTGCCGGCCAACGCCACGGCGCCGGGCTGGCCGGTGGTGCGCACGCCTCGCGCGAGCGCGGAACCGCTCCTCGACGCGTGGTGCGGGCTGATGCTCGGCCCGGCCGACGCCGTGACGTTGGTCGTCGAACATGCCGGGGGGACCTTGCCGGTCCCGCTGTCGTCGCTGGGGATCGCGGCCATCGACGTGGTGCTGGCGGGCCGCGATGGCGGCGGTGAGTTGACCGGGCGCGTGGTGCGCGCGGCCCGCGCCAGTCAGCCGGGACTGGTGGACCCGCGCGTCCGCACGGATCGAGGGTGGAAGGATCTGGTTGGGCTGTGCGGTGCCCTGGCCGCGGTCATCACGCACGGCAGTCCGCTCGGCGCCGACGCCTTTGAAGTGCCGAGCGCGCTGCCGTCCGCGCCGGACGAAGCGGTTGGCGACCTGCCGGCCCGCGTGCTCGAAGCGGAGGCGATCCTGGCGGCGCTGCGCGACGCGCTGGTGGCCGGGCACGATCTGGACAACGTGGCCGCGCGGGCGGCCGACTTCGGGATCCGCATCCCCGACCTGACGCTGCTGGGTGCAATCACCGGCGACCAACGAACGGCGCTGCGCGCATCCGTCGAGAGCAGGCTGGCGGCCGCCGTCTCCGGCACACCGCGCGATCGTCTGCGCGCGCTCTTCGGCGGCGAACTGCCCGGCGTCGTCGCCTTCACCCTCAGCGATCCGGCGACTATCGCGACGGCCGGCGACACGCCGCCCGCGAGCCTGTTCGGCAGCGATCGCCTGGCGCCGGCGGCCTGGCTCGATGCGGTGGGCCGGACGCACGCGAACGTCGCGCGCGTCGCCGAGGTCTTCCTGCGCCGCGAGGCGCAGGGCCGGCCGCTGGAACCGCTGCGCGTCGCGCAGGCCCCGTTCGCGGCCGGGGACAAGTGGATCGCGACATCGTTCACCGGCACGGGCGGCCGCACGCCGGTCGGCCGGCTGTCGGTCGTCCTGCACGCGCCACTCGGCCTGGCGCCGGCGGCGCCGCTGGCCGGCCTGCTGGTCGACGCCTGGACCGAGACGGTACCGGCGAAGGTGCGCGACACCGCGATGGCCCTGCACTTCAACAACGCCAGCACGCGCGCGCCGCAGGTGGTGCTGCTCGGCGTCAGTCCCGACCCGTCAAAAGCCTGGACCGTCGACACGCTGGTCGAGGTGCTGCGCGACACGCTCACGTTCACGCGGATCCGGATGCAGCCCTCGACCACGCTCAGCCGCGCCGGCCACATGCCGCTCGTCTATCTGGGCCAGCGGCCGGGCTCGTCCCGGATCTCGTTCTCGGTGGAAGGCTGACATGGAGACCTTTCCAACCTGGATCCGCCTGCATCCCGCGTCCGAAGACGAGACGCTCGCCATCTCGGTCCAGGCCCGGATCCACGATCCCTTGTGGCTGCTCGGCCGCCAGTGGCAGTTCGGGGAACTGCGGCACGACGGTGGGGCGACCCCGATCGACGTGCGGGTCGAGGGCGCCACCGCACCGCTGGCGCGGATGCGCGGCGGCGGCCCCGACGTGACGACTGGACGGTCGGCGGCAATCAAGCCGGCCGGCACCCCGCTCGAAGCCCTCGTCGAGTGCGAGGCCGTGCGCGAAACCGGGCTCGAGCAGCTGCGCCTGCGGGCCGAGGCCGGCCTGCACCTGCTGCGCATGCTGCGCGCCGCCGGTCTGGCCGTCGCGCGCGTGGCGTTCTGGATCGCCGAGGGTGCGTTCTCCCTGCCGGCGGATGCGATCCTCGACGATGAGGCGCGCGAGTGGTGGGAGATGGTGGACGGCCGGCTTCCTGACGGTGGCCGCCTGCCGGCGGCAATCCGGGCGCGCCTCGCCGCGGGCGCCACGCCGCCGATCGATGCGCCTGAGGCCACCGTGCTGCGCGCGTGGCTGTCGTGGGCGGGCGACCGCTTCGAGCAACCGGCGTCCGGCCCTTCGACGTGGTCACCGGAGCACATGGAGTACGCGTTCTCGGTCGCGGGACTCGGCGCGTCGGCCGAAGTGCTGCTGACGGCGCCGGAGTACACCGAGGGCCGGCTCGACTGGTACCACTTCGAACACTTACAGGGGAGCGGGACGCTGGGCGTGACCGGTCAGCCGACGGTGCACCGCGCCTTCCGCGTGCCGGCCCCGCTCGATTTCGCGGGCATGCCGAACCCGCGTTTCTGGACGTTCGAGGATCGGTCGGTGCAGTTCGAGTTGATCGACGTGCTCTCCAACCCCAACGTGGAGCCGTCCCCCGCGACGATGATGGTGCTGGACTTCGCTTTGAGCTACAGCGACGACTGGTTCCTGCTGCCGATGGCGCTCGAGGCGTGGTCGCTCTTCGACGCGACCGAAGTGGCCGTGACCGATGTGTTCGGCGACGTGACAGTCGCAGAGCCTCCGGCCGGCCGCTGGAACCTCTTTCGACTGGACTCGAGCGGAACACGGTTCACCCTCTCGAAGGTGTTCGTCGCCGCAGGCCCGGCCGAGGCCATCGACGGCCCTTCCCTCGAGGAGGTGCACTTTCTCGCCGACGAAGTCGCCAATGTGGCGTGGGGCGTGGAGCGGCGGGTGCCGCATGCCACCGGCCACGGCGTCGACGCGTCCGGACCGCCCGCGTCGCCCATCACCGCCACGCCGACCGGGTTGGTGTGGACGCTAGCGCCGCCGGCGCC
>Ga0068865_100002486_pt1 | contig 10909 bp, 9 predicted proteins | sample KBSMisM12_FD_75293 | JGI IMG/M metagenome (GOLD analysis project Ga0068865, IMG submission 75293) | Miscanthus rhizosphere microbial communities from Kellogg Biological Station, Michigan, USA - KBS Miscanthus M1-2 | ecosystem: Host-associated > Plants > Roots > Rhizosphere > Soil ...
GACCTTGCCGAAGATCTCGTTGGCCGGTTCGTTGATGCCGATGTAGTTGCCCAGCGACTTCGACATCTTGTTCACGCCGTCGGTGCCCTCGAGCAGCGGCATCGTCAGCACGATCTGCGGTGGCTGACCAACGTCTTCCTGCAACTGCCGACCGACCAGCAGATTGAACTTCTGGTCGGTGCCGCCGAGTTCGACGTCGGCCTTCAACGCGACCGAATCGTAGCCCTGGACGAGCGGGTACAGGAATTCGTGAATCGCGATCGGCTGTCCGCTTTTATAGCGCTTGTCGAAATCGTCGCGCTCGAGCATGCGCGCGACCGTGTGCTTCGCCGCCAGCTTGATCATGTCGGCGGCGCTCATCGCGCCGAACCATTCCGAATTGAAACGCAATTCGGTGCGCTCGCGGTCGAGTACTTTGTATACCTGCGCCGCGTAGGTCTCCGCGTTGGCCAGCACGTCCTCGCGCGTGAGCGGCTTGCGCGTCACGTTCTTGCCGCTCGGATCGCCGATCATGCCGGTGAAGTCGCCGATCAGGAAAATGGCCTGATGTCCCAGGTCCTGGAACTGGCGCATCTTGTTGAGCAAGACGGTGTGGCCCAGATGCAGATCCGGCGCAGTCGGATCGAAGCCGGCCTTGACGCGCAACGGCCGGCCGAGCTTGAGCCGCGCCTGCAGGTCCTCGCGCTTGATGATTTCCTCGGCGCCTCGTCCAATCAGGTCGAGCGCCGTATCGATGTCAGTCATTTATTGCCTCGATTCAAAACCGTAGTTTCCGCCGGCGTGGCATCTCGACATGTCGACGGCGCAACTGTCGCTTTTCAGCGGCACTTGCAGTTAATTATTCGTTAATCGCGGAACTGCCGCAAACCTTGCTGCAGCCTGCGTTGACGGCACTCCGGGGAGCCGATATGGTACCCCGCGTTTTGTCGGGAATCCTTCGTGACCAGAAATCTTCGCACCCCCACTCCGGTCACCGGCGGCGCCCAGCGACTTTACGCATGGCAAGGCGCGCAACGCCGCAATTTATACATATATACACGACTCGCCGGCCGCCAGCTGCAACGGGCCGCCCGCGCACCGCTGTCGTGGCGGCACAAGCATTGGCTCGCTGCCGGATTGGCCTGCGCGGCGGTCATCGTCATCGGCTCCAGCGTTCCCAGTGGCGCCAGCGCCACGCATCAGCCTGACACCGCGATCACGACGCTCGAGCTGCCGCTGCCGCTGCTCGACGGGCCACTGGCCGATGAGGATACCTCAGGCAACGGTCCAACCGACGATGAGCATGGCAACTGGACGGTCGTGTCCGTGCATCCCGGTCAAACCGTCGGCGATATCTTCCAGAAGAACGGCGTGAATCCCGCCGTGCTGGCCCAGTTGCTCAGCGACAGCGCCAACGCCAACGCACTGCGCAACATTCATCCCGGCGACGAATTCGCCTTCCGCCGTGATGCCGAAGGCAATGTCGGCAGCATACGTTTCGACCGCGACGAACACACGCGCGTCGTGGTCGCCTTTGATCGCGACGGCATGCGCCAGCGCATCATCGATCGCCTGGTCGAACGCCGTACCCACGTGGTGCACGGCGTCGTGCAGAGCTCGCTGTTCGATGCCGGGGCACAGGCAGGCATGAGTGATGCGATGGTGATCAAGCTTGCCAACGCCTTCGGTTATGACATCGACTTCGCCCAGGACCTGCGCGTCGGCGACAGCTTCACCGTGATCTACGACGACCTGTACCGCGAAGGCGAACGCCTGCGCGACGGCGACATCATCGCAGCGACTTTCGTCAATCGCGGACGCCGCTTCAGTGCTTTCCGCTACACCGATGCCGCCGGCAATACGATGTTTTACAGCGAGGATGGCCGCCCGCTGCGCAATTCGTTCCTGCGCACGCCGGTCGAGTTCACGCGCATCTCGTCGACTTTCAGCGCCGGCCGCATGCACCCGATCCTGGGCACGATGCGTGCGCACCGCGGCGTCGACTACGCCGCGCCGAGCGGCACGCCCGTGCGCGCCGCAGGCGACGGCAAGATCGCGTTCCGCGGCTGGCAGAACGGCTACGGCAACGTGGTAATCCTGCAGCACGGCGGGCACTTCAGCACGTTGTACGGCCACATGTCCCGCTTCGCCGGGATTCGCGACGGTCAACACGTCAGCCAGGGCCAGACGATCGGCTACGTCGGCATGACGGGCCTGGCGACCGGACCGCACCTGCATTACGAGTTCCGCATCGACGGCGTGCATCGCGATCCGTTGTCGGTGACGCTGCCCAAACCCGAGCCGCTGCCGCAGGTCGAACTGGCGCGTTTCCGCAACCAGACGCAGCCGCAACTGGCGAAGCTAAAGACCCTCGAGGCGACGCAACTCGCCCTCGCCAAGTAGTCCGTGACCGCGGACGCCGCGCTTTTTCTCGGGCTGATTTCCGGCACCAGCGCGGACGGCATCGACGTTGCGCTGGCGGGCTTTGCGCCAACGCCGAAGATGCATGCTGCCCTGACCCAGCCGTATCCGCAGGACCTGCGTCGACGCATTCTCGATCTCGCCCAGGGCGACGGCCGCATCGAGCTCGACGAGCTCGGCGCGCTTGATGTCGAGATCGGCCGCGCATTTTCCGCCGCGGCACTCCGGTTGTTGGCTGAACACGGCATTGCTGCCGGCGCGGTCAGCGCGATCGGCTCGCATGGACAAACCGTCCGTCATCGGCCGGCTGGCGCAAATCCCTACACCTTGCAACTGGGTGACCCGAACATAATCGCCGAAGCAACCGGCATCGCCACGGTCGCGGACTTTCGCCGACGCGACGTGGCGGCCGGAGGACAGGGCGCGCCGCTGGCACCGGCTTTCCACGCGGCAATGCTCGGCAGCGGCATCCCGCGTGTCGTCGTCAATCTCGGCGGCATCGCCAATATCACGGTGTTGTCGGGCAACTCCGACGGCACGATCCTCGGCTTCGATACCGGCCCGGCAAGTTGTCTGCTCGATGCGTGGGCGGAAATGCATCTGGGTCAGCCATTCGATCGCGACGGCATGTTCGCCGCATCCGGAAGCGTCGACCGCGAGCTGCTCGCGCGCATGCGAGCCGATTCCTACTTCGCGGCCCCGCCACCGAAGAGCACCGGACGCGAAGTATTCCATCCGGCATGGCTGCAACAGCACCTGGGCACCCGCGCAGTCGCGCCCGCGGATGTGCAGGCAACTCTGCTCGAACTCAGCGCAAATACCGTTGCGCAAGCCATCGGCAGACACGCCGCCGGTACGCGCGAAGTTCTGGTGTGCGGCGGCGGCGTTCACAATCCGCGGCTGATGGCGGCGCTTGCGTCTGCACTGGCACCCGTCCCGGTGCACAGCATCGCCACACGCGGCATCGATCCGGATTTCGTCGAGGCCATGCTGTTCGCCTGGCTCGCCCGCGAGCGTCTGCTCGAGCGACCCGCTACCGACGTGGCCCGTGTTACCGGCGCGCGCGGCGCGCGCGTGCTCGGCGGAATCTACTTCGGCGGCTGATCCGGCAGCGGCTGATCCGGCGTCTGCGGCTGATCCGGTTCCTTCTCTTCCGAATCTTCGAAGAGCGGTTGTCCTTCGACCTGCTCGAACGCCTCGACTGCGCTGCGAAACACCGCCGTTTCACTCGGATCCCAGGTGCCGGACAGTACCGCGATGTCGTGCATTTCGCGCCGGAAGATGTCTTCCCCACCAAAACCGAGGCCCTGTTTCAGCACATGCAGGATGACCTCGTTGATCGACCACTCGCGCTCGCGCGCGATCGCCTTGATGCGATCGGCAACGACTTCTTCGATGTTGCGTACAAGAATGTCTGGCACGTTCGCGCAGCTCACCGGCCGAGTGTCTCCAACTGCCGGATTCTGGCACCAATCGGGGCGGATTTCAGCGCCTGTCATCACGCCGGCGCGTCGGGGCGAGCCTGATCGAAGCGGATGAATTCAGGTCTCAGCACGCACAGCAACCACAGTCCGGGCACGGCGCAGAAAACACTTGTGAGGAAATACGCCGTCCAGCCGTAGTCAGCCGCTACATATCCCGCAACCGGCCCGACGAAAACACGGGCTGCGGAATCCAACGCGCTGAACACTGCGTATTGCGTGGCGCTGAAGCGCCGATCGCACAGGCCCATGAGCAGCGCGACGAAGGCGCCCGTACCCAGGCCCGATGTCAGATTCTCCGCCGCCACGGCGAGGATCAGCGCGGCGCTGCCGTGCCAGCCGAGCGCAATGGCAAGAAAGCCGAGCGCTCCGAGACCTTGCAGCAGGCCGAAAATCCACAGCGCCCGCCAGAGCGTCCAGCGCTCCAGCAGCAGACCGCCGGCAAAGGCGCCGACGATCGTTGCGGCAAGGCCGAAGACCTTGTTGACCCAACCGACCTCAGCGAGCGTGTATTCGGCACCGCGCAGGAGAAACGTACTCGACAGACTCAGGGCGAATGCGTTGCCGAGCTTGTAGAGCAGTATCAGCGCGATCCAGAGCCCGGCTCTGTTGCGCCTCAGCAACTCGCCCAGTGGCTGCAAGTATGCGTCGGCCAGAGTCTTTGGCTGTGAGGCGATTCCGCGTTCCGGCGCGATCGCCGCGCCCACGATGCCGATGCCCATGAGGGCAGCCATGACGAGGTAGGTCGACGGGAACCCGAACGCGCCTGCCAGCACGAGCGCCAGACCGCCCGAGACGACCATCGCGATGCGGTAACCGGCAACGCCGAGTGCGGCGCCGAGGCCGCGGTCTTGCGGCAGCAACTGATCGGCACGATAGGCATCGATGGCGATATCCTGCGTCGCGGAAAATGCGGCCAGCAACATCGCCAACCCGGCGAGCGCGAACAGCGAGTTGGCCGGGGACAATCCCGCCGTCACGATCAGCACCGCAATGATTGCGACCTGCATTGTCACAACCCAACCGCGCCGCCGGCCGAGCCACGGCGGAGCGATGCGATCGACGAGCGGTGCCCACAGGAACTTGAACACGTACGCGAAGGCCACGAGCTTGAGCACGCCGATCGTCTTGAGGCTGACGCCGCTGACGGCACACCAGGCCTCGAGCGTCGACGCCGATAGCGCGAGCGGAAGGCCCGAGGCAAATCCAAGAAGCGTTACCGCCGTCAGCGTTCGTGCGCGTTCTGCACGCCCGGATGCCGGTGTCATCGCCGGGCGCATGTGTCCGCCATGACGTCCCCTCGTCTCATCGTCTACGCCACATCGATGGCGTAATCCACGGCGTATGGCGCGTGATCGGAGAAGCGCGGCGTCGGTGTGATCGCGCAACCCTTGATCTTGTCGCGCAATGACGGCGTGACGATCTGATAGTCGATGCGCCAGCCGACATTGTTGGCGCGCGCCGCGCCGCGATTGGACCACCAGCTGTACTCGACCGCTTCGGGCTTGACGACGCGGAAGCTGTCGAGCCAGCCCTGCTTCGGCGCCGGCGTGTCGTCACCGTGAGCGTCGCCGATCATGCCATTGAGCCAGGCGCGCTCGATCGGAAGGCACCCCGAATTCTTCTGATTGGACGTCCAGTTCTTGATGTCGTTGCGCGAACGCACGATGTTCCAGTCGCCGCACAGCACATAGTCGCGCCCGCTCTTCAGCCACTTGTCGAAGATCGGCTTGAGGCGCTGCATGGCGGTGAACTTGAATTGCTGGCGCTCCTCGCCGGACGAGCCCGACGGCACGTACAGCGAGACGACGCTGAGCTTTCCGTAGCGTGCTTCGATATAGCGCCCCTCGTTGTCGAACTCCGCCCAGCCGAGCACGGTGCGAACTTCGTCCGGTTCACGCTGCGAATAGATCGCCACGCCGCTGTAACCCTTCTTCGTCGTGGCGTCCCGGTAGAAACAATGGTGTCCGTCCGGGCGGAACGCCGGATCGACGAGCTGGTCTTCCTGCGCCTTGGTCTCCTGCAGACAGACCACATCGGCCTTCTGCTTCTTGAGCCATTCGAAAAATCCCTTGCTCGCGGCAGAGCGAATGCCGTTCGCGTTGAAGCTGATGATGCGCATGGAAGGCTGAGGGCTGAGGACTGAGGGCTGGAGCCTAGCCGATTGCCGACGACTTGCGTAGACACTCGCACGCGAGATTGCGCACAGCCTGCCAATTCGGCAACCTAGCCCTCAACCCTCAGCTTTCAGCCTTCGCTCATGCAGGACTACCAGCGCGACTTCCTCGAACTTGCCATCGCGCGCAACGCGCTGCGCTTCGGCGAATTCACGCTCAAGTCCGGGCGCATCAGCCCGTACTTTTTCAACGCCGGCCTGTTCGATTCCGGATCGGCGCTGCTGGCGCTCGGCCGCGCCTATGCGCGCGCGGCCGTGCAGTCCGGCACCGGGTTCGACATGCTGTTCGGTCCGGCTTACAAAGGCATCGCGCTGGCGACCGCCACCGCGATGGCGCTGGCCCAAGATTATGGACATGACGTGCCTGTCGCCTACAATCGCAAGGAAGCCAAGAACCATGGTGAAGGCGGCGTCCTGATCGGCGCACCGCTCGACGGCCGCGTGCTGATCGTCGACGATGTGATCACGGCGGGCACCGCAATCCGCGAATCCGTCGGCATTATCAAGGCCAGTGGTGCCACTCCGGCCGGCGTCCTGATCGCGCTGGATCGGCAGGAGCGCGGACAGGGCGAGTTGTCCGCCGCTCTGGAAGTGGAAAGGGAATTTTCCGTACCGGTCATAGCGATCGCGCGCCTGCACGAACTGCTGGCTTTCGCCGATGAGCGCGCCGAGTTGCAGGCGGTTCGTGCGGCCCTCGAGGCCTATCGGGTCGAGTACGGTGTGTCATCGAGCTGAACGCAACGGACTTCGGCATCGCGCCGAGCGCCGCAGTCCCGGCTATACTGATATTTAGTCCGCTGCAGGGTTGTTGGTCATGCGTCACATATTCGCAGTTTCGGTGGCTCTGCTTCTGCTGTGCGCCACCGATGCATTCGCTGCGCCAACCACCTCATCCGGTCGTTCCCATTTCCGCTGGACCGATTCGACCGGCACCCCGCACTATTCCGACATACTGACGCCCGAAGCTCTTAAATTCGGTTACGACATCCTCAATGCCAAGGGCGTCGTCATCAAGCATGTCGACCGCCAGCGCACGCCGGAAGAGCTGTTCGCGCAGGAAACGGCCGCGACTGCCGCCGCCGCGGCCAAACACGAAGCCGAAATGCAGGCGATCTCGGACAAGCGCATGCTCGCTGCCTACCCGACCGAAAAGGACCTGGTCAGTGCGCAACAGGCGCAGTTCGACAGCATCGATCAGAACATCCGGGCGGCGACTAACAGCCTGGGCGTGCAGGAGCGCGACCTGAGCGACGCCCTTGCGCGCGCTGCGAGTTTTGATCGTGAAGGCAAGCCCGTGCCCGAAACGCAACAGAAGCAGATCGAATCGTTGCGCAAGAGCGTCGACAGCCTGCGCGCGTACATTGCGCGTCGGCAGAACGAAAAAGTCGAGGCGACGAAAAAATTCGAGATCGACCTGACGCATTATCGCGAGGCGCGCGAGCACGCCGGTACCGCGCAGCCGTAAACGCAAGTCAGACTAGAACGGCAATTCCAGTTTCGGATTGAGCAACAGCAGCTGACCGCGAAATGCGGTCTGGATCCTGTGCAGCGCCTTGTCAGTCTCGGCGTCGAAGCGCAGCACCAGTACCGGCGTGGTATTGGAAGCCCGCACCAGACCCCAGCCGTCCGGCCAGTCGGCGCGTACGCCGTCGATCGTCGTGATACGCGCGCCTTCGAATTTCGCCTTCTGCTGAAACAGCTGCACGAATCGATAGTGCTCGCCTTCCTCCATCGGGATCTTCAGCTCGGGCGTGCTCACGCCCTTCGGCAATTCGGCAAAGACCTCCGTCGGCGTGCGGCCTTCGGGATCGCCGGCCAGGATTTCCAGCAGGCGCGCCGCGGCGTAGATGCCGTCATCGAAACCGTACCAGCGTTCCTTGAAGAAAAAGTGCCCGCTCATTTCGCCGGCCAGTTCAGCCTGCGTTTCACGCATTTTCGCCTTGATCAGCGAATGGCCGGTGCGCCACATCATCGGGCTGCCGCCGGCTTCCAGGATCAGCGGCTGCAGCTTGCCCGTGCACTTCACGTCGTAAATGACCGCCGCACCCGGATTGCGCGACAGCACGTCGCGGGCGAACAGCATCAACAGGCGGTCCGGGTAGATGGACTCTCCTTCCGCCGTGACGACTCCGAGGCGATCGCCATCGCCATCGAAGGCGACGCCGAGGTCCGCCTTTATCTGCTTCACCGTCAAGGCCAGATCTTGCAGATTGTGCGGATCGGAAGGGTCCGGATGATGGTTCGGGAAGCGGCCGTCGACTTCGCAGAATAGCGGCACCACCTCGCAACCGATTGCTTCCAGCACCGACGGCGCGGTCGCTCCGGCAATACCGTTGCCGCAATCCACGACGACCTTGAGCCGGCGCTCCACCTGTACGTCGCCGCTGATGCGCTCGAGATAATCGTGTTGCAGATTCATGCTCTGCAAGCCACCCGTGCCGGTGCTGAAATTGCTCTCGCTGATGCGCGCGTAAAGGTCCTGGATAGCGCCTTCCGACAGCGTCTCGCCGCCGAGCACGATCTTGAAGCCGTTGTATTCCGGCGGATTGTGGCTGCCGGTCAGCATCACGCCGGAACCGGTGTTCAGATGAAACGTCGCGAAGTACAACACCGGCGTCGGCGCTGCACCGATGTCGATCACGTCGCAGCCCGCATGACGCAATCCCTCGATGAGGGAAGCGACGAGGTCGGGACCGGACAGGCGGCCGTCGCGCGCGACGACGATCTCGTTGAGTCCGCGGTGCTTCGCCTCGCTGCCGATCGCGCGGCCAATCAGGCGCGCTACACCCTTGGTCAGAGTCTTGCCAACGACGCCGCGGATGTCGTAGGCGCGGAAAATGCTGCGGTCGACCGCATCGTGATCGCCGGCGTCGGCCGCGGCCGGAGCAGAACCCGGCGGCAGGGCGACTTTGACTCCACCGCCCTTCGCCTTGGCCGTCAGCCCCGGTTCGCTCGTCTCGCCACCGAACTCGTCCGCCTTCCGCCGTCGGCCAGGCAACAACGCGCGTGCGCGCTCCCAGCCCACGAAGCTGGCGTAAGTCAGGAAGATGCCCGGGATCGCGGCCAGCACTGCCAACAGGAGCATGACCCAGATCTTGCTTGAAAAAAGTACCGGTGATTCGACTGGCGCTGAAGCAATCCGAAATGCGCTGCCCGGCACTTCCACGCCCGGCACATAGGCGGTGGTCACCGCCGTGCTGCCGACGGTATCGATCAACATGTCGCCGCGCCCGTCACCTTGGCGCAAGTCGACGCGCGCACCGGACAAATCCTGACGCTTGAACGTATCGAGCAACGATTCCATGGGAATCTGCACGTAGGCATAGGCGACGGCAGCGCCGTCGCGCAGCGCCGGCAAGGCCATGACCAATACCCGCTTCTTGTTGGCGCCAAGCTGCGACTGCAGTGGCGCGGCAACTTGCTGGCGATGGGCCTGGATCAACATCGCCGCCTTGGCATAGCCGAACTTCGCAAAGTTGCCGGTCAGCACTTCGTTGAGGTCGGCCCGGTAGAACTCCACTGAAATCAATTCAGGCAGCCATTGCTTCAGAACGACTGCCGCGTTGCGCCGCGAATCGTCGCCCGGAGCGATCAGCGCCGCAGTCACCGTGGCGCTGTTGACGGCCTGCAGGACGCGTTGACGAATTGTCGAAACCTGCTCGCCCAGCTCGTGCACCTCCCACTTCGTGACCTGGTCGATCTGGGCCACAATGCGGCCCTTGTCGAAAATCACGAAGGCCTGCCAGGCGAACAAACCGGCGACGAACAGCAGACCGACCGCGCCGAGGATGTCGCGCCGGCGCTCGCCGGCATCGGTGACGCGCCGGATACCCGCCAGAACGCCCGCTGGCTTCCGTGCCGACCCCACTTTGATGCCCGGTTGCTTCACGCTTGCCATGAGACCTTCGCCGTCACCACGCTTGAAGTTATGCCAGCCCGGAATGACCGAACCCGCCGCTGCCGCGCTGACTTGCGGCGAATTGTTCGACCACGCGAAATTGTGCGTGCGCGACCGGCAGGATCACCAGTTGTGCGATCCTGTCCCCCGGCGCAATGGTATAAGGCGCACCACCGCGGTTCCAGCACGAGATCATCAGCGGCCCCTGATAGTCCGCATCGATCAGGCCGACGAGGTTGCCGAGTACGATGCCCTGCTTGTGACCCAGCCCCGAGCGCGGCAGGATCACGGCGCAATAGCCCGGGTCGCCGATATGAATCGCCAGGCCGGTGGATATCAATATCGATTGATTCGGCTCGAGCGTCAGCGGTGCGTCGATCGCCGCACGCAGGTCCATACCCGCAGACGCCACCGTAGCCGGTTCCGGCAATGGAATTTCCTTACCCAGGCGCGCATCGAGGATCTTCAGCTCGATATCGATCACTTGGCGCTCCGGCGGGCCGTCTTCGGCTTGCGCTTCGCATAGAAACCGGCAATGCGTTCGATCAGCCTTCGTGCCAGGACCGGCTTGTCCGCTCGACCCAGATCTTCCGAGCCGCCGGCCCAGAACAAGGTCAGCGCATTGTCGGAGCAGTCGAAGCCGAGATCCGCGCCGACCAGATTCGCGGCAATCAGGTCGAGCTTCTTGCGCGTCAGCTTCGCGCGCGCGTAGGCCTCGACGTTCTCGGTCTCGGCGGCAAACCCGACCAGCAGCGGCCGCTTCGGCAAGGCGGCAATTTCGGCCAGAATGTCGGGGTTCTCGTTCAGGGTCAGGGTCAGGTCGGCACCGCGTTTCTTCAGCTTGTGCGCGGCGACCTCGCCGGGCCGGTAGTCGCCGACTGCGGCGGCCGATATGAAAATGTCGCTTTGTGGAATTTGTCGCAGCACGGCGGTGCGCATGTCGCGCGCACTGCG
>Ga0068865_100002490_pt1 | contig 10907 bp, 13 predicted proteins | sample KBSMisM12_FD_75293 | JGI IMG/M metagenome (GOLD analysis project Ga0068865, IMG submission 75293) | Miscanthus rhizosphere microbial communities from Kellogg Biological Station, Michigan, USA - KBS Miscanthus M1-2 | ecosystem: Host-associated > Plants > Roots > Rhizosphere > Soil ...
GACCGGTTGCGCGACGAGCTCAGCGCCCTCAATGTCGAGGTGATGGACGGACCCGCCGGCGCCACGTGGCGCATCAAGGAACAAGCGTGAACATGCCCGTGCCGCCGCCAATCCCGCTGAAGGCCGGCCTGTTCGGACGTGGCGGGACGCCGAAGCAGCCCAAGCCCACGGCCACCGGCGCGCCGCCGGCCAAGCCGCCGCCAGGGCTGCGCATCGAACACCGCGTCGGGGTCCAGGCGCCGGCGGAGGTGATCTGGGAGGTGATCTCGGACCTGAAGTCGTGGAGCCAGTGGAACCCGCTCTATCCCAGGGCGGCTGGCGAGATCCGCATTGGCTCGGTGCTGGACCTGACCCTGGCCTTGCCCGGACAGAAGCCGCAGGAGATCAGGCCCACCGTCATCGACTGGGTGCCCAACGACCAGCTGCACTGGCGGCTGACGATGCTGGGCGGGATGGTCAAGACGGTCCGCTTCCTGGAGATCGAGACCCTGGCCGAGGCCAGCTGCATCGTCTCCAGCGGCGAGTACTTCGGCGGCTTCATGGGCCCCAGCGTCGGCAAGCGCATGGGAAACGCGATCTACCGCGGCTTCCGCGACATGAACGAGGCGCTGAAGGCTCGCGCAGAGCTGCTCTGGGCGGCGCGGAAGGACGAAGCCGCTAGCGGCTGACGGTGATGTCCTTGATCATCGCCTGGACGGTCGCCTTTTCGCCCACGCCCCAGACCTGCTTCAGGTAGGCCAGCGTCCGCGCCGCGGCGTCTTCGAACTTCCACTCGCAGGCGTGGAAGCGGCAATCGTCGAAGGTCGGGACCTCGCCGCCGGAATAGACCAGCCGGCAGTCGCGGAATTCGCAGTCCGAGAAGGCCTGGCCGTCGAGGACCACCGTCTCGTGGCTGAAGGTGACGCCGCTCGACATGCCGGTCTCAGTTCTCTTCGGAGTCGGTGTTGGAATCGTCGGAATCGCCGTTGGCCGCGGCCCGGGCGCGCTCGCGCTCCTCGCGCTTGGCCTCGGCCTTCAGCGCGGTCTTGGCGGCTTTCTGGCGTTCGCGCTCCAGGCGCTCGAATTGGTAGTTCGGCTTGCGGGCCATGGTCGAGCTCCTCAGCGGGTGGGTCGCGGCCTTAGGTCGAGGCCTTGAAGGTCGCCGCGCAGATGGCCTGAAGGTGGTCGCGGATCGAGCGGGGCGACAGCAGGGCGTCGACGGCGCGGCAGCCGTCGTCCTTCAAACGTTGCTTCAGCTGGGCCACGTTGGGCGCCTCGCCGGAGCGGGCCAGGGCGTAGGCGCGTTCGATAGTCGATTGGGTCATGGTCTGGGGTGGCGGCGGCGGGGCAGGCCGAAGCCCGCCCCGCCGGGACGCCGGTCTCCTTAGGCTGCTTGCAGCTGGCCAGCGGACATCTTGCCGCTGCGCTGATCCTTTTCGAGCTCGAAGCTCACCTTCTGGCCTTCGTTGAGCGAGCCCAGGCCCGAGCGCTCGACGGCCGAGATGTGCACGAACACGTCCGCGCCGCCGTTGTCAGGTTGGATGAAGCCGAAGCCCTTGGTGGGGTTGAACCACTTCACGGTGCCGATGGTCATAGTCATTGCCTTGCGATTAGGAGGTTTCCCGCGGCCAGGTGAGGACGCGGGATCAAATCTCGAAGAGGATCTTGGCAGGCTCGGGGCTCGATCCGAAGAACAAGCGAGGAGAGCGACCGAACCAAAGCGATATTCGATGGCGCGGAAGTATAGAAAAACCGCGCCGGGCGCCAGTGGATTTGGTGGCGACCGTTCCGCGCAGGGCTGGATACGCAGCCATTTCCCCTACGCCTGCCGTCCGAACAACGGGTCCGAGACGCTGGGCTTGCCGTCTTCGCCATGGCCGGCGAAGCGACGACGGAAGCTGGGCGCCTCGGCGCAGGTGACGACCAGGTCGTACCAGTTCCTGCTGTCCTTCAGGTCGTAGGACTCCACGGCCGAGGTCTTCGACTCGAGCCGTCGCAGGCGGGCCGGGGCGTCCCGGTAGGCGGCGGGCGTGAGTTCCAGCGTGACCGCCGCCGGCCCGTCGTTGCGCAAGTTGACGAGCAGCCGCCCGGTCTTGGCGTTGAAGGCCGCCTCGGCGACGGGCTTGGCCGGCCCCGCCTGGCCCCGGAAGGCGCGCAGGAAGCCGTTGGGCCCATGCAGGGTGAGGTCGTAGGCGCCGCCCGCGACGGGAACCACGTCCTCGAGCTCTGCGCCGGCGCCGACGGTGTAGAAGCGCGGCTCGCCGCCGCCGGCCGAATAGAGCGTGAAGGCCGCGCCGGCCGCGCCGGTATTCTTGATCGAGAGCGCAAAGCCCGGTTCGCCCAGGTGGCCGGCGACCTCGAAGGCGTAGGGCAACGCCCGGGCCGGCCGCTGGCCGGGCTCCTGGCGCGGGAGGGCTTCCGGCGTCTCGGGCGGCTTGGGGAAGGGCAGCGCCTTGGCCTTCACCGCGCGCGCCGGCAGGGCCGAGGCATCAGGCAGCGGCGTTGGAGTCCGGTCGGGCGTCCTGAAGTCGAAGACGCTCGTCAGGTCGCCGCAGACGGCGCGCCGCCAGGGCGTGATCTGCGGCTCCTTCACGCCAAAGCGGGCCTCCAGGAAGCGGATCACCGAGGTGTGGTCGAACACCTGCGAATTGACGTAGCCGCCCTTGGTCCAGGGCGAGACGACGATCATCGGCACGCGCGGTCCCAGGCCCACCGGCTCGCCGTGATAGTTCTCGCTCTCGGTGGAGACGGTGGACTTGCCGGGCGCGGCGCCCAGGGGCGGAACCGGCGGCGGCATGTGATCGAAGAAGCCGTCGTTCTCGTCGTAGTTCAGGATGAGGACGGTCTTGGCCCAGACCTTGGGGTTGGCCGCCAGCGCCGCGATCAGCCGCGCGATCAGCCAGGCGCCGGCCGAGGGCGTGCCGGCGGGGTGTTCGGACAGGTGCGTCGCCGGCACGATCCAGGAGACCTGGGGCAGCCGGTCGGCCGCGACGTCGGCGGCGAACTGGTCGACCAGGTGCTGGCCGTCGGAGGTCTTGGCGTTGGCGGCGTTGGCGCCCGGCGCCCAGGTGCGGGCCCGATCGAAGAGCGGGTTACCCGGCCGCTTGCCGCGGAAGTTGGCGAAGTAGGCCAGGCCGTTGTCGCCGAAGTTGTCGTACTCCTGATAGACGCGCCAGGAGACGCCGGCCGCCTGCAGCCGCTCGGCGTAGGTGGGCCAGGTCAGCGGCTTGAACGCCTTGGCGTCGCGGGCCGGGTCGGCGGTCTCGTTGGTCTCCTCCGGCGGATTGGCCACGACGATCTTGCTGTCGTCGCCGGCCGACAGGCCGCTGTGGCCCGAGAACAGGTAGAGCCGGTTGGGGTTGGTCTGGGCGAAGATCGAGCAGTAGTAGGCGTCGCAGACCGTGAAGGCGTCGGCCAGGGCGTAGTGGAACGGCAGGTCGGCGCGGGTGTGATAGCCCATGGAGAGCGGCGTCTTCTTGGCGATCCAGGCGTCGTAGTGCTTCCACGTTGCGTGGCTGCCCTTCCAGCTGTGGTCCAGGCTGAACATGGTCTCGGCGCGGGTCGTGGACGCATCGAGGCGGAAGGGCCGGACCGGCGCGCCGTCCTTGCCCGGCTGGTCCCAGACGGGCTGGCCGGAGGGCAGGTCGATCGGCCGCGGATCGCCGAACCCGCGCACGCCTTTCAGCGTGCCGAAGTAGTGGTCGAAACTGCGGTTCTCCTGCATCAGGATCACCACGTGCTGCACGTCCCTGATGGTGCCGGTGACCCGCGCGGCCGGGATGGCCAGGGCCTTGGCGACGCCCGGCGGCAGGGCCGAGGCGCCCGCCGCGCCGGCCATCAGCTGCAGAAACGCCCGTCGATCCCCGTTGCGTCCAGCCACGATCCGCTCCCCGCTTTGGCGCGACCATAGCGGAATCCGTCCCGCCCGCCGACCGTCCGTGCGCTCTCGACGCGCACGCCTATCGTTATGTATGTAGACTACATAACGAGCCCCAGTGCGGAACGGGGCGACCGGACGGGGACCCAGGGGATGCGGACGACATCGATGCTGCTCGCGGCGGCGAGCCTGAGCCTGCTGGCGGGGGCGGCGGACGCCAGGCCGAAACCCACGGCGGCGCCGAAGCCCGATCCCCGCGACGCCGAGATCCAGGCCTTGAAGGACCAGATCCAGGCGCTGGCCGCCAGGGTCGATGCGCTTACCGCCCGCGCCGAGGCCCCGCCGCCGCCCGCGCCGCCGCCAGCGCCCGTGGCGGTCGTCCAGACCCCGCCGGGCCCGCCCGCGCCGATGCAGTACCCGACCGCGGGCGGCGTCACGATCATCGCCGGCAAGCCACAGATCCAGAGCGCCGACGGCCGCTTCAGCGCCAACATCCACGGCGTGATGCAGTTCGACGCCGCCGACTACAAGCAGGCCACGCCCGGCCCGATCACGTCGGACTTCCGGCGCGGGGCTGCGCCCGCCGACACCGCCCACGCCCGCGACCTCAACTCCGGCACCAACTTCCGCCGCGCCCGGCTGGGCGTCGAGGGCAAGGCGTTCGGCGACTGGGAGTACAGCCTGCTGTGGGAATTCGGCGGCGCGGGCGAGGAAGACGCCGGCCACATCCAGGAGCTCTGGGCGCAGTACTCCGGCCTGAAGCCGTTCCACATCCGCGCCGGCGCCTACCCGCCCTCGATCGGGCTGGAGGACCAGGGCTCGACCAACGGGGCGCTGTTCCTCGAGCGGCCGGCGGTAGCCGACATGGCCCGCGGCCTCACCGGCGGCGACTTCCGCGAGGCGGGTGAGATCTGGGGCGGGACCGACCGCTGGTACGTCTCGGCCGCGATCAGCGGCCGGGTGGTCGGCGTGGTCAACTCCCAGGCCACCGGCGTCGCCCAGCCGTTCGACACGGCGCTGAACTACGTCGGCCGTGCGGCCTTCGTGCCGATCAAGACCGACAACGCCATGCTCGAGATCGGCGTGCACGGCGGCTACGTCGCCCGCGTCCAGGACGCCGGCGGCCCGGACACGCCGGCCGGCACGGCGCGCTATCCGGTGACCATCCAGGAGCGGCCGGAGCTGCGGGTCGACGGCACGCGGCTGGTCTCGACGGGCGCGATCAACGCCCGACATGCGTCCACGTTCGGCCTGGAGGCGTCGGGCCTCTACGGGCCGCTGTTCCTGCAGGCCGAGTACGAGACGTTCCGGATCGAGCGGCTGAACCCCGCGGCCGGCGTCAGCGATCCAGAGTTCCACGGCTACTACATCGAGGGCGGCTATCTGCTGACCGGCGAGAAGCGCCGCTTCAACCCCGGAACGTTCGCCTGGGACTCGCCGCTGGTGGACCACCCGTTCAGCCTGGCCGACGGGACCTGGGGCGCCTGGGAGCTCTCAGGCCGCTACTCCGACATCGACCTGAACTACCACGCCGGCGCGCCGGGGACGGCGCCGACCCCCGATGCGGTGCGCGGCGGCGATCAGCGGATCATCACCGGCGGGATCAACTGGTTCCCGAACACCTTCTTCCGGCTGATGGTCGACTATCAGAATGTGCGGATCAGCCGGCTCTCGCCGAACGCCGCGACCTTCCAGACGCCGACAGGCGCCCAGGTCGGCCAGCACTACCACGTGCTCATGCTGCGCACGCAGTTCAGCTTCTGAGGTCTGGCCTGTCGTTCGGCAGTTGCGCTACATAACGCGTATGACCAGATCCCGCATCGGCCTGGCGGCCGCCACTGTTCTTGCCTCGGGCCTGCTGGCCGGGACGGCGGCGGCGCAGGCGCTGACGCTCAGCCGGGGCGCGAGGTCCGAGACAGTGAGCGCCGCCGAGTTCGCCGCGCTACCGCACGTGAAGGTCCACGTGACCCAGCACGACCAGAGCCATGACTTCGAGGGCGTGCCGCTGGGGGCGCTGGTCGCCAGGGTCGGCGCCGATGTTTCCCGGCCGCTGAACGGCAAGGACCTCAGCGCCGCAATCCGGGTGACCGCCGTAGACGGCTACCAGGTGGTGCTGGCGCTCTCGGAGATCGACCCGGCGACCCGCAGGGCCCAGGTCCTGCTGGCCGACCGCGACGGCGGCAAGCCGCTGGACGCGGCCAACGGGCCCTGGCGCCTGGTGGTCTCCGACGACATCCGCCCGGCCCGCTCGGCGCGCCAGGTCCAGAAGATCGAGGTCGTCGACCTCGCCACCGCCACGAAACGCCCCGCCGCGAAATGAGCCCGCCCATGATCACCCGCCGCCTTGCGATCGCAGCCGCCGCTCTGGCCGTCCTGTTGGGCGCCGGCCCGGCGTTCGCGGCCGAGACCCAAGTGGCGGTGGCCGCCAACTTCACCGAGCCGGCCAGGGAGATCGCCAGGGCGTTCAAGGCCGCGACCGGTCACACGGCGACGCTGAGCTTCGGCTCGTCGGGCCAGTTCTATGCGCAGATGGCGCACGGCGCGCCCTACGACGTCTTCCTGTCGGCCGACGCCGACCGGCCGAAGAAGGCCGAGCAGGACGGCCTGGGCGTGACCGGCAGCCGCTTCACCTACGCCATCGGCCGCCTGGTGCTCTATTCGAAGACGCCGGGCCTGGTGGACGGCGCCGGCGCCGTGCTCTCCGGCGGCAGGTTCAACAAGCTGTCGATCGCCGATCCGATGGCGGCGCCCTACGGCATGGCCGCGGTCCAGACGATGCAGAAGCTGGGCGCCTACAACGCCGTGAAGCCCAAGATCGTGATGGGGTCCTCGATCACCCAGGCCTACCAGTTCGTCGACACCGGCGCGGCCGAACTGGGCTTCGTCGCCCTCGCCCAGGTGATCGCCACGCCGGGCGGCTCGCGCTGGCTCGTGCCGGCCGCCGACCACGCCCCCATCGATCAGCAGGCGATCCTGCTCTACACCGGCAAGGACAACGTCGCGGCCAAGGCGTTCCTGGCGTTCCTCAAGACCCCGCCGGCGCTCGCGATCATCAAGAAATACGGCTACGAGACGAGATGACAGGGGAGGCGGACTAGGGCTTGGGCGAGGTCGTCCTCACGACGCTGCGGCTGGCGGGCCTGACGACCGTCCTGCTGCTGATCCTCGCCACCCCGATCGCCTGGTGGCTGTCGACCCGGCGCGCCTGGTGGAAGGAGGTCGTGGCCGCGGTCACAACGCTGCCGATCATCCTGCCGCCCTCGGTGCTGGGCTTCTACCTGCTGGTGGCGCTCGCGCCGCAGAGCCCGCTGATGAGCCTGTTGCACCCCTTCGGGGTGCGCACGCTGGCCTTCACCTTCGAGGGGCTGGTGATCGGGTCGATGGTCTATTCTCTGCCGTTCGCCGTGCAGCCGATCCGCAACGCCTTCGAGGCGATGGGCGGGCGGCCGATGGAGGCGGCGGCGACGCTGCGCGCCTCGCCCCTGGACGCCTTCCTGACCGTGGCCCTGCCGCAGGCGCGGCGAGGCTTCCTGACCGCGGCGATCCTGGTCTTCGCCCACACCATCGGCGAGTTCGGGGTGGTGCTGATGATCGGCGGCGCGATCCCCGGCAAGACGGAGGTGATCTCGACCAAGATCTACCAGCTGGTCGAGGGCCTGCAGTACGGCGACGCGCACCGCCTGGCGGCGGGCGTGGTCGTCTTCTCGTTCGCCGCCCTGCTGGCCATGCTGCTGATCGACCGCGGCTGGGATCGGGGGCTCAATTGAGCGTCCCCCAAACCGGTGTCGCGGGCGTCTTCCGGGGCGACGTCGGCGGCTTCCGCCTGGACGCCGAGTTCAAGCTCGAGCCCACGGGGATCACCGCGCTCAGCGGGCCTTCCGGCGCGGGCAAGACGACGCTGCTGCGCTGCATCGCGGGCTTGACCCGGCTGGCCGGGCGGCTCGTCGTGGGCGGCGAGGTCTGGCAGGACGCCGACCGCTTCCTGGCCCCGCACAGGCGCCCGGTCGGCGTGGTGTTCCAGGAGGCGAGCCTGCTGGCCCACCTCAGCGTGCGCGGCAACCTGCTTTACGGCGCCAAGCGGGCCGGCGGAGAGGGCGGACTCGACGACACCGTCGAGCTTCTGGGCCTGGCGCCCCTCATGGGCCGCGGCGTGGGTGCGCTATCGGGCGGCGAACGCCAGCGGGTGGCGCTGGGGCGCGCGTTGCTCACCCGGCCGAAGCTGCTGTTGCTGGACGAGCCGATCTCCAGCCTCGACGCCGCCGCCAAGGCCGAGATCCTGCCCTATCTGGAGCGCCTGCACCGGACGCTGGCGATCCCGGCGCTCTACATCAGCCACGACGCCGGGGAGATCGCCCGCCTCGCCGACCACCTGCTTTTGATGAAGGACGGCAAGGTCACGCCCGGCGGCGCGGTGCGGCGCGTTGTGGCGGACCTCTCCGGCGTGAGCGACGCCGAGCGCGACGGCCTGGCCCGCGCCGCAATCAGGGCCGGGCTTCAGCCCGAGGCATGATCCCGAAGGCCGGGCCGAAGCGCCAGCCGATCAGCAGGAAGAGAACGCCGCCGAGGCCCGCGATGGCGGCGTGCAGCGCCCAGAACTGCGTCGCCGGCAGGGTCTCATAGAGGCTGCCGAGGCGGCCGGACGCGAAGCTGCCCAGCGTGGTCGAGAACATGTTCAGCCCCACCAGGGTGGCCGTCACCGACACCGGCGCGGCCCGGGTGAACAGCGACACCATTGTCGGCGTGAAGTAGAGCCAGCCCAGGTTGGAGACGAGGTGAAACATCACCGGCCAGAGGAGCGGCGCGCGTCCGTCGGCGCCGGACACCAGGCCCGCGCCCGCCAACCACAGCGTTCCCGCCCCGAAGATGAGGCAGCCGATGCCGGCTTTGGCGAACTGGCCGGGCTCCTGGCCGCGGGCCGCCTGCCAGCGCCAGAACATCAGCATGGGCGGCAGGCAGATGAACGGTGACAGGCCGTCGATAGCCTGGAACCACGGCACCGGCACGGTGAAGCCGCCGATGTGCAACTGGACGTGGTCGCGGACCCAGAGGTTGTAGGTGTTCCACACCTGAGACTGGGCGATCCAGAACGTCGATGCCACAGGCACCAGCGCAAGCAGGGCGGCGACACGGCGCCAGTCGGCGGCCGTGAGCGGCGCGCGGGGCGCGCCAGCGACGCGCGCGGGCTTCGGCGCGACGGCGACGACCTGGCCCTGTCCTGCGAGATAGGTCACCAGCCCCGCCAGCATGCCGAAGCCGGCGAAGGCGAAGCCCACGTGCCAGCTGAAGCTCTGCGACAGCCAGCCGGTCACCACCGGGGCCACGAACGCGCCGAGGTTGACCATGGCGTAGTAGAGCTGAAAGGCGGTGTCGCGCCGCGCGTCCTCGGGCCGGTAGAGCTCGCCCACCTGCGGCAGCAGGTTGCCGCGCAGGGCGCCGGTGCCGAGGATCAAGAGCAGCATCGCCAGCAGGAACGACTGGTCGAACGCCATGCAGAAATGCCCGGCGGTCATCATCAGCGCGCCCAGGATCACCATGCGCTTGCGGCCCAGCCACAGGTCGCCGATCAGGCCGCCGAAGACCGGCGTGAACATGGCCAGCCCGATGTAGAGCCCGAAGATCTGGGTCGCGAGACCCAGGGTGGTCATGTGGCCGAAGAGGCCCTCGACCGCCGCGCGGAAGCCGGCGAAGCCGACAATCTTCTCGATGTGACCGGGCGTGAACAGCTGGCCGACGAGGTAGAGCGTCAGCAGCGCCTGCATGCCCTGGAACGAGACCCGGTCCCAGAACTCGGTCCCGGCCAGGATCACGAGGCCGCGCGGATGGCCGAACAGGTCGCGCCGCGGAGCCGTGACGTCGGTCTCGCCTGTGATCGTGGTCATGCGGCCCCCAGCAACGCCGCCGCGACGCTAGGCCAGGAACACCTGGCCGCCTAGTGGACGGTGACCGGCTCCCCGGCAGGCTCGGCGCGGAGCTTGGCCGGGGCGACGGCCGACAGCGCGGCGACCACGACGAAGCTGCCGATCAGGGTGACGACGCAGGTTGCGCCGGTCGGCAGGTCGGTCAGGAGCGAGATCAGCAGGCCCGCCGCGTAGCCCACGACGCCGACGCCATAGCCCACCGCCAGCGACAGCCGCGGCGCGAAGCGGCGCGCCGCCAGCGCCGGCACGATCAGGCTGGCGAACACCAGGTAGACGCCGACCAGCTGCACCGACTGGGTCACCACCAGGGCGAAGAGGACATAGAAGCCCACCATCCCCAGCCGCTCCCGCAGGCCGAACCAGAGCGCCAGCGCCGCGGCGTAGAAGAGCGCGATGGGCCAGAGCTGCGACAGCGAGACGTAGAGGATCTGGCCGGTCAGCAGGTCCTTGAGGTGTTCGCCGCCGTGCGGGTTGTTGGAGAGCAGCAAGAGCTCGACGCAGGCGGCGGCCACGAACAGCACGCCGATCAGCGCCTCCTGCACGGCGGGCCAGGCCTTCTCCGTCCAGGTGAGCAAGAGGGCGCCGGCGAGCGCGGCGGCGCACGCGGCCACCTGCACCTGCCAGCCGTGCGGATCGGACCCGAAGGCGCCGGCCACGGTGACGCCCAGGCCCGCCACCTGGGCGATGGCCAGGTCGATGAAGACGATGCCGCGGCGCAGCACCTGCTGGCCCAGCGGCACGTGGGTGGCGAGCACGATGAGCCCGGCGACGAAGGCCGGGATCAGGATGGAGAATTCGGCGCCGGCGCCCATCACTTCATAGCCTTCAGCATGCGGGAGAGGGTGTCGTCATAGAGCGAGTAGAGGTCCTTGGCCTGGTCGGTGCCGCCGATGGTGTAGGGCAGCATCACCGCCGGGACGCCGGCCTTCTGGCCGACGAACTCCGAGGGCCGGCCATCCTCGTAGGCGGCGCGGATGATCATCTTGACCGGCTGCTTCTTGAGCACCTCCAGCACCTGGGCGAGGTAGCCGGACGACGGCGGCACGCCGGGCTTGGGCTCCAGCGCCACGACGCGGCGCAGGCCCAGCCAGGTCTCCAGATAGACCCAGCTGCGGTGCTGCACGGCGATCGGC
>Ga0068865_100002494_pt1 | contig 10900 bp, 9 predicted proteins | sample KBSMisM12_FD_75293 | JGI IMG/M metagenome (GOLD analysis project Ga0068865, IMG submission 75293) | Miscanthus rhizosphere microbial communities from Kellogg Biological Station, Michigan, USA - KBS Miscanthus M1-2 | ecosystem: Host-associated > Plants > Roots > Rhizosphere > Soil ...
CATCGGCAACCTGAACGCGCGGCGCGACTGGGGACATGCGAGGGACTACGTCGAAGCGCAGTGGCTGATGCTCCAGCAGCCGCGCCCCGAGGACTACGTCATCGCCACGGGCGAGAGCCACAGCGTGCGCGAGTTCATCGAGGCCGCCGCCGCTCGGATCGACCTGCAGATCGACTGGAAAGGCAAAGGCGCGGACGAGGTCGGCGTGCTCGCGCGCGCTTCCCAGCGCTGGCCGGCAGCCAAGGCCGGGCAAACCATCGTGCGCATGGATCCGCGCTATCTCCGCCCCTCTGAGGTCGATACCCTGCTCGGCGACGCGACCAAGGCACGCCAGCAGCTCGGCTGGAAGCCGCGCACCGGCTTCCGCGAGCTCGTCGCCGAGATGATGGAGCAGGACCTGCGCCTGGCCGAGCGCGAGGATCTCGCGCGGCGGCACGGACACGCGGTCCACGAGCGCCGCGAGTAGCGCACGGTGAGCCCCGACACGCGGATCTACGTCGCGGGCCACCGCGGCCTCGCGGGCTCGGCGCTGGTGCGGCGGCTGCGCGCGAAAGGCTATCGCAACCTCCTCACCCGTACCCATGCCGAGCTCGACCTCGCCGACGGCGCGGCGGTGCGCGAATTCTTCGGCCGCGAGAAGCCCGACGCGGTCTTTCTCGCCGCGGCGAAAGTGGGCGGGATCCTCGCCAACGATACCTATCCGGCGCAGTTCATCCACGAGAACCTCGCGATCCAGACCAACGTCATCCACGAGGCGTTCCGGGCCGGCGCGGGCGAGCTCCTCTTTCTCGGCTCCTCGTGCATCTATCCGCGCGACTGTCCGCAGCCGATCAAGGAGGAGTTCCTGCTCACCGGGCCGCTCGAGCCCACGAACCGTCCCTACGCCATCGCCAAGATCGCCGGCATCGAGATGTGCTGGTCCTACAACCGCCAGTACGGCACGCGCTACCTCTGCGCCATGCCGACGAATCTTTACGGCCCCGGGGACAACTACGACCTGCAGACGAGCCACGTCCTGCCGGCGCTGCTGCGCAAGTTCCACGAAGCGAAGCTGCGCGACGAGCGTTCGGTCACGGTGTGGGGGACCGGCACGCCGCGGCGCGAGTTCCTGCACAGCGACGACATGGCGGACGCCTGCATCCATCTGGTCGAGCATTCCGCCGAGGTGCGCTCGCGCCTCGGCGCCGGGCGCGCGCCGCTCGTGAACGTCGGCTGCGGCGAGGACCAGACGATCGCCGAGCTCGCCGCGGCGGTGCGCGGCACCGTTGGGAGCCGCGCCGAGATCGTCTACGACCGCACCAAGCCCGACGGCACGCCGCAGAAGCTGCTCGACATCGCGCTGGTGCGCTCTGTGGGCTGGCAGCCGCGCATCGGGCTGGCGGAGGGCTTGCGGTCCACCTACGAGTCTTTTGTCAACAAGTAAACGAATCCTTTTCGTCAAGACGTCCTCCCTGGGCGACGTGGTGCATCAGTGCCCGGCGGTGACCGACGCGGCGCGCAGCATCCCCGGGGCGAGAATCGACTGGGTGGTCGAGGAGGGCTTCGCCGGGGTGGCCCGCATGCATTCCAGCGTCGAGCGGGTCATTCCGGTCGCGGTGCGGCGCTGGCGCGGCGCGCTGTGGAAGCGCTCGGTCTTGAATGAAATCGCCGCGTTCCGCCTCACGCTGGCGGCGCAGCGCTACGACGCGGTGATCGACACCCAGGGCCTTCTCAAGAGCGCGCTCATCGCCCGCTGCGCAGCCGGGCCGCGGCACGGGATGGACCGCGCCAGCGTGCGCGAGCCGCTCGCCGCGCTCTTCTACGACCGCACGCATCCGGTGCCGCGCGCGCTGCACGCGGTGGAGCGCAACCGGCGCCTGACCGCCGCTTCTCTCGATATCCCTCTCCAGTCCGGCATCGACTATGGCCTGCGCTCGTCGCCGGCGCTCGGGGCGCCGAGCCTGCCGGCTTCCTACTCGGTGCTGCTTACGATGACCAGCCGCGCCGACAAGCTGTGGCCCGAGGCGCGCTGGATCGAGCTCGGTCGCGCGCTCGGGCTTCCGCTGGTGCTGCCGTGGGGAAATGCGGAGGAGCGCGGCCGCGCGGAGCGCATCGCCCGCGGCGTGGGCGATGCACTGGTTCCGGAGCGGATGACGCTCGAAGCGCTCGCCCGGGTGCTGGCCGGCGCGAAAAGCGTCGTCGGCCTGGACAGCGGCCTGTCACATCTTGCGGCCGCTTTCGGCGCCCCGGCCGTGGCGATCTTCTGCGGCTCGGATCCCTCGCTCACCGGGCTGTACGGGGCGCCGCGCGCGCGCAACGTCGGTGCGCCGGGCCGCCCGCCGCAGGTATTCGAGGTGCTGAAAGCGCTCCAATGAGGCGCCTGTACAGCGCGCTGCTCGCGCTTTCCATGCCCCTCATCCTGCTGCGCTTGTGGTGGCGCGGCCGGCGCGAGCCGGGCTACCGGCGCGATGTCGCCCAGCGCTTCGGCAGCTACGAGCTGCCGAAAGCGGAAAAGCTGGTCTGGGTGCACGCGGTCTCGGTGGGGGAGGTGCGGGCCGCGGCGCCGCTGGTACGGGCGCTGCAGGCGGCGCTTCCCGACCACCGCATCCTGATGACCTGCACCACCGCGGCGGGGCGCGAGACCCTGCGGCAGGTCTACGGCGACTCCGTGGAGGCGAGCTTCGTTCCGTATGACCTGCCCTCGGCGGTGCGGCACTTCCTCGACTATTTCAGGCCGCGGCTGGGCGTGATCATGGAGACCGAGGTGTGGCCGAACCTGATCGGCGCGTGCGCCGCGAGCGGCATTCCGCTCGTGCTCGCGAACGCGCGCATGTCGGAGAAGTCCGCCCGTGGCTATGCGCGGCTGAGCAGCCTCACGCGCCCGGCATTCGCGGCGCTCACCGCGGTGTGCGCGCAAAGCGCCGCGGACGCCGAGCGTCTGCGCTCGCTCGGCGCGGCACGCGTCCAGGTAAGCGGAAATCTCAAGTTCGATGCGGCGCCCAACTCCCCTCAGCTCTCGGCCGGACGCGCCTGGCGCGAGGCGCTGGGCCGGCCGGTGCTGCTCCTTGCGAGCACCCGCGAAGGCGAAGAGCAACTTCTTTTGAAGGAGGCCGGCGAGGTGGGCACCGATACGTTGATCGTCGTTGTCCCCCGCCACCCGCAGCGCTTCGACGAAGTGTCGCAGTTCGCGCAATCGCGGCGCACGCGCAACCCGGTGCCCGCAGCCACCGACCGCGTGCATCTTGGCGACACGATGGGTGAAATGGCCTTCTATTACGCCGCGGCCGATGTCGCGGTGATCGGCGGCTCGTTCCTTCCCCTGGGCGGGCAGAACCTGATCGAGTCGCTCGCCGCCGGCACGCCGGTGATCCTCGGCCCGCACATGTTCAATTTCAGCGAAGCGACCGCCCTGGCGCTCGAGGCCGGGGCCGCCATTCAGGCGAGCGACCCGCGCGCGGCCATGTCGAGCGCGACCGAGCTGCTGCGGGATGAAAAGCGCCGGCGCGTCATGGCGGAGGCCGGGAAGAAATTCTGCGAGGCGCACCGCGGGGCTGCGCAGCGCCAGCTTGCCGTTTGCCTAGAAGTATTGGGTATCAAGGCCCAAGGACGCGATTGACTTCTTCGAGGTCCTCCTCGCGCAAGCTGGCAGCGAGGGACTTGAGCTTCAGCTGGTTGACGATCGTGTTGTAGCGCGCCACGGCGAGGTCGCGGCGCGTGGAGTAGAGCTGCTGCTGGGCGTTGAGGACGTCGATGTTGATGCGCACGCCCACCTCGTAGCCGAGCTTGTTCGAGTCGAGCGAGCTCTGCGAGGAGATCATCGCCTGCTCGAGCGCCGCGATCGCCGAGATGCCGTTGATCACGAGGAGGTAGTTCTGCCGCGTGGAGACCGCGGCCGTGCGCCGCGCGTTCTCCAGGTCGTCCTTCGACTTAAGGGACAGCGCCGCCGCCTCGCGCTCGCGAGAGCTGATCGAGCCGCCCTGGTAGAGCGGCATCGCGAACTGCAGGCCGATCGTGGCGGTCGTGACGTCCGCGCCGGCCGGACTGGTGGCCGAGGTGCTGGAGGCGCTCTGGCCGGTCTGGCCGTAGGTGGCGACCGCGTCGAGGGTCGGGAGGTGGCCCGAGCTCGCGCGGCGCGCTTCCAGCGCGGCGATCTCGGCGCCCGCGTCGGCGATCACCACCGGGTAGCCCTGCTTCTCCGAGAGCTCGACCCAGCTTTCCATGTTCTCGGGGTTGGGCGGCGCGAGCTTGACCTCGGGGCGCAGCCCCTTCAGCTCCTTGTAGGCCTTGCCGGTGATGAGCTGCAGCGCCTGGTGCTTGCTCTGGAGGTCGTTCAGGGCTGCGATCTCCTGGGCGCTGATCAGGTCGAAGCGCGACTGCGCCTCGTGCGTGTCGGTGATCGTCGCGGTGCCGACCTCGAAGTTGCGCTTCGCCGCCGCGAGCTGCTCGCCGGTGGCGGTCTTTTGCGAGCGCACGACCTCCAGCGTGTCGAGCGCGGCGAGCACGTCGAAATACGCCTGCGAGGTGCGGACGATGAGATCCTGGCCGGCCTGGGAGAAGGTCGCCTCGGCCTGCATTACCTGGAGCTCGGATTGCTTGTACTGCAGGTAGTTCTGCGGCCGATAGATCGGCTGCGCGAAGGTCACGGTGTAGCCGAGCGTGCGCGGCTCGCGGGTGAAGCTCGGCGTCAGGGCAGTATTGCGCGACTCGGAGTCGAGGCGCGCGGCCTGCGCGTTCGCCGAGAGGTTGAGGGTCGGCAGCAGCAGCGCGCGGCCCTGCGGCAGGCGCTCGCGCCCGGCCGCCAGCGTCTGGCGCGCCGCCGCGTAGACCGCGTCGTAGCGCTGCGCGTCGCGGTAGACCTGCATGAGATCTTCCGCGTGCGCGCCAAAAATCGGGGTCAGGCCCCAAAAAAGAAGAATCGGGGTCAGACCCCGATTTCTAGTACAGGGGAACAGCCGGGTCGACGGTGCGAGACCAGGCATCGATGCCCCCTACTAGGTTGTGCACGCGCTTGAAGCCCTGCTTTTCGAGGAACATCGCCACCTGCATGCTGCGTCCGCCGTGATGGCAGATCGCCACCACCTCCTTGGCCTCGTCGATCTGCGCGATCCTCGACGGCAGCTCGCGCATCGGCATCAGGGTCGCGCCCTCGATGCGCGCCTTTTCGAATTCCCACGGCTCGCGCACGTCGAGAAGAACCGGCTTCTCGCGGCGCGCGTCGGCGAGCCACGCGGCGAGCTCGCCTGCGGTGATCCGTTCCATGTCAGAAGCGGAAACGCTGGGGCTGCTCGGCGTTCGCCAGCGGCCGCAGCACCGTCTCGAAGAGATCCACGCTGCTCGAGGCGCCCGCGGCGGTGCAGGTGACGAGGCGCGCCTGCATCGCCGGGGCTTCGCCCACCACCGCGAAAAGGCGCCCGCCCGCGGCGAGCTGGTCGAGAAAGCCCTGCGGCAGGATCGGCGTCGAGCCCGTCAGCACGATCGCGTCGTAAGGCGCGTGCCGCGCCCAGCCGCGCGCGGCGTCGCCGACCTCCAGCGTGACGTTATCGGCGCCATGGCGCTCGAGATTGCCCCGGCCAAAGGCCGCGAGCGCGGGCCGGATCTCGACCGAGCACACTTCGGCAGCGCGGTACGCCATCAGCGCGGTGAGGTAGCCGCTCCCGGTGCCCACCTCGAGCACGCGGTCGGTCCTCTTCAGGGCGAGCTCCTGCAGCACCCGGGCCTCGAGCTTGGGCTGCCACATGCGCTCGCCGGCGCCTGCCTTTGTTCCTTCCTCAAGCGGAAGCTCGAGATCGGAGAATGCGAGGGCGCGGTGCTGCTGCGGCACGAACTCCTCGCGCGGTATGACATAAAGCAGGTCGAGCACTTCCTGATCCAGCACCTCCCAGGTGCGGATCTGCTGCTCGACCATGTTGGTGCGCGCTTGCTCGAGATTCATTCGTTCTTGGCCTGCTTTGTTCGCCCGCTAGTGCCCGCTTGAAGGAGGGCGATTCTAGCTTATCGGCGCGTCACGCCCCACAGGGCTGTGGTACCTTTTCAGGTCCGCGGGGGTCCTCGCGCAGGGTAGCGTTGCTTCCCTCGCCGGGTGAGAGAGTCCCTTTGAACCTGATGCGGGTAATTCCGCCGAAGGAAGCGCAATGAACGCCAATCCCAAGTTCCTGGCCGCGCAAGCGCACGTCGACGCGGCGGCCGTGCAGCCGTTCCCCGGATCGCGCAAGGTCCATGTCGGTCCGCTGCGCGTGCCGATGCGCGAGGTCGCGCAGAGCGCAGACAATCCGCCGATCCCGGTTTACGACACCTCCGGGCCCTATACCGACCCGGCGGCGAGGATCGACATCCGCGCGGGGCTGCCCGCCCTGCGCGAGCCCTGGATCGAGCGCCGCGACGACACCGACGTGCTCGAGGGCCCCACTTCCGAGTACGGCAGGCGCAGGCTGGCGGACCCCAGGCTCGCCGAGCTGCGCTTCGACCTTCACCGGAAACCGCGCCGCGCCGCGCCCGGCCGGCGGGTGACGCAGATGCACTACGCCCGCAAGGGCATCGTCACGCCGGAAATGGAGTTCATCGCCACCCGCGAAAATCAAAAAATAATTGCAGGTCTGGAACGCCAGCATCCCGGGCAATCCTTCGGCGCGCATCTGCAGAAGGTCATCACGCCCGAATTCGTGCGCGACGAAGTGGCGCGCGGCCGCGCCATCATCCCGGCCAACGTCAACCACCCGGAGTCGGAGCCGATGATCATCGGCCGCAACTTCCTGGTGAAGATCAACTGCAACATCGGCAACTCCGCGGTCAGCTCGTCGATCGGCGAGGAGGTCGACAAGATGACCTGGGCGATCCGCTGGGGCGCCGACACCGTGATGGATCTTTCCACCGGCAAGCACATCCACGAGACGCGCGAATGGATCGTGCGCAACAGCCCGGTGCCGATCGGTACGGTGCCGATCTATCAGGCGCTGGAAAAGGTGAACGGCAAGGCCGAGGAGCTGACCTGGGAAATCTTCCGCGACACGCTGATCGAGCAGGCCGAGCAGGGCGTCGACTACTTCACCATCCACGCCGGCGTGCGGCTGGCGTTCATCCCGCTCACCGCCGGCCGCATGACCGGGATCGTCTCGCGCGGCGGCTCGATCATGGCCAAGTGGTGCCTCGCGCACCACGCGGAGAGCTTCCTCTACACGCACTTCGCGGACATCTGCGAGATCATGGCTGCGTACGACGTGTCGTTCTCGCTCGGCGACGGCCTGCGCCCCGGCTCGATCTACGACGCGAACGACGAAGCGCAGCTCGCCGAGCTGCGCACGTTGGGAGAATTGACCAAGGTGGCGTGGGCGCAGGACTGCCAGGTCATGATCGAGGGCCCGGGCCACGTGCCGATGCAGCTCATCAAGGAGAACATGGAGCTGCAGCTCAAGCACTGCGACGAAGCCCCCTTCTACACGCTCGGGCCGCTCACCACCGACATCGCGCCCGGCTACGACCACATCACGAGCGCGATCGGCGCGGCGATGATAGGCTGGTACGGCACCGCGATGCTGTGCTACGTGACGCCCAAGGAGCACCTCGGCCTGCCGAACAAGAAGGACGTGAAGGACGGCATCATCGCCTACAAGATCGCGGCGCACGCCGCCGACCTCGCGAAGGGCCATCCCGGCGCCCAGCAGCGCGACAACGCGCTCTCCAAGGCGCGCTTCGAGTTCCGCTGGGCCGACCAGTTCAACCTCGGCCTCGATCCGGATACCGCGCGCGAGTTCCACGACGAGACCCTGCCGCAGGAGGGTGCCAAGGTGGCGCACTTCTGCTCCATGTGCGGGCCGCACTTCTGCTCGATGAAGATCACGCAGGATGTGCGCGACTACGTCGAGCGCGGCATGAAGGAGAAGGCAGTCGAGTTCGTGAAGAAGGGCGCAGAGCTCTACAACAAGGCCTAGAAGAAGAGGGGGCGACCCCATGGACGTTTCGGACCGGCCGGGCGAGGGAGCCTCGCGGCAGCTTCTGCGCGAGCGCTGCGACTTCGCCTATCGCCGCCTTGTCCCCGCGGCCGGCGGCACCCTTGCGGTCAGCGTGATCCTCAGCGCCTTTCTCTGGCGTTCCGAGGCCCCCGAGGTCGTGATGTCCTGGCAGGCCCTGATGGTCGTGCTCGCCATGTTCGTGGTCGGGCTCGCCTGGGCTTATCGCCGTGCCCACGATGGCGCCGAGCAGGCTGCCACCTGGGCGCGGCGCCTCGCGATCGGCGCGGCCGCGCTCGGCGCGGGCTGGGGCTACGGCGCCGCGGTGTTCTTTCCGGGCAGCGTCGACCACCAGGTGTTCCTGTCGTTCATCGTCGCGCTGGTCACCGCGGGCGCGCTGCCGATTTTCTCGACCCTGTGGTGGGTTTACGCCATCTACGCCGGCGCGGTGATGCTGCCATTCAACGTGGTGCTGTTCTCGCACGGCACCGAGTTCCTGCGCCTGCTCGGGGCGGCGGTGCCGCTGCTCTACGTGGCGAACGTGATCACGGCCTACGAGCTCGGTCGCGCCTTCCTGGCGGCTTACGGCCTGCGCACCGCCTACCAGCGCCTGTCGGCCGACAATGCCGAAATCCAGGCGCAGCTCGCCGAGCAGCTCGACAGCCTGCTCGACGCGCACCGCGAGGTGCAGGCCGCGGGCCGCAAGCTCCGGCTCTTTTCCGAGCGCGCCCCGATCTCGGTGTTCGAGCTCGACCCGGGCGCCACGATCCTCGACATGAATCCCGCGGCCGAGAACCTCTTCGGCTACGCCGCGCCCGAGCTGGTGGGCCGGAGCTGGATCGCGATGGTGCTCGGACCCGAGGAGCGCGTCCGCGCGCAGACCTGGTGGCCCGGGTTCGTCGCCGCAGGCAAGCCCGTCACGCTGATCGCCGAGCAGTGCCTGCGCCGCGACGGCCTCGAGCTCGCCTGCGAGTGGACCCTGACCCCGCTGTCGGACGAGGAGGGCCGCGTCAACTCGATCGTGCTGCAGGGGCGCGACATCACGCAGGCGCGCGCGGCGGAGCGCATGCGCAGCGAGTTCACCTCGACGCTCTCCCACGAGCTGCGCACGCCGCTCACCTCGATCCTCGGCTCGCTGCAGCTCCTGCGCAGCGGGGCGCTGGGCGACATGGACAGGGACCAGGGCGAGCTGGTCGAGGTCGCCGAAAGGAACGGCCAGCGCCTGCTCGATCTCATCAACGAGGTGCTCGACATCGAGAAGATCGAGTCGGGGCGGCTCACCCTGATGCCCGAGCCCATGCCGATCGATTCGCTCCTGAACGAGTCGGTGCGCCTGAACCAGGGCTACGCCGACCGCTTCCGCGCCAATCTCGCGCTGCACGGCGCGGTGCCGGGCGTCATCGTGCGCGCCGACCGCAAGCGCCTGATGCAGGTGATGACCAACCTGCTCTCGAACGCCGCCAAGTTCTCGCCGCCCAACAGCGCGGTCGACGTGAGCGTGTCCAGGCCCGGCGATACGGTGCGCGTCGAGGTGAGCGACCGCGGTCCGGGCATCCCGGAGGCGTTCCGCTCGAAGATCTTCGGCCGCTTCGCCCAGGCCGACTCGGCCGATTCGCGCATCAAGGGCGGCACCGGCCTCGGCCTCGCCATCAGCAAGCGGCTGATCGAGCTGATGCAGGGCCGCATCGGCTTCGAGGACCGGCCCGGCGGCGGCACCACGTTTTTCTTCGAGCTGCCGGTGCTGAGCTCGGCGGAAGGCGAGGCCGACAGCGCCGTGCGCGTGCTCCTCACCGAGCCCGACAGCGTCACCGCCGAGTACCTGACGATGGTTCTGGAGCGGGCGGGCTACCGCGTCGACCCGGCGCCCGATGCCGGCGCCGTCGGCGAGCTCCTCGAGCGCTGGAGCTACGGCGCCTGGCTGCTCGCGCGCCGCCTCGAGGGGGTGGACACCCTGGCGCTCCTGGAAGAGCTGCGCCCGCGGCTGCGGGAGACGCGCGTGATCATGCTCGCGGGACTGACGAGCGACGAGGCCGGGGTCGTCGAGCCGCAGCGTCACGGCATCGCCGACTGGCTCTCCAAGGCCGACTCGCGCGCGCGGATCCTGGAAGTGGTCGACCACGCCACGGGGCGCGTCGCCTCCTGATCCGCGGAATGGCAATGGAATGGGTCGTCGCCGTCGTCGCCCTGGTGCTCGCGGTTCCCGTCGCCATGTATGTCGGGCAGGATCGCCTGCTCTTCCACCCGCAATCCGTGCCGGAGAACGCCCGCGCGCAGATCGAGCAATCCTTTCCCGGCGCGGCGAGCGTCTTCATCCAGGCTCGCGATGGGACGCGCCTGCATGCGTGGCATCTCAAGGGATCGCCGCTGGTCGTCTACTTCGGCGGCAACGGGGAGGACGTCTCCTGGATGCTCAGGCGCGTGGCGCAGCAAGCGCCGGGTGCCGGCTGGGTGCTGGTCGACTATCGCGGCTACGGCTTCAGTGCGGGCTCTCCGTCGGAGGCCGCGCTGAGCTCCGACGCGATCGAGTGGTTCGACTACGCAAAGCAGAAGCTGGAGGCGCCGCAGGTAGTCCTCTTCGGCCGCAGCCTCGGCAGCGGCGTCGCCGTCCAGCTCGCGGCGGCGCGCGCGGTCGAAGGCGTCATCCTGGCCACGCCTTACGACAGCATGACCAACGTTGCGAGCCATCACTACCCCTACCTGCCGGTGAGCTGGATGCTGAAGCATCCCTTCGACTCGCTCGCTCGCGCGCCTTCCATCACCGCGCCGCTCCTCTGCCTCGTCGCCGAGCACGACCAGGTCATCCCGGTAGTCCACTCGAAGCGGCTTTTCGAAGCGTGGAAGGGACCGAAGCGGTGGGTCGAGCTCGCGGGCGCGGGGCACAATAGCACCGACGACGTGCCTGCATTCGGGCAGGCCATCAGGGAGTTCCTTGTCCAACCTCATTGACGCATTCGTCCTCGGCATCGTCGAGGGCCTCA
>Ga0068865_100002497_pt1 | contig 10894 bp, 9 predicted proteins | sample KBSMisM12_FD_75293 | JGI IMG/M metagenome (GOLD analysis project Ga0068865, IMG submission 75293) | Miscanthus rhizosphere microbial communities from Kellogg Biological Station, Michigan, USA - KBS Miscanthus M1-2 | ecosystem: Host-associated > Plants > Roots > Rhizosphere > Soil ...
TGATCCCCGCCTCAAAGGCCCATTACGATATTTTCCTTAAAATGGATATCGAGGGCGCTGAGTATGCAGTAATGGATCAAATTATTGATAATCACCAGCGGATCAGCGGTCTCGCCATAGAGTTCCATCATCTCGACAAAAAGGCCGCTGAATTCAATTTGGCTATCAACAAGCTTAATAACCACTTTCGAATCGTCCATATACACGGTAATAACTGCACCCCCTACTGCACGGCAAGCGACTTCCCCAGCACGGTCGAAGTGACCTTTGTGCACAAAGCCAAAATGCCCGAAGGGGCGGGGCTTCAAGACCGTAAATATCCAAGAGCGGATCTAGATGTGCCGAATACGCCAGAACGAGCTGACTACCAACTAAGCTTCGACTAAGCCACACCTAGAGAGGATTTTGATCATAGCTTCAATCAGGATCTAAAGGCTTCTTGCACTCGAGAGTGCCCCTCCGACTCCGCCAGCAGATCCCACCGTCCCTCTCTTAGCAATCAGACAAAAGGACGCGCATGTCATCGTGCGTATAAGTCGCATCAATTTGGCGGTCGTTGCCAGACCCAGTAACATTTTCCGCATGTAATGCGATTTCTTGGGTTCCACGCATCCCAACAAAATGAATTGGCCGGGAACTTATTTGGTGAATTCTTATGCCACAGCGAATAGCATTCGCATGCAGCCAGATATCATCTGCATGAGGACAGCAGCTCTTAAACGCGTCGCCCGCATGCTTAAGCCAGAGCTGAAACTTAGGTGGATAAATTACACCTGATACTCCTGTAGCAAAATTCTTAAAACTCGGCAAATCACTGCGACATGGATCCCATTCTGAGTAGGGGGCTATTTCCCCATCATTTATCATCACTCGATGGGCACGGTAGCAATGAATCAACTCAGGATTCTTCCTGTACTCGAAAAATAAACGATCCAGCCAGTAACAAGGATACATCACATCATCATCCGCTGTTACCAATGGACTATCCAGCAACACGGCTGATTTAATATACAGATAGTATTTCTGATGCGGACCGATGTTCGGACCGTAAACAACTTCCAGACCTCGTGCCTTCAAGCGCTGAAGACCCCTGGAAAGCTCTTTCCCGGCCTCTAAATCATCCAGGGCCAATATTAACCGAGATGGCTTAACCCGCCCACGTGCAATTGACTCCAATGTTAAGTGCACCGTTGCGAGCCGACGACCATGAGTGGTTAAGATTACAACAGGTCCGCCTGCACGCAGGCATGACTGCCGGGAAAATCGATTGCGAGCCGTCAGCCAGAGTGTTTCGATGAATGCGAGAAAGTCGTTATTTTTCCGCTGGCGCAGTAATGATATTCTCATAACGAAATAATCATAAATTTTAAAACAGAGACTCCTCTTGGTCTAAAGGTGCTAAGTTAGACGTATCCACGAGTGGATGCCTGCGTGATTTTGCTGGTGACTTTAATGAAATCAGGACCAGGCGAGTCGACTCATCAGTTTCTTGGCCATATCCTGCTCCATTGATTGAGCAGGCGGGGCGATTTTCTCCAGTCGCTCATAATTTATGGCATGAAGTTCGTGTATAGCACTTCGAAGAATGCAACCTTGGTTTTCCAACCGGTCAAAATACCCCGGGGAAAAACTATTTATGGGAAACCTGACATCCGCCGGACTCGCCACCACCACCGGCCGGCCGCTGGCGACGGCCTCGGTGACCATGGTAACGCTGTCCTGCGTCACAAACACGCACTCGGCCGACCCGAGAAATGCCTGCATTTTTTTCTCAGGCTTTTCCGCCCACCAGACGGCCGCCGCCACCACCGTCGAATTCAGACCGGCACGCAACCGCGCCTCGGCCTCGGCACCCGTTCGGCGCGACGTCGTCACCAACCAACGGATGCCCTCACGTCGGGCCAGGGTATTCATCCCTGCCGCCAACGCATTCCAATCCGCGTCGGTATAACGGTGGCTGACCGACGTGCCGCCGATCACCATCGCCCACAAGCGGCCGGTCGGCCGGTCGGCCCACGAGGCCGCCGCCTTTTCCACCCCGGCCTTGGTCACCTGCGTCGGGATCATTTCGATCGCCACGTCGTTCACCCCGGTTTCGCGGGCCGACGGCGTGAACACGGTATGGAACCACTCCGAAGGATAGGGCTTCCGTTCGCCCAAAAACACATAGGGCGCACCACTGCAGGCCGCCAGCGAACGCGCGGCAAACACACTTTTCCCGCCGCTCGACAGAATCATGTCGGGCTTCTTCGCGGTCACCGCGGATAAATCCAGGCGCAGCCACTTCTTTAAAAACCAGCCGGGCAATGGACGCCCGCCCCGCCCCATCCACGTCCGGACCAAAGACCGGGCCACGCCGTTTAACCGCGAGCGGCATTCGATGCGCTCGACGCGAAGCGGAACGCGTTTCGAAAGCGCCTCGGCCAGCCCGACGGACTGGCTGACGTGCCCGGGACTGCCCTCGCTGACGATCCACACCACCCGATCCATGGGAGACGCCGTCATGAGTCGGACAGGCGAAGAATGCCGTTCATCTTGGTGCCCGCTTCCACGCGATAACCGTGTCCGGTAAGCAACGCGCGTAGCGGTCCGCCACCGTCTCCCACGATTTCGCCGATCACGAGACGCGGCCAGAGGGTGCGCGGGGCGTCGCGGAAAAACGCCTCCAGCACCGGCACCTCGTGGCCCTCGATGTCGATCTTCATGGCATCGATGCGCGTGGCGCCGGCCTCGCGCAAGAGATCGAAAAGCGGCTTTCCCGGCACGCGCCGCCCCGTGCCGCCAACGCGAACAGCCGACTGGCCGAGGTTGCCCGCGTGCTCCTCGATCACCACCTCGCACGGCACGGGCGTGGCCGCACAAGCGTAGAGCGTGACGGAGGATTCGAGCCGGTTGAGCGCGAGGTTGTAGCGCACGCGCTCCAGCATGGTCTCGGTCGGTTCGACCGCGATCGCCCGCAGGCCGGCGTGGCGCTGGGCCAGAGCCCAAAAGGTGTAGAAGCCCGCGTTGGCGCCCACGTCGAGGAACACCGCGCCGGGCCCAAGGGCCGCCTTGAGCGCGGCGCGCTCGGGTGCGTCGTGAAACTGGGACATCGTCAGCCAGCGCTGCTCGGAAAGGTTCCCGCGCGCACTGAGGCGCAGCTTCAGTCCCCAGATTTCGCGATCATAGACGGCCTGCTTCCCCTTCTTCACCGGCTTGCGCAGAAGGAAGGCGATGCGACGGAAGAACCCGCCGGTCGGGAGCCTATCAATCAGGCCGAGACACAATGCGACCAAGCCGCGCGGTTTAAAAGTGCCCCAGGGCGAAGTGACGTCGAAGGCCATGATTGATAGGCGTGCGATGCTGCGCGGAAAATGAACGCGTTACTCTCGCCAGTGTTGTTTCACCCAGCCGGTGGGCATGAGATAACGGGACAGATGCTTGCGCCATTTGCGACCGGCGCACAACTCGCCCCAGACCCACCGCAGATGCTCTCGCGGGCGGCGCTCCGGCGTCTTTTCCGACCAGCGTCCATAGATAGCGTCGATCGGTTTCGGGTGGCCGGGGAAAGTCACGATCTTCACGCCCTTCGGCAGCACGGGCGGACGCAGGTAGCGCATCGGCCAGGCCCCCATGCAGTGCAGACGGAAATGCTTCGTCCATGACTCGGGCCAGAGCTTGATGCCGCCGCGAATGCCGGCGGTGACGTAGTTCTGTTCGAACTGGTATTTACGGGAGACGTTGGCCGGATCCGCCTGGAGGTTCGACAGCATGTAGGGATGTCCGCCGATCTGAAAACGGAAGACGGAAGTCTGGCCGGTTTTCTTGAAAATGCGCACCCAATTGCGGGCGGTGATCACGTCGTTCGGATCGCCGTAGGTGAAGTAGTCGTCGATGTTGTCCACGATCACCGAGTCGAGGTCCACGAAGAGCGCCAGTCCCTTGAGCCCGTAGAGCTCGGCGCTCCACAGCGCGACCTTGGGCCACTTGCCGGGAACGTCCTTGGGAATCTCGCAGCCGAGCGGAGGCAGCGGCAGGCACTGCACCTCGGGGCGGATGCCGGTGGAGTCGTCGGTGAAGCACACGACCTTGAAGTCGCCGGTGATATTCCGCGCGACCATCGCGTGCAGGATGTTCACGTATTCGGGCCCGTAAACGGTGCCCCACTTCATGCAGACGACGAGCTTGGGTGTGGTCATGCGCGTGCGGGGATCAGGCCTTGAAGTATTTGGCCGGACGGCGGCGGAGGGCGTTGCGCGTATCCACGATCGGCATCGGGTAGGCGGAGAAATCGAAGTCCTTGTAGGCCTCGTGGCCGGTGGAGAGGACGATCAGGTCGTAGTCGGGCGTGACCGCCGCGACGGACTTGCGGCCGGCGTAGACGGCGTGTTCGCGGGTGAGCGGGATGACCGGCACGAACGGGTCGTGATACTCGACCTTGGCGCCGAGCGCCTCGAATTTTTCGATGAGCTTGTAGCTGGGTGACTCGCGGTCGTCGTCCACGTTGGCCTTGTAGGCGAGGCCGAGGATGAGAACGCGGGCGTTTTTAACCGCCTTGCCGTCGGAGTTGAGCGCCTCGAAGGCTACCTTCACGACATGGTCGGGCATGCCGGTGTTGATCTCGCCAGCCAGCTCGATGAAGCGCGTGTGCTGGCCGAACTCGCGAGCCTTCCACGTCAGGTAAAACGGATCGATCGGGATGCAATGGCCGCCGAGACCGGGACCGGGATAAAACGGCATGTAGCCAAACGGCTTGGTCTTCGCGGCCTCGATGACCTCCCAGATGTCGATACCCATCGCGCCGTAAACAACCTTGAGTTCGTTGACCAAGGCGATGTTCACCGAACGGAAAATGTTTTCGAGGAGCTTGGTCGCCTCGGCCACGCGGCAGGAGCTCACGGGGACGAGCTTCTGGATGGCCATGCCGTAGAGCGCGAGGGCCTTGTCCAAGCAGGCGGGCGTGAGACCACCGACGACCTTGGGGATCGAGGCGACCTTGCTGTCGGGATTGCCCGGATCTTCGCGCTCGGGGGAGAACGCCAGGTGGAAATCGACGCCGGCCTTCAGCCCCGAACCCTCTTCGAGCACGGTGCGCAGTTCGCCGTCGGTCGTGCCCGGATAGGTGGTGGATTCAAGGACGACGAGCACGCCCTTGCGCAGATGCGGGGCGAGCGCGCGGCCGGTGTTGAGCACATAGCTCAGGTCGGGCTCGCGAAAGGCGTTCAACGGCGTCGGCACGCACAGGATGACCGCCTCGACCTCACTGGCGCGGGCAAAATCGGTGGACGCCTCGAACCGGCCGGCGGTGCGCTGCTCGGCAACGGCGGCCGCCGTGATGTGTTTGATGTAGCTACGGCCGGAGTTGATCGCCTCGGTTTTCTTCGAGTCGATGTCCAAGCCCAGCACACGGCAACCCGACCGGGCAAATTGCAGGGATAGAGGCAGGCCTACGTAGCCAAGGCCGACGATCGCAAGGGATTTCATGAAGGGACTATCGGAACGAACCGGGGGCGCGGCTTCAAGGCTTGGTTACGAGTTCCTTATACACCGCCAAAGTCGAGCTGCACATGCAGTCGAGGGTGTAGGGCTCGCCGATGGGACCGGGCACGGGCCGCTCCTTGAGCACCCGCAAAGTGGCTGCGAGCAGTCCGGCCTGGTCGCCGAGCGTCACGCAGCCCGCCGGAAACGCCGGCCGCAACTGCTCGCCGATGCCTCCATGGTCGTAGCCGACAAACGCCCGGCCCATCGCCAGCGCCTCCAGCGCCACGCGGCCGAATGACTCGGGTTGCTGTGATAACGAAAGGGTCACGTCGCTCACCGCCATGATCTCGCGCAGGTCGCGCCGGTGGCCGAGGAAACTCACGTCCTCACCCAGGCCCATCGCCGCCGCCTTCGACTGCAACTCGGCGAGATACTCGTGTTTGCCGGCGTGGGTGTCGCCGACGATCAGCCCCTGCACGGCGAGACCCTGTTTTTTGAGGGCGACGATCAGGTTGAAGAAATCCTCGTGTCCCTTGAGCCGCGTGATGCGGCCGGGCAGCAGCAGGACCACCCTGCCCGCGCAGCGCGGTTGTTCGGCGCGCCACGTCGCCAGCCATTCGGCCGAGGGGGTGAAACCGAGCGGATACTGCTCCAACTTGACGCCACGCGGAACCACCCGGATGCGATCGGCGGGAACCTTGGGATAGTTTTTAAGGATGTAGTCGCGGATGCTGTCCGAGACCGCGATGACCCGCTCGCCGCGCGTCATGATCGCGGAGTAGGCGTTGATCGAATAAAACCCGTGCACCGTCGAAACGAAGTGCGGGCGAGTCCGATGATCCATACCCCGCCACGCCATCCACGAAATCCAGCCCGGCACACGCGAGCGGATGTGCACGATGTCGGGTTTCTCCCGTGCAAACACCCGGCGGAGCGGACGCACCTGAAACAGCGAGCCGATGCTTTTGCGGTGCACCGGCAGCGTGATGTGGCGCGCGCCCATCGCCTCCAGTTCGCCGACCAGGCGTCCGCCATTGGACACCACCACGGCCTCGTGGCCATTCGCGATCAGGTAGCGGGCGATTTCCAGCGTGCCGCGCTCGACTCCGCCGGCATTCAACTCGGGCAAAATTTGCAGGACCTTCATGATTGGGTCGGAAAAAAACGCGCAATGATCTCGTCCGCGCAACGCGCCGCCTCGTGCAACGCTCCCGGCGCGGTCGCCAGCACGCCGGTCTCGCGCCAACGGGCGAAACGGGTCGCATAACCGGCCTCGACGACATGGTCCACCGAGCGCGCGATGCGGCCCTGCGGCGCCTTGGCTGGCAACGGCAGCAAACCGGTGCGCGCGCCCGCGGTGATCGCCTCGTAGATCATGGAAATGCTGTCTTCGGTCACCCACGCCTGCTGCGCGCCGAGCAATTGTTGAGGCAGCCAGCCTCGCGGCGTCTCAGTGTTGGAGACCAGTGTGAGCGACGGCAGCTCCAGCGCGGCGAGCTGGTCGAGAAATCCGGCGGGCGTGCGACGCGAGTCCGTCAACGTCCAACGCAGACCCCGGTTGCCGCTTACAATCTCGGCGATCGCCTTGAGCAACGGCGCCTCGTCCCAGTCGTGATGTTTCGAGGGGCCGCCGACCAGAATGAGGCCGTGGTTGGACTTGGCCGGCGCATCCTCGGGAATGCGGTTGAGCGCGCCTTGGGTCACGATCACACGACGCCCCGCCGCCTTGCCCGGCTTCACGTCGTGACTCGGCAACAAACACAAGTCGAAGCAACCGACCGGCAGTGACGGCTTCATGATGACGACGGAGCGCGCGCCGAACCGCCACGAGGCCGCGAGCAACGGAAGGTGGGTGTTGTGGCCGGCGGCGATCAACAGTTGCGGACGCAGCTTGCCGGCCGCAAGCGCTCGGGCCTGGCGCATGCGCACCCAGAACGGTTTTTGCACATCGAGCCAGACGAGCTCGATCTGCGCCCCGGTGCGGCGGCGCAGAGCCTCGGCCAGGCCGATGCTCTGGTTTTCGTGACCGGGCTTGCCGTCGGTCAGGATGCGGATGGCTTCGAGACGCTTGCTCATGCGGAAGTCGGGGTGCTCTTCAACACCGCCAAACCGAGCCGGCGGCAAGCCTTGGCGGCGGCGAGATTGCGCGAGTCGATCACGACCACGTCGAGAGGTTGCGGATCGGCCTGATCGATGCGGCGCAGCTCCTCCATGACCGCATCGCGGGAAACGCAATCCATCGCCCGGAGATGTGTCCGCACGCCGGCAGGCATCCACGCGGGCGTCACCACCGACGAACCGGACGGCGCGCTGCACTCCCACGCGATGTCGTCGAAGGATGTCTGCGGCTGCTGAACCGCCTCGCCTCGGTTAACCCACACGAGCGCACGGCGGAGCTTGGTGCATGCGGCCCGCGCCTCGGCAGTGGGCGGACGGCCTTTCATCGTGATCGGATAGTTGCGCACGCGCCAGCGATCTTGAAGCCAGAAAACGTCCGCCGGGCTTTCGCGGATCATTTCCTCCAGCAGCTTCATGCACGCCGTCGTGGTGGGCTCGCCGTGGAGGCGGTGCAGCTTCAACACCCAATGCCCCGGAGACTCCGTGCGCATCGATAGGCCGATCACCGGCGTGCCCAACCGCCGCGAAAGAATCGCCGGCAGCGGCGTGCAACTCGTGAGCCGTCCGAAGAACGGCACGATTTCGCCGGACGACTCGGTGCGCTGGTCGCCGAGGATGCCGAGCGCGCCGCCGCCGCGCACGAACGACGCCATCGCCAGCGGGCTCGACCGCTTCTCAAACAACTCAAGCCCCACGCGGCGCCGCACGGCTTTCACATGCTCGTCCATATAGGGATTGTTCAGCAGCCGGTAGATCGTGCCCGCCTTGTGGCCCGGCGGGAGCAATTGAGGAAACACCTGCGCCAGCGCCTCCCAATTGCCCATGTGCGCAAGCAGGACGACCGCGCCTTTACCCTGCGCGATGATCTCGTGGCACAGTTCGATGTTGTCGATGCGCACGACCTCGCCCAACCGCTTCGAGTCGAGTCCCGCCGTGCACAGCGACGCGATCAGATTGGAACCGCTGCGGCGAAACACCTCGTCCACCATTCGCGCCAGTTCTTCGGGTGATTTCTCGCCGCCAAAGGCGATGCGCAGGTTGCGCTCGACGACCTTGCGACGCGCGGGAAACAACCGGCCGGCCAGCGCGCCCAACCCTGCGCCGACACGGCTCGCCAGCCCCGGACTGAGCAGGCCGATCGCCTTTTCGACCGCCAGATAAAAGGCCCATTCCAACCGCCAGCGCAGGCGCATGCCCAAAGTGGGAGACTTGCGGCTCATGCGACGGTAACGGGCGACCACGGCAGGGGGCGCCACGACGTGAAAGTTAAACAAAACAAGATCAAGCGGCGGACTTTAGGTTCCCACCTTCGCTGGGCAAGCTCCCTCGTCGCCGGCTTCCGCGCTCGCAAGCTTGCAGTCCGCTCCGCTTCCCGCCCCATTTTCCAACCATGCCGATCCTGACGGTTTCCGATCTCCGCACCCACTTCCACACGCGCAGCGGCGTTTACCGCGCGGTGGACGGGGTCAGCTTCCATCTCGAGCGCGGCGAAATTCTGGGCATCGTCGGCGAATCCGGCTCGGGCAAATCCGTCACCTGCTACTCGCTCATGGGCCTTGTCCCCCAGCCGCCCGGACGCATCGAGAGCGGCACCGCGATGTTTGACGGAGTGGACCTGCTGCACTGTTCGCCGAAGCAGGCGCGCTCCATCCGCGGCAAGCGCATCTCGATGATTTTCCAGGACCCTATGACGTCGCTCAACCCCTACACGCGCGTCTCCGACCAGATCATCGAGCCCCTGCTCATTCACGAAAAAATCTCCCGCAAGGACGCCCTCGACCGCGCCCTCGCCATGCTGGAGGCCGTCGGTATCGCCGACGCGGCCAAACGCATGCACGCCTACCCGCACGAGTTTTCCGGCGGCATGCGTCAGCGCGTGATGATCGCGATGGCGCTGATCACCAAGCCCGATATCCTCATCGCCGACGAGCCCACCACCGCGCTCGACGTGACCGTGCAGGCACAGATCCTCGCGCTCATCAAAAAACTCCAGCGCGAGTTCGGCATGGCCGTCATCTTCGTGACCCACGACCTCGGCGTCGTCTCCGGCCTCTGCGACCGCGTGCAGGTCATGTATGCGGGCCGCATCATGGAGACGGCGGACACCCGCACGCTGTTCAAGAATCCCCAGCACCCCTACACCAAGGCCCTCCAGCGCTGCGTGCCCGCGCTCCAGGAAAAAGGACGCACGCTCTTCACGATTCCGGGTCTGCCTCCCGACCTCTCCAAGCCTATCACCGAGTCCGAACTGCTCGCCCGGTTCGAGTTTCCCGCCGAGGACCCCGCTGCGGTTCCGCCGGCGCGCACGCCGGTCGATCAAAGCGACACCATCCTTGAGGTGAAGGACGTCTCGACCCATTTCGCCGGACGCACCGCCGGCCTGTTCGCCAAGTCCACCGCGCCGGTGCTCGCCGTGAATGGCGTCAGTCTTAATGTGAAACGCGGCGAAGTGATCGGCCTCGTCGGTGAATCCGGCTCCGGTAAATCCACGCTCGGCCGCACCATCATGCAGCTCGTGCCGCCCACCTCCGGCACCGTTGTCCTTGAAGGGAAAAACCTCACCGCCGGCTCCTCGTCCGAGATCGCCGCCGTCCGCCGCGACCTGCAGATGGTTTTCCAGGATCCGTTCGCCTCGCTCAACCCGCGCATGACGATCTTCTCCGCGCTCTCCGAGCCCCTGCTCGCGCACCGCGTGTGCAAACCCACCGGGGTCGCCGCCCGCGTAGTCGAACTCATGCGCCAGGTCGGCCTGCCGGCGCGCGACATGGGCAAATATCCGCACGAGTTTTCCGGCGGACAACGCCAGCGCATCGCCATCGCCCGCGCCCTCGCCCTGAACCCCAAGATCATCGTGGCCGACGAACCCGTGTCCGCCCTCGACGTGTCCATTCAGGCGCAGATCATTAACTTGCTCGCCGATCTCGTGCGCCGGCTCGACCTGACGCTGATCTTCATCTCCCACGACCTGTCTGTGGTAAAACACCTCTCCGACCGCATCGCCGTGATGTATAAAGGTGAAATCGTCGAACTCGGCGATGCCGTCGAGGTGATGGAGCGTCCCCAGCACCCGTATACCCGCACCTTGCTGAGCGCGATTCCGCGGATCGAGCGGTAAAGAAACGCCCCGCCGGAGCCGGTCCATTTCCCGCCTTCCGCGACGTTTGTGCAACGTCGCCGCCTTAGGCCTTGCCAAGCCCCGGGGCGCCGCGCACGTTCTTCCTTTTTTCAAGATCGAACGCCCACCGCGCCTATGAACCAGAACATCCGCAATATCGCCATCATCGCACACGTCGACCATGGCAAAACCACGCTCGTG
>Ga0068865_100002502_pt1 | contig 10876 bp, 10 predicted proteins | sample KBSMisM12_FD_75293 | JGI IMG/M metagenome (GOLD analysis project Ga0068865, IMG submission 75293) | Miscanthus rhizosphere microbial communities from Kellogg Biological Station, Michigan, USA - KBS Miscanthus M1-2 | ecosystem: Host-associated > Plants > Roots > Rhizosphere > Soil ...
TCCCAGCGATGGTGCCCATGTGGATGTGGGCCCCGGCGCTGGCGTGTGGCAACACGTTCGTCCTCAAGCCGTCGGAGAAGGATCCGTCGGCGTCGGTGTACACCGCCGAGCTGCTGAAAGAGGCGGGCGTGCCGGACGGCGTCTTCAACGTCGTGCACGGGGACAAGGTCGCGGTCGACTCGGTTCTCGAGCATCCGGAGATCGCAGCGGTCTCGTTCGTCGGCTCGACGCCGATCGCGCGCTACGTGTACGAGACGGGTACGAAGACCGGCAAGCGCGTGCAGGCCCTCGGCGGGGCGAAGAACCACATGATCGTCCTGCCGGATGCGGACATCGAGATGGCCGCAGACGCTGCGGTGAGCGCGGCGTACGGCTCCGCGGGTGAGCGCTGCATGGCAATCTCGCAGGTCGTCGCGGTCGGAGATGCTGCCGACCGCCTCGTCAAGGCGATCGAAGACCGGCTCCCGAAGATCAAGGTCGGCAACGGGCTCGAGGCCGACGTCGAGATGGGGCCGCTCGTGACGCGGGAGCATCGCGACAAGGTCGCGTCGTACATCGAAGGCGCGCGGGAGCAGGGCGCCGAGGTGGTTGCAGACGGCCGAGAGAACACGCCCGAGGGCGACGGTTTCTTCCTCGGAGTGTCGCTGCTCGACAACGTGACGCCCGAGATGGACGCCTACAAGGACGAGATCTTCGGCCCGGTGCTCGGCGTGACGCGTGTCGGAACCTACGACGAGGCGGTCAAGCTCGTGAACGACAATCCTTACGGGAACGGGACTGCGATCTTCACGCGCGACGGCGGCGTTGCCCGGCAGTTCCAGTTCGACGTGCAGGCGGGGATGGTCGGGATCAACGTGCCGATCCCGGTGCCCGTGGCGTATTACTCCTTCGGCGGGTGGAAGAACTCCCTCTTCGGCGATTCGCACGTGTACGGGCCCGAGGGGATCAACTTCTACACGCGAGGCAAGGTCGTGACATCACGTTGGCCGGACCCGGCGACCTCGAAGGTCGACCTGGGCTTCCCGCAGACGCGCTGAAATCCGCTGACCTATCCGAATCCCGGGTTGGACCGCGGCGTGCCGCCGTCGAAGGTACGCCACGATCGGGCAACCGACATGCCCGCCGGAGCCGGTTGTTGAAGAAGAGTCACACTCTCGGCACACCCGTCCTGGCCAGAACGTCCATGCGAACGTCACGCCCGCGCGAGACATGTCGGGGACAGTCCCCGCCGTGTCCGAGTGAGACCTAGGCGCAACGGCCGGGCCGGGGCGATAGCGTAGGCCGGTGGCGGGGCCGCCGTACCGACCGCTCGACGCACAGGTGATTCCCCGGTTCGCAGGGATCCGGACCTACATGCGCGCGCCGCACGTCACCGACCTATCCGGAGTCGATGCTGCGGTGTACGGGATTCCGTTCGACACCGCGACGAGCTATCGCACCGGGGCGCGCTTCGGGCCGGAGGCGATCCGCTCGGCGTCTGCACTCATCCGCCCCTACCACCCGGTTCACGGCGTGAACGTCGCCGAGTCGCTCTCCATCGTCGACTACGGCGACGTGCCCGTCTCGCCGGGCGCGACCGAGCGCACCTATGGCCAGATCGAGGAGGCGCTCGCGCCGATCGTCGACGCAGGTGTCTTTCCCGTGGCACTCGGCGGCGACCACTCGATCACGCTGCCGGAGCTCCGCGCACTGGCGAGGCGCCACGGCCCGCTCGCGCTGGTCCAGCTCGATGCGCACGCCGACACCTGGGAGCAGTACTTCGGCCAGAAGTACTTCCACGGCACGACGTTCAAGCGCGCCGTCGAGGAGAACCTGCTCGATGCGACGGCTTCGGTGCAGGCAGGTATGCGCGGATCCGTCTACGCGGCATCGGACCTCCGGACCGCGCGCGAGCTCGGCTTCACCGTGATCGAGAGCGAGGATCTTCGCTCGCTCGGTCCCGCACGTTACGGCGCGCTCGTCCGGGAGAAGGTGGGGGAGCGTCCCGTCTTCCTGTCGTTCGACGTCGACTTCCTCGACCCGGCCTTCGCTCCCGGGACCGGCACGCCGGAGATCGCCGGCTTTTCGACGGCAGAGGCAGTTACCTTCCTGCGCGCGCTTCGCGGGCTCACCCTTGCGGGCTGCGACGTCGTGGAGGTTGCCCCGTCCTACGACGGCCCAGGGCAACCGACGGCGCTCGCCGCAGCCAACGTCGTGTTCGAACTGCTCGCGCTGCGCGTGCTTGCTACGCCGCGGCCGTAGCGGCCGGCCGCAGCTCTTCGCCGAACTTCGCCCGCCGCACGAACTGTCCGATCCCGGGCTCGGCGACGAGCTCGTCTCCGTCGACCAGCACCTGGCCGCGCAGCAGCACGGTCTCCGGAGTACCGGTGACTTCCGTGCCCTCGTACAGGTTGTAGTCCACCTTGGAGTGCTGTGTCTTCGCAGAGATCGTGACTTTCTTCTCCGGATCGAAGACGACGATGTCGGCGTCGGAGCCGACGGCGATCGTCCCTTTCCGCGGATAGAGGCCGAACAGCTTCGCGGGATTCGTTGCCAGGAGCTCGACCATCCGGTTGAGCGAGATCCGTCCCGTTCTCGCACCGAACTCGTGGATCATCTGCAGCCGGTTCTCGAGGCCGGGGCCGCCGTTCGGGATCTTCGAGAAGTCGTCCTTGCCGAGCGTCTTCTGACCGTCCCAGAGGAATGCGCAGTGGTCTGTGGAGATCGCCGACAGCGTGTCGGTGCGAACGGCGTTCCAGAGAACGTCCTGGTTCTCCTTCGCCCGTGGCGGCGGGGTGTACACGTACTTGGCGCCTTCGAAGTTCGGCCGCTCGAGGAAGCTGTAGTCGACGAAGAAGTATTGCGTGCACGTCTCGCCCCACACGTCCCAGCCCTTCTCGCGCGCGAGCTGGATCGGCTCGACGGACTCCTTGCAGGAGACGTGTACGACGTAGAGCGGAGCGCCCGCGACGCGCGCTAGCTGGATCGCGCGGTTCGTGGCCTCGCCCTCCGTCTCCGGCGGCCGCGTCAGCGCGTGCCAGTGCGGCTCGGTGTGCCCTTCGGCCAGCGCCTTCCTCACGAGCACGTCGATCGCGTCGCCGTTCTCTGCGTGCACCATGACGAGCGCTCCGGTTTCCGCTGCGACCTCCATCGTCTTGAAGAGCGTCTCGTCGTCGACCATGAGCGCGCCCTTGTACGCCATGAACAGCTTGTAGGAGGTGATGCCCTGCTCCGGCAGCGACGCGAGCTCCTCGAGCGTCCCGCCCTCGCGGAGGTCGGTGACGGCCATGTGATAGCCCATGTCGATCACCTGCTTGCCGTTCGCCTTGCCGCGCCACTCGTCGATTGCGTCGGCAAACGTGGAGCCCGGCGGCTGGATGATGAAGTCGACGTGGCAAGTCGTACCGCCGAATGCTGCCGCGGTCTGGCCCGACTCGACGTCGTCGATCGTCGTCGTTCCGCCGAACGGCATATCGAGATGCGTGTGAGGGTCGACGCAGCCGGGAAGCACGTACTTCCCGGCTGCATCGATCACTCGCTCGGCCTGGACATCGATCGATTCGCCGATCAGAGAGATCCGCTCGCCTTCGACGTAGATGTCGCCGACGTAGTCGTCCGCCGCGGTGATGATGCGGCCGCCTTTGATCAGTACGGACATCTGCAGATCTCCTCCCTCGGCGCGATTTCTACTTTCCGCCTTCGTTGAGCGTGACCCTCGCCTTCTTCCACTTCTTGCCGTAGACGTCCGCGCCCTGAGCCTTCAGCTGCGCGACGGCGGCCTTGGCGAGGTCGGAGCGATAGGCGCCGGACGGTGCCTTGTTGATTACCTTGAACTGCTTCGCGATTCTCGCCGTCCGGTTGAACGCCTTCGGATCCATGACCCCGATGCCGAGCTTGTTCGGCCAGATCAGCGCGTTGATCTCGTTCATCTGCCACTTCTGATGACCCCCCGGCAATGCCGGCCCGTTCTTCAAGACGATCTTCACGCAGTCGCTCGCGTGATCACGGCAGTAGATCCACCCCTTGAACGACGCAGCAAGGAACTTCCTGGCAATCGCCTGGTTCTTCTTGTCCTTGATCCAGTCGTCACGCACGAAGATCTCGTCCTCGAGCATCGACGTGCCGGCGCCCTTCGCGGAGTTCTCCATGCTGATGACATTGAGATCGGACAGTTTGTAGAGCTTGCCCGTCTTCGGATTCTTCGTCTCGAGGACCTGTGCGAGCTCGTTGTAGGTCATCGCCGCGGCAGCATCGACTTCGCGGCTGAGGAAGAGGTCCATGTTGAACGGCTGGTTGATGATCGTGACGTCGTTCTTGTTCTTCGGGTCGATCCCGTTCTTCGTCAGCGCCGCGTAGAGCTCAGGCTCGTTTCCGCAGCACCAGACGCCGACCTTCTTGCCCCGCATCTTCCCGATCGTGGTGATACCGCTGTCCTTCCAGGTGAGCTCCGTCATGCCGCTCCTGGAGAACACCTGGGCGATGCTCATGATCTTCTTGCCGCTGTCGCGGAAGGAGAGCATGCTCGGTGTCCAGTCAATCCCGAACTCCGCCTGCTTTCCGAGGACGACCTGTTCGGGCGTGATCGTCGGGCCGCCTACCTTGAGATTCACGTCGAGCCCGGCCTGCGAGTAATACCCCTTGGCCTTCGCCGCGTAATAGCCGGCGAACTGCGCTTGCGTGACCCACTTGAGCTGCAGGGTCACCTTGGTCGCCTTCGTGCTCGTTGCAAGCTGCGTCCGCGCGGCTGCCCCTCCCGCCACGACCAGGCACGCGAGCACTGCGATTCCTACGACCCACCTGTGCTTCATCCGCTTCCTCCTCCGGTCTGAATTTCCAGCCATTCTCTCTTAGTGGAGGCTCGATGGGAAATTCCGCCGGCGCCGGACTCATTCCGTATGGAAGGCCCTGGACGACGGGTGCCAGCTGGTCGTCAGCCGCTCCACGAGGGCTACGACGGCATAGAAGACGATCCCGAGCAGGCTGGCCATCACGATTCCCGCCCACGCGTCGGTGAAATTGCCGTACGACGAGTCGTTGAGGATTTTCACCCCGAGCGCCTCGGTCGGGCCGCCGAAGTACTCGCCGACGATCGCGCCGATCATCGACAGGACTGTCGCGATCTTCAGGCCCGTGAACATCTGCGGGAGGGCATTAGGGATCCGCACACGGCGAAACAACGAAACCCGGCCGGCAGCGTATGAGCGCATCAGCTCGATCGACGAAGGATGGACTGATGTCAGTCCCCGCAGGGTGTTGATCATCACGGGAAAGAAGCAGAGCACCGCGGCGATCGCCATCTTCGAGAACGGATTCAGCAGCCCGAACCAGTTGTTCATGATCGGCGCGAAGGCGATGATCGGAATCGCATTCGCGGCGACTGCGTAGGGCATGAACGCGCTCGAGAGCGTCCGCCAGGCGGCGAAGAGGAGCGCAACGAGAATGCCGAGGCCGCAGCCGAGCACGTACCCGCCGAGCGCTTCCTTGAAGGTGTAGATCCCCTGGCTCCAGAGCGCGCTCTTCTGGTCCCAGAACGCATGCGCGATCGACGTCGGCTTCGGCAACAGGAACTCCTGAACGTGGAACGCCGCTACCAGGCCCTGCCAGGCGGCGATGCCGAGGACGAAGACGGCCAACGCCGGAATCCAGTCGAGCGCGGTCCGGCCGACGCGTCGACCGACGCTCCTGGGCGCGGGCTGGACGATCGTGCTCACGCCTGGTCCTCCACCAGCGCCGGCTCCTGGGTTTCGCCGAGCGGAGCCCCCGCTGCAGCGAGCTGCTCCCGTACCTGAGTCACGAGCTCGAAGAAGTGCGGCTCCTCCCTCGTCGCGCTCGTCCGCGGTTGCGGCAGATCGACCTCGATCAAGCCTGCCACTCGCCCCGGCCTCGCCGACATGACGACGACTCGCGTCGACAGGAAGACCGCCTCGGGAATCGAGTGGGTTACGAAGACGACGGTCGAGCCCGTCTCCTGCCAGATGCCCAAGAGCTCCGCGTTCAGCCGCTCACGGGTCATCTCGTCGAGCGCGCCGAACGGCTCGTCCATGAGGAGCAGCGACGGCGAGAACGAGAGCGCGCGCGCGATCGAGACGCGTTGCTGCATCCCGCCGGAGAGCTGCCAGGGATGGTGGTTCTCGAAGCCGGACAGCTCGACGAGCTCGAGCATGTCCCTGATCCGTGCGTTCCGCTTCGAGCGGCTCCAGTGCAAGAGCTCGAGCGGGAGCGAGATGTTCTTCGCCACCGTCCGCCAGTCGTAGAGAACAGCGTCCTGGAAAACGATGCCGTACTCATGGTCGCGGCGCGCGCGCTCGGCGGGCTTGCCGTTGACCTCTACGGTGCCGGCCGTCGGTTTGGTCAGGTCGCCGATGATCCGCAGCAGCGTGGACTTGCCGCAACCGGAGGGGCCGATCAGGGAAACGAATTCGCCGGGCTCGACGTCGAGGTCGATGCCCTGCAGCGCCGTCACTCCGGCCTTGAACTGCTTCGAGACGCCCTTGATCGAAACGGCGTTCATGCGAAGTTCTCCGGGGCCCGCTTCAGAACGAGCCGTTCCAGGACCACGATTGCGAGGAAGAAGACGATGCCGAGCAGCGCGCAGACGATGATCGTCGCCCATAGGTTCGCCGGCTGGATCGTGTAGTACTGGTTGAAGTTCACGATCGCGTAGCCGAGACCGCCCTGGAGGGAGGCCGGCGTCTCCCCGATGATCGCCCCGATCACGCTTGCGGTTGCCGAGATCTTGAGCGCGGAGAAGACGTAAGGCAGCGACGTCGGCACACGAAGCCGCCAGAGGATCTTCCAGCGTCCCGCTGCGTAGGAGCGCATCAGTTCGAGTGCCTCCGGATCCGGCGAGAGCAATCCGCGAAGGGTGTTGATCGCGACGGGAAAGAACGTCAGGTAGGCAGCGATCACCGCAACCGACACCCACGGGGTGACACCCTTCGTGCCAAGTCCGACCACGACCATGGGCGCGATCGCAAGAATTGGAACCGTCTGCGACACGACGATGTACGGCAGGACGCCGCGCCTCACCACTTTTGATTGCGAGAGCGCGACGGCGAGGAAGAACCCGATCGCAGCCCCGAGCACGAAGCCGGCGAGCGCCTCCTTGCCCGTGAAGATCGCCCAGTGCCAGAGGTAGTGCCGCAAGGGTGGCCCGTCGGGTTGCAGCGGTTGTCCGAAGGCGTGCCAGATCTTGCTGATGTGCGGCATGTTCGTGTCGTTCACCTCGAACGGCCAGGTCCAGTGCCCGCGGATCCCGAGCCACCGGTAGCCCTCCCAGACGCCCCAGAGCAGCGCAAGGCCGGCAACGAGCAATGCTGCGCGCGCCGCGGCGCGAGGAAGCGCACCGGCGATCCCTCTCTTCGACGGCTCGACCGCGATCGCCGACATCGAGCGATGCTTACCACACTCGCAGCTCGGAAAGTTAAAGTCGCCGCGTGCCCCTCGACCCCCGCCGCACCGTCGCCGAGCTGCGCGAGCTTCAGGAGTTGACCGGCGACGAGAACGGCGCCCAGCGCGTGGCGTGGACCGACACCTGGGAACGGGCACGTGAGTGGCTGCGGGGCAAGGTCGCAGAGACTGGGGCGGAGGAACGGATCGATGCCGCGGGGAACCAGTGGTTCACCCTTCCCGGCGCCTCCGAGCGGGCCGTGCTCATCGGCGGCCACATCGACTCCGTCCCGAACGGCGGCTGGCTCGACGGCGCACTGAACGTCGTAGCCGGCGTCGAGGTGATGCGCCGGCTCGCAGAAGAAGGGAAGCCTGCCGTCACCGTGCGGCTCGTCAACTGGGCCGACGAAGAAGGGGCGCGGTTCGGCCGCTCGCTCTTCGGCTCCTCCGCGGCGGGAGGCTCGATGGCGGACCAGGACGAGTTGCGCGCCCGCAAGGACGCCGCCGGCATCGGGCTGCCCGACGCTCTCGGCGAGCACGGCGTCGACCTCGACCGCGCGCTCGATGCCGCCCGCGAGCTCGAGAGCGCCGCGGCCTACCTCGAGCTACACATCGAGCAAGGACCCGTCCTCGAGGCCATGGATCTCCCGCTCGGCGTTGTGCTGGGCACGTTCGGCGTCGAGCGCCACCAGATCACCTTTCGTGGGCAAGCGGCACACGCCGGCTCGACACCGATGGACCAGCGCCGCGACGCACTCGCTGGTGCAGCGCGGCTCGAGCTCGAGATCCGCGAGATCGCGAAGCGGACGGGAGCTGGCGCGGTTTGCACGATGGGTAGCGTGGTCACGATGCCTGGCATCGTCACCTCGGTGGTCGAGACGGCCGAGTGCCTGCTCGACCAGCGCCATCTCGACGCCGGAAAGCTCGCTGCGATGCTCGACGACGCGAAGCGCGCTTCGGAGCGGTTCGCCGAAGAAGAGGACATCGAGGTGGAGTGGCAGCGGATCTGGAACATCGAGCCGATCCTCTTCGACGCCGCGCTACTCGAGCTCGCGGACGAGGCGATCAAGGAGGTAGCAGGAACGTCGCACCGGTTGCCGAGCGGGCCGTTGCACGATGCGGCCGAGGTCGCGCGGGCGGGCATTCCAACCGTGATGGTCTTCGTGCAGTCGCTCCGGGGCCTCTCGCACACCAAGCTCGAGGACACGAAGGAGGAACATCTCGAGCTAGCCGTGCAGGCGCTCGACCGGCTTGCGGCAAAGACGATCGATCGCGTCGCCGCGGGTTAAAAAATCCGCACGAGCGCGACACCCGCGCCGACGAGCACCATTCCGGCGATGCGACCGGCGCTGATCTGCCTCTGCTCGAAGCCGACCCACCCGAAGTGGTCGACTGCGAGAGATGAAAGTGCCTGTCCCGCGACGATCACCGAGATCAGGGCGGCGGCGCCGAGCTTGGGCGCGGCGAAGATCGAGCCGGCAACGTAGAAGGCGCCAAAGGCGCCGCCGAGCCAGACCCACCAGGGGGCGTGGCCCAGGCGGTTCAGGGACGGCCAGGGCTTCAAGACGAGCGCCGCGGCGACGCCCAGGATGATCGCGCCGGTGAGAAACGAGACGAACGCCGCGCGGATCGGACTGTGCAACCAGGCCGCGAGCTGCGCATTGATCCCGAACTGAACCGGCAATGCGATGCCGGCGGCGAACGCAAACAGGACGTAGGGCCATGTCACTGTTCGAGGCGATTTCGCGGCGGTATGCTCGTCCCCTGCCAGCGACCGGGGAGGATCGATGCTCAGCTTCGGCGTAACCGTTCTGCCGGACCCGCCGTACCAGCGGATGATCGAGCTGATGAAGCTCGCCGAGCAGCATGGGTTCGAGTACGCCTGGACCTACGACTCGCACATCCTCTGGGAGGAGTCCTATGCGACGCTCCCACTCGCCGCCGCGCAGACGACCAAGATCAAACTGGGCCACTTCGTCACCAATCCGGGGATCCGGGACCCGACGATCACCGCGAGCTGGTACGCGACGATGCAGGACATCTCCGACGGCCGGATGGTGATGGGGATCGGCCGCGGCGACTCCTCGCGCCGTGTCGTCGGCCTGCAGCCCGTGAAGGTCGCGGAGTTCGAGCGTCGCTGCGCGATGATCAAGGACCTGATGAACGGCCGCGCGGTCGATTGGAACGAGAAGGAGCTCGAGCTGAAGTGGGTGCGGGAGGAACTGCCTGACATCCCGATCTGGGTCGCGGGCTACGGGCCGAAGGCACTGGCCGTTGCCGGCCGTGTCGGCGACGGCGTGATCATCCAACTCGCCGATCCGGTGATCATCCAGTGGATCATGGACACCGCCCGCCGCGCGGCCGAAGAAGCAGGCCGTGATCCGGCCGAGCTCAAGTGCATCGTCGGTGCCCCGAGTCACATCTCGGACGACATCGCCGATGCGCGCGAGCAGTCGCGCTGGTTTCCGGCGATGGTCTCGAATCACGTCATGGACCTCATCGAGCGCTACGGAGACGACTCTGAGATCCCGAAGGATCTGACGGAGTTCGTGAAGGCGCGGAAGTTCTACGACTACAAGGATCACTCGCGCGTCGGCGCTGCTCACGGCGATTTCGTGACCGACGAGATCGTCGACCGCTTCTGCGTCCTCGGCACGGTCGCGGACGCGACGAAGAAGCTAAAGGAGCTCGAGTCGGTGGGCGTCGACCAGTTCAACATCTACCTCATGACCCGCGGGCAGGAGGACACGCTGAAGGCCTACGGCGACGAGGTCATCCCGCAGTTCTCCGGGGTCGCAGCCTGAGCCTCCGGGTACCCTCGGGTCATGGGCCGGGGGGTCGGATTCATGGCGCTGCTGGGTGTCACGGCAGTCCTCGCGGGCTGCGGCGGTGAAGCGATGCAGTCCAACTCAGTCGACATCAAGACCTACCCCGTCCAGACGGTCGAGGTGCAGGGAAACCAGCCGAGGAACTGCAACGGCCTGTCGAAGGCGAAGCAGGCCGTTGAGCGCAAGCGGCTCGAGCAGGACTTGCAAGAGCTACGCGTCGCCATCAAGACGATCAAGGGTCAGTCGGTGTACGGCAACCCCGTCGTCAACGAGGCGGTCGACCAGTTCGAGCGCGACGTCGCCGAAGAAGCGCTGCCGGTTCACCAGCGGTCGCGGTTCATCGACCTCGCGGCGGCGATCGTTGCACCGCGCTGCTACTGGTGCTTTCAGGTGATGGAGTCCAACCGCCCGATCGCGGCCGGCGCCAAGCTCGCCTGCGATTAGGGTTGGCAGGTGCCTACGCTCCTCGTCTTCGGGGCACGACAGCTCGGCCGCGTCCTGGCCGGCGACTTCGCCGCGGACGGCTGGCGTGTCGCCGGAGTCGCCAGGACCGAGGAGACGATCAGGCTGTTCGTCGAGGACGTTCCGGGTGCGGTGGGCGTCACCGCAGACGCCTCGAAGCCGAATGAGGTCGAGCGAGTCTTCGCCGACGTCGGTGATGTCGACCTGATCGTCAATGC
>Ga0068865_100002505_pt1 | contig 10873 bp, 16 predicted proteins | sample KBSMisM12_FD_75293 | JGI IMG/M metagenome (GOLD analysis project Ga0068865, IMG submission 75293) | Miscanthus rhizosphere microbial communities from Kellogg Biological Station, Michigan, USA - KBS Miscanthus M1-2 | ecosystem: Host-associated > Plants > Roots > Rhizosphere > Soil ...
AGAGAAATGGCCAAGAAAGCCGCAACCAAGACCCCGAAGAAGGCCAAGAAGGCGACAGCCGCCAAGGCCTCGTCCAAGACCGAGGACTTCCGCGCCAAGAGCGCGGACGAGCTGAACAGCCAGCTGTCCAACCTCAAGAAGGAGCAGTTCAACCTGCGCTTTCAGCGGGCCAATGGCCAGGTGGAGAATACCGGCCGCATCCGCGTCCTGCGCCGCGATATCGCGCGCATCCAGACCGTTCTCACCGAGCAGCGCCGCGCTGCCCAGGCCAAGGGTTAAGACCATGCCGAAGCGAATTCTTCAGGGCACCGTCGTCAGCGACAAGAATGCCAAGACCGTGGTGGTGAAAGTGGAACGCCGCTTCACCCATCCGGTGTTGGGCAAGACCGTGCGCCGTTCCAAAAAATATCACGCCCATGACGAAAAGGGCGAGTTCAAGATCGGCGATGTCGTTCGTATTCAGGAATGCCGGCCACTTTCCAAGCTGAAGAGCTGGCAAGTGCTGGAACGCGTCGGCAAGTAAGCGGCGCGATAGGGAGCAATAGTCATGATCCAGATGTCCACAGAACTCGACGTCGCCGACAATTCCGGCGCCAAGAGCGTGATGTGCATCAAGGTGTTGGGCGGTTCGCACCGCCGCTACGCCGATGTCGGCGACATCATTGTGGTGTCGGTCAAGGAAGCCATTCCGCGCGGCCGCGTGAAGAAGGGCGAAGTGCTGAAAGCCGTGGTGGTTCGCACCGCCAAGGGCGTGCGCCGTCCCGACGGCAGCCTGATCCGCTTCGACGGCAATGCCGCGGTGCTGGTCAATGCCCAAGGCGAGCCGATCGGCACCCGTATCTTCGGACCGGTCACCCGCGAACTGCGCAACAAGAACCAGATGAAGATCATTTCGCTCGCCCCGGAGGTTCTGTGATGAGCAATATCCGCAAGGGCGATAACGTCGTCGTCATTTCCGGCAGCGACAAGGGCAAAAAGGGCTCGGTGCTCAAGGTGTTCCCCAAGGAAAGCCGCGCACTGGTCCAGGGCGTCAACATGGTCAAGCGCCATCAGCGCCAGACCCAGACGCAACAGGCCGGAATCGTGACCAAGGAAGCACGGGTCCATCTTTCGAATATCGCGCATGTCGATCCCAAGTCGGGCAAGGCGACGCGCATTGGAATCAAGACGCTGGGCGACGGCCGCAAGGTCCGCTTTGCGAAGAAGTCGGGTGAGGTCATCGATGTCTGACGCTGGTAGCAAGAACCCCAAGGAAGCCGCGCGCGCCGACGCCAAGGCGGCCAAGGCGAGCAAGCGCCGCGAAGTGAACACCGGCACCAATGTGGCGGTGGGTGAGCATGCGCGCGAAGCCGGCTATGTGCCGCGCTTCAAGAAGCGCTACAACGAGGTCATCAAGGCCGAACTGATGAAGAAGTTCGGTTACACCAACATCATGCAGGTGCCCAAGCTGAACAAGGTCGTGCTGAATATCGGCGCGGGCGAGGCGGCTGTCGACGGCAAGAAGATTCAGCAGGCGGTAAATGATTTGACCGCCATCGCCGGCCAGAAGGCGGTGCAGACCCGCGCCAAGAAGGCGATCGCGACCTACAAGATACGCAAGGACCTGCCGATTGGCGCCAAGGTCACGCTGCGCGGCGACCAGATGTATGAATTCGTCGACCGGTTGATCACCATGGCGCTGCCGCGAGTACGCGACTTCCGCGGCGTCAATCCCAAGTCCTTCGACGGCCGTGGCAACTATGCCATGGGCATGAAGGAACATGTGGTGTTCCTGGAAATCGACTACGACAAGACGGAGACGGTGTGGGGCATGGACATCGTGTTCAACACCTCCGCCAAGACCGACGCGGAAGCACGGGCGCTGCTCGAAGGCTTCCAGTTCCCGTTTACGAATTGAGGCGCTGACAATGGCAAAGACGAGTCAGATCAACCGTAACAAGAAGCGCGAAAAGCTTGTGGCCCAGTATGCCGCCAAGCGCGCCGCGCTCAAGGCCAGGGCCGAGGACATGAAGGTTCCGGCCGAGGAACGTTTCGAGGCGCGCCTCAAGCTCGCCAAGCTGCCGCGCAATTCTTCCAAGGTGCGTATCCATCACCGCTGCGAATTGTCGGGCCGTCCCAAGGGCTATTATCGCAAGGTGAAGCTGTCGCGTATCGCGCTGCGCTCACTGTCGAATTTCGGCCAGATCCCCGGCATGACCAAGGCGAGCTGGTAAGGAGCAATTATGATCATCGATCCGATTGGCGATCTTCTCTCCCGCATCCGCAATGGCCAGATGCGGCGCAAGGCCAAGATTTCTTCGCCCAATTCCCGCCTGCGCGTCCGTCTGTTGGACGTGCTGCAGGCCGAAGGCTACATCCGCGGCTATGCCGAGGTTGAGGTCAAGGGCCACAAGGAACTGGAAATCGAACTCAAGTACCATGAAGGCGAGCCGGTGATCCGCGAACTCAAGCGCATCTCCACCCCGGGCCGCCGCGTCTATTCCTCGGTTTCGGATCTCAAGCCGCATCGTCAGGGCCTGGGCGTGTCCATCATTTCCACGCCGCAAGGCGTGATGACGGACACCTCAGCCCGCGAGAAAAATGTCGGCGGCGAAGTCCTCTGCCAGGTGTTCTAAGGAGCCGTCATGTCCCGTATTGGCAAGAAAGCAATCGCGCTGCCCAAGGGCGTCACCGCTTCGGTGGATGGCCAGACCGTCAAGGTCAAGGGTCCCAAGGGCGAACTCAGCGTCAAGCTGGTGGCGGAAGTCGCCGCTTCGATTGACGACAAGGGCATCCATGTGACGCCGCGCAAGGAAATGGAGCGCGCGCCGCAGATGTGGGGCCTGTCGCGCACCTTGGTCAACAATCTGGTGACCGGCGTCACACAGGGCTTCACCCAGAAGCTGGAAATCCAGGGCGTCGGTTATCGCGCCGCGGTGCAGGGCAAGACCTTGAACCTGCAGCTGGGCTTCAGCCACGACGTGCCCTATGCGATCCCGGCCGGCATCACCATCGTCACCGAAAAGCCCACCATGATTTCGGTGTCGGGCATCGACAAGCAGTTGGTCGGACAGGTTGCGGCCGAGATCCGCTCCTGGCGTCCGCCGGAGCCCTATAAGGGCAAGGGCGTGCGCTATGAAGGCGAGTATGTCCGCCGCAAGGAAGGCAAGAAGAAGTAATGACCCACGACCTCTTCAAAAAGCGCCAATCGCGCAACCGCCATCGCCTGACCACTCATGGCACCCGGCCGCGGCTCACCGTGTTCCGTTCGGGCAAGCATATCTATGCCCAGGTGATCGACGACGCCCAGGCCGTTACCGTGGCATCTGCCTCGACCAACGAGAAGGACGGCAAGGCCGCCAAGTCATGGAATGTCGACGCCGCCAGCAGTGTCGGCAAGAAGATCGCCGAGCGCGCCAAGGCGGCCGGCGTCACCCAGGTCATGTTCGACCGTGGCGGCTATATTTATCATGGGCGCATCAAGGCGCTCGCAGACGCGGCCCGTGCAAGCGGCCTGGAATTCTGAGGAACACACATATGGCAACCGAACAGCAAGGCGAACAGCAGCGCGAAGGCCGCGGCCGCGGTGGCGAGCGCGGTGGACGTGGCGAGGGCCGGGGCCGTGGTGAAGGCCGTGGCCGGCGCGACCGCGAGGAAAAAGACAACGATCTGATCGACAAGCTGGTGCACATCAATCGTGTCGCCAAGGTCGTGAAGGGTGGCCGCCGCTTCGGTTTCGCTGCTTTGGTGGTGGTGGGCGACGGCAATGGCCGCGTCGGCTTTGGCCATGGCAAGGCGCGCGAAGTGCCGGAAGCCATCCGCAAGGCCACCGACGAAGCCAAGAAGTCTCTGGTCCGCATTCCCTTGAAGGATGGCCGCACCATCCATCATGAAGTGCGCGGCCATCACGGCGCAGGCAAGGTTTTGGTGCGTCCGGCCCCGGCCGGTACCGGCATCATCGCCGGCGGCCCGATGCGCGCGGTGTTCGAAGCCCTGGGCGTGGGCGATGTGGTGTCCAAGTCATTGGGCACCTCCAATCCCTACAATATGGTGCGCGCCACCTTTGACGCGCTCAAGAACCAGCAGAGCCCCCGCATGGTGGCCCAGCGCCGCGGCCGCAGCGTGGCGGAAATCCTGGCTCGCCGCGAAGATCAGCCGGCGGAAGCCTAAGCGAGAATTGAGAGAGAAAAGTCATGGCCGAGAAGAAAGCAAAAGCCGGTAAGACCGTGACGGTGCGCCAAATCCGCAGCGCCAACCGCAAGCCGGAGATTCAGGCGGCGACCTTGCGCGGCCTGGGCCTTGGCAAGATTCGCCGCACCCGCACCCTGGAAGACACACCGTCGGTGCGCGGCATGATCAACGCCGTCAAACACCTCGTCGAGGTCGTGGAAGAGAGCAAGTAAAATGAAGCTCAATCAAATCTCCAACAATCCCGGCGCCCATAAGCGCAAGGACAAGCTGGGCCGCGGTTCCTCCTCCGGCCTGGGCAAGACCTCGGGGCGCGGCGTCAAGGGCGCCAAGGCGCGTACCGGCAATCAGGTGCATGGCTTTGAAGGCGGCCAGATGCCGCTGCACATGCGCATGCCCAAGCGCGGTTTCCGCAACATTTTCGCCAACGATTTCTCGGAAGTGAATCTCAACCGCATCCAAAAGGCGATCGACAACAAAAAGCTGAAGGCCGGCGAAAAGATCACCGAGGAAGTCCTGCGCAAGGCGGGCCTGGCGCATAAGAGCCGCGACGGCATCCGCCTGTTGGGCAAGGGCACCATCACCGCCAAGATTGAGATCGAAGTGGCGGGCGCGAGCGCTTCTGCCAAGGAAGCGGTCGAGAAGGCGGGCGGCAGCGTGACCACCACCTTCCAGAAGAAGGTCTATAGCAACAAAAAGGGTCAGCCGGGCAAGCGCCAGACGCGCCGCGCGGAATCGGCCAAAAAACGGGAAGCGCGCAAGGCTTAAAGAGGGTTTGCCCGCTGGCAAGGGCGGGGTTTCCTTCCCATATAAGATCGGCGCGTTTTCCGGGAGTAGCTGATGGCATCTGCAGCCGAACAACTGGCCGCCAATTTTAACTTTGGCTCCATATCCAAGGCCAAGGAGCTGCGCAGCCGCATCTTCTTTACCCTGGGCGCGCTGATTGTCGCGCGCATCGGCACCTATATTCCCATGCCGGGCATCGATCCGGCGGCGCTGGCGCTGCAGATTCAGCAGACCGGCGGCGGGCTGTTGGATGTGTTCAACACCCTGGCCGGCGGCGCGGTCAATCGCATGGCGATCTTCGCTCTGGGCATCATGCCCTATATCTCGGCCTCGATCATCATTCAGCTGATGACCACGGTGTTTCCGGAACTGGAAGCGCTGAAAAAAGAAGGCGAGGCGGGGCGCAAGATTCTCAACCAATATACCCGCTACTTCACAGTGGTATTGGCCCTGGTTCAGGCCTATGGCATCGCCATAGGGCTGGAGCATTTCGGCGGCCAAGGCCATATCGTGATCCATCCCGGCCTGATGTTCCGCCTCGGCGCGGTGATCACCTTGACCGGCGGCACCGTGCTGTTGATGTGGATCGGCGAGCAGATCACCAGCCGCGGCGTCGGCAACGGCATTTCACTGATCATCTTTGCCGGTATTGTGGCGCGCTTTCCCACTGTCATGGCGCAGATGCTGGAACAGGCGCGCACCGGCGCCACCAATCCGCTGCTGATCATCGCCTTCGCGGCATTCTCCGTGGCCCTGGTGGGTTTTATCGTCTTCATGGAACGGGCGCAGCGGCGATTGTTCGTCACCTATCCCAAGCGCCAGGTCGGTAACAAAGTCTATGGCGGGGATTCTTCCCATCTGCCGCTGAAGCTGAACGTCTCGGGCGTGATTCCGCCGATCTTCGCTTCTTCGATCCTGCTGCTGCCCACCACGGCGGCCAGCTTCAATTCCCAAAATCTGCCGGAATGGCTGCAGGTTCTGGTCACCTATCTCAGCCGCGGCCAGCCGCTTTATTTGTTCCTCTATGCGGCGCTGATTCTGTTTTTCGCCTTCTTCTACACTTCCATCGTCTTCAATCCGGAAGAGACGGCGGAGAATCTGAAGAAATATGGCGGCGTGTTCCCCGGCATCCGGCCCGGCAAGCGGAGCGCGCAGTTCATCGACTATACGCTCACCCGCATCACCGTGATCGGCGCGCTGTATCTGACCCTGGTCTGCCTGATTCCGGAATTCATGTTCTACAAATACAACATGTCTTTTTCGCTGGGCGGCACCTCGATTCTGATTGTGGTTTCGGTCACCATGGATACGGTGGCGCAGATCCAGAGCCATCTGGTGGCCCAGCAATATGAAGGCCTGCTGAAGAAATCCAAATTGCGAGGGGCGCGGCGGTGAATCTGGTTCTGTTCGGGCCGCCGGGGGCGGGCAAGGGCACACAATCCAAGATACTCACCGAGAAACGCGGGCTGCCGCAGCTTTCCACCGGCGACATGCTGCGTGCCGCCATCGAGGCGGGCACCCCGCTGGGCCTGGCCTGCAAGGCGCTGATGGCCAAGGGCGAGCTGGTGCCGGACGAAACCGTCATCGGCATCATTGCCGACCGTTATGACCAGCCCGACTGTAAGAACGGCGCGGTATTCGACGGCTTTCCTCGCACCATCCCCCAGGCCCAGGCATTGGACAAAATGCTGGCCGAGCGGGGCCGGAAGATTGACCTGGTGCTGGAGCTGAAGGTCGACGATGCCGTGCTGCTGAGCCGGGTCGAGGCCCGCATCAAGGCCGGCGGGGTGCTGCGCTCGGACGACACCCCCGAAACCTTGGCTTACCGGCTGGGGGTCTATTACAAGAATACAGCCCCGCTGATCGACTATTACCGGGGGCAGGGCAAGCTTGAGACCGTTGACGGGATGGCGCCGGTGGAGGCCGTGACGGCCCAGGTCGCTTCCGTGCTGGACGGGGTCCCGGCTTAACGGTCTTTGGGGCAGATGCGACAATAAATCCCAGCCAGGAGTTGACGGGAGGGGGTCACTTCCTATAATCCGCGCCCTCGCGACAGTTTTCCTGTCATTTCTGTGGTTTAGGGGCGTTTTAAAGGCCGCCCGGGCTCCGGTTTGGCTGGTTTTGATGCGGACAGAATTTTATTAACTCGTTCAATGGCTTAAAAGCCTTCGGAGACACTCAGTGGCACGTATCGCCGGCGTTAATATCCCGACCCAGAAGCGAGTCGAAATCGGCCTTCGCTATATCCACGGCATCGGGCCCCACACTGCCCATAAGATCATCACCCAGTTGGGGATCGATCCGGCGCGCCGCGTCAGCGATCTGACCGAGTCCGAGGTGATCCAGATCCGCGAAGTCATCGATCGGGATTTTCTGGTCGAAGGCGATCTGCGCCGCGACGTCGCCATGAACATCAAGCGTCTGATGGATTTGGGCTGCTATCGCGGCCTGCGTCATCGCAAAGGTCTGCCGGTTCGCGGTCAGCGCACTCACACCAACGCCCGCACCCGCAAAGGCCCCGCCAAAGCGATCGCCGGCAAGAAGAAGGTCACCAAGTAAGTCATGGCCGAAGCAGCAAACAAGGCCGCCGGCAAAAGCGCCGGCCGCGCCCGCAAGAAAGAAAAGAAGAATGTTGTCGTGGGCGTGGCGCATGTCGCCGCCACCTTCAACAACACCATCGTCACCATCACCGACCCGCAGGGCAATGCCATTTCCTGGTCGTCCGCCGGCATGATGGGCTTCAAAGGTTCGCGCAAGTCCACGCCCTATGCGGCGCAGATGGCGGCCGAAGATGCCGGCCGCAAGGCGGTCGAGCACGGCATGCGCACTTTGGAAGTGGAAGTTTCCGGCCCCGGTTCGGGGCGTGAGTCGGCGCTGCGTGCGTTGCAGGCTGTCGGTCTGGTCGTCACTTCGATCCGTGACGTGACCCCGATCCCGCACAATGGCTGCCGCCCGCCCAAGCGCCGCCGCGTATAATTTTCGGACGTAACACTAACCCGTCGCACGTATGGGCATGGTCCGACATGCCCGGGACACGATGAGGAAAACATGTTTCAGAAAAACTGGCAGGAACTGATCAAGCCGGGCAAGCTCAAGACCGAAGCCGGTCATGACGGAGCCCGGGTCGCTACCATCACCGCCGAGCCGCTGGAACGCGGCTTCGGTCTGACCCTGGGCAATTCGCTGCGCCGCGTGCTGTTGTCGTCGCTGCAAGGCGCCGCCGTCACCGCCATCTCCATCGAGGGCGTGCTGCACGAATTCTCTTCCATTCAGGGCGTGCGCGAAGACGTCACCGACATCGTGCTCAACGTGAAGATGATCGCGCTGCGCATGCATGCCGAAGGTCCCAAGCGCGTTTCTTTGCGCAAGCAGGGTCCGGGCGAGGTCAAGGCCGGCGACATCCAGACCAGCGCCGACATTGAAATCCTCAATCCCGAGCTGGTGCTCTGCACCCTGGACGAGAAGGTGGATTTCCGCATGGAGCTCACCATTGCCACCGGCAAGGGCTATGTCCCCGCCGACCGCAACCGTCCGGAAGACGCGCCCATCGGCCTGATCCCGGTGGACTCGCTGTTCTCGCCGGTGAAGAAGGTTTCCTACAAGGTCGAGAACACCCGCGAAGGCCAGATCCTGGACTATGACAAGCTGACCTTGACGGTTGAAACCAATGGCGCGGTCACGCCGGACAATGCCGTGGCCTATGCCGCGCGCATCCTGCAGGACCAGCTTCAGGTCTTCATCAATTTCGAAGAGCCGCGCGAACGCGCCACCGAAGAGGTCAAGCCCGATCTCGCCTTCAATCCGGTGCTGCTCAAGAAGGTGGACGAGCTGGAATTGTCGGTGCGTTCAGCCAACTGCCTGAAGAACGACAATATCGTTTATATCGGTGACCTGATCCAGAAGACCGAAGCGGAGATGCTGCGCACCCCGAACTTCGGCCGCAAGTCGCTGAACGAGATCAAGGCGGTGCTCGCCGAGATGGGCCTGCATCTGGGCATGGAAGTGCCTGGCTGGCCGCCGGAGAATATCGAAGACCTCGCCAAGCGTTACGAAGACCAGTACTGATTTTTGCCAATACCGAGCTTTAGAGAGAGTACCTCCCATGCGTCACGGCAACCAAGGCCGCAAGTTCAACCGCACCGCTTCGCACCGCAAGGCGTTGTGGGGCAACATGACCGCGGCGCTGATCAAGCATGAGCAGATCAAGACCACCTTGCCCAAGGCCAAGGATCTTCGTCCGGTGATCGAAAAGCTGGTGACCTTGTCGCGCCGCGGTTCTGCGGACCTGCATGCCCGCCGCCAGGCGCTGGCCCAGATCAAGGATGCCGATCAGGTGACCAAGCTGTTTGACGTGATCGGTCCCCGCTACAAGGGCCGTCCCGGCGGCTATACCCGCGTGCTGAAGGCCGGTTTCCGTCATGGCGACAATGCTCCGATGGCGATCATCGAGTTCGTCGATCGCGACGTGGACGCCAAGGGCAAGGATTCCGGTCCGGTGGAAGTGGACGCCGAGGCGGAAGCCTGATTTTGGCCCTAACTTCGCAGTAGATTCGGGGCGGCAGAAATGCCGCCCTTTTTCGTTTGCACCGTCTGTTTGTCATGAATTTTACGCGGAACAGCCAATGAAGATCATCTCAATTGCGGCAGGTGCTTTGGCTTTGGCGGGCGCCGCTCTTTATGCGCTGCCGGCTCTCACCGCCGACACTAAGCCGGGGCGCGAGCCTTTGCGGGTGGCGCCGCCCGCGCCGCGCGCAGTTCCCAGCGTGCCGTCTTCCATGCCGCAGGTTCAGCTCACCTTCGCGCCGGTGGTCAAGCGCGTGACCCCGGCCGTGGTCAATGTCTATTCCAAGACCATCGTCCAGGCCCAGGCCAATCCCTTCTTCAACGATCCTTTGTTCAGCCAGTTGTTCGGCACGCCCGAGATGCGCCAGCGGGTGCAGCAATCGCTGGGTTCGGGCGTAATCGTGCGCGCCGATGGCCTGGTCGTCACCAACAATCATGTGGTGCAGGGCGGCAGCGAAATCACCGTCGCTCTGTCCGACAAGCGGGAATTCCGCGCCAAGGTGCTCTTGGCCGATCCGCGCACCGATCTGGCGGTGCTCAAGATCGACACCAAGGGTGAGCGGCTGGCGACGGTGCCCTTCGCCGATTCCGATGCGGTACAGGTGGGCGACCTGGTGCTGGCGATCGGCGATCCCTTCAATGTCGGCCAGACCGTGACCATGGGTATTGTTTCCGCGCTCGCCCGCACTTCGGGTACAGCCAGCGATTATCAGTTCTTCATCCAGACCGATGCCGCCATCAATCCCGGAAATTCCGGCGGCGCGCTGGTCACCACCGATGGCAGGCTGGCCGGCATCAATACCGCGATCTATTCCCGCAGCGGCGGTTCGATCGGTATCGGCTTCGCCATTCCCGCAAATCTGGTGCGCCGGGTGGTGGAAGGTGTGGAAGGCGGTATCAAGAATGGCGGCGCCGCCAGCGTCCAGCTCGCCTGGGTGGGCGCCAGCGGCCAGCCGGTGACCAGCGATATCGCCACCAGCCTGGGCCTGCCTCGTCCCGGCGGTGTGTTGATCAAGGATGTTTATCCGGGCGGACCCTTGTCGCGTGCCGGAATCAAGTCGGGAGAGGTGGTGCAGTCGGTGGATGGCGCCGCGGTCGACGACATGCAATCGCTGAATTATCGCACCGCCACCCATCGCGCCGGCGACAGCGTGAAGATGCACGTCGCCGCCGGCAAGACAGCGCGCGATGTGACGGTGACCCTGGCGCTGCCGCCGGAAAATCCGCCGCGCGAGACCACCACCATTGCGGGCCGCAATCCCTTGACCGGGGCGCGGGTGATCAATGTCTCTCCCGCCGCCGCGACCGAAATGCAGATGGATATGATGGCCAAGGGCGTTGTGATCACCGCGGTGAA
>Ga0068865_100002507_pt1 | contig 10871 bp, 7 predicted proteins | sample KBSMisM12_FD_75293 | JGI IMG/M metagenome (GOLD analysis project Ga0068865, IMG submission 75293) | Miscanthus rhizosphere microbial communities from Kellogg Biological Station, Michigan, USA - KBS Miscanthus M1-2 | ecosystem: Host-associated > Plants > Roots > Rhizosphere > Soil ...
TGGCCGGCAAGGGATGTCCTGTTATGAGCGCGAAACCCGACAGCGACACGGTGCGCCACGCGCGCATGCCGTTCAATTCGGCAGTTTTCATGATGCATGGCGCGGAGTCGTGGTCGACCGACATGGTCGATATCTCGGCGACAGGCGTCATGTTGCGCCGGCCGTTCGACTGGCGCGGCGACCTCGGCGATCGCTACGTACTCGAGATGCTCATCGGGCCGGAACTGAACATCCACCTCGAAGCGACGGTCGCACGCATCACAGACTGGCATGTCGGTTTCGCCTACGAGCGCATTCCGGCCGACAAGGAAGCGCCACTGTGGAACCTGCTCGGCAGCTTTGCCGATCAGGTCGAGTCGATCGCAATCTGACCGGAAACGACAGGCGCTGCCGATCAGCCCGGCTTTGACTGGACCGGATCGCGCAATTCGCGCCTGAGTATCTTGCCGACGTTGGTTTTCGGCAGGCTGTCGCGGAATTCGATGTACTTGGGCAGCTTGTAGCCGGTCAGGTTGGCGCGGCAATGCTCCTTCAGCGTTTCTGCGGTCAAGGCCGGGTCCTTCCTCACCACGACGATCTTGACGGCCTCGCCGGACTTTTCATCGGGCACGCCGACGGCCGCAACCTCGAGGACGCCCGGGCATTGCGCGACGACGTCTTCGATTTCGTTCGGATACACGTTGAAGCCGGACACCAGAATCATGTCTTTCTTCCGGTCGACGATGGCGAAGTAACCCTTGTCGTTCATTTTCGCTATGTCGCCGGTATGCAGCCAGCCGTCGGCGCCGAGTACCTTCGCCGTTTCATCCTCGCGGTTCCAGTAACCCTTCATGACCTGGGGCCCGCGGATGCATAACTCGCCGACCTCGCCGACGGCGAGCTCCTTGCCGTTGTCGTCCTGGATCGAGGCATCGGTCGAGGGTATCGGCAGGCCGATAGCACCATTGTATTCGCCCAGATCGAGCGGGTTCATGCAGGCGGCGGGCGAGGTCTCGGTCAATCCGTAGGCCTCGACCAGCGTGATGCCGGTGACTTTTTTCCAGCGCTCCGCAACCGCGCGCTGTACGGCCATGCCGCCGCCGAGGGTTAGATTCAATTTGGAAAAATCCACCTTTTCGAATCCCGGCGTGTTGAGCAACCCGTTGAACAGCGTGTTGACACCGGTCATTGCCGTGAAGCGGATGCCCTGCAGCAATTTGACGAAACCCGGCATGTCGCGCGGATTCGTAACCAGGTGGTTGAGACCGCCGAACTTCATGAACACCAGGCAATTCGCAGTCAACGCGAAGATGTGATACAGCGGAATCGCCGTGATGATGATTTCTTCGCCCTCGCGCACGCGCGCGCCGAGCCACGCCGAGGCCTGCTGCATGTTGGCGACCATGTTGCCGTGGGTCAGCATTGCGCCCTTGGCAACACCGGTCGTGCCGCCGGTGTATTGCAGGAACGCGATGTCGCCGTGACCAATATCGACTCTTGGCGGCGGCTTGCGCGCGCCGGCTGCCAGCACACGATTGAAGCGCACCGCATGCGGGATCGAATACGCCGGCACCATCTTCTTGACGTGGCGCAGCATCAGGTTGACGACGGCTGCCTTCGGAAAACCGAGCATGTCGCCCAAGCCGGTGGTAATGACGTGGGCGACCGGCGTGTCGTGCAGCACTTCGGCCAGGGTCGAGGCGAAGTTGTCGAGCACGACGATCACGCTGGCGCCGGAGTCGTGCAACTGATGGCGCAACTCGCGAGCCGTATACATTGGATTCGTGTTGACGACCGTAAGGCCGGCGCGCAGCGCGCCGAAGATCGCGATCGGATACTGCAACACGTTCGGCAGCATGATCGCGACGCGATCGCCCTTGTTCAACCCGGCGACATTGCGCAGATACGAGGCGAAGTTGCGGCTCAGGCGATCGATATCGGCGTAGGTCAGCACCTTGCCCATGTTCGCGAAAGCGGGGCGATGGCGAAAACGCTCGCAGGCGCTCTCCAGAACATGGGCGAGGGAGCGATAGGCCTCGACGTCGATCGTCGCCGGAACTCCGGGTGGATAGCTGGCGAGCCAGGGGCGCTGGGTGCTCATTGTGTCCGATCCTCCCCTCAAAGTGGCGCTGGCCGCTCTTGTGGTTCCGGCTGGCACCGATTGGACCACAGCCCGAGAAAAACCGGCAAGCTGCATTGCGGCGCTCGGCTCGGGCCGCGGCCGAGGCGCACTCCGGCGCGGTATACTCATGGGCCAGATCTGTGGCGAGGGCTGATGCGCGCATTGCTGCCGTGGCTAATGCTGGCGCTGCTGTGCGCCTGCTCGCGCACCCCCGATGAGCAGCGCATCCGCGAGTCGATCACGGCCATGCAGCAGGCGATGGAAGAGCGTAATCCGCGGGCCTTCCTGGCCTACGTCAGCGAGGATTTCATCGGCAAGGAGCCTGACTTCGACCGGGCCGCGCTCGGCAATCTGTTGCGCATCGAGGTGTTCCGCAGCGACCAGGTCGGTGTGATGCTTGGTCCGATCGAAATCGACCTGCAGGGCGACCGCGCAACCGCCCGGCTCACCGCCACTTTCACCGGCGGCTCAGGCGGACTTTTCCCGGAGCACGGCGCGATTTACGACATCACCAGCGGCTGGAAACGCGACGCCGGCAAATGGGTTTGCTACAGCGGGCGCTGGGAACAGAAGCTGTAGCGGTTCGTGGCGTCCGGCTGGAGAATGCTGCGGCAAGCACCTTCAGCTTGGGCGGACGGTCGCAAACTGCCGAGCAGAATGGCGCGAAGCCATCCTGCCGGGTCGCTGCTTTTGTGGCTGTTTGCCCTTACGCTGCCGCCTTCGTACCGCCGGCGAGCTGCCTCAAAACGTAGGGCAGGATTCCGCCGTGGCGGTAGTACTCGACTTCCTTCGGCGTCAGCAGCAGAACCTTGACCTTGAAACGCTTTTCGCCGGAAGAACCTTTGGCGACGACTTCGACTTCCTTGGCCGTGCCGTCGTTCAAGCCGGCGATATCGAAGACCTCGTCGCCCTTGAGGCCGATGCTCTGCGCATTCTGGCCGTCCATGAACTGGAAGGGCAGCACGCCCATGCCGACGAGGTTGGAGCGATGAATGCGCTCGAAGCTCTCGGCAATGACGGCTTTCACGCCGAGGAGCACCGTGCCCTTGGCCGCCCAGTCGCGCGACGAACCGGTGCCGTACTCCTTGCCGGCAATGACCACCAGCGGCACATTTTCCTTTTTATACATCATCGCCGCGTCGTAGATCGGCAGCCTGGCGCCATCCGGGAAGTGCAAAGTATTGCCGCCTTCCTCGCCGCCCAGCATCAGGTTCTTGATGCGGATGTTGGCGAATGTGCCGCGCACCATGACGTCGTCGTTGCCGCGACGCGAGCCGTAGGAATTGAAGTCGGCCTTGACCACGCCGTGTGCCTGCAGGAACTGTCCGGCAGGTGACGTCGCCTTGATGTCGCCGGCCGGCGAGATGTGGTCGGTCGTGATCGAGTCACCGAACAGGCCGAGCGCGCGCGCGCCGTGGATGTCGGCGATCTTGCCGATCTGCATGCGCATGCCGTCGAAGTAGGGCGGATTCTTGATGTAGGTCGAAACGTCGTCCCACGCGTAGCGTCCGCCCTCGGGCGCGGCGATCTGGTTCCAGCGACTGTCGCCGCGGAACACGTCGGCGTAGTTGTGCTTGAAAAGGTCAGGACCGATCGTGCGCGCGATCGTGTCGCCGATCTCCTTGTTCGACGGCCAGATGTCCCGGAGATAAACCGGCTTGCCGTCGCTGCCGTTGCCGAGCGGCTGTGCGTTCAGATCGATATCGACCGTGCCGGCCAGCGCGAAGGCAACCACGAGCGGGGGCGAGGCGAGGTAGTTCATCTTGACCTCGGGATGCACGCGGCCTTCGAAGTTGCGGTTGCCGGAGAGCACCGATGCGACGACGAGATCGCCGTCGGCAACAGCCTTGCTGATTTCGGCGGGCAGCGGCCCCGAGTTGCCGATGCACGTGGTGCAGCCGTAGCCAACGACGAAGAAACCGAGCTTCTCCAGGTCCGCCAGTACACCGGCCTTCTTCAGGTAGTCGGTGACGACCAGCGAACCCGGACCGAGCGATGTCTTGACCCAGGGCGCCGCCTTGAGACCCTTCTTCACGGCGTTGCGCGCGAGCAGCCCGGCGCCGAGCATGACGGCGGGATTGGACGTATTGGTGCATGAGGTGATCGCGGCAATGACGACGGCGCCGTCGCGCAGCTTGAAAGTCGAGCCATTGAGCGACACGTGCTGGCCTTCAGCCATGGCGCTTTCATCGTGACCGACTGCGGTTGCTCCGCCTTCGCCCGCGAAGCGCTCCAAGCTCACCGCCTTCGGCTTGCGGTTTGCGGTGAGTGAGCCGAGCGAATCGCGGTAGCTCTTTCCGACGTCGCCGAGCAGAACGCGATCCTGCGGGCGCTTGGGTCCGGCCAGAGACGGCTTTACATCGGCAAGGTTCAATTCCAGCGCCGACGAAAATTCTGCGTGCGGCGTGTTTGCGTCGTGCCACAGGCCCTGTGCCTTCGCATAGGCTTCGACCAGGTTGATCTGTTTTTCGTCGCGGCCGGACAGGCGCAGGTAAGTCAGAGATTCCGCATCGATCGGGAAAATGCCGCAGGTGGCGCCGTATTCCGGCGCCATGTTGGCGATCGTCGCGCGATCGGCCAACGGCAGGTGCTGCAGACCGTCGCCGAAGAATTCGACGAACTTGCCGACGACACCGTGCTTGCGCAGCATCTGCGTCACCGTGAGGACGAGGTCGGTCGCGGTGGAGCCTTCCGGCAGCCTGCCTGTCAATTTGAAACCGACGACCTGCGGAATGAGCATCGACGAAGGCTGGCCGAGCATTGCCGCTTCCGCCTCGATGCCGCCGACGCCCCAGCCGAGCACGCCGATGCCGTTGATCATCGTGGTGTGCGAATCGGTGCCGAACACGGTATCCGGAAAGGCCCAGGTTGCACCGTCCTTCGGCCCGGTCATCACCACGCGCGCAAGATACTCGAGATTGACCTGATGCACGATGCCGGTGCGCGGCGGCACTACCTTGAAGTTCTTGAACGCCTTCTGGCCCCAGCGCAAAAAGCCGTAGCGTTCGATGTTGCGATCGAATTCGATCCTGACATTGTTTTCGAGCGAATCGGCTTTGCCGAACTCATCGACCTGCACGGAGTGGTCAATCACCAGCTCGGAGGGAATCAGCGGATTGATCTGTTCCGGATTGCCGCCGAGCTTGACGATCGCGTCGCGCATCGCAGCGAGGTCGACGACGCAAGGCACCCCGGTGAAATCCTGCAGCACGACGCGCGCCGGCATGAAGGCGATCTCGGAATCCGGTTCCTTCTTCGCTTCCCAGTTCGCAACCGCCTCGATCTCCTTGGCCGTGACATTGAGGCCGTCCTCGTGCCGCAGCAGGTTCTCGAGGAGGATCTTCATCGAGTAGGGCAGCCGCGCCAGATTGAAGCGCTTGCCGAGCTTGGTCAGGCTGGCAAAGCGATAGCGCTCGCCGTTGACTTCGAGGGTATCGTGGGTCGAGAACGAGTCGGTCATGGCGGGAGTCCTTGCGCGGGAAATACGGAAAAGAGCGCATAATTATCGCGCAGTCGGCGCTGGCGAGAAAGCGCGACTGTTGTTTCGCCGCTGCCGTCCCGGCAAATTCGTCGTTGTCGCCATGCGGAAAGACACGGTTGTGACGCGGAGGCACGCATGGAATACGACTATGACTACCTGATTGTCGGCGCCGGCATGACCGCCGACGCTGCAGCCAAGTCGATCCGCAAGGCAGACGCGGAAGGGCGCATCGGCATCGTCGGCGACGAGCCGCAGGCCCCGTACGAGCGGCCGCCGCTGTCGAAAGCATTGTGGAAGGGCGACAAGGCGGTCGAGTCGATCGACCTGGCGACGGAAAGAAGCGGGGCGGTGCTGCACCTCGGCCGCCGCGTCAAAGCGCTCGATTGCGTCGATCGCAGTGCTCGCGATGGCGAGGGCGACATCTACCGCTACCGGCGCCTGCTGCTGGCGACGGGCGCCACGCCACGCAAATTGCCGGTCGTCGGAGCGCGCGTGATCAATTTCCGCACGCTGGACGATTACCTGGCATTGCGCCGCTACGCCACAAGCGGAGCGAAGATCGCCGTCGTCGGCGGCGGCTTCATCGGCAGCGAGCTCGCCGCGTCGCTGGCGAGCAACGGCTGCAAGGTGACGATGCTGTTTCCCGGCGAAGCAATCGGCGCAGGGCGCTATCCGAGCGCTCTGGCGAATTTCCTCAATGCCTATTACCGCGAACGTGGCGTCGAGCTGAAGGCCGGGGCCAAGGTCGTCGATGGGCGCATCGACGGCGATCGCGTCGAGATTGCGCTGTCCGACGGCACGACGCAGCATGCCGACGCCGTCGTCGCCGGGCTCGGCGTGACGCCGAACGTGGAACTCGCGGTGCAGGCCGGGCTCAACGTCGACAACGGCATCGTGGTCGACGAGCGCCTGCGCAGCAGCGACCCGGACATCTGGGCAGCCGGCGATGTCGCCAATTTCCACAATGCGGCACTGGACCTGCGCCAGCGCGTCGAACACGAAAGCGCCGCTGTCGGCATGGGCCACCATGCCGGTCGGGCCATGACCGGCTCGGACGAGGCGTATACGAAGTTCCCTTTCTTCTATTCGGACCTGTTCGACCTCGGTTACGAAGCGGTCGGCCTGCTCGACGATCGCCTCGACGTGGTGGAGGACTGGACGCAGCCGTATCGCGAAGGCGTCGTCTATTACCTCGACAACGGGCGCGTGCGCGGCGTACTGCTGTGGAACGTCTGGGGCCAGGTCGAGGCGGCGCGCGATCTGATCGCGGAGCCCGGTCCGCACGATGCCGACAGCGTGAAGGGCCGCCTGCCGCGCATGGCCTGAAGTGCAATGTCGCGACTTTCGGCACTGCCGGGCATCGCCACGCTCGTACGATCATGCGACATCCAACACTGGGGAAGGTCATGAAAGTCAAACGCACCGTCTTTGCCTGTGCCTGTGCCGTGGTTGTGGCTGTCTCGGCGTTCGGCGCGTCGGCACAGCAAGGCAAGCCGCAGTATGGCGACTGGGGATATGACATCGCTGGCGCCGACAAGGCGACGAAGCCCGGGGACGATTTCTTTCGCTATGCCAACGGCAGCTGGATCGACAGGACCGAGATTCCTGCGGACAAGCCCGGCTATTCGCTGCGCCTGGCGATGACCGACCTCACGGAGCAGCGCCTGCACGAGATGATGGAGGCTGCGTCGGCAAAAGGCGAACATGAGCCCAAATCCCTCGACGGCAAGGTCGGTGCGTTCTACAAGTCGTTCATGGACGAAGCGCGCGTCGAAAAGCTCGGCGCATCGGCGATCGCGCCGCAACTCGATGCTGTGCGCAAGGCGAACGATCGCGATGAACTCGCGGCGCTGATGGGACGGACGAATTTCGATTTCGAAGGCGCGATGTTCAATCTTGCCACCGATATCGACCTGAAGGATCCGAAGAAGTACGCCGTGTACATTTTCCAGGGCGGACTCGGCCTGCCGGATCGTGACTACTACCTCAAGCCCGATTTCGCGAAACAGAAAGGCGCCTATGAAAGTTACACGGCCAAACTGCTTGGACTGGCCGGCTGGCAGAATTCGGACGCGGCGGCAAAAGAGGTCGTCGCCTTCGAAACCAGACTTGCCGAAGCAAGCTGGACCAAGAGCGAGCAGCGCGACCTGAACAAGGTCTACAACCCGATGTCGCTTCCGGAACTGGCGACGCTCGCGCCAGGCTTCGCGTGGACGAGTTATCTCGAGGAGGCGAAGCTCGGCGACCTCAAGCGCATCATCGTCGCCGAGAACAGCGCATTCCCGAAACTCGCGGCAATCTACGCGCAGACGCCTCTCGACACGCTCAAGGCGTGGCAGGCGTTCCACATCGCCGACAATGCGGCCTACTACCTGTCGCAGCCTTTCGCCGATGCGTATTACGAGATGCACAACAAGACGCTGTCCGGCCAGCAGGCGCAGGCGGTGCGCTGGAAACGCGGTGTGCATGCCGTTTCGGGCGGCGACTATGGCGTCGGCGATCGTGCGGACACGTTCGGCAACCTGGGCTGGGCGGTTGGTCAGTTGTACAGCGCGAAATACTTTCCGCCACAGTCGAAGGCGAAGATCGAGGAGCTTGTGGCGAATCTCAAGGCTGCGTATCGCGCGCGCATCGAGAAGCTCGACTGGATGAGTGCGCCGACAAGAGGCGAAGCGCTGAAGAAGCTTGATACCTACACGATCAAGGTCGGCTATCCGGACCATCAACGCGATTACGCGAACGTCGTCGTTCGCGACGATGATCTGATCGGCAACGTCACACGCGCGGCAGCTGCCGACTGGGGTTTCTTCGTCGGCCGCTTGAACGGGCCCGTCGATCGCCTCGATTGGGGCATGACGCCGCAGACCAACGATGCCTACAACGGCTCCCTGCGCGACATCGTTTTCCCGGCCGGCATCCTGCAGCCGCCGATCTTCGACGCGAACGCCGACGCGGCGATGAACTACGGCGCGGTCGGCGGCGTGATCGGCCATGAACTGACGCACGGATTCGACGACGAAGGCCGCAAGATCGATGCGGACGGCGCACTGCGCGATTGGTGGACGGCCGACGACGCGAAGGCATTCGACGCTCGCGCGAAAGTGCTCGCCGCTCAGTATTCGGCGTTCGAGCCGCTGCCCGGCGTGCACATCAATGGCGAATTGACGATGGGCGAGAACATCGCCGATCTGGGTGGCCTGACGCTGGCGCTCGACGCCTATCACGCCTCATTGCACGGCAAACCGGCTCCCGTTATCGATGGCTACAGTGGCGACCAGCGCGTTTTCCTCGGCTGGGCGCAGGCCTGGCGCGGCAAGGTGCGCGACGATGCGGTGCGCCGCCAAGTCGTCAGCGATCCGCACTCACCGCGGCAGTTCCGCGTCAACGGCGTCGTGCGCAACATCGACGCGTGGTACGAGATATTCGGGGTGAAGTCCGGCGAGAAGTTGTTCGTCGCGCCGGACAAGCGAGTGCGTATCTGGTAGAAATCAGGAGGCACCGGGCCGACCGGTGGTAGCCGCGACGCATCAGCTGCGCGCGCGTTCTCTGTGGCTCGCTATTCGAGTATGGACAGAAGGCGGTCGCCGCGTGGCAGGTACCAGCGTTCGGCATCGAGCGAGTAAAGCACGTGGTGCGCGCGGCCGACGATGCTGTCGCGCGGCACGAAACCGATGAAGCGCGAATCTTTGCTGTTGTCGCGGCTGTCGCCGAGCATCAGGTATTGCCCTTCCGGCACGACGACCGGGCCGAACGACCGGGGCATTGTCCGTGCCGGCAGCAACATGATCGCGTGCGGACGCTCGGCGAGGTTCTCGGTGAAATAACGGCGGTCCTGCAGACGCGTCGCGGCGGGCAGTTCGGCATCGGCACTTGCTTGCGCCGGGGCGTAGCTGGTCTCCACGCCGTTGATGAGCAGGCGCTCGTCGCGCATTTCGACACTGTCGCCGGGCAAGCCGATCACGCGCTTGACCAGCGTGATTCCATCTTCGGGCGACGGGAAGATTGCAATGTCGCCGCGCTGCGGGTCCTCCCCGCGGGTCAAGCGGAACGTCGTGAACGGTACGCGCAAGCCATACGCCGACTTGTCCACCAGAATACGGTCACCCTCGACAATGGTCGGGTTCATCGACCCGCTCGGCACGTACATCCAGTCGGCGACCGCCGAACGGAACACCATCATGAGTCCGAAAAAAATCAGCAGCGACTTGTTCGCTGCCAACAGATGCCTCGTTCGAGTACGCAGTCGCATGAGTCCGCTCCGCCAGGGCAGGAGAAAAGACCGCCAGCCGGTCGACGTGGTTCCGCTGTCGGATGCATTACTCATGGCCTAGTCGTCCCATGGTGTGGGAATGCATCCCCTTGGTCCTTCGCCGCGGACAGCAGGTTCGCGTCACGGAAGATCATCCACCCGGCCATTCTCCCGGCGCAGAATCGAAAGTGCACCACCCTTGCGCTTGAAGGGGTACCGCAGGCCGGATCGTTTTGCTCGACGGAATGCATAAAGGCTGATAAATGCGTGCGCCGGTTGCTTGCAGTCTCGCGCAGCACTGTGCAGGCTAGCAACCTTCCAGCCACGATATCCAGAAAACGCATGCGGTACAGATGGTTTCCGCAATCCTGGGCCTGGCACTGGCCACGGCCCCACTGCTCGACACGAATGCCGCGCCGCCGCTGGTATCGGCCGATGAAGCAGCGTTCCGTGCCTTGTACAGGCAACTGGTCGAGATCAACACGACGCTCTCCGCCGGCACCTGCACGGAAGCTGCCGAGGCGATGCAGGCAAGACTGATCGCGGCAGGAATTCCGAAAGCCGATACACAGATCCTGACGCCGCCGAACCGGCCGAAATAACCGGCCCCTAGACGCGCTCGAAAATACCTGCAGCGCCCATGCCGGTACCGATGCACATTGTCACCATGCCGTACTTCTGCTTGCGCCGGCGCAGGCCGTTGACCAGCGTGGCGATGCGCACGGCGCCGGTGGCGCCGAGCGGATGGCCCAGGGCGATTGCGCCGCCGAGCGGATTGACCTTGTCGGCGTCGAGGCCGAGGTCCTTGATCACGGCAAGCGCCTGCGCGGCAAACGCTTCGTTGAGTTCGATCCAGTCGAGGTCATCCTGCCTGATGCCGGTCTGCGCGCAGACTTTCGGAATCGCGGCCTTTGGACCAATGCCCATTACTTCGGGCGGGACGCCGGCGACGGCAAAGCCGACGAATCGGGCCAGTGGTGTCAGGCCGTAGTCCTTGATCGCTTTCTCGCTCGCCAGCAGCACGGCACCGGCGCCGTCCG
>Ga0068865_100002508_pt1 | contig 10868 bp, 8 predicted proteins | sample KBSMisM12_FD_75293 | JGI IMG/M metagenome (GOLD analysis project Ga0068865, IMG submission 75293) | Miscanthus rhizosphere microbial communities from Kellogg Biological Station, Michigan, USA - KBS Miscanthus M1-2 | ecosystem: Host-associated > Plants > Roots > Rhizosphere > Soil ...
GCCGCTGCCTCGCGCTTGATTTCCGACGGGACGACGACCTCGGCCTGCAGGCGCACCACCTCGAGATCGCGGCGCACCGCCTGCAGGGCCTGCTCGGCGGTCGCGCGCGCGGCCAGGCCTGCCTGCTCGGCGCGCTCCTCGGCGCTCTTCGCCTCGCCTTCCAGCTCGGCGGCGATCCGGCGCAGCTCGTTGCGCTTCTGCACGACCGCGCGCTCGGCGTCGGCCTCGGCGACCTTGGCGCGCATCTCGGCGGCGGCCGCTTCCTTCGCGGCCTCGTTGCGCGCGTTCGATTCGGCGATCTCCGCGTCGCGCACGACGTGGGCGATGCGCTCGCGCCCGATCGACGCCAGGTAGTTCGCGTCGTCGGTGACGTGCTGGATCTTCAGCACGTCCAGGTGCAGCCCCAGCTTCGACAGATCCTGCTCGACCTCGGCGGCCAGCGAGTCCGCGAACTTCAGGCGATCCTCGTTCACTTCCTCGGGCGTCAGCGTCGCCAGCACGCCGCGCAGGTTTCCCTCCAGCGTCTCCTTCGCGACCTGCTGGATCTCGCCCATGCCGCGCCCCAGGAAGCGCTCGATCGCGTTCATCACCACCGTCGGATCCGACGACAGCTTGATCACGGCGATCGCGCGGACCTTCAGGGGAATGCCGACCTTCGTGTAGGCGCCCTGCACCGAGACGTCGATCGGCATCGACAGCATTTGCATGCGCTGGACGTTCTCGATGATCGGCACGCGCCAGGCGCGCCCGCCGAACACGACGCGCGATCCGACGATGGTTCCGTCGGCCAGGCGGTGCTTGCGTCCCGAGAAGATCAGGATCTCCGACGGGCGGCACAGATAGAGGAAACGCGCGATCCACATGAAGGTGATCAGCACGACGACGGCGGCGCCGCCGCCGATCAGCGCGGCCAGATTAGTTTCCGACAACCAGGCTTCGATCTGCTGGATCACGAATTCATCCTCCTCGGGAAACCGCTTAAACCGCTCACGGACTGTCGGCCGTCGCCGTTGCGCGCTCGACCACTGCGACGTTGCCGCGGAACTCGACGATCAGCACGACGGTGCCGACCGGGAGCACGCCGGCGTCGTCGGATTCGGCGACCATGTCGACGTCTCCGCTGCCAGGGACGGCGACGCGGACCTTCCCCTGTTGGCCGCGCGTGACCGGCAGCAGCAAGCGTCCCTCGCGGCCGATCATCGCGGCGGCGCCGCGCAGCTGGCCGACGGTGTCGCGCGACAGCGCCCGAAACGTGACCGACGCGCCCAGCCCGGCCGCGATGCCGACGCCCGCGGCGATGAACGGAACGGCGATGCCGAGCAGCGGCCCGCCGATCGTGTTCAGGATGATGCCGGTCAGGCCGAAGAACGCCGCGCCGAAGCTCCAGAAGCGGAGGCCGAACAGCGTCAGCCACGCCGACGCGTGGCCTTGATCGTGTCCGTCGCCGCCATGGTCGCCGCCGTGGAGATCGACGTGAATGTCGGTGTCGTGGCCGGCGCCGAACAGCGAGGCGACGATCAGCAGACCTCCGAAAAGCAACGAACCGACGTAGACAGCCAGCACGGTGGAACCCCTCCCGAGAAAGACGTGCATCATAACGCGAAGTCGCGCCGATTCTTTTGCGACCGGCAGTTGCGCAAGTGACACGGGGCGGTAGGCCTCGCGTACAATCGGCCACCATGGATACGCCCACGCTGATTGGCATCAGTATCGCCACCGCGATCGGCGTCGTGATCTCGAATCGCCTTCAGAAGCGGAAGAACCAGGCGCTCGCACCCGCAATCGAGACGGCGCTGCGCGCGCAGGGCGGGCTGACGCTGCCCGCGCTCACCGAGGCCGTCGGACTGAAGGGCTTCATGGCGCGCGGCAAGATCATGCTCGCGCTCAACGACATGGTCGCGCAGGGCAAGGTGCGCGTGGTCCAGGCGCCCGAGGGGACGCTGCAGCTGGAGAAGGTCAACTTCATCAAGTACGAGCTGGCCGCCTGACCGCGAAATAGGTATTCCGCCACTGGGCGACTCCGCGACAAAACAGCGTTTCCCGAATCCGCGCACAAGGGCCGCCGCCGGATTCCCTGGAGCAGCACTTTTCTGAGCCGCCAGTCATGTCTCAGAGGGCTTTGGCGGCAAGAATCTCGGCCGTGTCGGTCGTCTTGACCGGGGGGACGCGGAACGAGCACAGGAAAGGAGAGCGAAATGGCACCCCCGGAAGACGCTGTCAGGGTCAGGATCCTGGAAATCGCGGGTATCGTCCTCATGTGGGCCGTCGCAGGTGGTTGCAGCCGAGGCCCCGACGCAACGCAGGTCGGTGAAACGCTATCGGCCCTTACGAACGTCGAAACGCCAGAACAAGCGGCGGTTCGTAAGCTGCGAGAACGTACTCAACGCCTAGCCGCCATGGACGATCTGAAGGCGCGAATGGCGCAAATGCCCGACTCGCCGGCGCGCCGTGATCGTGAGCAGCAACTGCGTGCCACGTTCGAAGATTACATGCAGGGAATCGAAGGCCTCGCATCAAGCGGCAACACCGATGCGATACCCGTTCCGCCAAAGCGAACGCCGGAACAGCGCGCTTCGTTGCTCGGCAAGATCTCGCAGTACGATCTGAAGAAGACTTCAGGTGCCGCCGAATGGGCCCGCGTCAAAGCGCAGGAGCTCGGCCAATGAGGTCCGCAAAACGATGCGCCCTACTCGTCGCGGTCGTATGCAGCGCCGCAGGCGGAGTCGCACATGCTGCACTCGTGACTCCGGGGTATGGCTCGAATCTGTTGCGGCGCACCTATACGCTGCAAAACAACGAATCGATCACGGTCGAGACATACGGTTGCGGCCCCACCGACAGCGACACGATGCTCTTCTTGTTCGAAGGAACCGGCGCCACCCGCATTACTCGTGGGTTCAACGACGATACAGGAAACTCAGGCGACGAGTTCTGTTCTTACATCACCTTCAATAACTACTCTGGGTCGCCCCGCACGTACGAAGTCGTCGCGACGATATATCCGAATTCGCAGTATGCGTCAGTGACCTATGCTGTTTGGCGCTCATCAACAGGCACATGGACAACGGAAAGCGTGACTCTGACCGGCATCACTCGGCGTCTCGGAGCCTCATCAGCGATCAACACCTACGAGACGGTGGGCGTACGGCCTCCGAACGGCAGTTCTATCGACACCGTGCTCTACGCGATCAATACCAACCTCGGCGCTGATTCGTACTTCGACGACGACTCGGGAATGGCGGCGCTTTCGCAGACATCCCCATGGATGCCGTGTAACGGGATCAATTGCTGGGTTGTTGCCGGTGACTACTACTTTGGCGGCTCGCCGACCTCGTTCGAGGTCTGGGTAACCAACGGCGACGATACTGACTCCGATGGCGATGGCATCGCCGATGGAATCGAGTCCGCCAAGGGCACAAGCCCCTCCTCGGCCGACTCGGATGGCGACGGACTCAGCGACTTCGAGGAATTCAAAGGCGTCGCGGCCGCGAACCTGTCAGGCATCGACAACTCACTCGTGATGCCCTGGCAGGGATACACAGGCGCCAATCCGCTGACGCAAGACCTGTTCGTGCAGGTCGACTACATGACGGGCAACGTCGATGGTACGCAGCACACGCACGATCCGCGCGCGGCCGGCAACTGGACCACTTACGCCAGCGACCTCGTAGCCACCTTCCAAAATGACGCTGCATTCACCGGAAGAACCATTGTTCCTCACGTGATCGTGTCAAACTCTTTGACCGAGTCTAATTCGGTCTCGTTCGGGCATTGCGGTTTCGGATCCTCCATCGTTACGAACTTCTATGACATCAAGACGAATCCGGCGTACTTCGACCCGTTACGAGCCGGCATATTTCACTACATGATCATCGGACACACGATAATGGACCCTACGTGCTCGACCGCTGGAAATTGGAGCGGGCAAGCGGAGATTTGGGGGAACGACATCATCTTGGCGATGGGAGTGGGAGGTGCCCTCGCGCCGCCTAACGTTCAGCACGGCACATTCGACCACGAACTCGGGCATAACTTGGCGCTGTCTCACTGGGGAAACGGCAATCCCGGAACGCCAGGACCCAACAGCTGGGTGCATTCGAGTGTGATGAACTATCGGTACCAATTCGGGGGCTGGGGTAACAGCACGATTCCATCTGCGCGTCGATGGGGTTACTCCAATGGAATGTGCCCTACCGTTGGGCACGGATCTGGAAATACCTGCAACGCGTCCAAGTGTGTACCAAGCAACGAATCCAGCCCGAAGACTGGCTGCAGTTCGAACAACGGCGCTTGCGATTGCGACCGCGGAGAATGGCAGATTGCCAACCTCGATATTCCCGGGTACGCGCTGATGTCGTATGAAGAATGTCAGGCCGCCCAGTGCTCTGGCGCCAGTGATGGTCTCGCCTCCACCTACTTCCTGGGCGACTCCAATCGGTACGCTGCTGTGCACCGGAGGTACGCGGCGAAGCGTCGCCAAAAGCTCGAGGCTGCGGGGCTACGGGAAGGGCGTGATTTCGTTGTCCATCCACAGAGTGGTCGCCTTTACTCCTCGGAATAGGAGCCTGCCACGATCGCGCGAACCTATTGGGGGCCATTGGCTGCGGCCGTCTTGGCATCATTGACGGTCGGGGGCTGCTCCAGAACTCACGGCAATTCTGCGGGCAGTGCAGCCGTCGGTGGGATTGGTGGCGCCGGTGGCGCAGGAGGCACGGACGCCGCGATCGGTGCCAGCCGCATCTGTCCTCTCGCGGGCCGGTTTGCAGCGGTCAACCCCGATGGAAGCTGCCCTCCCGTTTACGAACTGTCGAAGTACTCACCGAACAATAATTTGGTCTTCTTCTTAGGAATCTATGCCGATGGCTCGAACGCCTCCGTGCCGAAGTGCCAGGACATGTCGGCGTATGACGGAGGTTTCCGTTTTCGCCTTCGTGTTGACCAGGTGAAGCTTGGCAGTCACGTCGTGGACAACGGACAACAGGCCCAGACTGCCTTCGATTCTGCGATTCTCGGTGCGGATCTTGACGCCGATCCGGTCTGCGGCATGGGCGTGTTCTTGAACTCGGTATCCGAGCAGGTGTCCCTGGCGTCCGGCAGGACTCTCTTTGCGGCTCAACGAACTGTCGTGCGGTCCGACTCCGATCAACCAGGTGGCTACATCCTTTACGATGAGAACCGCCAGGTCTTGTATGCGTACTTGGCGAGTGTGCGAATCGACACCTTTGCAGGGGACCTAGGCGACCTGTTCCCAGGTCTGAGCATTGCCGCGTCGAGCGATGTCATTTGCCGGGTCCCTGATGCCGACATGAGCTTGGTAACGGCTCGTCTGTCGACAGGATCCGATGTCTGCGACGTCGATTCCCATTCCGAACGCTGCTGCAAGTTGTGGGGCCGCACGTATGAGGTCCAGATGGTTGCCGCGCTCGGACCAAGCGGCAGTCGGCCTTACTCGACCGTTACGTTCACGCTACGGACTCCAGGATTCTTCGTCAAAGCGCAACCGTGACGTCTTGATTGGTATTTGGGCAGCCGCGACCTGCGCGTTGCGCGAGGCAGGCCAGCTAGCCGCCGAACGCGATCTGCAGGCCCACCAGCGCGGCGCCCAGCAGCAGCAGGCCGAACCCGGTCAGCAGGCGGCGGGCGCCGATCACCGTCGCCCACACGACGCCCAGCGCGAACAGCGACGCCAGCGAGACCGCGTTCGACACGCGCAGCGCGACCACCGGCTCGTCGAACAGCGTGAACGGCAGCACCGCCGGCAGCGCGCACCCGAAGCACAGACAGAAGCAGCCGAGCGCGCCGACGAGATCGCGCCGCGTGAGGCGCGGCGGCACGGGGACGAGACGGTCCGCCAGCAGGAACAGCGTCGAGAACACGCTGGACGCCTCGGCCGCCGTCATCGCCGCGACCATCTCGCGATTGAGCACGTGATCGAGCGCGTTCCGGATCGCGCCCTCGTCGCGGGCGTCGCGCACCGCCGCGACCAGGCGCGCCTGGCGGCCGCGCTCGTAACGCTGGCTCATCAGGTAAAGGACGCCGTCGATGATCCCCCAGGCCAGGTTGCCACCCAGCGCCGCCCGCAGCAGCGCGTGCACCCCTTCCCGTCCCGCAACGACGTCGTGCCCGACCAGCAGCGTCACGGCCAGGACCATCAACAGGCCGCAGAAGACCTCGATGATCCGGTCGACGGGACTGAGCACGCCACCCAGAATCGGATGGTGCGCAGGGCCGCCCTTGCCGATCATCCCGGCAAGATGGTGGCCCCAAGCGGGGACGGCTAGGTCAGGCCTCGACGGCGCCGCGCTCGTTGCGGCGCTTCGCCGCCTTGCCACCGCCGGCCGCCGGCTTCTCGGATTTGCCGTTGCCGTTCTTGCCGTTGCCGTTGGTGGACGCGCCCGCGCCCGCCACCTGCGTCTTGCGCACGGCGGCCTTCAGCGCCTCGGCCTTGTCGGTGCGCTCCCAGTAGAAGTCGGAGTCGGCGCGCCCGAAGTGACCGTAGTTGGAGGTCTTCTGGTAGATCGGCCGGAGCAGGTTCAGCTCCTTGATCAGCGCGCCCGGACGGCAGTCGAACGTCGCGCGCACCGCCTCGGCCAGCTTGCCTTCGTCGGCCGTCCCGGTGCCGAACGTGTGCACCAGCAGCGACACCGGCTCGGCGACGCCGATCGCGTACGCGACCTGCACCTCGCAGCGGCGCGCCAGGCCCGCCGCCACGACGTTCTTCGCGATGTAGCGCGCGTAGTAGCACGCCGAACGATCGACCTTCGAGGGGTCCTTGCCCGAGAACGCGCCGCCGCCGTGACGGCCCATGCCGCCGTACGTGTCGACGATGATCTTGCGTCCCGTCAGGCCCGAATCGCCCATCGGGCCGCCGACGACGAAGCGCCCCGTCGGGTTGATGAAGAACTTGGTCTTGTTCGAGACCAGCTTGCTCGGGAGGATCGGCTTGACCACCTCCTCCATCACCGCTTCCTTCAGCGTCTTGTACGCGACGTCCTCGCTGTGCTGGGTCGAGACGACGACGGCGTCGATGCCCAGCGGGCGGTCATCGCTTCCGTACCGCACCGAGACCTGCGTCTTGCCGTCGGGGCGGAGGAAGTCGCGACCCTTCTTGCGCACCTCGGCGAGGCGCTTCGACAGCTTGTGGGCCGTCATGATCGGCAGCGGCATCAGCTCCGTCGTCTCGTCGCAGGCGTAGCCGAACATCATTCCCTGGTCGCCGGCACCCTGCTCCTCACGGGTGTAAACGCCCTTACCATCGACGCCCTGCGCGATGTCGGGCGACTGCTGTTCCAGCGCGACCATGATGCCGCACGTCTTCCAGTCGAAGCCCATGTCGGAGTGGCTGTAGCCGATGTCCTTGACCACGCCCCGGACCAGCTTGGGGATGTCGATGCGCGACGCGGAGGTCACTTCCCCCGCCACCATCACGAACCCCGTCTTGGTCAGCGTCTCGCAGGCAACCCGCGACCCCTTATCGTCCTTGATGAGGGCATCGAGGATCGCATCCGACACCTGATCACACAACTTGTCGGGGTGACCTTCGGTGACGCTCTCGGACGTAAACAAATACTCGGACATCGACGACTCCTTGATTTCCCAGGGGTTGAAGCGGGGCGGAAGTCTCCCAGCGCTTTCGCCGGGAGTCAATGGAAGAGCGAATTGGATCCCTCAATTTTCTCGCTAGTTCCGCCGATGACGCCAAGGTTGTGGCGGCAAGCATCCCCGCGCTGAAGCCCGAACGCTTCGGACGATACGTCCTTCTGGACCGGATCGGGGCCGGCGGCATGGCCGAGGTGTATCGCGCGGTGATGCCGGGCGCGCAGGGTTTCCGGCAGACGTTCGTCGTCAAGCGCATCCTCGCCGAGCGATCGCGCGCGACGGATTTCGTCGACATGTTCGTGCAGGAAGCGCGCATCGGATCGCTGCTCAGCCACCCGAACATCGTGCAGGTGTTCGACTTCGGAAACGTCGGCGGCGATTACTTCCTCGCGATGGAGTACCTGCGCGGGCGCGACGTGCAAGCGCTGATGCGCCAGCTGCGCCGGCAGAACCTGCTGTGCCCGGTGCCGGTCGCCGCGTTCATCGCCCATGAGGTCGCGGTCTGTCTCGGCTACGCGCACGATCTGGTCGCCGCCGACGGCAAGCGCCTGAACATCGTTCATCGCGACGTCAGCCCGTCCAACATCATGTGCCTGCGCACCGGCGGCGTGAAGCTGCTGGACTTCGGCATCGCCAAGGCGGCCGGCGAAAACACCGAGAACACCGAGCAGGGGTTGTTCAAAGGAAAGCTCGCCTACGTCGCGCCCGAGCGGATCAAGAACGAAGCGATCGATGGCGGCGTGGACATCTTCGGGCTGGGCGTGGTGCTGTGGGAGATGCTGGCGGGCAAGCGCCTGTTCCGCGGCAAGAGCGAGCTCGAGACGTTGAACAACGTGCTCGAGAAGCCGGTGCCGCCGCCGTCGTCGGTGCGGCCCGACGTGCCGGCGTCGCTGGACGCGGTGGTGATGAAGGCGCTCGCGCGCAACCGCAACGTTCGTTACCCGACCGGACAGGCGATGGCCGAGGACCTGGAAGCGGTCATGCAGCTGACCGGCTCCAACTCGCGCATGCTGGCGGACCTGCTGCGCGAGGCGTTCGGGTCCGACCTGTCAAAGAGCCAGGAGTCGCTGTCCACCGTGACGCCCGAGATGCTGGCGGCGCTGACGGATGATTCGGTGGCGAGCACCGGGGAAAGCGGAACGCTGCCGGGCGTGGACGCGAGACCGCGGCCGAAACAATGGAGCTGGCAGCGCGGGCTCGGCATGGTGAGCGCGGTGGCGGTGACGGCGGTGCTGGTGGGCCTGTTGATCGCGCGCGGCGGCGGCGGTCGCTCGCAAGCCCACGAACGGCACGAGCTTCCGCCGGCGGCGACGGCGCCCGTCGTCGCGCCCGTCGCGCCGGTCGTCGCGCCCGTCGCGCCGGCGCCGGCGCCGGCGAAGGAGGATCCGGCGCCGGCGAACGCGACGGGGAAAGCGGACGACGACGAGGCGGAGGAGAGCGACGAGCGGAGACCGAAGAGCAGCCACCGCCATCACTCGCACCGGCACGGGCGCGACAAGGGGCAATCCGACCGCGTCGTGCGCGGCCTGTCGATCGACCCGTTCGAAGAGGCGGCGCGCGGAGGGAAGCCCTGATGACCCGCGCGCGGTTCGCGGCGGTGATGACGGCGGCGGTCCTGCTGCCATCGCTGGCCGCGGCCGCGACGTCCGAGGCGGAGCGCGAGGCGCGCACGCACTTCCAGGCGGGCGAGGCGCGTTTCAAGGCCGGCGCGTTCGACGAGGCGCTGGCCGAGTATCAAAAGGGCTACCAGGCGAAACCGCTGCCCGGCTTCCTGGTCAACATCGCCCAGTGCCAGCGCCGCCTCGGCGATCTCAAGTCGGCGCGCGCGACGTATCAGAAGTTCGTGCTGGTCGCGCCCGACTCGCCGCTGATCCCGCAGGTCCGGTCGATGATGGCGGAGATCGACGCCCTGCTGGAGAAGGAACAGGAGAAGCCGCCGGCGGAGACCGTGACGGAAGAGAAGCCGAAGCCCGAAGCGCCCCCGCCTGCCGCGACCCCGCCTCTCGAGGCGCCCGCGCCCGTGCTCGTCGCGGCGGCGCCCGCCCCCGCGCCCGCGCCCGCGTCGACGGGTCACCGCTGGTGGTTGTGGGGCGCGCTCGGCGCCGTCGTCGTGGGCGGCGCGATCACGGCGGTCGCCCTCTCGACGGGCGGCACCGACACGATCCACGACGGCTCGCTCGCAACGCTTCGTCGCTGACCTGTCGCATGCGCCGCTTCCGACCACAGCCCTTGCGCCGCTTCGCTTCGCTGCTGATCTTGCTCGCTGCGCCAGCCGGTTGCGGCAAGAGCACACAGCTCGAAGCGGGTGCGGTCATGCTGGATCTTTCGATGGCCGGCGGCGTGACCGCGCCCGACGAGCTGCAGATCTCCGTCTACGACGACCGGCAACCGCTGTGGAAGGACAGGCGCGTTCCCGAGGCGGGCGCGCTCACGCCCGAGAGCGCCACGCACCTCGGCACGGTGCTGATCCAACCCGGGGCGGCGCAGGGCGCGCTGCGCGTGCACGTGCGCGCGCTGGCCGCGTCGGCGCGCGTCGCGGACGGAACGCTGTCGATTCCCGCCGGATCGCGCGGCACGTTCCCGCTGCAGCTGGCGGCCGACGTTCCCGCCGACGCCGACGGCGACGGCGTGCCGGACGCGATCGACGACTGCCCGGGCGTGGCCAACGAGAACCAGGGCGGCTGTCCGGGCACCATGGACGGGGGCGACGGCGGCGGCGATGACGGCGGCGGCGATGACGGCGGCGGTACGAACGACGCGGCTGACGCCAGGGATGCCAGCGACGCGGGCGACGCCGCGCCCGGTGACGGCGGCGGCGGCATGGACGCGCTCGACTGCGACGCATCCGGCGCGTGCAACCGCGCGAACGGATCGCCCTGCACCGACAGCGCGCAGTGCCGCTTCAGCTTCTGCGTCGACGGCGTCTGCTGCGCGAACGCCTGCACCGGACCGTGTCGTTCGTGCAACCAGCCCAACAACGACGGCGTCTGCCAGCCGTACGCGCAGGGGACCAATCCCGCGGGCGAATGCACGGGCGGTATGACCTGCAACGGCGCCGGCGCCTGCGGGCCCGCGCCCGGTGGACCGAAGGCGAACGGCGAGCTGTGCGGCGCCGGCACCGAGTGCATGTCCACCTTCTGCGTCGACGGCGTCTGCTGCAACAACTCGTGCACCGGCGCCTGCCGCACGTGCGAGACCGGCTCGTGCGCGAACGTCACCCGCAAGCCCGACCCACCCGAGTGCTACGGAACGATGACGTGCAACGCCGC
>Ga0068865_100002509_pt1 | contig 10861 bp, 5 predicted proteins | sample KBSMisM12_FD_75293 | JGI IMG/M metagenome (GOLD analysis project Ga0068865, IMG submission 75293) | Miscanthus rhizosphere microbial communities from Kellogg Biological Station, Michigan, USA - KBS Miscanthus M1-2 | ecosystem: Host-associated > Plants > Roots > Rhizosphere > Soil ...
GTCTTGGCAATGGCGTCGATATCAGCCGCCAATGCCAGCGTCACCACATCGGCCTGTAATCCATCGATCACGGCCCGCGCCTGGGCGCCTGACCCGCCATGACTGGAGTTCACTTTGACCTTGTCGCCAGACTTGGCGTATTGGGCGGCGAAACTCGCTCCCAAAGTCTGGTAGAGCTCGCGGGTCGCATCGTAGCTGGCGTTCAGGAGGGTGACCTCCGCCGCCTGGGCAGGAGCGGCGAAGATCATCGCCGCGATAGCCAGAGAAATTAGACGCTTCATTTCACGCTCCAGAAAAAACCAGCCCCCAACAAACTAGGTTGGGGGCCAGCTGTTCCAATCAGAATTGATACCGCAACGTCGCGCCGAAGGTTCTGGGATCTCCCGGCAGACCCGCGATCAAGCCCGTGCTGCCCGGCGTCACCACGAGCTGCTCGAAGTAATCCTGATCAAAGGCATTGCGCAACCAGAGCGAAAAATCGATGCCTTTGTCGGTGCGGAAGCCGAGGCGGATATTGTGCACCGAATAGCCGTTGACATCGGTATAGAGCGAGCGCGAGGCATTCGAGGAGAACTTCGAACGATAGCTCGCGTCATAGCCGATATAGTACTCCCCGCTCTTGCCCCAGAACTCCGCCGGCAGCGCATATTCCCCGCCCCAGGAGAAGGTCCAGTTGGAGATGCCGGGCAGCCACTGACCGGAGATGTTGCAACTCACCGGGCTGAGAGCGCCGGGGGTGCCGGCAGCGCCGGGAACCTGTGAACCGGTGACGGTGGTGCCACCCGACAGCTCGGGCGGGCACGGCGCGTCGACGAACGTCACATACTTGTGATCGTTGAAGGTGCCGTTGGCATAAGCGCTGGCGCCTTCAAACGGAATGACCGAGACTTCGGCCTCGAAACCGCGCACCTGCACCTTGCCGGCATTGGCGAGATAGCCGCGCACCAGGCCCAGATTGCCGTTATTCACATTGGCCTGATAGTTCTTGATCACCGTCCAAAAGCCCGTGAGGTTGAAAGTCAGCCGGTTATCCCAAAACTGGGACTTCAGGCCCAGTTCATAGTCGTTGACATCTTCCGGCTTGATCGTGGTTGCGGCCAGGATCGGCGCGCCGGCGGTATTGACGGGAATGCCGTTCAGATTGATGCCGCCGCTTTTGTAGCTTTTGGCATAGGTGCCGAACGCCATGATGTTCTCTTCAATCTGGTACGACACGTTCAAGTCATAGGAGACATTCGACTTGGCTAGGGTCGGTGCGTAGAAGATCGGCGTGCGTGCGTCACGCTGCGCGGCGATCCAGGGGTCATTGGCGAACGGCCCTGTGAAGGATACCAGCTGGCGTGTGCCGTTCGACGCCGTGCCGGTCACCACCGAACTGTAATAGCCGGATTTTTCGTCATAGTTGAACCGGATGCCGGGCGACACGGTCAGGGCGTCCGTCACATGATAATTGAGCTTGGCGAACAAGGCCGCGCTGGTGTTCTTCAGCAGGATGTCGTTGGCGGCGCTCAAATTGTTCAACACGGCCGGATTGCAGGCGAGCGTGGTGGGCGTGGCGCAGCCTGGCGCACCCACGGCGACGTTGCCGGGATTGAGCGTGTAGCGGCTGGCGGCAGTACCATTGCTTTCCGTACCCTTGGTGTGCAGGCCCTGATTGAAGCCGAAGATGCCGACCACGAAATCGTAGTTGTCCGCCGCATAGTTGTAGCGGATTTCCTGGGTGTACTGGTTTTGATGGGTCGGGTTGTTTGAATTGGGTGTGACGGGAAGACCGGTATAGTCACGGTCGTTCCTCGGGCCCCAATCCCAATAACGCCAGGCCGTCACAGAAGTGAGCGTACCGCCGCCCACCTGCCATTCGGCCAGTACGGAAGCACCGCCGAGCTCGTTGCGGGCCTTGAGCGGGGCATCGAGATCGGTGACGCGGTCGAAAGCATTGGTGCTGGGCGGGGTATAGTTAAGTGCGGTCGCTAGCGAATTGAATTGCCGGTTCAGCGGCCGCTGCGTGGTGCCGACGCGGGCGTAATACAGGGCGCAGCAATGGGCATCCTGCAGATTGTAGTCGGCAGAGAAGGTCACTTTCAGGTCTGGAGTGGCGTTCCACTGCACTGTGCCGCGCAGACCCAGATTGTCCTGGGCGTTGACCCAGTTGGTGGTGGCGGCATTGTAGACGGTGCCCCGGCGCGTGGTCTGCGCCAGGCTGAGCCGGAAGGCAATGTCGTCCGTAATGGGCCCGGAAATCGACGCCTTGGCTTGCTTGAACTCGAAATTGCCGCCCGAAATTTCGCCACGCGCTTCGAAGCCATCGAAACTGGGGGCTCGGGTGGTGATATTGATGGCGCCGGCAGTGGTATTCTTGCCGTAAAGCGTTCCCTGGGGACCGCGCAGCACTTCTATCCGCTCGACATCCACGAAATCCAAGGTCGTGGCGGCGACACGGTTATAATAGACCTGATCGACATAGACGCCGACACCCTGCTCGATGCCGTCATTGGTCAGACCCAGCGGCGCGCCGATGCCGCGGATATTGATCGAGGTATTGCGCGGATTCTGCGAATAGACCTGCAAGCTGGGTTGGAGCTGGGTGAGCCGCTCGAGATTGTAGGCGCCGGTATTGGAGATGGTCGCATCGGAAACCACGGAAACGGGAAGCGGAACTTTCTGGATGTCCTCGTCGACGCGGCGGGCGCTGACCGTGACATGCTCGGCAGAGAGCTGCGCAAGCTGGACTGTGCCAGCATCCGTCGCAGTGGTTGTTTTCTTGTCGCCCTGGTCCGCCGAAGCCGTCACTTTGGTGAAAGCCTCGGCTTCCTGCGCGTCCTCGGCATGAGCGCCGCTTACCGACATCGTCAAAATGGCGGAGGCAGCCAGCAAGCCAGACCGTAAAACCTTGATATTCATAGAAATTTTCCCTCGACAATATTGCGGTCCTAAAACCGCCGCTCACATGACGGGTATGTAATCCCTAGTTACTCTACGGAGTCAATAGACATTATAGGGAAAGTAATGTTGCGGGTTCTGCGGGCCCTATGGCCAGTCGACACATGGCGAAACAGTTCTTATGACCCTGACGCTGATCGCATAGACGTGGCGTCACCAACCAGCCGAAGGATCAGGCGGATTCCAATGCAACAAAGGCGTCAGCGATTCTTCCCAACGCAGCGTCAGCTGCGGGAATGACGCCCCCCATGGTCAGGAAACCGTGGATCATATCTGCGAAATACAGGCTCTCGACCGGCACACCCGCCAAAGTCAGCTTCAACACATAGGCGGCAGCTTCGTCGCGCAAGGGATCAAAGCCGGCATACAACATGATGGTCGGCGGCAAATGCGAAAGGTTTTCCGCAAACAGCGGTGACAGGCGCCAGTCATCGCGGTTCGCCTCTCCCGCGTAATTGCTTCGGTACCAGGCATAAAGCGGCGCGGTCAGCAGATAGCCTTCCGCCAGCTTGCGATGGGACACCAGCGACGCCGACAGGTCGAGGCAGGGATAGAGCAGAATTTGCCGCCAAGGCTGGATGCCAATGTCTTCACGCAGGATCAACGCCGCCACCGCCGCCATATTGCCGCCGGCGCTGTCGCCACCGATCGAAATGCGCGCCGGGTCCGCGCCAAGATCCTGACAGTGCTTCTGCACCCAGCGCCAGGCGGCCAGGGTATCGTCCAGTGCCGCCGGATAAGGCGATTCTGGCGCCAGGCGATATTCGACCCAAATCACGATCTGGCCGGTGACATTGGCCAGCTTGCGACAGAAGGGCTCATAGGTCGCAAGACTTCCCACGGTCCAGCCACCACCATGAAGATAGACGATGGCGGGCCGCAGCTCGCCCTGGCGGAAGTCGCGAGGGCGAATGATCGTCAGCCGCGGTACGCCGCGCGCATTGGGCAGGGTGTGGAAGATGCTTTCCACTGGCTCCATCTCGGCCAGGAATTGGCGGCGCGCCAGATTGTACCGGCGGCGCACCGCCGCGATATCGCCGTCGGCCGGAGGCGCTGTGCTCCCCAGAATTTCGATCACCCGTTGGGCGCTTGGATGTGGCGCGTCCGGTTCGCTATAAACCAGGCGAGGTGACGGCGACTGATGTTGGGTGTGCATGGCAGCTCTCATGAGTTAAGGGCGGCAAGCAATTAAGCCTTTCATGGCCCGGGCCATCCTTCAGGCTGCGCTTTACTATAGTTCATCGATATAGTATCTGGGGTAATAGTCAAATCAAAAACAAGCATGCGAGCCTTGCTCGCCAGACAACCCATGGTCCTCAATCTCCCCACAGAATTGCTGCGCAGCTTTGCCGCCATCGTGGATGCCGGCTCGATGCTGCGCGCCACGGAACGCGTTTTCGTCACCCAATCCGCGCTCAGCCTGCAGATGAAGCGGCTGGAGGACTTGGTGCAGACCTCGCTATTTCGCCGGGACGGCCGCAAGCTGATCCTCACTCCGGCGGGTCAAAGCATGCTGGTGCACGCACGCGAGATTCTGGCTGCGAACGACCGCGCCGTATCGGCGCTGAATGGCGATGTACTGGCGGGTCCCGCCCGGGTGGGCTTTGTGCAGGATTTTGCCGAAACCCTGCTGGGCGGCGTGCTGGCGCGTTTTGCTCAGCTCAACCCGGAAACTCAGCTTCAGGTTCGCGTAGGCGGCTCGGCTGAATTGCTGGACATGATGCAGAGCGATGCCATGGATGTGCTGCTCTGCATGGGAAGACAGGATGATCCCGCCGCGGTCCGTACCATGCCCATGCAATGGCTAGGCAACCCGGACCTCTCCCATAATGAGGTATTGCCGCTGGCCGTGCTGGAACGGCCCTGCCGTTTCCGCGACGCCGCCTTGTCGGCGCTGGATCATGCCGGCCGACTCCACCGCATCGTGCTGGAAACGCCGAGCCTGGCGGCACTGCGGGCAGCGGTAGAATCCGGCCTCGGCATCACCTGCCGCACGACACATTTTATCGACCAAGCCATCGAGGACGATCTGCCCGCCCTCCCGGATGTCGCTTATGTGCGTCATATCCGCAGCAATCCGCATCCCACCATCGCCCGGCTGGGTGACCTGATATTGCAGGCGGCGTTGGAGTTGTGACGAAAAAAATGGCCGCTTCCGGAGAGAGCGGCCAAGTTGAGGGAGGAAATGCCCATAATGGGCGTGAATTTCTTAGCGCGCGAGAACAGGTATGACCAATGAATATCCTGCGTGCCACGATTGAGTGTTGCGAATAAGCATGACGGAAAAGCCCCGCGCGCAATGCTGGAAATACGAACGGGGCCTGCCGTCAGAAATTGAAGCTCAACCGCGTATAATAGAAACCGCCATTGGTGCCGAAAGGCGAGATGGACAGCGGCGCATTCACGATACTGCCACCATTGGTCAAGGTGGTGGCGTTCAGAGGCAATACCGTTTCCGGCCGCTCATCAAACAGGTTGTTGGCGCCGAACGAGATTGTCCACGACTCCAGCGCGTGATAGCTGACCTCTAAATCCGTGATCGCATGGGTGCTGATTTTATTGGTGTAAAAAGTCCCGCCATTCGGGCTGTAATCGGCCGATGAAGGACCATAAAGCGTCTCGCGCGCATTGACCGTCCACTCGTCGAGGGACCACAAGGCGCTCAATGAAATCTTTTCTTTCGGATTGGCGTGGGTCAGAAGTGTTCTGGTCGTCTGGCTGAACAGGCTGACACCCGGCGCAAAAGTCGCCGGTGTGGGAATGATGTTGCTGATCGAGATATCGGTATAGTTGCCGGCAAGCGTCCAGTTGATAGAGCCGGCGCTTTCCAGATCCGTGAGATAGTTGGCAGACAGGTCCACGCCCTGGGTCAGGGTGCTTATGCCGTTGAGGAAGATAGCGACACCGGTCTGGGTCACGGTGGGATCCAGCACATTGCCATGCGCAATGATCGCCTGGGTGACGATCGGCGAATTGATGGCGCCACCGGAGCCGAACAGGCTGCCGGTACCCACGATGCGGTTACGCAACGAAATGGAATAGGCATCCAAGGTGATGCTGAGCCCATCCAACGGATGCGTGACCAGGCCCACGCTGTAGCTGGTCGAGGCTTCCGGCTGAAGCGGCTTGACGCCCAGAAGCGCCGCCGCCGCGGAATTGGGGGGCAACTGCACGGTCGCTGTTGTGGGCGAGGTGTTGGTCGCCGAATAAAATTCTTCTTGAATGGTCGGCGCCCGGAAGCCGGTGGAAATCGTGCCGCGCACCGCAAATTCAGGCGTGATGTCGTATCGGGCGGTGATTTTGCCGACCTGGGCATCACCAAAGTCGGTGTAATGCTCAAAGCGGCCGGCGATATCGATTTGCAGGTTCTGAATGGGCGATGCTTCGAAATCCAGATACACCGCGTAATTCTTGCGGCTGTGGAAGCCCGCATCGGAGGCATGAAAGCCCGGATAGGCCTGGCCGCCTTCCTTATACGTTGAACCCGCATCGCCCTGCCCGATGCCGAAAGTGTTCTCGCGGCCTTCCGCGCCGAATGCCACTGTCAGCGGCGTGGCCAGCCCAATCTCAAAAGGCTTGCTAATATCGAGGTTGAAGGTCAACTCCGATGCGGTGAAAGAACCGTCATAGAAATCGGTCGGGGTGGTGTGGGTGTCCTTAAACAGCGACAGGTTTGCCGAGTTCAGGGTGTAAATCTTGGCGCGGTCTTTGCCGTAAGTGCCGGAAACATCCCAACGCCAGCCTTCCAGTTCGCCCCTCAGGCCCAGGGTGTAGCCATAATCGTCTTCACGCAAAGCCTCCAGCGGCGTGAAACCCAGTGGCGCAAAGATCAATTCTCCAGGCGTGGTGAAGCTGCCCGTCGCGCCGGAGACCGCAGGGGTGCCCGCCGCCGTCAAACCCACATAGCCATTTGGATTGGTGAGGGCATTGAAGGGCTGATTGGAACCGGGTGTGGCGATCACCTGGTTGGGCTGGCGGTAATTCTGGTGCGCCTTGGCCTGACGTTCGCCATAAGTCCCAGTGGCGTACAGCGTGATATCGGGGGTCAGTTCGTATTCCAGATTCGCGGCAATGGTAGTGAGCTGCGACTCCGCCAGGCCTTCAACCTGATTGACGCGCGGATAGTTGGGAATGCCGGTGACCGGATAAGCCAGGGTGCGCGGGGTCCCCGTGGCGTCTACCAAGCGGATGTCTTGGTCCCCGGTCTGTGTGAACCCACGAAACTGTTTCTCGGCGGTGAAGCTGAGAAAACCGCGATTGCCCAGGGCAAAGCCGATATTGCCGTTGAAGTCGTAAGTCTCGCCGTCACCCTTGATGTATTGTCCTGCGGTGGCATTGGCGACACCGCCGGAGGCATTCTTCTTCAGGATGATGTTCACGACACCGGCAATGGCATCAGTGCCATATTGGGCGGCTGCCCCCTCTTCCAGCACTTCGATATGATCGATGGCCGCGGTGGGGATGAGATCCAGATCGGGACTCGCGCCGCCTTGGAACTGTCCACTGCCGACATGCAGATTGGCGGTAGAATGACGGCGTTTGCCGTTGACCAGAACCAGCGTGTCATTAGGAGAGAGCCCGCGCAAACGGGCGCTCAGCGTCAGGTTCGCCGTATCGCCGCCGCGTGCTTCCGCGCTGAACGACGGGCTGATTTGGGCCAGCGCCTGGATCAAGTTCGGCTGGCCCACATGCGACAGCACATCCGAGCCTATGACAGTGATAGGGGCCGCACTGTCTTCAGCTGTAAGGCCCGTGAGACGTGTGCCAGTTACGATGACGGATTCCGTTTCGTTCAACGCAAGCTCCTGCGCCTTAGCGGAAAATATCAAAGAAAGAACACCAGCGCTGGCCAACAACGCGGAACGAGACAAGAATTTCAATTTCGACACGGGAACCCCAATTGCTAGTTGATTGAGTTCCGTTGTGCAGGAGCGATATAGTCTAGTAAATTGATATATTATGGATTGTTGTATTGCGAATGCTCATGCGTTGCGCAATCCGCTGCTTTTCGCGCCGCATCCCGCGATGCGTTTCAGCCATGTGCGAAACGCATAAACGCAAAAGGCGCGACCAGCGGCCGCGCCTTTGACTCGTGCTTTTCTTTCTAACTTACGGAGCCAACCACCTGGTCGCCACCGGCACCGCCTCGGCCACCTTCTTCGGAGCAGAAGCGTCGGCCGCCTTGGTCGCCTTTTCCGCCAGCAACGCTTCGATGCGCGTGGTGAATTCCTGCTTCAGCTGCTCATGAAACTCGGCGCTGGCAGGCGACGCAAAGCCGGAATGCACCGCCTTCACCTTGCCATCGCGGCCGATAAACACCGTGGCCGGCCAGGTGTCGAGATGGTTCAGCTGCGGGACCTTTTCCCACATCTCCGCCGGCGCACCGGGATAGAGGTAGGTGTACTTCACACCATACTGCTTGATGAAAGCGTTGGCGCGCTGCAAGCCGTTCTGCTGCTCGGGCTCCTCGAAGTCCAAGGCGACAATGGCCAGACCCTTGTCGCGATACTTCTTATCCAGTTGGACCAGATACTGGGCTTCGTCATGGCAGTTCGGGCACCAGGTGCCAGTAACGATGGCCAGAACGACCTTGTCCTTGAAGCGCGGGTCCTCATTGGAGATCAGCTTGCCGGTGGCGTCCGGGAAATTGAAGGTGAACTTCTCGTTCGGGTCGCGCGCCACGGTATGGGTCAGATAGTCATCCGGCTGCGGCAGACCCTTGGCCAGGGCGACATCCTGCCGATAGGCAGTCAGCGCTTTGGCATAACGCCCGTCCTGGGTCACTTCCGCGCCATAAGCGTTCTTGCCGGCCTCGGCCTTCCCGGCAGATTCGCCACGGGTGGCGAGTTGCTGAAGCGCAAGCGTGCCGTCAGCCGCGGTGCTGATCGTGATGACGCCCGGGCGGCTGCCATCAAAATGGCTCAACACCCATTTGCCGTCACGATAGGTGCCGCTATAGGCGCCAGTGTCGCCATCGATGCGCAGGATGGAGGCTTCGACCTCCGCACCCTTCTGCTGCACGATCAGGCGGAAGGCGTTTTCGCCCTTGGAGGACGGCGTCGCCAACGGCACGACATAAGAGCCGGCGATGGACGGCGCATTCGCGGCACCGGCGGTTTCGACGTGGCGCACGGCGCGGAAGCCGTACTGGGAGCCGGATTCGCGGTTCTGGGCCACGACATTGCCCTTCAACTGGCCGTCTTCGACGGTAGCGTTGATGGTCGTCAGATAGTGACCGATGTTGAGGGTCAGCTTGCCGTCCTGAAAGCTGGCGCTGGTGGTCTTCTCGTTGGCGCGGAAGCCGTCGTAGAGAACGCCTTTCAAATCAGCGCCCGAGCCTTCGATGTCGAGGCGGAAGGGGATTTCCAGGCCGTCGCGCACCAGCACGGCATCCCAATGGCCATTCAGTGAGGTGGCGGTTTCCGCGGCGACCGATGGGCCGGCGGCGGAAACCAGCGCCGCCAAACCGGCTGCCGTAAGAAGTGTCTTGGTAAACGTCTGCATGATGATTTCCTTTCAACTTGGGTTGACGAACTATCTTTCGCGGCCGGCGACCTGCGTCGCGGTGCGCAAATGGTTGGTATGGGCGTAATCAAGCCACTCCTGCGGCAGGCCGGGCTTGGTTTCGAGCAGGATGGTCAAAATCGCTTGCTTGTCGGCACCCGACAGGCTGGCAAAATCCGCGCTCTTATCCTCGCCGCTCAGGACCTCGAGCAGCCGGTGATAGACATAGGTGCGGGCTGGATCGGGAATGGAATCGAAGGCCGAGGAATAGACCAGGTAGCTGCACGGATATTTGAAGGTCCGGTCATGCAGATCGAACTCGCGCAAGGAGCGGCCCTTGGAGTCCTTCTCACCACGGGCGGCGAATTCACGCGCGAAAGCCGACTCCGCGATCGCCTGCCTGGCGTCGATCCCGCCCAGCGGTGTTTCGTTGACGAACAAAAGGTAACGCAGCAGTTGCTCGGCCGGCTTGATGATCTGGTCACGCGTCTTCTCCGGCAGCGAGGCCAGCGAAGACGCCGGATCGGCAACACCGCCTTTTTCTTGCGCCAGCGCGTGCAGGCCGAGCCGCGTCTTGTAGTTGGTCAGGGTGATCAGATTGTGCATCTGGGTCTGGTGGGCCAACACCAGCAGTGCAACTTGGTCGCTGCCCGGGGCCAGATAGGATTTGGCGTCGTAAGCCTGTCCCAGCGGCGACGGGGCCGCTTCCGCTGGCGGCGTGCCGTCGGAGGCTTGCGGCTGGGAGAAGACGGTGTTGGCCAGTGAGCCCTTGGCCAGGGAGCCGGTGACATACCAGCCGCCCCAGCGATCCTTTAGTGCGGTTTCCTGGTCACTGATGAAAGTCTTGGCGCGCGCGAGAAGCGATCCGGTCCGCACCGGCTTGACCGAGCGCAACAGGACGCCGGGAATGCCACGCGTACCCGACGCCACATGGCACTGGGTGCAATCCAGCTCCGCGCGTTGGAAAACAGGCTTGTCCACTTTTTTCTCGTCCACCAGGTAGAACATGGCGCCCTGCATGGGATCGAAGGAGACGAGCTCGATAGTCTTGCCGTCATGGACCGAGCCGACATAAACGTCGTCATTGTAATAAAGCGCCCGCGGATGTTCGGGCGAAATCTTGGTGTACTGGAAGCTGGTCTTGGAAAAGACCAGAGTCTGCGAATCGACAGGAACCTTGAGCAGGTCCAGTACCGATTTCAGATAGCCATGGTCCTTTTCGTCATAGACCAGGCTCGCTTTGCCCGCGTCCAACCGCTTTTGCAGCAGCGCCACCGGATCAGTCGGCTCCTGGGTGCGATAATTGATCGGCGGCTCGCTAAAAGGAATGTAGCCCTGATTGCGCACCGCGATCTGGGCACTGACTGGCAAAGCGAAATAACCCAACGCCGCCACACCGGCCGTCATCACCAACGCG
>Ga0068865_100002511_pt1 | contig 10856 bp, 11 predicted proteins | sample KBSMisM12_FD_75293 | JGI IMG/M metagenome (GOLD analysis project Ga0068865, IMG submission 75293) | Miscanthus rhizosphere microbial communities from Kellogg Biological Station, Michigan, USA - KBS Miscanthus M1-2 | ecosystem: Host-associated > Plants > Roots > Rhizosphere > Soil ...
CACCTCGTCGGATCCGCGCGAGAAGCTCGGGCTTGCGCACCTCGCCGCGTCGCTCCTCGATCAAGGCACGAAGACGATGTCGGCGGAGGAGATGAACGACGCGGTCGACTTCATCGGCGGCGCGATGGGCGCCGGCGCCGGCACCGATCTCACCTTCTGCAACATGGTCGTGATGAAGGACAGCTTCGACGCCGGCCTCAAGATGCTGTCCGACATGGCGCGCCAGCCGGCGTTCACGCCGGCGGAGATCGAACGGCAGCGCCAGCAGATGCTGTCGGGGCAGAAGGTCAGCGCCGAAGATCCCGGCTACATCGCCAATTCGGTCTTCGACCGGCTGGTGTACGGCTTCCATCCCTACGGCATGCCGGAGAACGGCACGGCGGAGACCCTCGCGGCGCTCACCCGCGACGATCTGATCGCGTATCACACACGCTTCTTCATGCCGAACAACGCGATCCTCGCGATCGTCGGCGACGTGACCGCGGTGGAAGCGTTCGCCTCGGCAAAGAAGATCTTCGGCGACTGGCAGAAGCGCGACCTGCCGGCGCAGACGTTCATCGGTCCGCCCGATCCGACCCGGCGCGTGATCGTCGTCAACAAGCCGGATGCGGTGCAGACCGAGGTGCGGGTCGGCCATATCGGCATCGCGCGCACCCACCCGGACTACATGGCGGTCAACCTCGCGATCCGGATCCTGGGCGGCGAGGGCAGCAACCGGCTGCACCAGGTGCTCAGGACCGAGCGCGGTCTGACCTACGGCGCGCAGGCCAACATGGACACGCTGAAGGAGAGCGGCGACTTCGAAGCCGAAACCAACACGCGGTCCGACGCGACCGGCGAGGTGCTCCGGCTGATCGTCGATGAATTCTGGCGGCTGCAGCGCGAGCGGGTCGGCGATCGCGAGCTCGACGGCGCGAAGGCGTACCTCACCGGCAGCTTCCCGTTGACGATCGAGACGCCCGAGTCGATCGCCATGCAGGTGGTCAACGCGTTGTTCTACGGCTTGCCGCTCGCGGAGCTGCAGAACTTTCGCGAGCGGGTGAACGCGGTCACGCCCGACGACATCCAGCGCGTCGCGAAGGCGCTGCTCAGGCCGGATCGGTTGTCGGTCGTGCTGGTCGGCAATTCGGCGGCGTTCGCATCGCAGCTGCGCGGTGTCGGCTTCGGCACCTTCGAGACCATCGATCTCACCGATCTCGACCTGACGTCTGCGAGCTTCAAGCGCGCGGCGGTCAAGGCGGCGGATGCCGGGGCGGGATGGGCAGGAAGGGCGGGATGGGCAGGACGAGCGGCCTATCAGCAGGCGCCGCTCGCGAGCCGGCCGTCGGAGTCGGCCCCGCCGGCGGAAACCGCGAAGGCGATCGCGCTGCTCGACACGGTGATCGCCGCGAAGGGCGGGCTCGACACGCTGCGCGCGATCAAGACCATCGTCGCCAAGCAGACGCTCAGCAACCCCGACTCGAACGGCAAGGCGCAGGCCGTGACGACCAACTACATCCAGTACCCGGATCACTTCCGGATCGAGACGCCCGACATGACGCAGGGCTTCGACGGCACGCAGTCGTGGATGAGGGATCCGCGCGGCTTCCTCCACGACGGCGGCGAGCCGCTGGCCCGCGAAGCGCGCGCGAGCATCCGCCGCGACGTCGTCTCGCTGCTGCTGGCGGCGAAGGACGGCAAGCTGACGCCGCGCCTGTTGCCGGACGTCAAGGACGCCGAGGGGCACCTGACACACACCCTCGAGCTGTCGGCGACCGATCTCAACCCGATCGCCCTGCACGTCGATCCGGCGACCGGGCTGATCATGAAGCAGACCTTCATCGCCGACTCGCCGGGACGTCCGCTGGTCGAGGAGAAATTCAGCGACTACCGCCCCGTCGACGGCGTCCAGATCGCGTTTCACGCGCTGCGCAAGGTCGGTTCGCAGGTGGTCGATCGGCGCGTGACCGAGGTCAAGATCAATGCGCCCCTCGAGCCTGGGCTGTTCACACGCCCGGTGTCTTGAGCGTTCGGCTGCTGCTGTCGTGCGGCGAGGCCTCCGGCGACCTCTACGCCGGCGCGTTGACCCGCGAGCTTCTCGCGATCGATCCCACGCTCAGCATCTCCGGTCTCGGCGGTCCGCGATTCGCGGCGGCCGGCGGCCGTCTGGTCGACGACTACCGCGAGATCTCCGTCACCGGCCTGACCGAATGGATTCCGAAGCTGCCGCGCCTGCTCGCGGCGCGCCGGCGGCTGGTTGCCGCGGCCGAGGCGGAGCGGCCGGACGCGCTCGTGCTGATCGACTTCTCCGGCTTCAATTTCCGGCTCGCGCCGGCGATAAAGCGGCTCGGCGTGCCGGTGATCTACTACATCAGCCCGCAGATCTGGGCCTCGCGTCCCGGCCGGCTCGCCACCATCCGCGCCATCGCCAATCGCGTCCTCGTGATCTTTCCGTTCGAGGCGGCGATCTACGAGAAGGGGGGCGTGCCGGTCGAGTTCGTCGGGCACCCGTTGATCGATCTCGCGAAGCCGTCGGCGCCGCGCGAGGCGTTCCTCGCCGGCCTGGGGCTGGCGCCGTCCGCCCCGACGGTGGCGATTCTGCCGGGCAGCCGTCCGAACGAGGTCTCGCGCATCCTGCCTGACCTCGCGGCCGCGGCGCGACTGATCCGCCGCGACGTTGCCGCCGCCCAGTTCATCGTCGCGCGCGCGCCCCATTTGGATCAGCAGCTGTTCGACGCCGTCCGCGATGACGGCACCGGCGCGAAGTTCACGCTCGTCGAGGGCGACACCGATACGGTTCTGGCATCGGCCGATGTCGCGCTGACCGCGTCGGGCACCGCGACGGTCCAGGCGGCGCTCCACGATACGCCGATGGTGATCGTCTATCGCATGGCGCCGCTCTCGTACCAGCTCGCACGCCGCATCGTCTCCCTCGATACCATCGGGATGGTGAACCTGATTGCCGGCGAGACGATCGCGCCGGAGTTCGTGCAGGACGCCTTCACGCCGGAGGCGGTGGCGCGCGAGGCGATCTCGATGCTGACCGACCGCGATCGCGCGGCGCGGATCCGGGCGCGGCTTGCGACCGTGCGCGAGCGTCTCGGCGGCCCCGGCGCCAGTCGTCGCGCGGCCGAGGCGATCCTGCGAATGGTTCACGAGCGTTAACGGTTTCTTGCGGTTACGGGCTTCCCGTACCCTGTGTCACACTGAACCCATGCGAACTCTTGTGCTGTGCAGCCTCCTGCTCGCGCTGACCCTGCCCGCGCGCGCGACCGTATTGATTCCCGCCGATCTCGGTGAGCTCTCGCGCGACGCGCTCGCGATCGCGCGCGGCCGCGTCGCGGCGCTGGACGCCCAGTGGACCGAGGATCACGGCACGATCGAAACGATCGTGACGCTTGAAGTGGAGAGCTACCTCAAAGGGTCGCTCGGATCGTCGGTGCGCTTCCGCATTCCCGGCGGCGAGCTCGGCCGTTTTCGCAGCATCGTCGTCGGCGCGCCGGAATTTGCCGTCGATCAGCGCGTGGTGGTGTTCCTCGGCGCACGCGGGCCCAGCGTGCCGTTCGTGCTCGGCCTGAACCAGGGTGTGTTCCGCGTGTCTCGCGCCGCCGACAACTCCGGCTGGTTCGTCACCTCGCCGGTGCTGCTGCCGGCGGCCGCGGGCGCCGTCCGCGTCGTGCGTGGCGATCCGTCACGCCGGCCGGTGGCGCTCGGCGACTTCGAGCAGACCGTACGCGGCCTGGCCCGGGGGGCGAAATGAAGCGGCCGCTGGCCTTGTTCGCCGCCGCGGCGCTGATGCTGGGACAGTCGGCTCCCGCCTTCGCGTATTTGAAGTTCGGCGTTCCCGTGCGCGGACAGCAGGTCACGCTGAAGTGGGCGCAGACGCCCGTCCGCTACTTCGTTTCCAACACTGGCGTGCCGGGCGTCACCGCCACGGATCTGCAGAACGCCGTGGGCCGCGCGTTCGCGACGTGGACGGCGGTGCCGACCGCCTCGATCACGTATCAGCTGGCAGGGATCACGTCGGCCAGCCCCGGCAGCGACGACGGCGCGTCGGTGCTCGGCTTCCGGAGCCGGCCGGATCTGGATCGTGTCCTGGCCCAGACGAGTTTTCTCATCGACTCGTCCACCGGCTCGCTCATCGAGTCCGATATCTTCTTCAACTCGACGTTCCCGTGGACGGTTGCAGCGGCGGGAGAACCCGGACGCTACGATCTCGAAAGCATCGCGCTCCACGAGATCGGCCATTTCAGCGGGCTCGGTCACTCGGCTCTCGGTGAGACGGAGCTGATCAGCACCGGCGGCCGCCGGGTGCTGTCGGCGGAAGCGGTCATGTTTCCGATCGCCTACCCGTCCGGCAGCATCGCCGCTCGCACGTTGAAGGCCGACGACATTGCCGGCATCTCCGACATTTATCCGGACGGTGACTTCAGCACGGCCGACGGCAGCCTGTCGGGAAGCGTCACCAAGGACGGCCAGCCGCTCTTCGGCGCTCACGTCGTCGCGTTCAATCCCGCGACCGGCTCGATGGTGGCCAGTTTCACGCTGAACGCGCAAGGCCAGTTTTCCATCGGCGGCCTCTCACCGGGACCGTACGTCGTTCGCGTCGAGCCGATCGACGATGCCGAGGTGGACAGTTTCTTCGACAGCTCGAGGAACGTCGACATCGACTTCCGTGTGACGTTCTTCGATCGGGTGGTGGTGGTGCCGAAGGGCGGCGACAGCGGTTCGATCGCCGTCACGGTGGTTCGCAAGTGAGGCGCCCGGCGTCTGTCGTGGCGCTGGTCGTCTCCGCGGCGATGCTGCACGCATGGCCGGCGTCGGCGCAGACCGCGTCGCCGGCATCGAGGTTCGAACTCGGCGTCGGCGGGCTCTGGATGGGGACAGCGTCGTTCGGCAGCAAGGTCGCCACCGAAACGACCGGCTCCGGCGCCGTCACGCCGCTGTTCAACACTTCGAGCGAGCTGGCATCTGCCTTCGGCGTCGAGGGCCGAATCGGCGTCCGGGTCTTTCGATCGCTGGTGGCTGAAGCCGAGGCGTCCTATCTGAAGCCGCAGTTGCGCATCGCGACGAGCGGCGATACGGAAAGCGCCGCGCCGGTCACCGCGACGGAAACGGTTCAGCAATTCACGGTGGGCGGGAGCGCGCTCTGGTACCTGCCGGGCAGCCGCTCGCACATCGCGCCGTTTTTCATGGCGGGTGTGGGATACCTGCGTCAGCTGCACGAGCAGGGCACACTAGTGGCTGCCGGACAGTACTATCAGTTCGGTGGCGGGGCGGACCTGCTGCTGGTGGACAGCCGGCGCTTTCATACCCAAGGGGTCGGCGCCCGCGTCGACGTCCGTGCGCTCATCCGGTCGAAGGGCATTGCATTCGACGGCGGATCGACCACGTCGCCCGCCGTCGGTGTGTCTGCGTTCGTCCGGTTCTAGTCCGCAGGTTCGTCTTCTGCCCGACCGCCCCGCGCGGGCACGTGGTTCGGGCTGCCGGCGTCCTCGTCCGGAGCCCGGCTCGAGATGTCCTCGGCGATCCTCTGGGTGATGTCGATCTCCGACTGCTGGCTGTCGTCAGCGATCTGCTGGTTGTCGCGCGGCTCGGTGTTGTCGTCTCGCATGAGTGGCCTGACCTCCGATGTGTTACCGTCGCAAATCCGATGCCCGCTCCGGCGATTGAGTTTCGCGGCGTGTCGTTCGCGCGGCCGGGGCGGCCGCGGGTGCTCGACCATTTCAACCTGACGGTCGAAGCGGGCGACGTCCTCGCGCTGGTCGGACGCAGCGGCGCGGGCAAGAGCACGCTGTTGCGCCTCGTCAACCGCCTGCTGCTTCCCGACGAGGGGGCGGTGCTGGTCCAGGGGCGCGACACCCGCGAGTGGGAGCCGATTGCGCTGCGCAGAAGCGTCGGCTACGTCCTGCAGGACGTCGGTCTCTTTCCACACATGTCCATCGCGGAAAACGTCGCGGTGGTCCCGCGCCTCGAGCGGTGGAGCACGGAGCGCATCGCGTCGCGGGTGGACGAGCTGCTCGAGCTGGTCGGCCTTCCGGCGACGGAGTTCGCGCAGCGCTGGCCCGACGAGCTCTCGGGCGGACAGCGGCAGCGGGTCGGCGTGGCGCGCGCGCTCGCGGTCGATCCTCCGGTGCTGCTGATGGACGAGCCGTTCGGCGCGCTCGATCCGCTGACGCGGGCCGAGCTGCACGCGGAGTTCCGCCGGATCCAGTCGCACCTGCGCAAGACGGTCATCATCGTCACCCACGACATGGGCGAGGCGTTCGCGCTCGCGGATCGGGTGGGCGTGATCGAGGACGGCACGCTGATCGCCAACGATCGCGCGGCCGCCGTCGCCGCGTCATCGGACCCTCGCGTCCGGCGTCTGCTCGACGCCGTGCCGGTGATCCCGAGAGCCTGACCAATGACCCGGCTCTTCTCCTTCTGGCTGTCGCACCGCTCCGAGCTCGCGAGCCTCTTCGGGCAGCACGTGCTGCTGGTCGCCGGTTCGACGCTGGTCGCGGTTGCGCTCGGCGTGCCGCTCGGCATCTTCGCCGCCCGGCGGCCACGTCTGGCCTCGCCGCTGATGGCGATCGCCAGCATCGTCCAGACGATTCCGAGCCTCGCGATGTTCGGGTTTCTGCTGCCGGTGCCGCTGGTCGGCGGCGTCGGCGCCCGCGCCGCGCTCGTGGTGCTCATCCTGTACGGGCTGCTGCCGATCGTGCGCACGACGATCGCCGGGCTGCGCGGGATCGATCCGTCGATTCGCGAGGCGGGCGTCGCGATGGGCATGACCCCGGGCGAGCTGCTGCGCCAGGTCGAGCTGCCGTTGGCCCTCCCGTCGATCGTCGCGGGCGTGCGCGTCGCCGCAGTCGTCGGCGTCGGCTCGGCGACCATTGCGGCGGCAATCGGCGCGGGTGGTCTCGGCGAATACATCTACCGCGGCCTTTCGATGGTCGACACCACCGTCATCCTGGCGGGCGCGGTTCCGGCCGCCGTGCTCGCGTTAGCGGTCGACGCGGCGCTGCTGTGGCTCGAGAAGCAGCTGTCGGCGCGCCGGCGATCGGGATCGCGCCGCGCGGTTGCGACCATCGCCGCGATCGTGGCCGGCGTCGTGATGCTGTCGAGCGCTGCCGCCGCCAGGCGGGCGAGCGGCGCGATTGTGGTCGGCTCGAAGAATTTCACCGAGCAGCTCGTGCTCGGCGAGTTGCTGGCGCAAGCCATCGAGCACGACGCCGGACTCCCGGTCGATCGCCGCCTCAATCTGGGCGGCACGCTGATTTGCGATCGAGCGCTCGTCAGCGGCGATATCGACGTCTACGTCGAGTACACCGGGACGGCGCTGACCGCCGTCTTTCACCAGCCGGTAAGCAACGAATCGCGTGAGGTGTTCGAGACGGTGCGTACCTTGTACGCGAAGACCGGCCGGACGCTGCTGCCGCCGCTCGGCTTCAACAACACGTTCGCGATCCTCGTCCGCGGCGCCGACGCCCGATCGCGCGGCCTGCGGACGATCGACGACGCGGTGCCGCAGTCGGCGCGATGGCGCGCGGGCTTCGGCTACGAGTTCGTCGAGCGGCCCGACGGCTACCCCGGCCTGGCAAAAGCGTACGGGCTCCGATTTCCAGACGCCCCGCGGGTGATGGACTTGACGCTGAGCTATCGGGCGCTCGCGGCAGGGCAGGTCGACCTGATTGCGGGAGACGCGACGGCTGGTCTCATCAAAGGACTGGATCTGGTGCAGCTCGAGGACAACCGTCACTATTTTCCGCCGTATGACGCGGCGGCGGTCGCGCGCGCCGGCACGCTGCTGCGCTATCCGCAGCTGCGCACTGCACTGGAGCGGTTGTCGGGGCGCGTCTCGGCAGCCGACATGCGGGCGATGAACTATGCCGCGGACGTCGAGCACCGCGACGTGGCGGTCATCGTCCGCGAATTCCTGGCGCGAACGCGCTAGCTTCATCCATTCTGGCAGACCGATGGTAAAGTAATGGTATGAAGACCTCCATCGACAAGGCGGGCCGCGTGGTCATACCGGCCGCGATCAGGGAGCGGGCCGGTCTCGTGGCCGGGGCCGAGCTCGAAGTCACCGTCGACGAGATGGGCGTCCGTCTGGAGCGCGTGGCGACCGGACCGCGGCTGGTGAAGATTGGCCGCCGGCTCGTTGCCCGCCCGACGGCCTCGCCGGAGGGACGGCCCGTCGTCGACGTCGCCGCGCTGATCGAAGAAGAGCGCAACCGATGGCCGTGACCGTCTTCTTCGACACCAGCGTGCTGCTCGCAGGGCTCGTCGAGTTCGGCCCCCAGAGCGCGCCGGCCCAGTCGCTCCTGCACGCGGTGGCGGAGAAGCAGATTGCCGGTGTCGGCACGGCGTGGCATTGCTGCCTGGAGTTTTTCTCGGTCTCGACCAGGCTGCCGGCCGAGTTCCGGCTCACGCCGCTCGATGCCGCGCAGTTGCTCGAGAACGAAGTCTTCGGCCGGATGGTCGTCCACGATCTGCCCGCGGCCGACCGCGTCGCGATGATGAAGGCCGCCGCCCGCGACGGAACCGCCGGCGGGCGGATTTACGACGCGCACATCGCCGAAGTCGCCAGGACCGCCGGCGCCGCCGTGGTGGTCACGGACAACCGCCGTCACTTCATGGCAGCGCTCAGACACGGCATGCGCGTGGAAACTCCGAGTGAGTTTCTCGCCGCGCTCAAGCCGCGACGCCCCTGATCAAGCCGGCGCACCGATTCAAGCAACCAAGCGGCGGGGGTCTCCGTCTAACGGCCCGAGGATCTATGACCAAAGGCATCATCGTGTCGCTGGCGCTCGCTGCCTTGTTCGTGGCGCCGGCTGTGGGCTTGGCAGGGCAGGACGGCCGCGACGAATGGCGGCATGACCGGGCGGAGTTCCGGCGCGAGATGCGCGAGCTGTCCCGGGACCGAAGCCGCGCCCGGGCCGAGGCGACGCGGGAGCGGATGCGCGCAAGGACGGAGGCCCGCCGCCAGGCCCGCGACGCCTACCGCGACAGCCGCCAGAGTTATTACTGGCACGACCACGCCTACCGCGACGCGATGCGGGAAGCGATGCGCGAAACGCGGCGCGCCCTCCGCGACGCATTTCGAGCCCGCGAGTAGATCCTTAGATCCCTAAATCCTTAGATCCTCAGATCCTCAGATTTGCTACGCCGTCCTGGCGAGGACGTGCGGGGCCGCCGGGGCCGACATCTCTCCCTGCATCACCTCGCCGTGCTGGCTCAGGTCGAGCCCGATCTCCTCCTGCTCCTCGGACACCCGCAGCGGGATGATGAAGTCGGTGAACTTGTAGAGCACCCACGAGCCGCTGAACGAGAACGCGGCGACGAAGATCAGCGCGCCGCAGTGCACCAGGAACGTGGTTGCGTGCCCCGACATCAGGCCGACGTCCTTCGCGAACACCCCGGTCATCAGCATGCCGACCATGCCGCCGACGCCGTGGCAGGGGAACACGTCCAGCGTGTCGTCGAGCGTCGACGCGTTCTTCCAGTGCACCATCAGGTTGGAGACGACGCTCGCGACCGTGCCGATGAAGATCGCCTCGCCGACACCGACATACCCGGCGGCCGGTGTGATCGCGACCAGCCCGACCACCGCGCCGACGCACGCGCCCAGCGCCGACGGCTTCTGCCCGCGCATCCGGTCGAAGAAGATCCAGGCCAGCGCCGCTGACGCCGACGCAGTGTTGGTCGTCGCGAAGGCCATCGCGGCCTGACCCGACGCGGAGAGCGCCGATCCGGCGTTGAAGCCGAACCAGCCGAACCAGAGCATGCCGGTCCCGAGAATCACGAAGGGGATGTTCGCCGGCGTCGTCGCCTCGCCGTTCTTGTGCGTCGTGCGCCGGCCGAGCACCATCGCACCCGCGAGCGCGGCAAAACCGGCCGACATGTGCACGACGGTGCCGCCGGCGAAATCGAGCACGCCCATCTTGTGGAGGAACCCCTCAGGCGCCCACGTCCAGTGCGCCAGCGGCGAGTAGACGAAGATGCTGAACAGGCACATGAAGAGGAGATAGCTGGAGAACCGCACGCGCTCCGCGAACGATCCGGTGATGAGCGCCGGCGTGATGATCGCGAACTTCAGCTGGAAGAGTGCGAAGACGATCAACGGGATGGTCGGTGCGAGATCGGGATGCGTCAGCGCGCCGACCCGCGTGAACATGAAATAGGTGCGCGGGTCGCCGATCAGGCCGTGAAAGCTGGTGCCGAAGGCGAGGCTGAACCCGACGACAATCCACAGCAGGCTGATCACCCCCATCGCGACGAAGCTCTGCAGCATCGTCGAGACGACGTTCTTGGTCCGGACCATGCCGCCGTAGAAGAACGAGAGGCCCGGGGTCATGAGCAGGACCAGCCCGGTCGCCGTCAGCATCCACGCGGTATCGCCGGCGTTGATGGGACCGCCGGTGACCGCCTGCGCCGCCGGGCGGAAAAGCGCCCCCGCCAGGCTGACCGACGCCACCAGCAGAAAAGGAATGGATGAATATTCCTTGATCCGGTCCGTCTTGCTCCTGACGTCTGCCAAAGTCATCGTCCCAGCTCCCTCCGTGGACGATGTTACCAGTACAGTGCATTTTGAGCACAAAAATAGAATCGAAAGAGCGTATTTTGCCGTGAGTTTGCGCCAGTGCTTGTAGAAACGTGCGCATTCAGCACGTTCTGACGGTCACGCCGGTTCGGCCACTGCTGCGCCACTCACAGCGCAGGTTGCAGCGCGACGCGCACTCGATGTTCAGCCCCTCTCGCCACGGCCGAGTCTGGAGTGCATTTTTAGTGAACCCGGCCGGTCGGATTAACAGTAGACGAGTCAATACCTTAGGTCAGCAACTCACGTCGCCTCCGTCTCCCCGCGGCGAACCCTCTGTGGTACGATGGAG
>Ga0068865_100002512_pt1 | contig 10856 bp, 7 predicted proteins | sample KBSMisM12_FD_75293 | JGI IMG/M metagenome (GOLD analysis project Ga0068865, IMG submission 75293) | Miscanthus rhizosphere microbial communities from Kellogg Biological Station, Michigan, USA - KBS Miscanthus M1-2 | ecosystem: Host-associated > Plants > Roots > Rhizosphere > Soil ...
CGAACATCCTCGTGTACTACGATGCCTTCGATCAGGCGCTCGCCCTGGCCAACGTGTCGAGCATGCTGCGGCCGGGCGGCTTTTTCCTGACCAACTATGCGGTTGTGCCGGCCGCACCGATGGAATCCTCGGCCGGCCTCATGACGACGGTCGCCTTCGACCGGCAGCACAACGGCGATACGCTGTTCTCGTATCAGCGACACTGATTATCCAGGGCCCGCAGCGGCCTCCGGTTTGTAATCGATTTCAGATGGCTCTATAATCGATGCGGATTTTCTCAACTGTGCGCACTCCGCTGATGCGGCTGGTCGCGGCGGCTCTTCTCTGTGCGGGCGCCGGGTGCGCGCCGGAGAGATACCTCCGTACGGCCCCGCTCGTCGGGGCTGCTGCGCAACAGCCCCGAACGGCGCCTCCGGCCTCGCCGCCCGCGCCTGAATACGCCGGCCTGGTCGGCACCTACTGCCTCGGCTGCCACAACGACAAGCTCAAGACCGCCGGCCTCTCGCTCCAGTCGATGGACCTCGCCGACATTCCGGCGCAGGCTCCCGTCTGGGAAAAGGTCGCGCGGAAACTGCGATCGGGCGAAATGCCCCCGTCGACGGCCCGCTCGCGGCCGGACGCGCGCCTCGCCGGAGAGTTCTCGGCCTATCTGGAGGCGACGCTCGACCGTGCCGCCGTCGCCCATCCGAATCCGGGCCGGGCGCCGGTGCATCGCCTGAACCGCGCCGAGTACAGCAACGCGACCCGCGATCTGCTGGCGGTGGACGTCCGCCCCGGCGACTGGCTGCCGGTCGACGATTCGGGCTACGGATTCGACAACATCGCCGCGGTGCTCTCGACCTCGCCGGCCCTGCTCGATCGCTACATGTCGGCCGCGCGCAAGGTGAGCCGCCTTGCGGTCGGCGATCCGGCGATGAAGCCGGTCGAGGAGATCTACGACGCGAAGCGCGATCCGAACAAGGCGACCCGCAACGAGCAGCTGAACGACGAGCTGCCGTTCGACTCCCGCGCCGGCATGACGGTCGACCACTACTTCCCGCTCGACGCCGAGTACGTCTTCAAGATCCGTTTCACGGGCGTTCAGGCCGGCGGTGAAGAAGCGGCGGCCGATCCGTACCAGGTGCGGGTCGCCGTGAAAGCCGGACTTCACACGGTCGGTGTGACGTCGCCGCGCGAGAACCTGAAGCCGGAGAGCGACACGCCCGGCGGTGGCGGAGGCGGACGCGGCGCGGCGCAGACGCCCTCGCCGGTCGATCTGCGGCTCGGCGGCGCCCGGCTGAAGCGGTTCGATGTGCGCCTGCCGTCGCCGGACGTCACCAAGCTGATCATCGGCGGCCCCTATTCGCCCACCGGGCGAGGAGACACGCCGAGCCGGCGCGCGATCTTCGTCTGCCATCCCGAACGCCCCGCGCAGGAAGCGGCATGCGCGCGAACCATTCTCACGACGCTCGCGCACCGCGCGTTCCGGCGCCCGGTCACGCCGGCCGACATTCAGCCGCTGTTCGCCTTCTATCAGGACGGCCGCGCGCAGGGCGACTTCGAGAGCGGCATCCAGGCCGCCATCGAGGCGATCCTCGTCTCGCCCGAGTTCCTCTTCCGCATCGAGCGGGATCGAGCGGCGTCCGAGGCCGGCGCGCCTCATCGCGTCAGCGACGTCGAGCTCGCGTCCAGGCTTTCATTCTTTTTATGGAGCACGATTCCAGATGCCGCGCTGCTCCAGCTCGCGGAACAGGGCCGGCTGAAGGAACCGGCCGTCCTCGAGCAGCAGGTGCGCCGGATGCTCGACGACCCGCGCGCCGACACGCTGGTCTCGAACTTCGCCGGCCAGTGGCTGCAGTTGAGGAATGTCGAGACCGTGAAGCCCGACCCGGTCATTTTTCCGTTCGACGAAGCGCTGCGTCAGTCGTTCCTCACCGAAACGTCGTTGTTCGTCTCGAGCATCTTCCGCGAGGACCGCAGCCTGCTGGATCTGCTCTCCGCCGACTACACGTTCGTCAACCAGCGCCTCGCCGAGCACTACGGCATCCCGCGGGTCTACGGATCGCACTTCCGGCGGGTCTCGCTGACGGACGAGAACCGCCACGGCCTGCTCGGCCAGGGCAGCGTCCTCACCGTGACGTCGTACCCGAATCGCACGTCGGTGGTGCAGCGGGGCAAATGGATTCTCGAGAACCTGCTCGGCACGCCGCCGCCGCCGCCGCCGCCGGACATTCCGGAGCTGAAGGCGGCGCCTCACGGCAAGGTGCTGTCGATGCGCGAGCAGATGCAGGTGCACCGCGCCAACACGATGTGCGCCGCCTGCCACGCGCGCATGGATCCGATCGGCTTCGCCCTGGAAAACTACGACGGCGTCGGCCGCTGGCGCGGCGAGGACGCGGGCGCGCCGATTGACGCCAGCGGGAAGCTGCCCGACGGCACCGAATTCCGGGGGCCGGCCGGGCTGACTCAGCTGCTGTTGACCAAATACCGGGATGATTTCGTGCGAACGGCCACCGAAAAACTGCTGACCTACGCGCTCGGACGGGGCGTCGAGTACTACGACGCCCCGGTGATTCGGGCGATCAATCGGGACGCGGCGCGCGATAATTATCGGGTGTCGTCGTGGATCCTGGCGATCGTCAACAGCGCGCCGTTTCAAATGAGGAAGGCGTCGAGCTCATGAACAACTTCAACCGCTCCCTGCCGAGACGCACGTTTCTCCGCGGCCTCGGCGCGACGATGGCGCTGCCGTTTCTCGACTCGATGACGCCGCGCATGTCCGCGCTCGCCGCGTCGCAGCCGCCGATTCGGCTGGGCTATGTCTACACCCCGAACGGCATCATCGGCGCGTGCGACAAGAGCCCGCGCCCGTTCATGTGGACGCCCAAGACCACCGGCGCCAACTTCGAGTTCAGCCCGACGATGAAGGCGCTCGAGCCGTTCCGCGAGCAGGTCAACGTGTTCAGCGGCCTGGCGCAGGTGACCGGGCGGGCGCTCGGCGACGGCCCCGGCGACCACGCGCGCGCGACCGCGACGTTTCTCACCGGCGTGCATCCGCTGAAGACCGGCGGCACCGATTTTCAACTCGGCATCTCCGCCGATCAGATCGCGGCGAAGGAGCTCGGCAAGTACACCCAGCTGTCCTCGCTCGAGCTCGGGCTCGAGGCGCAGCCGCTCGCCGGCAACTGCGACTCCGGCTACACCTGCGCGTACATGTCGATGTCCTGGCGCGGGCCGACCAGTCCGCTGCCGGCCGAAATCAACCCGAGGACCGTGTTCGAGCGGCTGTTCGGCGACGGCGACAGCACCGGCGCTCCCGCCCGCATGGCCAGGCTCGAGCACCAGAAAAGCGTGCTCGACTACGTCACCGGCAGCCTGTCGCGCCTGCAGCTGACGCTGGGAGCGGGCGACAAGCGCAAGCTCGAGGAGTACCTCGAAGCGGTCCGCGACATCGAGCGCCGGATTCAACTGGCCGAAGCGCAGAACCACACGTTGCAGCTGCCGCTGATCGAGCGGCCGGGCGCGATTCCAGACGATTACGAGCAGTACACCAAGCTGATGATCGACATGCAGGTCGTCGCCTGGCAGACCGACATGACGCGCGTCGCCTCTTTCATGCTCGGCCGCGACGGCAGCAACCGCGCCTATCGTGAGATCGGGATTTCCGACGGCCATCACTCGATCTCGCATCATCAGAGCGATCCGGAGAAGATCGACAAGCTGATCAAGATCGACGAGCTGCACGTCGCGATGTTCGCCTATCTGCTCAAGCGGCTGAAGGAGACGCCCGACGGCGACGGGACGCTGCTCGATCACTCGCTGGTCCTGTTCGGCAGCAGCATCAGCGAATCGAACATCCACACGCACGACGACCTGCCGATCGTCCTGGCGGGCAGCGCCAATGGACAGCTGAAGGGCAACCGTCATCTCGTCTACTCGAAAGAGACGCCGCTGAACAACCTGTTCCTGAACATGTTCGACCTGGCGGGGGTGCCGCACGTCGACGGATTCGGCGACAGCACCGGACGGCTGAAGAACCTGTAACGGCCAAGATCGATCGGTAACAAGAGATCAGAAGGTCAGGAGAGGGCCTCTTGAAAAAACAACCTCTTTTGATCTCCTGGTCTTCTGTAAAAAAATGTCAATGCGGCGCGCGCTGTTTCTGATCGGCCTCTGTTGTCTCTGTGCGTGGGCGCCGCTGGCGCCTTTGCTCGCGCAGGCCCGCGACGTGCGCCTGCTGGACGCCGTCAAGCGCCGCGATGCGAAGGCGTTCGCCGCACTGCTCAAGGCCAGGGCCGACGTGAATGCGGCGCAGCCCGACGGCGCGAGCGCGCTGGCGTGGGCCGTACATCTCGGTGAGCGCCGCATGGCGGAAGCGCTGCTCGACGCCGGCGCCCGCGCCAACACCGCCGACGAGTATGGCGAGACGCCGGTGACGCTGGCGGCGGCCAACGCCGACGCCGAGCTCGTCGAGCGGTTGATCGGCGCCGGCGGCGACGCCCGCGCGGCGCGTTGGAACGGCGAGACCTCCGTGATGATTGCGGCCGGCGTGGGGAGCCTCGACACCGTGCGCGTGCTGGTGCGCCACGGCGCCGATGTGAACGCCACCGAGCCGCGCGGCGGTCAAACGGCGCTGATGTGGGCCGCCGCGGAAGCCCACGCCGACGTCGTCGCCGGCCTGGTGGAGATGGGCGCCAACGTCAACGCGACGTCGAGAACCGGCTTTACCCCGCTCGTGTTCGCGACCACCAGGAACGACGTGGCCTCCATCAAGACGCTCCTGAAGGCGGGCGCCAACCCGAGCGTCGTCCTGGCGTCCGGCGCAAGGCCGCTGATTGTCGCAATGTCGTACGGCCATACGGCGGCCGCCCTCGCGCTGCTCGACGGCGGCGCCGAGATCACCGCGCGCGATCGAGCCGGGAACACGACGCTCCACCTGGCGGCGCAAGGCGGCGACATGAATCTCGTGCGCACGCTGCTCGCGAAAGGCGCCGACGTGAACGCGCGCACGCCGGTCTCGACGGCGCCGGCGGGCGCCCGCGGCGGCGGCGGTGGCGGGCGCGGCGGCGTCGCCGGCGAGCTGACCCCGCTGATGGTCGCGGCGCGCGCCGACCACGAGGACGTCATGCGCGCGCTCGTCGCCGCCGGCGCCGACCCATCGCTGAAAGCGCAGGACGGCTCGACGCTGTTGATGGCGGCCGCGTCCGGCGCCCGCCTCAAGACGTTCACCTACGCCTACGAGCTCGATCCGAAAGTCGACGTGCTCACCACGACGGGGAACACGCCGATGCACGTGGCTGTCGGAATGAACGGCCGGACGCAGCCGGAAGTGTGCGAGGTGATCCAGTTCCTCGCCGATCACCACGCCAAGCTCGATGAGTTGAACGGCGCCGGCCGGACGCCGATGGCGATCGCCGACAACCTGCCGGTGGACCTGGCGGTGGATCTGCTCACGAAGCTCATCACCGATCGCGGTGAGAAACCGAAGATCCCGTCGAAGCGCTGAGGACATTTGAGAACTCTCGCAGTTGGATGTCTGGCGATCGGTGCGGCTGTCTGGCTCGCTGGTCCTGGCTTCACGTCAGGCGTGCCGCAGCCGCCGCCCAGCGGTCTGCCTCCACTCGACTACTCGCTCGGGCCCGACTCGCAGCCGCAGCCGGACGTGCCGAAGGGAACGCTGACGAAACACACGCTGGCGCCCGGAAAATTCTTCCCCGGGACGCCGCACAACTACCAGGTCTACGTCCCGGCTCAATACGATCGGAGCCGCCCGATCGCGTACATGATCTTCCTGGACGGCAGCGGCTACGCCGGCAACGGCGTCCGCGTGCCCGTGGTGCTGGACAACCTGATCGCCCGGCGGGACGTGCCGCCGATGATCGCGATCTTCGTGGATCCGGGCATCATGCCGGCGTTGTCCGATCAGGCGCAGAACCGCTACGAGCGCATCTTCGAGTACGACTCGCTGACGCCGCGGTTCTCAAATTTCCTGATCGACGAGCTCGTGCCCGAAGTTGCCGCCAGCTACAGCCTCTCGAAAGATCCGAACGATCACGGGATCGCGGGGATCAGCACCGGCGGGGTCGGCGCGTTCGTCGCCGCGTGGAATCGTCCGGATCAGTTCCGCCGCGTCATCACCTGGGTCGGGAGCTTCGGCAACTTCAGGGGCGCCGATCGCCTGCCGGGACTGATTCGGCGGACCGAGCCGCGGCCGATCCGTGTGTTCATGCAGACAGGTCGGCAGGATCTGGTGAACTACGCCGGCAGCTGGTCGCTCGAGAATCCCCGGATGGCGGCCGCGCTCGAGTTCGCCGGCAACGACGTGAAGATCGAGCTCGGCGAAGACGGGCACAGCAACCGCCACGGCGCCGCGATCCTGCCGGACACCTTGCGATGGCTGTGGCGGGGATATCCGCAGCCGATCGCGGTCGGTGAGCCGCAGCCCGGCGCGGGACGCGGACTGTTCGCCCAACTCGTGCCGCGACGTGAGCTCCTGCCTCCACCGCCTCCGCCAACGCCGCCGCCGGCCCCGGCCGCGCCCGCGGCGGGACGAGGCAGCGGTCCACGCGGCGCCGTCTACGCGCTGATCTACCGCGACAAGCAGTGGGAGCAGGTCGGCGATACGTACGCGTCGGCCTCGAGCCCGGCGACCGATCGCGACGGCAACGTGTTCTTCGCCGATCCCACTGGCAACAGGATTTACAAATCGGATGCGGCGCGTCTCGTCACGGTGTTCAAGGACAACACCCGCGGGGCGCGGGCGCTTCGCGTCGGCGCCGACGCGCGCCTGTATGCGTCGCAGCTGTCCGCCAGACGCCTGGTGTCTTATGGTCCTGCCGGGGACGAGAAGATCGTCGCGCAGGATGTTCAGGCCAACGATCTGGCGCTCACCAGGACCGGGAGCCTCTACTTCGTCGATACGGAGCACAAGACCGTCGGCTACCTCGACACGACCGGAAAGAAGCGCATCGTCTACAGCGGCGGCGACATCATGAACCCGACCGCACTCACCCTCACCCCCGATCAGTCGATGCTCCTCGTCGCCGACGGCATGGATCGATATCAGTGGTCGTTTCAGATCGCCGCGGATGGATCGCTCGTCAACGGCGAGCCGTTTCAACGCCTCGAAATGCCCGAAGAAGGACTGTTCAGCGGGGTCGGCGGCCTGACGGTCGACACGCTGGGGTACGTGTGGGCGACCAGTGCGATGGGCATTCAGGTGTGCGAGCAGCCCGGCCGCTGTTCGAACATTCTCAACAAGCCGCAGTTTACGGCGGCACCGATCACCGACATCGCGTTCGGCGGGCCCGGCCGCACGTGGCTCTATGTCACACAGGGCGGCAAAGTCTTCCGCAGGGAGACCAGGCGCACCGGAGTGGTCGCGTGGGAACCGGTCAAACCGCCGCAGCCCGGCTTATGAGAATTCCCGTTCTCGTCCTCGTGTTGTCGATCGGTGCGAGCGCGCAGGAAATCACCACCAAGACTGTCGCGGATGGCGTTTATACGGACGCTCAGGCGGCCCGCGGCGCCGTCGCGTATGACACCGCCTGCAGCGGCTGTCATCGCGCGGATCTCGGCGGCGGCAGCGGCCCCGCACTCAGGGATCAGCGGTTCGAGCGGCAATTCGCCGGCAAGGATCTGAAGACGCTGTTCACGAAAACGGCGACCACGATGCCGAGGGGGGCGCCGGGCAGCCTCGGCGACGCCGCGTATCTCGACATCGTGGCCCACCTGCTAAAAGAGAACGGCTTCGCGCCGGGTTCGCACGACCTCACGACGGATGTGCTCGACGGCATCCGTGTGCTGCCGGGGCGGCCCAAGCCGCCTCCGCCGATCGGTGACTTCTCCTACGTCGAAGTCGTGGGCTGTCTGACCGCCGGCCCTCAGCAGACCTGGATGCTGACCCACGCGAGCGATCCGGTCGCGGCCGTCGCGGCGCCGGGCGCGTCCCCGCCGGCGGCCGCGCCGAAAGCGCCCGGCACGCGGACGATTCACCTGGTGGACGCCATGGCGTACGCGCCCGAGCAGCACGCCGGTCAGACGATGTCGGTCCGTGGTCTGTTGATTACGCTGCCGGGCGAGCAGCGCATGGCGATCAGCTCGTTCGAGATGGTGCAGCCGGGTTGTCGCGAATAGCCGATGCGCGTGATGGTCCTCCTGCTCCTGATCGCTGTTGCGGGGACGGCACGTGCGCAGTCGCCGGAGCGCCGGTATCTCTACGTCGCGTTGCCGGGATCCGACGATGCCGATCCGGATCGGTCGATCAGGATTCTCGTGTTCGACATCGCCGACGGGCATCGCTTCGTCAGACGCATCGCGATCCGCGCGGCGGGCAGCGGTCAGGAGGCCGAGGTCGTCAGGGGGACGGCCGCCAACGCGCGAGCGGGCCGCATCTACGTCAGCACCACCAGGCGGCTGGCGGCGATCGATCTGAAGAGCGACGCCGTTGTCTGGGAGCAAAGCTACGAGGCCCACTGCTGCGATCGTCTGGCGGTCTCGCCCGACGGCCGGACGATCTACGCGCCAGCCTTCGGCAGCGCGAAATGGTTCGTCATTGACGCCGGGACCGGCCAGCTGCGCTCCGTGATCGGCGTGACCGGCTGGCCGCGTCAGACCATCTATGCAGGCGACGGCCGGCACGCCTATCTGGGCGCGTGGGACTCGCCGATCCTCTCGGTCAGCGACACGACCAGCCATCGCGTGGTGAAAACGGTCGGACCGTTCAGCGCCTCGCTCTGTCCGTTTACGTTGAACGCGGCCGGCACGCTGGCATTCGCGAACGTCGACGGCCTCGTGGGATTCGAGGTCGGCGACCTGCAGACCGGCCTGATTCTCGACCGCGTGGCGGTGGAGGGCTACGACAAGGACGCCGCGGCGGCATACGAGTGTCCGAGCCACGGGATCGCGTTGACGCCGGACGGCCGTGAGCTCTGGGTGGCCGACGGGGTGCGCAACCGGCTGCACGTGTTCGACGCGACGGTGTATCCGCCGGCGGCGCTCGGGGCGCTCGAACTGTCCGCCCAGCCCCGATGGCTGGCGCTCAGCAGGGACGGACGCTACCTCTACTCGTCGACCGGCGACGTCGTCGACACGGCGGCCAGGAAAATCGTCGGGGCGCTCGAAGGCCCCGCCGCCCGCAAGGTGAAAAGCGAGAACTTCGTCGAGATCGATTTTGTCGATGGCGCGCCGGTTCGATGACCCGGCGCCTGAAAGGACGAGACATGACTGGAACGAGAGCAGCTCAGATCGCGGCCATGGTTCTGTGTCTCTGCGGGAGCGCGGCGGCCCAGCCGCCGGCGCCACCGGCGGCTCCGGCTCCCCAGCCGGCGTTCGCGTCGCCCGAGGTCCAGTCCGACCGCCGCGTCACGCTCCGGATCTTTGCGCCGCGCGCGGAGGAGGTTCGGCTCGCGGGCACGGATTTTCCGCGCAACCCCCAGGGCATGCCGATGACCAAGGCCGACAACGGCGTCTGGGAGATCACCATCGGCCCGCTGCCGCCGGGATCGTACCGCTATAACTTCAACGTGAACGGCGTGCCCGTGATCGATCCGCGCAGCCCGGCGGTCAGCGAGTCGAACAACAACGTCTGGAGCCTGGTGCACGTGCCGGGGTCGGATTTCATGGACACCAGGGATGTCCCGCACGGCGCGGTCGCGAGCATCACCTACCCGTCGACGACGCTGCATAAGGTTCGCCGCATGCACGTCTACACGCCGCCAGGCTACGAGCAGGGCACCGGCAAGTTCCCGGTCCTGTACCTGCTCCACGGCGCCGGCGACGCAGACGACTCGTGGACGTCGGTGGGCCGGGCGGGCTTCATCCTCGACAACCTCATCGCGGCGAAGAAGGCGAGGCCGATGATCGTGGTGATGCCGGCCGGCCACACCGCTCAGACGATGCCCGGGCGTGGAGGTCTGCCGCCGGGCGACGAGTTCGAACAGGATTTCGTGAAGGACATCATGCCGTATGTCGAGAAGACCTACCGCGTGATCGCCGATCGCCCGCATCGCGCCATCGCCGGCCTGTCGATGGGCGGCATGCAGACGCTCAACATCGCGACGCCGCACCTCGACCAGTTCACCTACGTCGGCGTGTTCAGCTCGGGCTTGATCCAGACGTTCGGCGGCGGACGCGGTCCAGCGCCGGCGACGCCGGCGCCGCCCGACCCCGCCTGGGAGCAGGCGCATCAGGCCGCGCTCGACAACGCCGCGGTGAAAAAAGGGCTGAAGCTGTTCTGGTTTGCCACCGGCTCGGAAGACTTCCTGCTGGCGACGACCAAAGGCACGGTGGAACTGTTCAAGCGGCACGGCTTCAGCCCGGTGTTCAAGGAGAGCGCGGGCGGGCACACCTGGGCGAACTGGCGCGACTATCTCAACGAGTTTGCGCCGCAGCTGTTCCAGACGTCGCCGGCTTCCACCAGCGCTGAAGTCCGGCCGCGATAAGATGGCGGCCATGCCGATCAGACCGTTCGAGCCGAAGTTCATGAAGGTGGGCGTGCTGACGGCTGCGCTGCAGGAGTTGACGCCGCGCGCGGTCCGCGATCCCGATCCGGACCGCGCGATCGAGGACTGGATCGAGTTCGCCCGGGAGCTGGACGCCGGCAACATCCAGCTCTCGGCCGCGCTGCATCCGAGCGAGGCCGACGTGCCGCCCGAGGCGATGCTCGATCCGGTCGCCAACACCCTCGACTTGCGCAAGCCGTTCGACGCCAGCCGCGCGAAGCGCGTCTGCGCGGCGCTGAAGGCGAGCGGCGTCCATCTGTCCGACATCGCCTATTTCGACAACATGCTGCACCACGACGCGGCGGTGCGGCAGGCGAAGCACGCGTTCATGCTCCGGGTGTTCGACGCCGCGGTGCTGCTCGGCGTCGACGCGGT
>Ga0068865_100002513_pt1 | contig 10855 bp, 10 predicted proteins | sample KBSMisM12_FD_75293 | JGI IMG/M metagenome (GOLD analysis project Ga0068865, IMG submission 75293) | Miscanthus rhizosphere microbial communities from Kellogg Biological Station, Michigan, USA - KBS Miscanthus M1-2 | ecosystem: Host-associated > Plants > Roots > Rhizosphere > Soil ...
ATGATGCGGGTGGGCGGGGCGATCTCGCCGGACGAGATGATGCCGGTGGCCACCTGGTACAGCAGCGGCTGGAACAGATGGTGCGTGGTCCTGGCGATCATCTTGATGTCGACGTTGGCGTGCTTGAGCGCCTTGGCGGCGTTTAAGCCACCAAATCCCGAACCGATGATCACGACCTTGCGTCGATCAGTTGCAGTGGCTCCGGGATGGCTCATCTTGGGCTCCTCGACGGACTACACGTGCACTTACCCAGACACTACGGTAGCCGCTCAGCATCCCTGAAGTGTGGTGAGATTAACCACGTCATCGTATGTTTAAGCCTCCATCATCGGCCTCAATTTCTCGGCCACCGCGGTGATGCCGCCCGGGTGGTAGCCATCGATGTTGGTGACGGGGCTGAGGATCACACCGTCGATCCCCGCATCAAGCACCTTCGTCTTGACCTGCTCGACGATCTGATCCGGTCCGCCGAACACCACTCGCTGCTTGAAGTCATCTGGGATCAAATCCGCGGTCGCCTGCTCGTTGATCAACGCCATCACCAGCATGCTGGTCTCGAGGGTCGCGGGATCGCGGCCGATCTCCTCGCAGCGCGCCTTGACCACTTGCAGCTTGCGCGGCAGCTCATCGAACCCCGATGTGAGGTTCAGATGATCAAAGTGCTTGGCGGCCAACGGAATTGTCTTCTTCTCACCGTGGCCGCCGATCATCAGCGGGATGTGGTCACGGAACCGAGGGTTGGCCATCGCGTCCTTCGCGCGGTAGTACTTGCCGGAGAATGTCGGCCGCTCGCCTCGCAGCATTGGCAGGATGATCTGCAGGGCCTCGTCGAGCCTGTTGAAGCGGTCGGTGAAGGTGCCGAACTCGAAGCCGAGCTGCTCGTGCTCGAGCTCGAACCAGCCGGTGCCGATGCCGAGAATGGCTCGGCCCTGGCTCACGACATCCAGCGTGGTGACGGCCTTGGCAAGCAGTGTCGGATTGCGGTAGGTGTTCCCGGTGACCAGCGTGCCCAGCTGCACGTTCTTGGTCGCGGTCGCCAACCCGCCGAGGGCCGTGTACGCCTCCAGCATCGGCTGGTCGGGGGTTCCGAGTCCGGGCAGCTGATAGAAGTGGTCCATCACGAAGACCGAGTCGAAGCCGGCAGCGTCGGCTTCCTGTGCCTGGGCGATGACTGTCGGGAACAGCTCTTCGACGCCCGTACCGTAGGAGAAGTTGGGGATCTGAAGTCCGAGTTTGATGGTCACGAGGTTCACGTAACCACAACTAAGCGGGGCGGTCACCCCGTTTAGCTTCGGGCGAACGCGGGAATATCAGCCGAAGTTCGCCAGCGCGCCGTGGCTGACGTGCAACGTCTGGCCGCTGATGTGCCGCGCGGCGGGTGTGCTGAGGAACAACGCCAACCTCGCGATCTCGGCTGCCACCGGAGCCGGCGTGCGGGACAGGCCGTCGTAGCCCGGCTCCGCCTTGCGGCCGGACGCCACCGCGTTGACGGTGATGCCGCGGGTGCCGAAGTGCGTGGCCTGCCCGGCGGTCCAGTCGGAGATGGCGGCCTTCACAGCGGCGTCGGCGCTGCCCTCGCGAGGCTGCTCCGGGATGACGTTGACGATCGAACCGCCGGAACGCAGGTGGTCGCCGAGGATCTGCACGGTCAGCACCGCCGAGACGACGGTCGTGTCCAGAGCGGTGCGCCATGCCGCGGCAAGGTCGGCCAACGAGTAGGTGCGCGGGTCGCCGGCGTCCCAGCGCGGGGCGGGAACGTTGACGATGGTGTCCAGCTGGTGCGGGAACTGGCCACGCGCCTCTTCGAGGCTGGCCGGGTCGGTGGTGTCGAACACGATCGCGTCGACGTCGAGTTCCTTAGCGGCGACCTCGAGGTCGTCGCGGCGCGCACCCGCGATCACGACTCGGTGGCCCGCATCGCGGAAACCCTCCGCGACCGTGCGTCCCAGATCCGTATCGCCGCCGGTGACGAGCACCTCCATCACAAGGACCTCCTGCCTGTGTTCAACGCTGAACCCCAGCGATTGAGGGTCATGTTACTGGACAGTAGCTAGGAGGTGGAGCTCGGCACGCATGCGACACGACAACAGTTCGGTCAACGTGCCATAGGGTCGTCATTCGTGCTGCCCCGCTGGATTTACCTCCCTGCGGCGATCGGCGCGCTGTTCGTCGTGGTTCCGCTGATCGCGATCGCCGCCAAGGTGAACTGGCCCAACTTCTGGTCACTGATCAGCAGCGAGTCGTCGACCACGGCGTTGGTGCTCAGCCTCAAGACCTCGGCGGCCAGCACTGCGCTCTGCCTGCTGCTCGGCGTGCCGATGGCGCTGGTGCTGGCCCGCAGCACTTCCCGGGCGGTGCGACTCGCCCGGCCGCTCATCCTGCTGCCGCTGGTGCTGCCACCGGTGGTCGGGGGCATCGCGCTGCTGTATGCGTTCGGCAGGCTAGGGCTCATCGGGCAATACCTCGAGGCCGCGGGAATCCACATCGCGTTCACCACCACGGCGGTGGTTCTCGCACAGACGTTCGTATCGCTGCCCTTCCTGGTCATCGCGCTGGAAGGCGCCGCACGCACCGCGGGGGCCGATTACGAGGTGGTGGCCGCCACCCTCGGCGCCAGGCCGTCGACCGTGTGGTGGAAGGTGTCGCTGCCGCTGCTGGCGCCCGGCCTGATCTCCGGGGCGGTGCTGGCGTTCGCGCGGTCGCTTGGCGAGTTCGGCGCCACGCTGACCTTTGCGGGATCGCGCGAAGGCGTCACCCGAACGCTGCCTTTGGAGATCTACCTCCAGCGCGAGAGCGATGCAGACGCGGCGGTCGCGCTGTCGCTTCTGCTCGTCGTGGTGGCCGCCGTTGTCGTGGTGGGGTTGGGCACCAGCCGGATCCGGGGCTCCAATGCGTGGTAGTGCGACATGACCGATGTGCAGGTGAGGGCCGTCGTCGAAAGTCGCGGCCTGGACCTCGAATTCGATGTCGCCGCAGGCGAAGTGGTCGCCCTGCTTGGACCCAACGGTGCGGGCAAGTCGACATCACTGCATGTGATCGCGGGCCTGGTGCGGCCAGATCGCGGCATGGTGCGCGTCGGACAGCGGGTGCTGACAGACACCGCGGCGGGGGTTCACGTGGCCACCCACGATCGCCGCGTCGGCCTGCTCCTGCAGAACGCACTGTTGTTCCCGCATCTGAGCGTGACCGGCAATGTGGCGTTCGCGCCGCGCAGTTCCCGTGCGGCGGCGGCACATTGGCTCGCCGAGGTCGATGCGGCGGATCTCGCCGACCGGCATCCACGGCAGCTGTCCGGGGGACAGGCCCAGCGGGTGGCGCTGGCACGGGCCCTCGCCGCCGACCCCGACGTGCTGCTGCTCGACGAGCCGTTGGCCGGACTTGACGTTTCCGCCGCCACCGCGATGCGCAGGGTGCTGCGCCGGGTGCTGGCCCGTGACGGCCGCTCGGTGGTGCTGATCACCCACGACCTCCTCGATGTCCTCACCCTCGCCGATCGGGTGCTGGTGCTCGAAGACGGCAGGATCATCGAATCAGGCTCGGCTACAACAGTTTTGGCGACACCACGAAGCCGGTTTGGCGCGCGCTTCGCCGGGGTGAACCTCGTCGATGGCACCGCGGGCGCCGACGGCGTGCTGACGACACAGTGGGGGACGGTCTGGCATGGCAACCCGGCGGCGGACGTGGCGCCAGGGCAATCGGCGGTGGCGCTGTTCAACCCTGCCGCGGTCGCCGTGTACCGCGACAAGCCGCATGGCAGCCCCCGCAACACCGTCGAGGTGACGGTCGCCGAACTCGACAGCCGCGGAGCGGTGATCCGGGTGCGCGCCGACGAGCAACCCGACGGTGCGCCGGGGCTTGCCGCCGACATCACCGCAGAATCCGCCGCCGAGTTGCGGTTGGCACCTGGCGATCGCGTCTACTTCTCCGTGAAGGCCCAGGAGGTCGCCGTTCATCAAAGCCCGTAACGGAGTGGTTCACGAACGCGATCAACGGTTGCGATTCGGTCACAAAACTCGGGGTGCAAGTGGGTTCGATCGCCCCGCGCGACGCGCGGGACCTTGTGGTGCCAGCAATCGCCATAAATGGCGACTCCCTGTAACTTTTCTATATACAGCAATCTTTCAGCTGAGCACTTTTTTAGCAACTCACACTTGCGTCACGGCGGTAACACGGTAGTTTCTTCCACATGCATCACCCGGACGCGACTCCTGACCACCGCAAGGGCCTCTCGATGACGCTGGCGATTGCGGCGCTGACCGGCGCCACAGCGGTGGCACTGTCGCTGCCTGTGGCGTATGCCGATCCGACCACGCCGCCCCCGCCACCGCCACCGGCGGACAACACGATGCAGGGGCCGCCTCCGCCTCCGGCCGATCCGAACGCGCCACCGCCGCCGCCCGCCGATCCCAATGCGCCGGTGCCCCCGCCTGCCGATCCGAACGCTCCTCCGCCACCGCCGCCACCTCCGCCACCGGAGCCGGGGCGGGTCGACAACGCCGCGGGCGGCTTCAGCTATGTGGTGCCCGCGGGCTGGAAGGTCGCCGACGCGACACAGTTGTCTTATGGGCAGGCCTTGTTGAACAAGATTCCTGCGGACGCCGCCCAACCGAACGGCCAACCCGCCCAGCCGCCCAGCGATACCAGCGTGCTGCTGGGCCGGTTGGATCTGAAGCTGTTCGCGGGTGCGGAGACCGACAACACGAAGGCGGCCCAACGCCTCGCGTCGGACATGGGCGAGTTCTTCATGCCGTTCCCGGGTACGCGCATAAACCAGGAGACCGTCCCGCTCAATGCGGGTGGAATGTCGGGTGTCGCGTCGTATTACGAGGTGAAGTTCACCGACACGAACAAGCCCAACGGCCAGATCTGGGCCGGCGTCGTCGGTGCGCCCACGCCTCCCGGCACGCCGCGCGGCCAGCGCGCGCCCGAACGTTGGTTCGTGGTTTGGCTTGGCACCGCCAACAATCCGGTCCCGAAGGGGGAGGCCGTCACGCTTGCGCAGTCGATCCGGCCGTGGACGCCGCCGCCTCCGCCGCCACCGGATCCCAACGCCCCGCCGCCACCCCCACCCGCGGGCGGGACGAACGCACCGGGTCAGAACCCCAACGTCGGCGTGCCGGTTCCGGTCGACCCGAACAGCGTTCCGCCCGGGATGCTGCCGCCGTCTTAACGGCTAACGGGCAGTTGGGTTTTCAGGGGCCGACGTACGGCACCTGGCCTTCCATGTTGTTCACGTTGAGCAGGTAGCAGTTGGTGCCGCCGAAGCCCATGGCGCCTGCGGTCACGCAGCGCTGAAAGGTTCCGTCCCCGGCGATCGGGCCGTCGCATGTGGTGCCGCCACCCCATGGCGTCCACCCGCCCTGGCAACCGGCGTTCGCCGGAGCCGCCTGCGCGATGCCGCCGGCGACAAGGCCGCTGATCGCCAGTCCGACAAGTGCTTTCACCATTCACCCCTTACCGCCGTACCGGTCCCCGTAACCGGTTGCACACCGCGACGGCTCGGCCGCGACCCCCGAGTCGCGGCCAGCCTGTGATCTCCAGGTTATGCCGTCGTGACCGATTGGGAATCCGGATTTCCCTGCGGATTTCGCGCCAAGAACCGCTGCTCACCCGTGCGGTCGGGGGCATGACGGCCGGTGACCTGCGGAAACAATTAACGTTCGTGCCCATTTCGGACCCCAATCGTTACCCTCGTCCGGTATACCTTCAAGCGTGGCCCAGCGGCCCGCTCGCCACGGCCGGCGAAAGGCAGGAGATCTGCGATGGACGTGATTGCGGCAACCGAATTTCTGGCCCGCTCCAGCACGATGACAAGCGTTGGCTGGATTGGCTACATCATCATCGGAGCGATTGCCGGGTGGATCGCCGGCAAGATCGTGAAGGGCGGCGGCTCGGGCATTCTGATGAACATCGTCATCGGCATCGTCGGTGCGCTGATCGGTGGCTTCCTGCTCAGCTTCTTCCTCAACACGGCCGGAGGCGGCTGGTGGTTCACCTTGTTCACCGCGATCCTCGGTTCGGTGATCCTGTTGTGGATCGTCGGGATGGTCCAGCGAAAGACGTAGGGGCGCATATCTCTCGACGGGCGAGCACCATAGGGGGATGGCCGCCCAAAGCATGAGCGCGTGGCGGGTTCGACAACCCGGCCCAATGACCACCCATCCACTGGACCGTGTCACCGTCGAGGTGCCGCAGCCGGCGCCTGGTGAGCTCCTCGTCGCCGTGCACGCCTGCGGCGTGTGCCGCACCGATCTGCATGTCACAGAGGGCGACCTGCCGGTGCATCGGCCTGGCGTGATCCCGGGACACGAGGTGGTCGGCGAGGTTGCCGGGCTGGGCCCCGACACCGGCGACGAGTTCGCGATCGGTGACCGCGTCGGCATCGCGTGGCTGCGGCACACCTGTGGCCACTGCAAATTCTGCGTCCGCGGCCAGGAGAATCTCTGCCCCGAATCACGCTACACCGGCTGGGACGCCGACGGTGGCTACGCCGAATTCGCCGCCGTCCCAGCGGATTTCGCACATCATCTGCCAGTGGGCTATTCCGACACCGAACTGGCTCCGCTGCTGTGCGCAGGCATCATCGGCTACCGCTCGCTGTTGCGGGCCGATCTGCCGCCCGCCGGCAGGCTCGGCATATACGGGTTCGGCGGCAGCGCACATCTCACCGCCCAGGTCGCACTCGCGCAGGGCGCCGAGGTGCACGTGATGACCCGCGGTGAGCGCGCCCGCGAGCTGGCGCTGTCACTGGGGGCGGCCTCAGCGCAAGGCGCCGCCGACCCGCCGCCCGTGCCATTGGATTCCGCGATCCTGTTCGCGCCCGTGGGTGATCTGGTGCTGCCCGCCCTCGAGGCACTCGACCGGGGCGGAACACTGGCCATTGCCGGCATCTATCTGAGCGACATTCCCTCGCTGAACTACGAGCGCCACCTCTTCCAGGAGCGTCAGGTGCGATCGGTGACTTCCAACACACGCGACGACGCGCGCGAGTTCCTCGCGTTCGCGGGGCAGCACCACATCGACGTCACCAGCCCCGAATATCCGCTCGGCCGTGCGGATGCGGCCCTGTCGGATCTGAGTGAGGGCCGCATCGCCGGGGCGGCGGTGCTGTTGGTCTAGAGCGCTGCGAGCGCCGCGCCGAGTCGGCCGCGGAGATCGCCCCGGCCGTATCGGTACATGGGTCCGCAGCCGTCGGACAGGGTGACGCGCAGCCGGGCCATTCCGCGCGCGCTGACCGGTCGCGGTGAATGCAGCCGCAGCGTGATGGCGTCGATCACATCCTCAGCCGCCTCAATGTTGGTGGTATGCAACCCCACTCGCGATGACATCGGTCCACCGCCCGCGCGGACCTCGTTTACGGCCCGCCGCAGCGTCCTCGCGACGGCTTCCCGCTCCGCAGTCGACGTCAACCGAGCGTGATGGACGGCGAGCGCGCTTCCGGCCACAGCAGGCACGCCGACAGCGAGCTGCCGATCGAGGTGGTTGGCGCGTAGTCGCGCCGTCACGCGCGCCGAAAGCGATGGCCGCGGGGCTGTGGTCCGCCGGACGGCGTCACTCGCGCTGGAAAAGAAGTCTGGGGAGATCTTGTTGTTTGGCATGGGTTATCAATTCCTCTAACGGCTTCACCGCTGCGAATATTCTCGTGACTATCAAACACGTTACAGCGGTCATGGATGACCAGTCAAGTTGATATACCGGTCACGCATGGATATTCTGGACGCATGAGTACGCAGCCTGCGCAATGGCCCGGTGACGACGAGTCGAAACCCGCGCCCGGCCGGCTGCGGCTTGTTCAAGAGTTGGTCAACACCGTCGAGCTCCCCGAAGGTTCGGACCGGCTCGCCGACCAGTCCGACGCGCGTCCGTGGCTCGTCGACAACCAGCTGTTGGCGAGGCACGCCGAGCTTGCCGAGGGCGATCTGGGCCTCGTCCGCCGCGTGCGCGAAGCGCTGCGCGCGCTGCTGGTGCAGAACGCGGGTGGGCCGACACCCACCGACACCGTACTGGCCCCGTTGCGCGAGATCGCCTCGGCTGGAACGGCCCGCGCATGCCTGGCCGACGACGGCGTCGTGCAGTTGACCGCTACCGGCGACTCGGTGGGCGACCGGCTGGTGGACCTGCTTGTGATAGTTCGCGACGCCCAGCGAGACGGCACCTGGCAGCTGCTCAAGGCCTGCGCCAACGACGAATGCCAGTGGGCGTTCTACGACAAGTCGCGCAACCACGGCGGCACATGGTGCGAGATGTCGACGTGCGGCAACAAGCTCAAGAACCGAGCGTTCCGCGCCAGAACCAAGACGCGCTGACGCAGGCAGTCAGGTCGACAGGTGCCATACCAGGGCCGCGGCCAGCGCGCCCAGCCCGTTCAGTGACCAGTGCAGTGCGATCGGCGCGATCAGGCTGCCGCTGCGCCTGCGCAGCCAGGTGAACACGAAACCGGCGGCCGCCGTCGCGGCCACCGCCAGCACCACGCCGGCAATGGTCCCGGGCAGGCCACCGCCGAAGATGCGGCTGAAGCCGACATTGCTGCTGGTCAGGCCGAGCGACGTGGCGATGTGCCACAGCCCGAACAGGAGCGAGCCTGCCGCGGCCACACCGCGGAAACCCCAGGCTCGGTTCAGCGCACCGTGCAGCACACCACGGAACGCCAGCTCCTCGGGGATCACGGTCTGCAGCGGGATGATGATCATCGACGCGATCAGCGCGCCCGACACCGTCGCGTAGTTGTTGTTCATGAACATCGGCCGGGTCCACGGCAGCAACATGCCGATCGCGATCACCGACAACACCACCACGACAGCGGCCACCGCATAGCCGGCGCCGGCTTTCCAGTGCTCACGGCTCAGCCCGAGCTCGGCCCACCCGAGGCCCCGCGAACGAACCAGGATCACCAGTCCCACGGCCGCAGCGGGCACGGTCGCGATGCTGGCCCACGGCGTCGTGAAGTGCGCGATCAGGTTCGTCAGTGCCAGTACCACCACGACCACGCCGATGTCGACGTAGGTGCGGAAGTGTTGCAGTGCGGCGAGTTGGCCCACTACGGGATGGGGATGCGGGGCCACCGCCTGTTCGGACATTGCGGGCCAGTTTACCGGCGATTTTGCGATTCTTGCTGAGCGTGTCCTTAGGACTTCGAGTTCGCGCGGTAGTCGGCGTCCCACGTCCACCCCGAGATCTCGGGGTCGTCCTCGCCGTGTACGCGCGTGTAGCGGCGGGCGGCCAGGCGGGCGTCGACCATCCGCTGACGCAGCGCCGCGGCCCGGTTCGCCAGCCCCTCCACCCGGTCTATGACGTCGATCACCAGGTGGAACCGGTCCAGATCATTGAGCATCACCATGTCGAACGGCGTGGTCGTGGTGCCACGCTCCTTGAACCCGCGGACGTGCATCTGCGCGTGATTGGTCCGGCGATAGGTCAGCCGGTGGATCAGCCAGGGGTAGCCGTGGTAGGCGAAGATGACCGGCTTGTCGGTGGTGAACAACGAGTCGAACTCGTGATCGGACAGCCCGTGCGGGTGTTCGGAATCCTGTTGCAATCGCATGATGTCGACGACGTTGATCACGCGCACCGCCAAATCGGGAAGTTCACGGCGCAGCATGTCGGCGGCGGCCAGCGTCTCGAGCGTCGGGATATCGCCCGCGCACGCCAGCACCACATCGGGCTCGCCGGTGGCCGTGCCTGCCCACTCCCAGATGCCAAGACCTCGGGTGCAGTGCGCGATCGCGGCGTCCATGTCGAGGTACGTCAAGGCCGGCTGCTTGCCTGCGACGATCACGTTGACGTAGTCGCGGCTGCGCAGGCAATGATCGGCCACCGACAGCAGCGTGTTGGCGTCCGGCGGCAGGTACACCCGCACCACTTCGGGGCGCTTGTTGGCGACGTGGTCGATGAACCCCGGATCCTGATGCGACGCCCCATTGTGGTCCTGACGCCAAACATGGGATGTCAGAAGATAATTCAGCGATGCGATCGGCCACCGCCAGGTCAGCTCCCTGTTGCGGGTCAGCCACTTGGCGTGCTGGTTGAACATCGAGTCGACGATGTGCACGAAAGCCTCGTAGCAGTTGAACAACCCGTGCCTGCCGGTGAGCAGGTATCCCTCGAGCCAGCCCTGGCACAGATGCTCGGAGAGCACCTCCATTACGCGGCCTTCGGGGCTGAGGTCCTCGTCGTCGGGCCCGATCTCGGCCAGCCACGCCTTGTCGGTCGACTCGAACACTGCCCCGAGCCGGTTCGACGCGGTTTCGTCGGGCCCCATCAAGCGGAACCTGTCGGGGTTGCGTGCGATCACGTCGCGAAGGAACGTCCCGAGCACGCGGGTGGCTTCAGCGGTTCCGGTGGCCGGTTTGTCCACGGCGACGGCGTAATCGGGGAACTCAGGCAGGTCCAGATCGCGCAGCAGTAGCCCGCCGTTGGCATGCGGGTTGGCGCTCATCCTGCGCTGCCCGGTCGGTGCCAGCGCCCGCAACTCGGGCCTGAGCACCCCCTGCTCGTCGAACAATTCCTCGGCCCGGTAGCTGCGCAGCCACTGCTCGAGCTGCGCCATGTGCTCGGGGTTGGTGTGTGTCTCCGACAGCGGCACCTGATGCGACCGCCAAGTGCCCTCGACCTTCTTGCCGTCCACCTCTTTGGGCCCGGTCCAGCCCTTCGGGGTGCGCATGATGATCATCGGCCACAGCGGTCGGCCCGACTCGCCGTCCAGTCTCGCCGCCTGCTGGATTGCGCCGATCTGGTCGAATGCCTCATCCAGCGCCGTCGCCATCTGCTGGTGCACGTTGGCCGGATCGTCACCGGCGACGGTGATCGGGCGGTAGCCGTACCCGTAGAACAGTGACTCCAATTCCTCCTGCGGGAT
>Ga0068865_100002516_pt1 | contig 10850 bp, 11 predicted proteins | sample KBSMisM12_FD_75293 | JGI IMG/M metagenome (GOLD analysis project Ga0068865, IMG submission 75293) | Miscanthus rhizosphere microbial communities from Kellogg Biological Station, Michigan, USA - KBS Miscanthus M1-2 | ecosystem: Host-associated > Plants > Roots > Rhizosphere > Soil ...
GGCGCGCTGAAGCTGGAGGTCACCGAGGGCGACGTCATGCGCGACCCGGACCGCGCCGCCGTCGTGCTGGGCGCGCTCCGCGCCGCCGGCGCGGCTCTGGCGCTGGACGACTTCGGCACCGGCTTCTCGTCGCTGAGCTACCTGACGCGCCTGCCGTTCGACACGCTGAAGATCGACCGCTACTTCGTGCGCACCATGGCCACCAACGAAGGCTCGCTGAAGATCGTCTCGTCGGTGGTGAAACTGGGCCAGGACCTCAACCTCGAGGTCGTCGCCGAGGGCGTCGAAAACGCCGGCATGGCCCGCCAACTCCTCTCGCTGGGCTGCGACTACGGCCAGGGCTTCGGCTATGCGCCGGCCCTCTCGGCCCAGGAGGCCGAGGTCTACCTCAACGAAAGCTATGTCGACGGCGCGGCCCCGGTGAAGGCCAAGGGGTCAAGGGGCTAGATCAGTTCCGCTCATCCCGGCGAAAGCCGGGACCCAGGATCAACGCGCTCGAGCAAAGTGAGCGGTTCCGAGACTGTCACGGTGTCGTCGTGTATTCGGGAAGTCATCCCGCATTCCAGATAGCTGGGGCGCGTGGGCACTTCTCGATGTCGGGATCAATCGTCAATTCCCAACGAGGCGGCCAATGCTCCGCATACGAGCGATCGTTGTCAGCCAAGAGTAGTAGAAACGCGCCTAGCGATGACCCTGCCGCCCATTCGGGCTTCTCGTAGCTGCGCTCATGATCGAAGAAGTAGACGGCTGGCGCATCGACGCCGAGCGTCAAGTCCAGGCCGTAGAGGTTGCCACAGCCGTCGTCGAAGAGCGGGACTGCGCCGGCGTGCGACAGCCGAGTCACGAGCTCATTGGGGGTTCGCCAGCCTACTCGTTCGTTCCAATGGGGCACTATTGACGGAAATTCTCCAACGCTCGCGATCCGTTCTCGGTAGAAATCGATCAGGTCTGTCGGCAACTCGTGGCCAAGCAGGCTGTGGACGTGCTCGATGACCCGATCGGTGTTGTCATGCCGTTCGCGCTTGAGCAGTCCACGCGTCTCAAGCTGATACGCAGCCTCTCGAACGGGGATTCTCAAATTGGTCCTCCTTCTCGCGGCGGCGTGTTGGAACGTGGCACGCCAGCACGCCGCAGGAAGGGCTCGACCATGCGATCAATGCGCAGCTTGGCCTCCATTAGCTCAGCTTGTGTCGGGAGCCTGCCCTTCAGCCCCCTAGTGAAGTCCGCCCATGCTCGCGTCGCTATGTCGTGTGCTTCTCCTCTTAGCCCCCACAGGTTCGCCAGTCTGTTCGGATCCGCGTTTGGTTTTAGATGCGCCCATTCGAGCGGGTCGCTGTGATGGACCTCTGCTTGCATCTCGCTGGCGGAGATGCCGTTCGCACGCGCGAACTTCGCTCGGGCCGCAGCACGAAGGGCGTTCTTCTCGGCGTCGCTCAAGGCCTGCGCGGCCTTCTGAGCGCCGCGCTGCCAAGCCTCGCGGTCGACAAAGTTGGCCACCGCCCGTCCCGCTGCGGGCGCGACCTCCCCGGTAGCCCATTCGCCGGCCGCGCCAAGGCCCAAAGCGAAAACTGCCGGCGCCAATGCCGGCGCCGCGAACCAGGTATTGTGGATGTCGATTTGCCGAGTCGTGTTCGCGAAGGCCGCTTGCTGCCTTCGAAGCTCAGCCAGGTCCTGGTCTGAGAGAGCCGGCGCGCGCAGTGCGCCGTAGGCGACCACCTGATCGGCTCCGCGCTGATAAGCCGGCATGGGCTGATGCCCAGGGTGCACGGCGGAAGTCGCGACCGGTGTTGTTGGAGCTCGCACGGGGCGGCCGAAGGCAGACGCCTGGGGCATGCCTTGACTTCCCGCCGGCTGCAGGGTGCCGAACCTTGCGGTGCGCGAACCGATAAGTTGCCCTTCCAATTGGTGTACTAGCTGTGGCGTCTGATTGGGGCCTGAGCCAGAGACCTCTAGCGGGCTGGTTTCTTGAGACCTCGCGGTGGTGCTCGGGTTGCCAGCGTACGCCGCACCGCCATACGACGCGGAGGCAAGTGACAACGGGCCACTCGACTGGTCGTCGGTGGTGAGCCCTACACTGCGCAACCGGTTTGGACCCACGGCGAGCCGGGTGAAGCCCGGATCGATGTCGCGCGACGTTGGTGGGAGAGACACGGCAAAGCCAGGGTCCACGTCATGATCCCTGCTGGGTATTTCGCGTGCGAATCCAGGATCGGGATCAGTTCCGTAGGGGCCATAAAAGTCCTGATACCGCTTCGCCGCGGCCGCTTCGCGCTCCTGCTCGATGTCAGCGGGCGACCTCAGGTACCAGCGCGTCAGTGCATCGCCTTCAAGACTTCCAACGTCGATCGATCCATCGGCATGAACGCTCTCCTCGGGTCAAATGGACATCCGCCGGGCAGGCGGATGGTTGCGGCGGAGTCGCCGCGCGCTTAGTCGTGGAGATTGCGTGGCCTTGCTGCCGCGCTTGTCCGCTCAGCGGCGGGTGGCGCGAGGCAGTGATCGACGCGACGCCAGCTTGGCAGAAGGCGAACGCCATGTCAAGAACAAAAAGAGAACATCTCGGTGTCCCAAGAAGGTCGGGATGGCTCGCCGGCTTCAGGCGGACGGCTGCTGCTAGCCGTTCTCTCACAGCCCGAACGTCCATTGCGTCACGCCCACCCGCGCCGCCGCTTCAGCCGACGTGAGCCCGAGCCTGCGCCGCCTCCCACACAGCTGCGCCGGCAGCGGGTCGCCTTGCTCGGATCGGAATTCGGCCCTACTCGCCCACAAGGTGACCGGCACGCCGGACACCAAAATGGGTACATAGCCCAGATGGAATGACTCAGACGCGGGCTCGCCGCATCCGTCCAACCCAACCCCGCGATCTGGATCCCGGCCTTCGCCGGGACGAGCGGGTCCGAAACTAGGCCCGTCCGGCCTCGGCGCTCAGGAACTTCGGGTCGATCCCCAACTTCGCCAGGGCGCGGGTCCACTTGCCCTCGTAGTCATGGTCGAAGATCAGCGCGTCGTCGGGTTCGCAGGTCAGCCAGACGTTCTGCTTGACCTCCTCCTCCAGCTGGCCGGCGCCCCAGCCGGCGTAGCCCAGGGCCAGCAGGCTGCGCTCGGGCGCCCCGTTGTGGCTGGCCATCGCCTCCAGCACCTCGCGGGTCGCGGTCAGCGCCACGCCGTCTCGGACGTCCAGCGTGTGCTCGCCCCGATAGTCGGCGGAATGCAGTACGAAGCCGCGTTCGCGCTCGACCGGCCCGCCCACCAGCACCAGGTCCAGCGGCAGCTCGATCGTCGACTTGATCTCCAGGCGCTCCAGCAGGCTCGGGACGGTCAGGCCCTCGACCGGCCGGTTGAGCGCCAGGCCCATGGCGTGCTCGTCGTCGTGCGCGCAGATCAGGATCAGGGCGCGATCGAACCGCGGGTCGGAGATGCCCGGCATGGCGATCAGCAACTGGCCGGAAATGATGCCGCCTTCCATCGTGCGGATTTTCGGTCGCGAACGAGGCGCTTTCAAGAGCCGAGAGCACGGGCCGGCTTGCGGTCGGCCAGGATGGCGCTATCTGGTGGCGGACCCCCGCAGAGGAACGAACCCATGACCATCAAAGTCGGCGACAAGCTGCCCAGCGTGACTCTTACCCTGGCGACCGCGGAGGGTCCCAAGCCGGTGACCACCGACGAGTTCTTCGGCGGCAAGAAGGTGGCGCTGTTCGCGCTTCCGGGCGCCTTCACGCCCACGTGCTCGGCCAAGCACCTGCCGGGCTTCAAGCAGCTAGCGGGCGAGATCAAGGGCAAGGGCGTCGACGTGATCGCCTGCCTGTCGGTCAACGACGCCTTCGTGATGCGCGCATGGGCCGAGGATCAGGCCGTGGGCGACGACATCGCCATGCTGGCCGACGGCGGCGCCGCCTTCACCGACGCGGTGGGCCTCAGCTTCGACGCCTCGCGCTTCGGCATGGGCAAGCGCTCGCAGCGCTACTCCATGATCGTCGACGACGGGGTGGTGAAGGAGCTCAATATCGAGGAAGGCGGCGAGTTCCGCGTCTCCGCGGCCGACTACCTGCTGGCCCAGCTCTAGGTTTGGCCGAGGCCCCGCTGGCGCGCGCCAGGGGGCCTCGTCGCCTCACTTCTTGGTCGCCATCGCGTCGCTCGCCATGGCGCCGGTCGCCATCGCGCCGTCGGTCTTCATCGGCGTCTTGGCCTTGTGCTTCTTCATCGGCTTCTTGGCGGCCATGGCGTCGTCCGCCTTCATGTGGTCGGCGGCCATGGCGCCCGTCGCCGTCTTGTCCGAGGCCATCTTGTCCTTGGCCATCGTCCCCGTGCTCATCGCGCCGGTGGACTGGGCCGCAGCGGCGCCGGAAAGCGCGGCGGCCAGGGTGAAGCCGGCGAGGGCGGCGATCGTCGTCTTACGCAACATGTCAGGTCTTCCTTGGTCTGAGCCGGCGCAGCCGGCGGGGTTGCCTCCGCGCGGGCGCGCGAAAGATCGGGGCGGTCAACCGTGTCGGGGGTCAGCTAGCCCTTGGCGGCGGCCAGGATCGGTCCTCCGGTCCCGGCCTGCAGCAGGATGGCGGTCTTCAGCCCGGCCGGTCCGGCGGGAATGGCGTAGGTCTTCGACCCGCCGGTCCAGTCGCCGAGGCGGGTCAGCTCTTTCACTGCGTTCTTGATCGGCAGGGTCTTGCCGGTGTTTTCGCCGCGCCGGACGGGCACCTGCTGGACGTTCGGGTCATAGCGCACCAGCCAGACGGCGGCCGCACGGGCGGGGGCGGCGCCGGTCACCTGGGCGGAAGCGCCGTTCAGGGTGACGCCGGGACCCGCCGTCAGCCGCGCGCGGGCCAGCGCGGCGTCGATCTCGCGCAGATCCTGGCCGACGACGTCCACGCGGCCGTTGACCACCACCTGGGGCGTGGCGACCTGCACATGGTGCAGCCCGCGCGCATAGTCCCACTGGCGGTCGGTGAACTTCTTCTGGCCGAAGGTGTCCTTCCAGCCGAGGTCGTCCCAGTAGGTGACGCCGAAGGACAGCGCCAGCACGCCCGGCCGCTCGGAGATCCGCGCCACCGCCGCATCGGCCGGCGGGCAGGACGAGCAGCCCTGGCTGGTGAACAGCTCCACCACCTGGATCGGCCCGGCAGGCTGGGCTGTGGCGGCGCCGGCAAGCGCCGCGACGGCGAAGGCGGCGGCGATCAGTCGAGGTGACAATCTCATCGATGGTGTTCCTGCCAGGCTCGACGACAGGTTCGCAGCAGACCACGGTTCAGTTACGCGGGGGAGGCCTGTAACCTCATCCCGCGTTGCGCCGAACTCCTCAAAGGCGGCCTTGGACGAGATCGAACTCAGATTGCGGGGCTTGATGCTCGCCGCCCTCGCCGGTGAGGCTGGACCCTATCGCCAGCTGCTGGACGAGCTCAGCGCGCGCCTGCGCGCCTATTACAGCCGCCGGGTCCCGCCGGGCCTGGACGCCGAGGACCTGGTGCAGGAGACCCTGATCGCCGTGCACACCCGCAGGGCCACCTACGACCCCGGCCAGCCCTTCACCGCATGGGCCTATGCCATCGCACGCTACAAGCTGATCGACGGCCTGCGCCGGGCGCGCCTGCATCTCAAGGCGCCGCTGGACGACGCCGACGAGCTGTTCGTGCCGCCGGGCGCGGAGGCGGCGATGGCGGGCCGTGACCTGGAACGGATGCTGGGTCGCCTGTCGCCGCGCACCCAGGCGCTGATCCGCGACGTGAAGATCGCCGGGCTCTCCACCCGCGAGGCGGCGGAGAAGCACGCCATGAGCGAGTCGGCGGTGAAGGTCGCCGTGCACCGCGGGCTGAAGGCGTTGGGCGCGGAGTATGGAGGCGCGGTCGATGAAGACTGACGACCTCATCCAGGGCCTGTCGCGCGACCTGAAGCCCACGCCGCGCGGCGCGGCTGCGGGGCGCCTGGCGCTGGGTCTGGGCGCGGGCGCCCTGGTCTCGACGGCGCTCATGGTTTTCTGGCTGCGGCCCAGGCCCGACCTGACGGACGCGCTCGGGACGCCGATGTTCTGGGTGAAGTTCTTCTATGCGGCGTTGGCGGGCCTGCTGCTGTCGCTGGCGGCCGGCCGGCTGTCCCGGCCCGGCGTGCGGCTGGGCGGGCTTGCGGTCGCCGTCGGCCTGCCGTTCGCCCTGATGGGGACGATGGGCGCGATGCGCCTGGCCTTGGCGGCGCGAGAGAGCTGGCATGAGCTCCTGATGGGCCATTCGGCCGATGTCTGTCCCTGGAACATCCTCGCGATCGGCCTGCCGCTGCTGGCCGGGGCGATCTGGGCCATCCGCGGTCTTGCGCCCACGCGCCTCATCGCCGCGGGCCTGGCGGCCGGCGGCGCGGCCGGCGCGCTGTCGGCGCTGATCTACGGCTTCCACTGCCCGGAGACCGCCGCGCCGTTCGTGGCCATCTGGTACACGCTGGGCATCGCCCTGGTGGCGGCGCTGGGCGGCGTCCTGGGCGCGCGGCTGCTGCGCTGGCGCTAGCCCGTCGGGAACGGCCGGCTCAGGAACCTCGACCCCGCCTCGCCGAACCGCCAGGGAACCTCGACCGCCTTGCTGATGCCGATGCGCGGGCCGACGGCGATCTCTCCGGCCGGGCCCGGCTCCAGGGCGAAGGGCGCCTCGTCCACCGCCATGCCGTCGTGCGCGCGGGTGACCGCCAACGCCTGGCAGACGTTGCCCGGACCGTTCATCAGCCGGCGCGGATCGTCGACGCCGCGACGCGCGATCATCACGTCGAGCCCCTGGGTCGGCTCCAGGGCGCGGATCAGCACCGCACTGCCCGGCGTCTCGCCGCAGACCAGGTTCATGCACCAGTGGATGCCGTAGGAGCGGTAGACGTAGATCCGCCCCGGCGGGCCCCACATGACGGTGTTGCGCGCGGTCGGCCCCGAGAAGCTGTGCGAGGCCGGGTCCTCGTGGTGGTAGGCCTCGGTCTCGACGATCCGCCCGCCGACGCCGTCATGCGTCAGCGTCCAGCCGATCAGCATCCGGGCGGCGCGGGCGGAATGGGTGTGGAAGAGCTCGGCTTGACGGGCCTTCGTGTCCCGGCGCGAAATAGGGGCGACCATCAGCGGAGGATGTCGCATGCCGTACGTCGAGGGCCAAACCATCCACGACGCCGACAGCCACGTGATGGAGCTGCCGGGCACGATCAACCGCTACCTGCCGGCCAACCTGCGCGCCGAGTTTGCCGAGAAGACCGGCCGCGGCGACGAGAGCCCGCACTGGTCGACCAGGGCCCAGGCCCAGCACGACGATCCGGAGTTCATGGCCGGCGCCGAGGCCAATGTGCTGCTGCGCAAGAACTACGAGGCCCTTGGCGCCTTCAAGGCGTCCGACCGGCCCAAGACCCTCGACTACCTGGGCTTCGCGAGCCAGCTGGTCTTCACCACCGCGTGCCTCTCGAACTTCGGCCTGGAGCAGAAGGGCGAGGTGGCCCTCGCCGTTGAGACGGCCCGCGCCCACAACCGCATGATGACCGAGTTCTGCTCGGTGGACCGGCGTCTGCTCGCCACCGGCTACGTCCCGCTGATCGACCGCGCCCGCGCGCCCGAGATCGCCCGCGAGGCGCTGGCCCTGGGCGCCAAGGCGATCGTGGTCCCCTCGCGCCATCCGCCTGGCTTCTCGCCCAGCCACGTGGAGCTCGATCCGCTGTGGGCGCTCTTGCAGGAGGCGAAGATCCCGGTCCTCTTCCACGTGGGCGGCGAGGAGAAGATGGCCCGCGACTACCTGGAGAACGGCCTGCCCTACGTGAAGGACTTCCACGGCGGGGACGAGAACTTCACCTCACTCACCTTCATGACCATCCCGCTCAGCGTCTGGCAGACGCTGTCGGCCCTGGTGATCGACGGAGTCTTCGACCGGTTCCCGAACCTGAAGTGGGGCGCAATCGAGCTCGGCGCCTCGTGGCTGCCCAGCCTGATGCAGTTCATGGATTCCGGGGTCGCGGCCTTCGGCAAGGAGGAGCGGCTGCAGAAGCTCTCCGGCAAGCCCAGCGAGATCCTGCGGCGCCAGTTCCGCGCCACGCCCTATCCGCACGAGAATACCCGCTGGATCATCGAGAACACGGCGCCGGAGATGCTGCTGTTCTCGTCCGACTTCCCGCATGTGGAGGGGGGGCGAAATCCGCTGAAGCGGTTCAACGACAGCCTGGACGGCGTCTCGGACGCGGTGAAGCGGCGCTTCTATCGCGACAACTTCATCGACCTGATGGGCGCGGGCCTGGCCCCCGAACTGCACGACCTGCCGCAACTTGCGGCCGCCTGAGGTCACCCCGCTCGAATGGCGTGACCCGCCGCTGCGCGAGATCGCGCTGCCGGCGCGGCCGCTGCGCCTGACGCTGGGCATCGGTTCGGGCCTGAGCCGGCGGGCGGGCGATCCGCCTGGGCGGTTCTGGGGCCTGGGCGACCGTGGTCCCAACATGAAGGTCCCGCTGGCGATCGAGCGCTATGGCCTGACCAACCTGGAGCCCCTGCGCGGCCTCGACGGCGCCAAGATCCTGCCCGCGCCCGAGATCGGCCCGACCCTGGCCGAGCTGCAGCTCGATGGTCGGCGCATCGACCTGATCCGCACCCTGACCCTCCGCACGCCGGCCGGCGCGCCGGTCTCCGGTCGCGCGCCGAGCGAAAGCGGCGACGCGGCGATGGAGCCCACCTTCGACATCGAGGGCCGGCTGCTGCCGCCCGATCCTGCCGGCGCCGACACCGAGGCGCTGGCCTCCCTGGCCGACGGCTCGTTCTGGGTGGGCGAGGAGTATGGCCCCTCGCTGCTGAACGTCGACGCGGACGGCGTCGTGCGGCGGCGCTGGGCGCCCAAGGGGATCAGGTTGGCAGGCGCGAAGCCCGTCTTGCCCGCTCGCGCCGGGCTGCGGCGCACGAACCGCGGCTTCGAGGGCATCGCGCTGTCGCCGGACGAACGCTGGCTCTATGTCGCGCTGCAGAGCGCGCCGGTGGATGAGGACCCCCGCGCAACGCCGATCTGGAAGCTCGACGCCGGGAGCGGCAAGCTCGCGCTGGAGGCCGCCTATCCCTTTGACCCGCCGGAGAGCTTCTTAGCCGACGCCGAGGCCGGAAAGGTGCGCCACGCGGACCTCAAGATCTGCGAACTGGCGTGCCTCGCCGAAGACCAGCTGCTGGTGCTGGAGCGCATCTCGAAGAGCGCGCACATCTACCGGGTCGAGCTCACGCGCCATGGCCATGCCAGGAAGACCCTGGTCTTCTCGACCGATGAGGCGGGCGGCGTCGCCGCGGACATCGAGGGGATGACGCTGCTGTCGGACCGCGAGCTGATCCTGGCCACGGACAACGACTTTGGCGTGGAGGGCGCGGCGACGCGCTTCTACCACCTGGCCTTCCATCGGCCCCTGACGGACTAGGACGCCAGCGCCGAGGCCTGAGTGGCCTCCAGGTCGGCGGCCCCGTCTTCCAGCCCTTCGGCCAGCCCCGGCGCCTGACTCAGCACCTGGCCGGCGTAGACGCGGGCCAGCGCGACCTTGCCCTGCATCCACGGATCGTCCGATCCCGCCGCCGCGAGCGCCTGGCGGCCCAGCATCGCGCCGCCGATCACGTCGCCGGCCAGCTTCAGGTAGGGCGTGGCGGCGGCCAGCCGGTCCGGGCCGCCGTGGGCCAGGACCCAGTCCGTGGCGCGCTCCAGCGCCGCGACCCCGGTCGCCAGCCGGCGGCCCACGCCCACCAGCTCCGGCGTCTCGGTCAGGCTCTCGGCGGTCAGCGCCAGCTCGGCGCAGAGCGCCTTCATCACCGCGCCGTCGGCCATACCCACCTTGCGGCCGACCAGGTCCACGGCCTGGATGCCGTTCGTGCCCTCGTAGATCGGGGCGATCCGCGCGTCGCGGTAGTGCTGGGCCGCGCCGGTCTCCTCGATGAAGCCCATGCCGCCATGCACCTGGACGCCCATAGAGGCGACCTCGACGCCGACGTCGGTGGACCAGGCCTTGGCGATCGGGGTGAGCAGCTCCTGCCGTGCGCCGGCGGCGGCGCGCTCGTCCTCAGTCTCGGCGTGCTTGGCGAGGTCGGAGAGCACGCCGGTGGTCAGGCAGATGGCCCGCGCCGCCTCGGTCTTGGCCTTCATCAGCATCAGAGTGCGGCGCACGTCGGGGTGGTCGTAGATCGCCGCCGGGTAGTCAGCCGAATAGGCGGCGCGCCCCTGCCTGCGCTCCTGGCTGAAGCTCAGCGCCTGCTGGAACGCCCGCTCGGCGATCGCTACGCCCTGGACGCCCACCTGCAGCCGCGCGGCGTTCATCATGACGAACATGTGCGGCAGGCCCTGGCCCAGCTCGCCGACCAGTTCGGCCTCGCAGTCCTCGTACAGCATCACGCACGTGGGCGAGCCGTGGATGCCCAGCTTGTGCTCGATGGAGGCTGGCCGGAAGCTGTTGCGCGACCCCAGGCTCCCGTCGTCCTTGAGCTGATATTTCGACGCCAGGAAGAGGCTGATGCCCTTCACCCCGGGCGGCGCGTCGGGCGTGCGCGCGATGATCAGATGGCAGATGTTGTCGGCCGCGTCGTGATCGCCCCAGGTGATGAAGATCTTCTGGCCCGACAGGCGATAGCCGCCGTTGCCGTCCGGCCGCGCCATGGTGGTGAGCGCGGCGAGGTCGGAGCCGGCCTGCGGCTCGGTCAGGCACATGGCGCCGGTCCATTCGCCGCTGACCAGCTTGGGCAGCACCTGCGCCTTCTGCCGCTCCGTGCCGTGCAGGGCCAAGGCCTCGATGGCGCCTTGGGTCAGCATCGGGCAGAGCCCGAAGGCCATGTTGGAGGCGTGCACCATCTCGAACACCGCCAACTCCATGGCCTTGGAGAGGCCCTGGCCGCCGAAGGCGGGATCGGCGCT
>Ga0068865_100002517_pt1 | contig 10849 bp, 8 predicted proteins | sample KBSMisM12_FD_75293 | JGI IMG/M metagenome (GOLD analysis project Ga0068865, IMG submission 75293) | Miscanthus rhizosphere microbial communities from Kellogg Biological Station, Michigan, USA - KBS Miscanthus M1-2 | ecosystem: Host-associated > Plants > Roots > Rhizosphere > Soil ...
GGCCGGCGGCCGGTCGCGCGGGTCATCATGCAGAAATGGGCCGCAACCCTTCAGTTCGTTCTTGAAGTTTGACAGCTTGCCGCCGCTTGCCCCGCCGTATTCATAGTCCTTGCCGCGGATAGACACGGCGACACGATATCCGGCCGGAACCACAATTGATGTCGGCCAGATTTCGACGTCGAGTTCTACGATCTGGTTCTTTTTCAAAGGCTGGCTTTCATCGTGCGTGTGATAGGGCCGGTACAGCTTCGACAACTTCTTGTCGAGCTTGCGGTGCGACGCACGCAACCAACCTTGCCCGATCGGCGTGTGCGGGTCGATCGCGCCCTGGAATACGATTTCTTTGAGGTCGCCGGTGAACACGCGCAACACGATGCAAAAATCGGCGTCCGCGGTCGAGGAAGAAGCAAACAGTTTGAGTGCGGACGGTCCTGTGATCTCGGTCTCTTTGGTGAGTGGTGGCGTAAGGAAGGTCAAGCCGTCGCTCATTGCCGGAAATTTCAGTTGCGCGGCGCCTGACGGCTTTTTGGTCGTCAGCGTCATCGCTGACGGGTCGAGATAGAATTTTGTCCATCGCGTGCGCTTGAGCGGCCATTCGCTTTCGGCACGCGGTACGAACTTGTCGATGTGCCGTACTTGCAGCAGCACCGTCGGTTGTTTTGCCCAGCCTCCTTTCTTTCCGTGCAGGAAATAGTCGAAAAAGCGCAGTTGCTGCTCGCGCCCGTAGTCGGTGTAGAAATGTGTCCAGTGTTCGATGCCGTGCGCCTCGAGCCATTTGTGCTTGGAGGCGGCACGCACGAATCCCTCAAAATTGCCGCGCGGGTGCAGGCCTTGGCCACCCCAATTGGCGGCGGAAAACATCGGCGTGACGATCTTGTCCCACTTTGCGGATCGCGCCTTGTGATACTCGTCATCCATCGGATGCGACGCGATCTCGGTGCCGAAATCGGCGCGCTTGCTCGCGAGCTCCGATTCCGACAGCGTCTCCGGTCCGCACACAAGTTCTCCGTGCACACGGCTGCGCCTGCCGCGCTCGCCGGCGCCGTACTGAACCGTCTTGACCTGCATGTCGTACCAGTTTTCCCAGAAGGTCGAGAGCATGCCGCCGTGATGCGTCATGTCGCGGTACCAGTCGGCCGCGCCTTCCCAAATGCACATCGCGGCAAGATGCGGCGGCTGCAGCGATGCGACGTGCCACTGGTTGATGCCGTAGTAGGAAATTCCATTGAGCCCGACTTTTCCGCTCGACCACGGTTGCACGCCCGCCCATTCGATGCAGTCGTAGAAATCTTTTGTTTCGCGCGGGGAGAAATGATCGATGAAGCCCGGCGAGCATCCGGCGCCGCGCGAATCGACACGCACGCAGATGTAATCGTGCGGCACCCACTTTTCGGGATCGACCACTTCCCAGCTCTGATAGAGATTGCGTGAGCCGGCGGTGACGTCAGGATGCTTTTCTGCCATCCGCTGCCAGGCGCTCGGATATCCGTCCTGAAATGCGAGGCTCTTCGCGTAGGGTCCGTAGCTGAGAATGACAGGATACTTGCCCTCTTTCATCGGGCGAAAAACGTCGGCGCGCAGCACGAGACCATCGTCCATCGTGATCGGCACGTCCCAGTCGATCCGCATGCCATCGCGGATCTCGGTGCGTTGCTGATGCGACGCCATCTGCGCCCCCCATGGATTATTCTTTTATTGGGTGGGCAGGCTACAGAACACGAAGAAGGACGCAAGTGCGCCGGGTATGCGGGCTAGCGCTTGCGCCGCCTGACCTTCGCCATCTTCTCAAGCACCGCGCAGACCGCCGCGGTGTCGCGGCCGCCAAGGCCGCTTTTCATTGCCCGGATATAGATTCCCTTGGTTGCATCGAATATCGGCGTCGGCACGCGGATTCTGCGCGCATAGTCACCGATCACTTGCATGTCCTTGTCCCAGACGGAAATCTTCATCGTCACGTCGTCATAGCGACCCTTTGCCATCATCGGTGCGCGCAGCTCAAAAACGCGCGAATTGCCGGCTCCCGCCGTGATCAAGTCGACGATCATGCGCGGATCGAGACCGGCCTTCATGCCGAGAACCATGGCTTCGGCGGACGCGACATTGTTGATGGCAACAAGAAGGTTAGCGACGTATTTCATCCGGCTGCCGTTGCCGAATGACCCGACATTGAAGACTCCTCGGCCAAACGCCGAGAGGAGCGGCCGGATCTTCACGATGAGCTTGGGGTCACCGCTGGCATAGAACACGAGGTCGCGGTTTTTTGCCTGCGCGCCGGTGCCGCTGACCGGGCAGTCAATCATCTGATGGCCGACCTTGCGCAATACCGCGGCCGCTTTTTCCTTATCTGAAATTTTGAAGGTGCTCATTTCGACGAGCAATTTACGCTTGAGCTTGGCCCCCGCGATCTTGCGCACTGTATCGGCAAGCGCCTCCGGCTTGGGAAGGCTGGTCAGGATTGTCGGAACGGCGGCTGCGAGTTCGACTGCATTTTGCGCAATCTCGACCCCGGCGCGCTTGGCTTCACGGCGGCGTGCCGCGTTGGTGTCGTAACCGACGACATGCCAGCCGGCCTTGACCAGGTTCTTCGCGAAGGCACCGCCCATGATGCCGAGGCCGATCACGCCGACTGTGCCCTTGCGCCGTCTTGCTGCCATTCACCGTCTCCCCGATGCGAAATTGCATCCGTCTGCCCATTCCCTCTTATGCGTTGGGTGTAGGGCTGTCGAGTCGCGCAGGTTGCAGTATGCCCGCTTTCAAGCAAGCCCCTGATCGCCTATCGTCCCTCGCAAAAGAACGGGAGGACGCATGCGAGTTGGCGTTGCAGGTCTCGGAGTCATGGGCGCAGCCGTCGCGGCGCGTCTCATGGAAGTCGGTCACGAGGTAACGGTCTGGAATCGTACACCTGAGAAGACGAAGGCGTTGGCGGACGCCGGCGCCAAGGTAGCCTCGACACCGGCGCAAGTTGCGAGCGCGGTTGAAGCAACCATCACCATGCTGACCGACGCTGCGGCGATCGATGCTGTCTACAACGGGCCGAACGGTCTCCTGGCAGGCGATGTGAAAGGCAAGCTGCTCATCGAGATGAGCACGGTACCGCCGAAGGTGCCGACCGCCCTCGCACCGAAAGTGCGTGCCAAGGGCGCGGCTTTCGTCGAATGTCCGGTCGGCGGTTCAACGGCGCCCGCGCGTCAAGGAAAATTGCTCGGCCTTATGGGCGCGGAGCCCTCTGACGCCGAACGCGCCAAACCGCTGCTCAATCAGCTTTGCCGAAGACTTGAGCACTGCGGGCCGGTCGGCACAGGCGCGTCGATGAAGCTTGCGATCAACCTACCGCTGATGGTGGCCTGGCAGGCCTATGGCGAAGCTTTTGCCATTGCGCGTTCGGCGGGCTGGGAGCCGAAACGATTGCTCGATCTGTTCGTCGACACCAACGGCGCAAATCCCGCGCTGAAGAACCGCGCCGAAATGATTGTCACGATGCTCGAGGGGCGCGATCCCGGACCGACGACATTCAGCATCGCCAACGGCGTGAAAGACTTGCGCACGATGGTGGAAACCGGCGAAGCGAATGGCGCGGACATGCGTGTGACGAAAGCGACACTCACAGGTTTCGAAGACGCGACCAAAAATGGGTTTGGCGGCGGCGACGGATCGCGCATGTCGGTCTATTGGGCCGCGCGCAAGAAATCCTGAACGCCGAAAGCGGAACAAGAAATAGGAGGGATTCATGAAACTCTTTTCATTCTGGCGCTCGCTTGCGACCTATCGCGTGCGCATTGCGCTCAACCTCAAGGGACTTTCACCCGAGGTGATCGAAGTGAACCTGATGAAGGGTCATCAGCGCGAGGAGGCCTTTCGCAAAGTCAACCCGATGATGGCGATCCCGGCCCTCGTCGACGGAGACGGTGCCGCGCTCTATGAGTCACTGGCAATCATAGAGTATCTCGATGAGACGCATCCCAGTCCCCCTCTGTTGCCGAAAGATCCGCTCGGACGCGCACGGGTGCGCGGACTTTCGCAGATCGTCGCCTGCGATTCCCATCCGCTGATCGTTCCGCGGGTACGCGAATATCTTGCGCATGAGTTCAAGGTCGATGAGGCGGGCGTGATGAAGTGGGCGCAGCACTGGCATCGCGCTGCGTTGGGCGCGCTCGAGGAGCATCTCGCCAGCGAAAAGGAAACCGGCACATATTGCCATGGCGAGCAGATCACCGTTGCCGACATTTGCGTGGTCAGCCAGGTCGCCGGCGCGAATTTCTTCAAGGTCGATTTGGCCGCATATCCGACGGTGTCCCGCATCGCCGCGACATGTGCGAAGAATGACGCGTTCGCACGCGCGCATCCGCTCAAGCAGCCCGGCGCACCGGCCGCAGCGTAAGGGCGCCGATGATCAATACGGCGATCGTCGGCCTCGGCTGGTGGGGCAAGACTCTGGTCAAGGCGGCGCACGACTTCGGCGCGCCGTTACGCTTTGTCCGCGGCGTCACGCTCGAACCCAACTCTGTTCGCGATTTTGCAGCCGAACATCAAATCGCGCTTGGAACATCGCTCGATGAGGTATTGGCCGACACGACGATTCAGGCCGTGCTGCTTGCAACTCCGCACACCAAACATCGCGCGCAGGTGGAAGCGATCGCCGCCGCCGGCAAGCATTTGTACTGCGAAAAACCTTTCGCGCTCACCAAAGCCGATGCCGTAGCCGCGCTCGACGCCTGCAAGCGCGCCGGCATTGTCCTGGGGGTCGGTCATCATTTCCGGCTGATGCCGTCGATGCGCGTCTTGGCAGAACTTAAGGAAACAGGGGCTTTCGGCACCATCATGCATGTCGAAGGCAACTACAGCCACGACTGGCTGGCGAACTATCCGACTGACAGCTGGCGCATGGCAGCTGAGGAAAGCCGTGCGGGCGGAATGACCGGCATGGGCATACACGTGCTTGACTGTTTTCGCGATCTGGTCGGTCCGATAAAGCGGATCAGCGCGCTTTCGAAGGCGCGAGCCCTCAAGTTGCCGACAGGCGATACCACGGCCGCGTTGGTTGAATTCGAAAATGGCGCCACCGGCACGTTCGGCACGACGATCAAAACGCCCTTCCGCTGGCGCATTGCTGTTTTCGGCGAAAACTGCTGGGCCGAAAGTGTCAGTGAGACGCGAGCTATCGTGCGGTATCCCGGCAAAGACGAACCCGAGGTGATCGAACGGCCGCACGACAATCACCTCGGCCGCAATCTTGATTATTTCGCCAAGGCCGTGCAGGGGCAGGGCACATTCCCGATCTCATCCTCCGGCATTTTACAGACGGCGGCAGCTCTCGAAGCTGTCTTCAAATCGGCGGATGCCGATGGCGCCTGGATGACAGTGTGAGCTAGGCACGGAGCTTGCGCGGCTCGGCGATGGCGCGATCCCAAATGTTATGGATATGCGTGACCTCCGCCTCGAAGCGCTCGAGGAACATCCGCGCCTGCATCGACAGCTTGCGCCGCGTCGGCTGAATCACCACGAACTCGGCGTGCAGCTCGGGATTGATGATCGGATTCACGATCAATTCGCCACGTCCGATGTCGTTGACCGAAATGACACTCGGAAGAATCGTGACCCAATCGGAACGGGCAACGAATTCGAGCGTTGCAATCATCGCGTCCATTTCGAGCATCGCCCCGATCCCGACACCGTGCGCCTGAAAGTAGGTATCAAGATTGCGGCGGCGAATATTGTCCGGACTCGGCGCGACGATCTTGAGAGGGCGGCATTCGGACAGGCGCACGGGCGCAAGCGGTTTAAAGCCGGCGCGCGGGCCAGAGATCAGCATTTCACGGTCACGCACCAGGATGCGCGATTTCAGTCCGATCGTGCCCTCGAACGAGGGCACGACCGCGAAATCGAGTTCGTCATCGAGCACCATCTCGGTCAGCAACGCACTGTAGCCTTCGACGATGTGCAGGCGCACTTCCGGGCATTTCGGCACGAAATCGTCGAGCACCGGCGCGAGCACCGCGCGTGTGAAGGTCGGCATCAGCCCGATGCGCAGTTCGCCGGTGACCTCACCGGCCATCGAGCGGGCTTCCTCGGCGGCGTGCTCAAGGGCGCCGACGGCTTCCACGCAACGCTTGTAATAACGGAGCCCGGCAGGCGTCGGCGTTACCCCGCTGGCCGCGCGCTCGAACAGCTTGACCTTCAGGGCGCGTTCGACCGCGGCCACGTGCTGCGAGATGCCCGACTGCGTTGCGTTTTCCCGCTGTGCCGCACGGGTAAAGGAGCCTTCCTCGCACACGGCGATGACGGCGCGGATTTGCCGCAGCGGGATATTTGCCATGACACCCCCAAAAAACAAGCCATTAGAAAATCTGATGGCAGAAGGCAGAATATATTATTTAGCCTGCACAGCCAACCGGCATAGGATTCCTGCAATCAGTCACGTGGCGCGCAAAAGCGCCGGGTCGGGGAGGACGTCATGGGCACAGCAAATTTCGGCATTGCCGGCCTTGATTGGCAGCAGCGCGTCAATTGGGACCGCATGCGCGAGTACCGCATCGAGCGCGCACGCGCGATGATGAAAAAACACGGCCTCGGCGCCATGCTCTGCATGTACGACGAGAACGTACGCTACATCACCGGCACGCTGACGCCCGGCTGGAATCGTCTCAAGCCCGGCCTGCGCTACGCGATGCTGTGCGGCGATGGTCGGCCGATCCTGTTCGAGCAGGGCGACCTCGGATTCCAGATCGAGCGGCACTCGCCGTGGATCCCAAAGGAGAATGTTCGTCACTCCTTCGCATGGATCAAGGGTGCGGCCGGACCAGCCTCGACCCAGCAGGTCAAGAAATTCGTGAAGGCGGTGATCCAGGCGATGAAGGAAAACGGCGTCGCCGGGCAAAAACTCGGCGTCGACTTCATCGACATCAACATGATCAACGTCTTCAAGGAAAACAACATCAACTGGGTCGACGGCATGACCCCGATGATGGAAGCGCGCGCCGTCAAGAGTCCTGACGAGCAGGAGTGCTTCCGCATCGTCGGGGCGATCGGCGATGCCACGCACTGGGAGTGCATGAAGTTTTTGCGCCCCGGCATTACCGAGAACCAGGTGACGGCGCACCTGATGGAATATCTTTACAACATCCCAGGCATGGAAGACGTCGAGGACGTGATCGTTTCGTCCGGCCCGAACACCTGGCCGAACTGGCGTAACTTCTCCGACCGGATCATTCAGCCGGGCGACATCGTGTTCATGGATTTGGCCGCACTCACGTGGAACGGCTACAAGTCCTGCTATTACCGCACCTACTGCGTCGGCAAGGAGCCGACGAAGGAACAGAAGGATACGTACGCCACCGCGCTCCAGTGGCTCTACGACTCGATCGGCGCGGTGAAGGTCGGTGCCACCACGAAGGACATCGCATCGAAATGGCCGTCGGCTATGGAGACCTGGGGCTACGAGGACGAAGATCAGGCCGCCGCCAACCTGTGGGGCCACGGTCTAGGGCTCGCGCAATACGATCCGCCGGTGATCTCACGCATCTGGTCGCTCGATCACCCGATCGAGATCCAAGAGGGAATGACCTTCGCGCTTGAGACCCAGCACGGCAAGCGCTACCGCTATGGCGTGCGCATCGAGGAAATGCTGATCGTGCACAAGAACGACATCGAGATCGTGTCGAACTTCCCTGTGAAGCAGATCACAGTCGTCGATCCGCTGCCGGGCTATGGGGATCATGTAAAGTGACGTCGGCGGCTTAGCCGATCTCACCAAGCACCGGTCTGCGGTTACGGCCATTGAGCAGGATGGTCGGGACAGGCCCGGCCACGACAACGGAAGTCCAAACGATCGCGATGTCCGCTTTCATCCTTCACCTCGACGATCCTTTCGCTGCCGATCCTGAACGGGTAGGTCCGAAGGCGGCCAATCTCGCGGCCTTGACGCGCGCCGGTTTGCCGACGCCGGGCGGGTTTGCCCTGACCTCCGATGCCTATCGTCATCAACTACGGCATCTCGGGATCGACGAATTACTACTTCAATACAACGAGGCCGATCTGCTGGTATCACGGCGGATTTCGATCCAGATCCGGCTTGCGCTCTACGAGCGCGACATAGCACCCGAGATTCTCGATCCGCTTCTCACCGCCTGGCGAAAGCAGTGCGAAACCGCTCCGCTTGCTGCGGTGCGCTCCTCCGCGCTGATCGAGGACCGTGCCGGCGCCAACTTCGCCGGCCAGTTCGAGAGTTTTCTCGGGCTTTCCGATGAAACCGAATTTCTAACCGCGGTACGTGCCTGCTGGGCGGCGCTGTGGACCTCGCATGCACGCCGCTACATGGACAATCACGGACTTTCGCCCGCCGACACCGCGATGGGCATCCTTATCCAGCCGCTGATCTCCGCGCGCGCGTCAGGTGGCGGCCTGAGCGAGACGGCCGAAGGACAGATGTTGATTTCCGCCACCTGGGGGCTCGGCTCGGCGATCGCGCAGGGTGAAGTGGTGCCTGACCGGATTGTGCTGGCGAAGAACGGCTTCCTGCGCACGGTCGAGGCCGGCCGCAAGGACCATCGCGAGACCTGCGCGCACGGCGTATCGGCGCCGGAGCTTGTGCCGAAGGATCTGGTGAGCGAGCCGTGCCTTTCGCCGGGAGAGGCCGTGACGCTCGGCCGGTTGCTGCGCAAATGCGAGCAGCTCGCGGGCGCTCCGGTCGAGATCGAATGGGCAATGGATGAGAGCGGGTTCAAATTGCTGCAATCGCGTCCGTTGCATGTCGAAGCACCGATCGTGCCCGATGAAATCTGGCTACAGCATCCGGGCGTGCGCGGTCATCCCGCCGGCATAGGCTGGGGGGCAGGCCGGGCCGTGGTGGTCAACTGCGAGTGCGAATTGTCGCGTGTTGCGCCCGGCGATGTTCTGGTTACGAAAGTGGCGGGCCCTGCACTTAGTCACATTCTGTCGCGCGTGTCGGGCGTTGTCGCCGAACGTGGCGGCTCGACCTCGCATATGGCGTCGCTTGCGCGCGAGCGCGGCATCCCGATGGTGCTTGGCGTGCTCGATGCAACCCGCAGGATTCCCGATGGCGCACAATGCGCCGTCGATGGTGTCGCCGGTGTTGTACGGTGGCTGCGGTGACGGCGAAACCGCGCGTCTTTGTTACGCAGCCGATTGCGTCCAGCGCGCTGGACCGTCTGCGCGCGATCGCGAATGTCAAAATCAACACCGATTCAAGCAAGATCATCGCAAAGTCGAAGCTGATCGCAGCGGTCAAGAAGTGCGATATTCTTTTCTCGCTGCTGCACGACCGGATTGATCGCGCTGTGCTCGCCGCCAATCCGAAATTGCGTGCGGTCTGCTCGATGTCGATTACACCCGACAATATTGACGTCGCAGAGGCGACCAAGCGCGGTATTCCCGTCACGGTCGTTCGGCCAATTGTCGCGGAGGCGACTGCAGATATCCATTTTGGGCTTATGCTCGCAGTCGCGCGGCGAATGGTGGAAGGCGAACGCCTGGTCCGTGCCGGCAAATTTCCCGGTTCGCAATCAAATCACCTTGCCGGCGTCTATGTTCACGGCAAAACCATAGGCATCGTCGGGGCAGGGCGTATCGGACAAGCCACGGCACGGCGTGCTCGCGGCTTTGGCATGAAAATCATCTATTGGGGGCCTCGCCGCAAACCTGAAGCGGAACGTGAGCTTGGCATGGAACATGTCACGCTGGAGCGGCTTCTGGCGGAGGCGGATTTCGTATCGCTTCATCCGCCGCTGAATGCCGAGACGCGACACATGATTTCGGACGCGCAATTCGCGCTGATGAAACCGACCGCCTTCATTATCAATACCGCTCGTGGTGCGGTCATTGATGAAAAGGCGCTGGTGCGGGCGCTGAAGAAAAAGCGCATCGCGGGCGCGGGCCTTGATGTGTTCGAACACGAACCCAAGCTGCCGCCGGCCCTGAAAACAATGAAGAACGTTGTGCTTACGCCGCATCTCGGCAGCGCCGTGATGGAAGTGCGTGAGCAGATGGCAAATATCGTCGTCGATAACCTGCAGGCGCTGATCAGTGGCGGGACACCGCCCAACTGCGTGAACCCGCAGGTGCTTGGCAGATGAACTGCACGGCTTGGCGCGTTTGAATTAGGACCGCTGGTCGGCAATTATGTTGCTCCACTGCTCCTGGAGCGACAGTCGGCAAAGGGGAGAATTGCTATGGCGGACTTGCCGAAACTTAATGTGGTTATAGCCAACAATTTCGGCCATCTGCCGATGTTCGTGGGCGCCGAGAGGGGTTTCTTCAAGACGCAAGGCGTTGACGCCAGTTTCCGCGTCGTCGACACCGGCACCGACATGGTCAACGCCCTGCACAACGGCGAAGCGCAGGTCGGCGACATGAGCACGACCACCTATCTGAAAGCCGTGCACGCCGGCAACCCATTCCAGGTCATCGGTCTGATTATGAACGACGCCACCGACGATCATTGCGATACGCCGCTCGCCATCGTCACCAAGAAGGGCCGGGGCATCGATGTCGGCAAGATCGGCGATCTCAAGGGCAAGACCGTCGGCCTCGCGCGCGGCCAGACGTCCGATGAATATTTCAAGATGGTGCTGCGCCGTGCCGGAGTGAAGTACGATGACATCACCATCGAGAACATCTGGTCGCAATTCGGTCTGGCGCCGGCGCTGAAAGATGGCAAAGTCGACGCCATCGTGACCTGGGAGCCCTATGTGACGCAGGCGCTGACCCAGGTGCCCGAGTCCTATCTCGTCATCCGCGGCGGGCAACACATGTCCTACGTGATGGTTGCGGTCGCGCACGGTCCGACCGTCGATACGAAGCCGGTGGTGATCAAGAGCATCGCTGCCGGGCTGGC
>Ga0068865_100002519_pt1 | contig 10844 bp, 7 predicted proteins | sample KBSMisM12_FD_75293 | JGI IMG/M metagenome (GOLD analysis project Ga0068865, IMG submission 75293) | Miscanthus rhizosphere microbial communities from Kellogg Biological Station, Michigan, USA - KBS Miscanthus M1-2 | ecosystem: Host-associated > Plants > Roots > Rhizosphere > Soil ...
TGATCGTCGGGCCCGGTTATCTGAAAGACGCGCGGGACCTGCGTCCACGAACGATCGTCGGTATCGTTGCGGACACGCGCGAACGGGGCCTGAGATTCGCGCCGACCCTCACGATGTATGTGCCCGTCGCGCAATCGCCCGAGCCCATCACACGGCTGGTGCTCGACAAGATTCCGCTGCGATGGGTCTTGCGCACCGATCGCGAAGACGCGGATCTCGTGGCGGCCGTGCGACGGGCGGTGCTGGCGGTCGATCCGACGCAGCCGCCCGCCGACTTCGCGTCCCTGGCCGACGTGCTCTCACGATCCATTGCGCCCCATCGCTTCAACATGCTGATGCTGACGCTCTTCAGCGGTCTTGCCCTGGTCCTCGCCGCGATCGGCGTCTATGGCCTGACCGCGTACGCCGTCGTGCAGCGGACGCGTGAGATCGGCATTCGTGTATCCCTGGGAGCGAGCCCGACGCAGCTTCTACATGACCTCTTGAGGCAAGGACTGCGCCTCGGTCTCGTCGGCGCGGTCCTCGGCCTCATCGGCGCCGCCTCCCTCGGCTCTTTTCTGCGCAGCCTCTTGTTCGGCGTCTCCGCCGTGGACGCCCCGACGATGATCGTGGTCTTCGGGACCATGACGACAGTGGTCCTCGCGGCGACGTATGTGCTCGCGACGCGGGCCTCCAGAATCGATCCCATGCTCGCCCTTCGTCAGGATGTGGTGTGATGCGTCACGATGACCAGCTCGACAAGGAGCTGCAGTTCCACATCGAGTCACGGATCGCCGACCTGATCGCCGAGGGATTGACGCCTGACGAGGCCCGGCGCCGCACGCGGCTCGAGTTCGGCGGCGTGATGCAGACCAAGGAAGCGGTGCGCGACGGCAGCGGCTGGTCGCTCGCCAACGGCCTCGTCCAGGACGGGCGCTTCGCCGTACGCTCGATGCGCGCGGCGCCGATCGTCACGGCGGTGGCCATCCTCTCGCTGGCTCTCGGCATCGGCGCCAACACCGCGATCTTCTCCATCGTCAACAGCCTGGTGCTGCGCGCGCTGCCGGTGGCCAATCCTGAGCAGCTGGCAACCGTCGCCGGCGGCCTCGGCCCGACCTCGACCTGGACGTATCCGATCTGGACCGAAATCCAGCGGCGCGGCGAAGCGTTCGGCGGCATGCTCGCCTGGTCGAGCCTCCGGTTCAACCTCGCGCAGGGCGGCGAGGCACAGCCGGTCCGCGGCCTCTACGTAAGCGGCTCGTTCTTCTCCACCCTTGGCGTCCCGGCGGTGATCGGCCGGACCTTGACCGCGACCGACGACGTCCGCGGCGGCGGAACCGATGGCGCAGTGGCGGTCGTCAGCTACGGCTTCTGGCAGCGCCACTTCGGCGGCGCGGCGTCCGCCGTCGGCTCGACGATCATGGTCGAACGGATTCCGTTCACCGTGGTCGGGATCACGCCGCCGGCGTTCTACGGCCCCGAAGTCGGTCAGGCGTACGACGTCGCGATCCCGATCGGCACCGATCTCCTCATCCGCGGAAAAGACAGCACGCTCGACAACCGGACGAACTACTGGCTCAACATCCTGATCCGGCGCAAAGCGGACCAGTCGCTGGAGGCGGCGACCGCCGCGCTGCGCGCGCTGCGGCCGCAGGTCCTGGCCGCGACCGAGCCGCCGAATCTCCCGCCGCGATTCAAGGCGGAATTCCTGGACCGGCCGTTCTCGCTGCAACCGGCGGCAGGCGGGCCGTCAGGCCTTCGGACTCGCTACGAGCGTCCGCTCGTGACGATCCTCGTGGTCGTCGGCCTCGTGCTGTTGATCGCGTGCGCGAACATCGCCAACCTGCAGCTGGCGCGCGCCGCGGCGCGGCGTCATGAGTTGAGCGTCCGCGTCGCGCTCGGCGCGTCGCGCTGGCGCCTGGCCCGGCAGCTGCTCGTGGAAAACCTGTTGCTCGCGGTGGCCGGTGCGGTGCTGGGAACGATGCTGGCATCCTGGGCGAGCCGCGCGCTCGTCGGGCTGCTGTCCAGCACGGTCAATACAGTCTTTCTCGACCTCTCGCCCGATTGGCGCGTGCTGACGTTCACGATGATCGTCACGCTCGCCACAACAGTCATGTTCGGCGCCCTGCCCGCGATGCGCGCTTCGGCCGCGGTGCTGAACGAGCCGCTCACCCCGCGGACGCGCGCCGCATCCGGCGGCACGCGCTGGACGATGGCGAACGGACTCGTCGTGGCGCAGGTCGCGCTCTCGCTGACGCTGCTCGTGGCGGCCGGGCTGTTCATCCGCACGTTCGTCGGTCTCGCGACACGGCCGCGCGGGTTCGACACCGACCGCGTCCTCATCGTCAACGTCAACGCCTCTCGCGCGCACATCGACCCCGCGAACCGCCTGCCGTTTTACTACACGCTCGTTGACGCGGTGACGGCCGTGCCGGGGGTGGCGTCTGCCGCCGGATCGGTCCTCTCTCCGGTCAGCAACGGTGGACTGCAGAACTTCGTCGAGGTGCCCGGCGCCCCGGAAATGAGCGAGGACGATCGCACCTCTCTCGCCAACTTCGTCACGCCGGGATGGTTCGCGGCGTACGGGACGCCGATTCTCGCTGGACGCGACGTCACGACTCGCGACGGAAAGGGCGCGCCGCCGGTCACCCTGGTCAACGAGGCGTTCGCGCGCAAGTACTTTCCCGGCCGCAACCCGATCGGCCAGTCCGTCACGCTGGTCACCGGCCGGCCAACCGACGCGCAGGTGCCGAAGATGGTGATCGGCGTCGTCGGCGATGCGGTGTACCGTTCGATGCGCGAACCGTCTACGCCGACGATGTACGTACCGCTGGCGCAATGGAACTTTCCGTTTCCGATGACCGGGGTCACCATCGGCGTCCGATCGGCGTCGGCGGAGCCGTTGTCGCTGGCGCGTGGCATCGGCACTGCGCTGACGGCCGTCGATCCCAATCTTGCGTTCAACTTCCGTTCGTTCGAGGAACAGGTGAACGCGTCGCTCGCGCAGGAGCGGATCGTCGCCCTGCTATCGGCCGTCTTCGGAGGCCTCGCTCTGTTGCTCGCGGCTCTCGGACTTTACGGCGTCACGTCGTACGCGGTCAGCCGTCGCCGCAGGGAGATCGGCATCCGCATGGCGCTCGGCGCGACGCCGACCGGCGTCGTCCGGCTGGTGCTCGCGCGAGTCGCGCTGCTCGTCGGGATCGGCGTGGCGATCGGCTCGATCGTCAGCGCGTGGACGTCGACGTTCGTGGCGTCGTTGCTCTACGGCCTCGAGCCGCGCGATCCCGCCACGTTCGTCGCCGCCGCGCTCGTCCTCGGCGTCGTCGCCGCGGCGGCCGGCTGGCTGCCGGCGCACCGCGCGTCGCAGCTCGATCCGTCGGTCGTGTTGCGCGATTCGTAACCTGGAGAACGACATGCGTCACGATGACCAGCTCGACAAGGAGCTGCAGTTCCACATCGAGTCACGGATCGCCGACCTCATCGCCGAGGGATTGGCGCCTGACGAGGCCCGGCGCCGCACGCGGCTCGAGTTCGGCGGCGTGATGCAGACCAAGGAGGCCGTTCGGGATCTGCATTTGTGGTCATTCGTCGAGGGTCTGCTCCAGGATCTGCGGCTCGCGTTTCGCACGCTTCGCGCGACACCGATCGTCACGTTCGTCGCCGTGCTGTCGCTCGCGCTCGGCATCGGCGCGAACACGGCGATGTTCTCGCTGGTGAACAGCCTGCTGCTGCGCTCGCTGCCCGTGAAGGATCCCGCGAGGCTGGTCCTCCTGAAGAGCCATGAATCGGAAGGCTATCCCGAGTGGAGCTATCCGGTCTGGAGCGACATCCGGCAGCGACCGCAGCTGTTCGACGCGATGGCCGCCTGGTCGCCGATCGCGCGCGCCAACTTCACGGTCGAGGGGCAGGCGCTCAAGGCGGACGGGTTCCTCGCCAGCGGCTCGTTCTTCGATACGCTCGGTGTCTCCGCGCTGATCGGGCGCACGTTCTCCGAGGCGGACGACCGGCGCGGCGGAGGGCCGAACGGTCCCGTCGCCGTGATCAGCTATGGGTTCTGGCAGCGGCAGTTCGGCGGCGCGGCGACCGCCCTCGGCCGCACGGTCACCCTCGAGAACGTGCCGTTCACCGTCGTCGGCGTCACGCCGCCCGAGTTCTTCGGCGCCGACGTCGGCCGCACATTCGACGTCGTGGTGCCGCTCAGCACCGAGCCGCTGGTGAGCCGCAGCGAGAGCCGGCTGACGAACCCGGGCGTCAGCTGGCTGAACATCGCGGCGCGGCTCAAGCCGGAGCAGACCAGGGATACGGCGACCGCGGAGTTGCGCGGTGTGCAGCAGCAGATCCTGTCCGCCACACTCCCCACTGAATGGCCGAAGAGCGCGCTCGACGAGTATCGCGCCCGGATCTTCTCGCTGGCGCCGGCGGCGACCGGCGATTCCAGCCTGCGCGAACGCTATGAGCGGCCGCTCCTGACGATCATGGCCGTCGTCGTGCTCGTGCTGCTGATCGCGTGCGCCAACATCGCCAACCTGCTGCTCGCGCGCGCCACAGCCCGGCGTCACGAGCTCAGCCTGCGGGTGGCGCTCGGGGCGTCGCGCTGGCGGCTGGTGCGCCAGCTGCTCACGGAGAGCGTGGTGATGGCCGGCGCCGGCGCGGCGGCAGGAATCCTGATCGCGTCGTGGGGCAGCCGTTTCCTGGTGAACCAGATCTCGACCGAGGTGCGGCCGGTCTTCCTCGATCTCTCGATCGATCGGCACGTGCTGCTGTTCACGATCGGCGTCGCGGCTGCCACTGCCCTGCTCTTCGGCGTCGCGCCGGCGCTTCAGGCATCCGGCGTCGCGCCAATCGAGGCGATGAAGGAACAGGGCACGCGGCACAGTCCTGGCGAAGTGCGCCGCGGCGCGGCGGGCGGGCTCGTCGTCGCGCAGGTGGCGCTGTCGGTCGTGCTCGTGGTGGCCGCCGGCCTGTTCGTGCGGACGTTCGCGACGCTCGCCACGCGGCCGCTCGGTTTCGATCGCGATCGGGTGCTGGTCGTGAATGTCAACGCTCACAGCGCGGCGATTGAGCCGGCGCAGCGGCTGCCGCTCTACGAGCGGGCGCGCGACGCGGTGAGCGCCCTGCCGGGCGTCGCCGGCGCGACGGTTTCGCTCGCCACTCCACCGGTGGAAATGATTTCGATCGTGCCGATCGACGCGATCTCCGGCGGCACCGGGCTGAGCGGCATGAAACGGATGACGGCGATCAACTTCGTCACCGCCGGCTGGTTCAACACGTTCGGCATTCGCCTGAGCGCCGGACGCGACATTACCGACCGCGATCGGGCCGGTACTCCGCGTGTCGCGCTCGCCAACCAGGCCTTCGCCCGGAAGTTTCTCGGCGGCGCCAGCCCGCTCGGCCATACGATCAAGACCACGATCGGCGTGCCGCCGCGTGAGCTGCCGATCGAGATCGTCGGGGTGGTCGACGACGCGATCTACGGATCGCTGCGCGCGCCGCAGCATTCCATGCTGTACGTGCCGATGTCGCAGACAGACTGGCTCCCGCCCGGATTCCTGGCGCAGGTGGACCTCAGCGTGCGATCGAGCGGCGCCCCGCCCGCACAGCTCGCGAAGAGCGTCGCGGCGGCGATCCGCGCCGTGGACCCGGAGCTCGTAGCAACGTCACGATCGCTGGCCGATCAGGTCAACGCCACGCTGACTCAGGAGCGCGTGGTCGCGCTGCTGTCGGCGTCCTTCGGCGCGCTCGCCCTGCTGCTCGCCGGCCTCGGTCTCTACGGGGTGACGTCCTACACCGTGGCCCGGCGCCGCACCGAGATCGGGATTCGGATGGCGCTCGGCGCGGCGCCCGCCGGCGTCGTCCGCCTGGTGCTGTCGCGCGTGACCCGGCTGGTCGCGGCGGGCGTGCTGGCCGGCGCGGCTGCGAGCGTGTGGGCGTCGCAGTTCGTCGCGTCGCTGCTCTACGGTCTCGAACCGCGCGACCCGGTTACGGTTGCCGGAGCGGCGCTCATTCTCGCGGCGGTGGGCGCCGCCGCCGGCTGGGTGCCCGCGTATCGAGCGTCGCGGATTGACCCCGCGGAAGTCCTCAGGGATGCGTGAAATCCTCTTACAATCTGAATTCTGAAATCTAAAATCTGCAATCTCATTGTGCTTCTGGCGCTCCTCGCGGCGGCGCCGAGCGCTCAGAATCAGGGCACGACCTTCCGCGCAGACACGCGCCTGGTGGAGGTCAACGCGCTGGTCGTCGACAAGGACGGCCGTCCGATCGAGGGACTGACGCGCGACGACTTCACGGTGTTCGAGGACGGCAAGGCACAGCCGATCGAGCTGTTTGCCGTGGCCGGCAGCCCGGCCGGCGCGCGCCCGGCTCTTGCCGGCGCGCCGGTTCCAGCAGGCGAGCCTGGTGCGCCGCCGGTCAGCGGCGACTACAGCAACCGCGCGGTCGCACGCGCCGGCGGCGTGACCGTGATCGTGCTCGACCGCCTCAACACGCCGTTCGAAGATCAGAAGCTGGCGCGCGATCAGATCATGGAGTTCCTCAAGGACGTGCGGCGCGAGGACCGCATCGCGCTCTACGTGCTGCAGTCGGGAAGCGTGGAAATCCTGCACGACTTCACGCGCGACAACGCATCGCTCATCGCCGCGCTCGCCCGCTACCAGGCCAGAACCTCGCGATCCAGGCAGGCGACCGACGCCCGGCCGATCGCCCTGGCGAAAGGCGGCAACGCCGCCGAGGACGCCGAGTTCGAGCGCTGGCTCGGCGAAAAGTCGCAGCAGGTGGCCGCGTTCTACATCAACGACCGCGTGAATTTGACGGCGGCCGCGTTCGAGAGCATCGCCAGCCACCTGGCGGGGGTGCGCGGACGCAAGAACCTGGTGTGGGTCTCCTCGGCCTTCCCGATCAGGGTCGACGAACCGCAGGGCGGACGGACGTTCACGTCGAAGCTGGACGAGGCGGCGAAGGCGATCAACGGCGCCAACATCGCGGTCTATGCCGTCAACGCTCGACAACTGCTCCCGCCCGTCGCGCGCGCCGCCGTGGAACCAACCAAGCAGGTCGGCGGCGCTCGTCCCTACAATGCGGACTTCCCACCGAGCACGTTCGAGAGCGAAATGCGTTATGTCGACACGCTGCAGTCGATCGCCGACGCCACCGGCGGCCGGGCCTTTTCGGTGCTCGGCAACATCGGCAAAGGGATGCGACAGGCCGTGGAGGACTCGCGCCTGACCTACGTGCTTGGCTACTACCCGGCGCACGCCACCTGGGACGGCGCGTACCATGCCATCCGGGTGACGGTAAATCGAGCCGGCGCCAGCGTCAGAAGCCGGAAGGGCTACTACGCGACGCGGCTTCAGGCGCCTGATGCGGCAACGTCACAAGAAGCGCTGCTCGATGCGATGCGCAGCCCGCTCGAGGCGACCGGCGTGGGATTGTCGGTACACGCCGAGAAAGTGGCGGCTGGGGCCAGCGTGGTGATTCGGCCGGCGGCGGATGGCGTGACGCTCACCCGCAAGGGCGACGTGTGGGAAGGCGCGATCGACGTGGCGATCGCGCAGAGCCTGCCGAACGGCCGGACGTTCAGGACGTTCGCGGCTACGGTGAATCTGACCTTCACCGAGGTCCAGCACGATCAGATGATGCGAGACGGCTTCAGCTTCGACCGCGTCGTCGCGCTCCGGCCCGACAGCCACCGCCTGCACGTCGTCGTCCGGGACGTGCCGAGCGGCGCCATCGGGTCGGTCATCGTTCCGACGGACGCACTCCGATGAGATTGAAGACTTCAGACTTCAGATTTAAGATTGGAATCTGAAATCTCATCGATACCCGTGTTCGTGCCGCCAGCGCCAGTATTCGCGCTGCTGCTTCTTGTTCATGTGCGAGAACGAGCGATACCGGTAGCGATGCTCGTTGAGATACTCGCGATAGAAGCGATCCTCATTGCGGTTCCAGTGGTGATAGTCCCGATGGGATCGATCGTAGAACCTGAATTCCACGCCCTGGGCCGTCGCGGTACCAGGCAGGAACACGGACCCACCGAGCGCGGCCACCAGCGTCAACGCGGAAAATGTCTTCTTCAACATTTCTGCGGCCCTCCCCAGCCGTTGACTGTTGAAGGTTCAAGAATCTCGCCATCGGTTTTACCGGTTAAATTGCAGGCGGAGACTCCGGATGAGCCACATTGTGGTCATCCGGAGGGAACAGCGACTTGAACGTGAAGGCAAATGGCGTCGGGCCGTGTTCATCGAGCGAGGCCAGCCGCGCTTTGGCCTCATCCATGGTCGGCACGTGTCCCGCAGGCACCCACCATAACGCAACGGCGACGCGCTCGAATTTCTCGAACCAGTCACGCCGCTGGCGCAGAATCTCCGCGTGCGGGCCGCTGTAGGTGTACGCCCGCAGCTGATCGACGGTTTCCCACACCGACATGTTGACGATGATCCGGTCGTCGTCGAAGGGCCTGAGGTAGGTGTTGCCGGAGCCCTCGCCGTCCTGCATCCGCCAGACGAAGCCGTCGCTGCCGTCGGCAAGCGCGTTGAGCTCCGCGAGCCGCGACACGAAACCGGCCATCGACGGATCGTCGAGCGGCGCCTTCATGCGGCCGATGTTCACCTGTGCGAGATGCATCTTGTTTCACGTACGAAGAAGAAACCGCCGAGACCTCATGGTTCGACAAGCTCACCATGAGCGCTCATCCTGAGCCTGTCGAAGGATGCGTTCTCCGCGTCCTCCGCGGTGTTTTCCGATCGTGTCATGATTTTCCGCGCAGCGCGTCGAGGCTGATCGGCCCGGGACCGGCGGCGCAGATGAACAGCCAGATGAAACAGAACAGGGCGGCGAGCTCGCCGCCGTTCACGATCGGCCAGAAGCCGCGCGGCGCATGCTGAGTGAAGTAGGCCACCGCCATCTGGCCCGAGAGCACGAACGCGACCGGACGCGTGAACAGGCCGGTCACCATCAGGATGCCACCGATTGTCTCTATCACGCCGGCCGCGCCCATCATCGTCGCCGCGAACACCGGCGCGTGATAGGGATGTCCTGGCACGCCGAACATTTTCTGCGTGCCGTGCGCCACGTAAACGAATGCCGCGACGAGGCGTAGAACACTGAGTAGGTACGGCGTCAGACCGGAGCTCTTCATACGCGCGCCTCTTTGATAGACTGGCTGAATCCATTATGTACTCACGCGACGAAATCAAGGCGCTCACCGACAAGGTCCTCAACATGGCGAAGGCCGACGCGGTCGAGGTGAACTTCGACGGCGGCGAGCGGTCGGCGACCCGCTGGGCCAACTCGTCGATCACGGTGAACATGGTCCAGTACGACCAGCAGCTCACCATCAACCTGCGTCACGGCGCGAAACAAGGCAGCGCCTCCACGCGCGAGTTCGATGACGAGTCGTTGAAGGCGATGGTCGACGAAGCGCAGGAAGCGGCGCAGAAGGCGCGCGACAACGCCAACCTGCCGGCGCTCGTGAAGGGGCCGCAGGATTACGTCGCGGTGGACGCGGTGATGCCGAAGACCGCGGACTTCGGTCCCGGCGAGCGCGCTGCGTGGGTGAAGCAGTCGGTCGACATCTGCGAGAAGAAAGGCGTGCTCGGCTCCGGCTACATCCCGAAGAACTACCAGACGACCTGCCTGTCCAACTCGGAAGGGTTGTTTGCCTACTACCAGGCGGCGGAAACCGGCTTCGTGCTGACGTGCCGCATGGCCAGCGGCGGCGGCTCGGGCTGGTCGGGCATCACCGGCGCCAAGGATCTGTCGCAGGTCAACGTCGCGGAGCTCACCGAGATCGCAGCGAACAAGGCGCTCAAGAGCCAGAAGCCACGCGCGATCGAGCCGGGCCGCTACACGACGATCATCGAGCCGCGGCCGGTCGCGCGCCTGCTCTCGACGATGATGGGCGCGTTCAACGCGGGAGGCGGCGGAGGTGGATTCGGCGGCGGCGGTGGCGGCGGCTTCAACTTCGGCGGCATCGGCCGGCCGTTTGTCGCGGCCGACGGGACCCCGAAGATCGGACAGAAGCTGTTCAGCGACAGCTTCACGCTGAAGAGCGACATCGGCAACCCGATCCTGCGGCAGACGCCGATCATGAACGACGGTCTCGCGGCGCGGCCGGTGACCTGGATCGAGAAGGGCGTGCTGAAGAACATCTACTACGACGCGGCGACCGCGCGCCGCCAGAAGGTGGCGCCGTCCACCGCCAACCCGAACATGAGCCTGGTGGTCGAAGGCACCAACCAGTCGATCGAAGACATGGTGAAGACGACGAAGCGCGGGCTGCTGGTGACGTTCTTCTGGTATCTGCGGCCGGTCGACACGCTGACGCTGCTCAACACCGGCATGACGCGCGACGGCCTGTTCCTGATCGAGAACGGCGAGATCACCGGCCCGGTGCAGAACTTCCGCTGGAACATGTCGCCGCTCGTCGCCTTCGCGAACATCTCGGCGGTCGGCAAGTCGGTGCCGATTCACACCGGCGAAGCCTACGACGGCCCCGGCACCGCACTCGTCCCGCCGATCCGGGTCGAAGACTTTTACATGACTTCGGTATCACCGGCCGTTTAAGAAGGAACCGCCGAGACCGCAGAGAACGCCAAGCAGGTCTTCTCTGCGATCTTTGCGAGCTCCGCGGTTCCATCTTTTCGTGATGAGAGACATATGAGCCCAACACGTCGCGACTTTCTGAAGTACACCGGCGCCACCAGCCTGCTGCTTGCCTCCAGCGATCTGGTCGGCGAGCTGCTCGCGCAGTCGCCGAAAGGCAATCCGCTCACCTCCTCGTTCAAGGGGTTGGCCGATATCGTGCTCGGTGAGGCCAGGAAGGTCGGCTGCTCGTACGCCGACGTCCGCTTCACGCGCAGCGTCAGCTC
>Ga0068865_100002526_pt1 | contig 10832 bp, 5 predicted proteins | sample KBSMisM12_FD_75293 | JGI IMG/M metagenome (GOLD analysis project Ga0068865, IMG submission 75293) | Miscanthus rhizosphere microbial communities from Kellogg Biological Station, Michigan, USA - KBS Miscanthus M1-2 | ecosystem: Host-associated > Plants > Roots > Rhizosphere > Soil ...
GGCCGAGATCGTCGAGTGGTCGCGTGCCGCCGAGACGATGTACCTGCCGTTCGACGAGCGCCTCGGCATCGTCGCCCAGGACGATACCTTTCTCGACAAGCCGATGTGGGATTTCGCCGGTACGCCAGCGGAAAAATATCCGTTGTTGATGCATTACCACCCGCTGACCCTTTATCGCCATCAGGTGTGCAAACAGGCCGATGCGCTGCTCGCGCTCGTGCTCGCCGGGGACAACGTCGATGATGCCGGCAAGCGCCGCAGCTTCGACTACTACGAGGCGATCACCGTGCACGACTCCACCCTGTCGGCGTCGACGTTCGCGGTGCTCGCAGCCGAGCTTGGCCATGCCGACAAGGCGCAGCGGTATTTTCGTGAAACCCTGCGTGTCGATTTGGACGACCTCCATTCGAACACCGGCCATGGCGCGCACATGGCGGCGATGGCGGGAAGTTGGCTGGCTTTCGCCTGGGGTTTCGGCGGGTTGCGTGTCAAGCGTGATTCGACGATGCATGCCGCCCAACTGGCATTCGATCCGATCCTGCCGCCGGCTTGGCAGGGCTATCACTTCAGCTTGGTCTGGCAGGGTCGCCGCCTTTCGGTAGCAGTCGATGCCGGCAGCGTGCGCTACGTGCTCGCAGAGGGCGCTTCGCTGTCGATATTCCATGCCGGCGAGCGCTTGACACTCGAATCCGGCGCGGCGCTTTCGCGGCCGCTGCGAACGCCTGCCGCATCCCTTGGAGGGCGAAGCCGCGTTGCCTTTCCGCAGCCGTTCAAGGCGCTCATCTTCGATCTCGACGGCGTGCTGGCCGACACCGCTCACCAGCATCAGGCCGCTTGGAAGCGCCTCGCCAGCGAGCTGGGTTTGCCGTGGGACGAGAGCATCGGTGAGAAACTCAAAGGCGTCGACCGTGCCACCTCGCTCGAGATCGTGCTTGGCGCGTCGGCAGGCAGGTATACAAATGTGCAAAAGCAGGAACTGGCCGATCGCAAGAACGGCTATTACCGCTCGGCGATTGCAACGCTTTCGGCGTCGGACTTGCTTCCGGGCGCATACGAAGCGTTGCTCGCCGCACGCGCCGCCGGTCTGAAGGTTGCGCTGGCGTCCGCCAGCCGCAGCGCGAAGGAACTGGTCGGGCGCATGGGCATCGCGAATCTGTTCGATCAGATTGTCGATGCGGCTGCTGTTGCACGTGCCAAACCCGATCCGGAAATTTTCCAGCGCGCCGCCGCCGCGCTGGGCGTCGACCCTGCCGCATGCCTGGGCATCGAAGACGCGCAAGCAGGAATTGCGGCGATCAAGTCTGCCGGTATGGCCGCCCTGGGCGTCGGCAATGCACAAGTACTCAAGGAAGCCGATGCCGTACTGCCCGACCTGACGTTGTTCGAACTGGACAAGTTTGTTGCACCCGCCTGATGTGAACCTGACCCGCAAGCTTGCGTGCGCAAGCGAGCGGAAAAACGAAACAAACCGGTGTCCCTACACCACCCTGAGGAGGGAGAACCATGAAACAGCCCAATTTGATTAGACTGACACTGACTACCGCCATCCTTGCGGCGCTCCCGCAACTCGTCTGGGCGGATGCCGCTGCCGACCAAGCACCTCCGCCGACACCTGCCAGTAACGAGGCAAAGGCCGCCCCCAACAAGGATACGCAATCGCTGGAAGGCATTGTCGTGACCGGCACGGCCACTTCCGTGAGAAAACTCGATGCGAGCTACTCGGTCACGGCTGCCGATCTCGAGCAGATCAAGATGTCCAACCCGAAGAGCACTGCCGACGTGCTCAAGATCTCGCCGGGAATCTGGCCGGAGTCTTCCGGCGGTCAAACCGGTGCGAACATCGAAATCGCCGGCTTCCCCGGCGGCGGTGACGCGCCGTTCTTCACGAACATGGTGCAGGGTTCCCCGCTGTACGGCATGTCGTCTTTGTCGTTCATGGATTCGAGTTCGCTGCTGCGTCTCGACGACACGATCGAACGCGTTGAAATCGTGCAGACCGGTCCCGGCGTGCTGTACGGTGCCGGCCAGATGGGCGCGACGGCGAACTTCATACTTCGCCAAGGCACTGCGGAGACGCACGGCGACATCGGCGTCACCTATGGCGATGAAGGACTGTTGCGCGTCGACGGCTTCGTTGGCTTCAAGATCGCCGACGGCTGGTACGGCAGCATCGGCGGTTTCTGGCGCGAATCCGATGGTGTACGCGATCCGCAGTTCAAGGCTGACGATGGCGGACAACTCACGGCGACGTTGACCCACGACCTGGACAACGGCTCGTTCATGCTCTGGGCGCGCAAGCTCGACGACAAGAACCAGTTCATCGTGCCGACGCCGTTCATCGAGGATGCGAGCGGCAATTTCTCCAAGTATCCGGGCTTTGACGGCCTGACCGACAGCTATGGCAGCCGCGCGATCCAGCACGTGACCATAGTGAATCCAGCCGGTGGCACGGAGAACGCCGATCTCGCCAACGGCCGCGGCGGTGACCTCAATTTCTTAGGCGGCAACTACGACGCCGAATTCAACGGCTGGACGGTATCGGACAAATTCGTTTGGAACGGCGGCGACCTCAACACGAATGCGCTGTTCTCGGGTCCGAATCCGAAACCACTCGGTTACTTCCTGTACGGCTGCAACTGGTCGGGCGGCCAGGCCTCGGGCTTTTGCGACAGCAGCAACAAGCCGATCGATGGCAATAACCTCGGCTACCCGCTGAGCCAGAACATCAGTTACACGGGTGCGTCGAGCCTCGACCAGAGCGTGATCCAGCAGGGCTGGTGGTTCATCCAGAAGCATCTGGAGAACTTCAACAACGATTTCCGCCTGAGCAAGGAAATCTTCGACGGCAACACGCTGACCGGCGGCCTCTACCTGGCGCATTACACGGACCGTGACAACTGGTCGCTCGGCAACCCGATGCTGATGACCAATACGCCTCACGCGACGCCGATCACGTTGAGCTACGTGCAGGGCGGCAGCACGTACCAGATCACCAATCCGCAGGGCATCCTGAGTTACGGCCAGGGCTTCAACATCCTCGAGCACGGCACCGGCGACAACAAGGCGTTCTACCTGGCCGATTCGTGGAGGTGGAACAACTGGCTGTTCGATGTCGGCGGCCGCATCGAGAACATCGATGTCGACCAGTACACCTGCAACCAGAAGAACGTCGACCTCGATGGCAACCCGCTCACGTTGTGGGACAACAGTTCGCAGATCTGCAACGGCACGTACACGAAGCTGAACTACGACAAGACGCATCCATCGTTCACCATCGGCGCCAATTACGATATCGCCGACAACATGTCCGCATACATCCGCGGGTCGACAGGCGGCCACTTCAACGACTTCGACAACGGCATCCGCGGCACGGGCGGCAATTTCTCGCCGATGCAGAAAGTCCACAACTTCGAGTACGGCTGGAAGTGGCAGAGCGAGTGGGCCTTCATCGACGTGTCGGCCTATCATCGCCAGTTCACCGGCCTGACGAACAACCGAACCAACTCGGTTGGCACACCGCTGGACTGCAACGGCGATCCAACGTCGGAAAGCGGCTTGGCGCAATGCTCCTACATATACGGTGCGGACACCAAGGGCGTCAACTTCCACGGCCTGTTCACATGGACCAACTTCAAGGTCGATACGCTGGTCGCCTATCAGGACGGCCACTACTCGCATGCGGCAACGGCAACGCCCTATACCGATGTCAACGGCAATACGCAGTACGCCGATTACAACGGCCAGCCGTTGCAGCGCCAGCCGAAGCTGCGTTGGTACGTGACGCCGAGCTACAACTTCGTCTTCGACTGGGGCAACATCCTGCCGTTCGTCACGTACACGCACGTCGGCCAGCGCTACGAAGACCAGACCGGCCTGGCGCCGCTTGGCGAGTTCGACACCTGGGACTTCGGCGTCGTCGCCAACGTCGGCTCGAACTGGCAATTCCGTGTGCAGGGTACCAATCTCTCCAACGAGATTGGCCTGACCGAAGGCAATGCGCGCGTGGCGGGCGTGCCGACCGGACCGGGCGGCATTCTGCTGGCACGTTCGATCGAAGGTCGTGAGATCAATTTCCAGGTCAAGTACAACTTCTAAATCCAGTTCGTCTCCACGGCGAGCGGTCCGGGTCGTTTCCCAACGGCGATCCGGACCGCCTTTTTTCTGGCGCAACTCCAACTGATCCGTGTCAATATCGCGTTCGCGTCAGCTTGATGCCGACAGCGATTCGTCCCGATCTCACTATCCAAGCAGTTTCCCATGAACCGATTGCGCATGATCGCCGCCCTGGCACTGATCTACGTCGTGTTCGCGATCCTGCTCAACAGTGTCGGCACAGTGATCCTGCAATCCATCGCGACGTTCGGCATCGACAAGCCGGAAGCCAGCTCGCTCGAACGCTACAAGGACTTGACGATCGCGTTCGTCTCCTTCCTCGTGGCCTCGTTCCTGCCGATGCTCGGCTATCGGCGCTCGATGATGCTCGCACTCGTCATCGTCGGCGGCGCCTGCACCCTGATGCCGCTCTATCCGTCTTTCCTCACTACCAAGCTGCTGTTCGCCTGCATTGGTGTCGGCTTCGTGCTGACCAAGGTTTCCGTCTATTCATCGATCGGCCTGCTGACCGCGGACAAGACCGCGCATTCGCGCCTGACCAATACGATCGAAGGCCTGTTCATGGTCGGCGTGCTCGCCGGCAATTGGCTGTTCAGCGCCTATGTCGATTCCGCGCACCCCGGCAACCCGGTATGGATGAACGTCTATTGGGTGATCACCGGCTTGTGCGCCGTCGTGCTCTTGCTGCTGGCAACAGGCCAGCTCGACGAGAGCGCGGCGCATGCGGAAGGTCACAACAATTCATTCGCCGATTCGCTGATGGAAATGCTGCGGCTGTTCATTCGCCCGCTCGTGTACGTGTTCCTCGCTTCGGCATTTCTGTATGTGCTGATCGAACAGAGTTTCAGCACCTGGCTGCCGACCTTCAACAACGAAATTCTCAAACTGCCGAACGCGATGAGCATCCAGTTCGCCAGCATCCTCGCCGGCATGACCGCGTTCGGCCGCATTGGCGCGGGCATCGTGCTCAAGCGCATATCGTGGTATTCACTGCTGAACGTGTGCGTGATCGGGATGGGCGTGCTCGTCGTTCTCGTGCTGCCACTGGCGCGCGATGTCGTCGCCAGGGCCGACATCGGCTGGCTCAATGCACCGGTTGCGGCTTACCTGATTCCGCTGCTCGGCTTGTTGATGGCGCCGATCTATCCGGTGATCAACTCGGTCGCGCTGAGCTCCCTGCCCAAGCCGATGCACGCAGCGATGACCGGCCTGATCGTGGTCTTTTCCGCGCTCGGCGGCACGCTTGGCTCGTACGTCACCGCGCGGGTGTTTGCCGGTTTCGACGGCATCCACGCCTTCTACTTTTCGCTGGTGCCGATGAGTCTGCTGCTGGTCACTCTTTTCCTGTTCAAGCGCGAGACGGACCGCGGCACCGCCGACACTGCGCCGGCCGCGATCAAGCTCGCGGCGAAATAGTCCCGTTCGACTGGCCTTTCGCCGTGCCCATCAACTATCGCGCTTTCGGTTGTGCACTACTCCTGCTGGTCACCAGCCCGCTGTGCTGCGCGGCCGAACCGATGACGTTTGGCATGCTCGGCGACAGTTCATCGATCGTCTGGTCCGGGACGCCCTTGCACAAGGGCGACGTGGTAGAAGTTCACGCGTTCAAGGCAGAGCCCGGAATGGTCGTGTTGCTCGCCATTTGCAACGACAGTTGCGACGACACTCATGTCGTCAAGAGCATTTCCGCCTATCGGCAGTTGAACTCCACAGTCACCGAAAGGTATACGCTGGAGGAGAGCGGCCATCTCGTTTTCTGGACTGTCCGATCGCCGCGGCTGGATTTCAATCCGGGTGCTTCAAAGGCGATATCGGACGACAGCAAGAATCAGGTTGCCGATACCATTCGTTCCGGGTTTTCCGGGATTTACAACGGCGCCGAGGTCATGCGCATAGTCAAGTCCGAAATCGATATCGACCGGGTCAAAGTCCGCTTTGACGGAGGCCGCTATGTAACGGTGCGTCGAATCAGCGCCGCATCTGAAACGAATTCTCCGGTGGAGCACCCATGAAAATCCGCGACCTTGGTCTGGCGTGCCTTTTTTGCGCCTCGATGCCGGCGTTTGCCGACACCGATCCCAGCTTCCTGCTCACCGGCACGTCGAAGAACTTCGATGCGTATTTCCCGAGCTATCTTGCCAACGGCTATTTCTCGACGATGACCTCGGTGCGCGGCACCGAGGGCAACATGGCCTACATGGTCGCCTTCATGGATTATGCCAAGGACGATATTTCCCGTCCCGCTGCAATTCCGGGCTGGAGCGAAATCGACTACAACGCCGGTGGCGGCTGGTTGAACTCGACCCGCGTGGCGCCGCATATTTTCGCCGATTACGCGCAGACGCTGAACATGCGCGATGCCACGCTGACGACGTCCTATCGGTTCGTCTACGCAAACAAATCCACCGATGTGAAAGTCACGACGTTCGTCAGCCAGGCGGAAAGCCACCTGGCCGCAACGCAGCTGTCGATCACCCCGCAATTCGACGGCAGCGTGCAACTCACGTTTCCGGTCCGCCTGTGGTCCGAACACGCGCCGCGCTTTCCGATCGCAAAACTGAGCGGCGACGAGATGGTCGCGGCGGTGATCGCAAGCGGACAGACGCTCGACAACAAGCCGATACCGATGTCCGACCGCGACGCGGTCTGGTATCACGGCGTGACGCGTGTTTCTGCCGCGGACGGCGACGCCAAGGAGCTGGCGCTCTGGCTCGATGGTCGAGCAGAGCAGGGTCTGACCATGGCCGAGGCCGCGGCAATAGCCCTGCCTGCGGGTCTCACCGTCGAGGCCATGAAACTGGAAAAAGGCCCGTACAAGCTTTCGTTGAACCTCACCGCCAAAGTGGAAAAAGGAAAGACCTATACCTTCACCAAGTATGTCGCAATCGCGCGGCAGAATTGGGGTGGCAACGCGAAGGCGACGCTTGATCTGGCCAAGGCAGCGCGCGCCAAAGGCTTCGACAAACTGCTTGCCGCGCACCAGGCTGCGTGGCACGAGCTATGGAAGTCGGACATCGTCGTCGAAGGCGATGCGAACGTGCAGACGGCGATTCATTCCGATCTCTACTATCTACTCTCGAATACCACGGTCGGGACTGCCTGGCCGATGGGCGCCTGTGCGCTGACTCCGAACTATGCCGGGCACGCGTTCTGGGATTCGGATTCGTGGGTGTTCCCCTCGCTGCTGCTGCTGCATCCGGAGCGTGCCAAGCCGATCGTCATGTTCCGCCAGCGCACGCTGCAGCCCGCACGCGAACGGGCGAAGCAGTTCGATACCCAGGGCGCCATGTATCCATGGGAATCCGATCCGGAAACAGGCATCGATCACACACCGCACTTCGCCTATGAGGTTTATCGCGAAATCCATGTCAACGCCGATATCGCGATCGCGCAGTGGCAGTACTACCTTGCCACCGAAGACAAAGCCTGGCTCAGGCAGTACGGCTGGCCGGTGATCAGCGAGATCGCGCAGTTCTGGTTGAGCCGCGTGACCTACAACAAGGACGAGAACCGCTACGAAATCCATCACGTGACCTCGCCCGACGAAGCCTACAACGACGTGCCGAACGATTCGTTCACCAACGCGGTGGCGCGCAAGGCGCTGAACATCGCGGTCAGCGCGGCCAAGATCCTGGGCGAGAAGGCCGATCCGAAGTGGAGCGAAGTCGCATCCAAGCTGTATATCCCGTTCAAGGAAGCCGAGCAGCGCCACCTCGACTTCGACGAAAGCGTGCCGCACGACAAGATCACGTGGATGGGATCGTCGCTCGCGTGGCTCATGTATCCGAATCTCGACCTGGAGATGTCGCCGCAGGTGCGCAAGAACGATTTCGAGTTCCAGCTCAACGAACTCAAGGTCCACGGCGACGACCCGAATGAAATGATGATGGTGATGCTGGCCGTCGGTGCCGCCGAAATCGGCGACGCGAAATCCGCGGGCGAATGGATCGAGCGGAATCTGGTCGGCTTCCTCAAGGCGCCGTTCAACGTGCGCACCGAAACCGCAGCGAACAATGCCGGCTATATCCTTGCGACTTCGGCAGGCTTCGTGCAGAGCTTCGTTTACGGCCTGAGCGGGCTGCGCATCGACGACAAGGGCCTCGATGAAGCGTATGCGCCGGCACTGCCGCCGCAATGGAGAGCGTTGACGTTGAAGCACATTGCGTTCCGCGGCAAGCACTACGACATCGTGATCAGCCGCGATGCGAATGGCAAGGCGAAGCTGACGCGCACGGCGTCGTGATTTTTGCCAGCGTTCCCGGCGTTGAGCGACGGTCCAGATCGGCCTGAATGATTCCGATGCATCCCGTACGCTCGTAGGCTTTGCGCCCGGTGCCGTTTCGGCCTTAACCTTCGCCCGATGCCCACGATCACTCCCACGCTCCTCGACGCAATGCGGCGCGCCAGCACGTTGCTGCAAGCGGGCAGTTTCCACGCCGCGCACGATCAGCTCGCCGGCATCGCCGGCGAAAATCCCGATTTCGTCGAGGCGCTGCGCCTGCTCGCCGGCACCAAGCAGGCGCTCGGCGATGTTGCGGGCGCCGAAGAGCTGTTGCGCCGGGCGCTGGCGCTGGATCCAAACTGGACGCCCACGCTGGCCACACTGGGCGAACTGCTGCTCAACAGCGGTCGTGGCGATGAGGCCGAGCTGCTGTTGGCGAAAGCGGCCTCGGGTTCGTCGCCGCTTCCGAGTGCGGTGCTGGTGCTTGCCCGCTACTACAACGATCGCAAGCGTCCGGCGCAGGCGCTGGCAGTCGCCGCTCCGTTGTGTGCCACGGGCAAGGCCGATGCGGAGTTGGTGACGCAGCATGTAGCCGCACTCGTCGCGCTGGGGCGTCAGGATGAAGGCGTCACGGGCTATCGGCAGATCGTGGCCGCTTCGCCCGACAATCCTGTCGCAGCGCATGCGCTGGCAATCGCCCTCGATGCGGCGAACCTGCATGCCGAGGCCGAGCGCGTCGCCAACAACACTCTGACGCGTGGACACCGGACTGCGGCGCTGTACCAGACTCACGCGCGCAGCCTGATCGCTCTGGGTTCCTTCGACCGCGCCGAAGACGCGTTGCGCGACTGCCTGCGTCTGCAGCCGCGCCTGGCGGATGCGCAAAGCAATCTCGCCCGCTTGATCTGGATGCGCACGGGCGATGCGCGCGCCGCGACGGCGCCGCTCGATGAAGCCTTGCAGACATTCGCCAACGACGATGCCCTGTGGGCGGCCAAAGCCGCCATCCTGCAGGGCGTCGGGGACGCGCGCGCCGCCTATGCCTGTCTGGCCGCCCAGGCCGCGCGCGCACAGGCGCCTCCGGCGCTGCTGGTGCGCGCGAGTCTGGCGGCCCTGGAATTCGATCCGGCGGCCGCCCTGGCCCTGGCCGAGCGCGCGCTGCGCGCGGCGCCGGCCAACGCTACGGCGCGCAACCTCGTGGTGGCAGCACAACTCGGCGTCGGCGATGCGCGCGGCGCGCTGCTTCACTGCGAGGCGCTGCTGGCTGACAGCCCTGACGATCAGTACCTCATTGCGCTGCAAACGACGGCGTGGCGCCTGCTCGGCGATGAGCGCTATGCGCAGTTGTGCAATTATCCACACTTGGTGGTGCCGTCGCAGCTCGAGGTGCCGCCGGCGTGGCCCGATCTCGCCGCATTTCTTGCCGACGTGAAGCGCAGCCTCGATCGCCTGCACAACCCGCATGGCCATCCGTTGCTGTTTCAATCGTTGCGCCATGGCACGGAGACGACCGAAGATCTGACGCGCAGCGCAGACCCGGCGATTCAAGCGTTGTTCACGGCATTCGCTGCGCCGATCGGCCAGTACCTGGCGCGTATCGGCCAGGGACCCGATCCGTTGAGGCGACGGAATAACGGCAGCTGGCGCTTCAACGGCAGCTGGTCGGTCCGGCTGCGCACGTCGGGCTTTCACAATAACCATGTCCATCCGCGCGGCTGGCTTTCCTCGGCCTGCTATATCGACTTGCCCGACAGCATGGCCGACAGCGGGAGCAAGGAAGGGGTCCTGACGTTCGGCGAACCGAGCATCGCGACGACTCCCGCACTGCGTGCCGAGCACGTGATTCGACCCGAAGTCGGCATGCTGGTGCTGTTCCCGTCGTATTTCTGGCACGGCACCGTGCCGATATCCGGTGGCCAGACGCGGCTCACGGTCGCGTTTGATGCGGTGCCCGATCGCCCGAGATGATCGGCAGCTTCAGCAGCTAGGCCCGCAAGATGGTGACACCCAATTTCGCCAGCGGGCGCGTCAGTTTGGATGGCGTCGCTTTCTCCACGACGATGGTACTTGCCACGCTGACATCCGCAATCTTGTAGGCCGATGCCGCATTGATTTTCTCCGAGGAGGCGAGCACCACGGTTTCCGCCGCCTGCTTGACCAGGGCGCGCTTCACGCACGCCTCCTCGAGGTCGCCGGTGCTCAGGCCCGCTGTCGGATGCACGCCGGTTACGCCCATGAAGTACAGGTCCGCCCGAATTGCGCCGAGCGCTTCCAGGGCGGCAGCGCCGACCGCGACGATCGAGTGCTTGAACAGTCGTCCGCCGATGATGATGACGTCGATGCCGGGATGATCGACCAGTTCGACCGCGACGCTGGGGCTATGCGTCACGACAGTTGCCTTCAAGTCGTGCGGCAATTGCCGCGCCAGTTGCACGGCCGTCGTGCCGCCATCGAGGATGACGATCTGGCCGGGCTTGACCATTTGCGCTGCGGCTTT
>Ga0068865_100002528_pt1 | contig 10830 bp, 13 predicted proteins | sample KBSMisM12_FD_75293 | JGI IMG/M metagenome (GOLD analysis project Ga0068865, IMG submission 75293) | Miscanthus rhizosphere microbial communities from Kellogg Biological Station, Michigan, USA - KBS Miscanthus M1-2 | ecosystem: Host-associated > Plants > Roots > Rhizosphere > Soil ...
CCGACCTCGACCAGCCGCGCGGCGGGCTGATCACCGTCCCGCAGGGACCGATGGAGGCGGTCGCGCGTCAGGTCCTGGCGGACCAGGCGGCGCAGGCCCCTCCCGCCGCCGAGGCCCCGATCGCCGCCCAGCCGGAACGCTGAGGCAAGCCTTGCGTTAGCGGTCCAATCGCCCCTGTGGGCGCTGGAGGAGAGTGCAAGATGTTGAGGTGGGCTCTGATATTTGCGGTGGTCGCCCTGATTGCGGGCGCCCTGGGCTTCGGCGGCATCGCCGGCGCGGCGGCGGGCGTCGCCAAGATCCTGTTCGTCCTGTTCTTGATCGGCTTCGTGGTCTTCCTCGCGCTCGGCGTCATGGCCGGCAAACGGCTGACGGGACGCTGACGCAACGCGGCTCTTCCCTCCCCGCGCGGGGAGGGAAGGCTTGCGCCCCACCCTATCACTGCTAGGGTTCCGTTGCGTGAGCCGCCCATCCAAGTGGCGGCCGGATGGAAACGGGGAGGGCGCGCCGATGCGGCGGCATCTGAGACACCTTAAATCACTCGGCCTGGCGCTTGCCGGCCTCGTCGCGTTCGGCGCCGGCGCGGCGATGGCCCAGGCCGCCGCGCCGCACACCCTGCTCGGCGTCGACTGCAACGCGCCGCCGTTGTGGCACTGCCCCGACACCGAGTGCCAGGCCGCGGTGGTCACCCAGGAGGGCGCCCAGACCGAGCTGAAGACGCGCCGCCCGTTCTTCCTGGACTGCCCGAAGGACTATCGCCCCGGCGAGAAGGTCAACGTCCTGCTCAGCCTCCACGGCGCCGGCAGCTACGGCAACTGGCAGCGCAACTACTTCCCGGCCATGGACGTGAAGGACAAGTACCGGCTGGTGATCATCACGCCGAATTCGCCCACGCGCGTCTGGAGCGAGGCCGACGACGAGTACCTGCACAACCTGGTCGACCTGGTGGTCGCCAGCGTCGGCAAGGAGAACGTCGAGCACTTCATCCTGGCCGGCCACAGCCAGGGCGGGCTGACCTCGAACCGGATCATCTGCACCGACTATTTCAAGGACAAGGTGGACGTGCGCATCAGCCTGTCGGGCGGCCGCGTCGGGCCCTCGACGCCGGCCGGCCGCGGCTTCGGCGCGGGCGGTGTGCCAGTCTACAAGACCGGCGGGCCGCCGCCGCCGCCCACGCCGCCGCGCGCCTTCCCGCCGGCCCCGCCTGGACCGCCCGGCGGCGCCTGCGACTACAGCTTCATCTTCTCCAACGGCGAGTACGAGACGATCCCGGCGGCGACCTCGCCGCTGGCCGACAAGTTCGGCTGCGCCGCGCGGGTCCAACTGCCCGACGTCATCGACCCCAAGGCCGGCTACGTCTGGGACGCCACCCGCCAGGATCCCGGCACCGACGGCTGGGGCCACGCGCCCAAGTCCGGCCGCGCGCTGGTCTACAATTTCCCGGGCTGCAAGGACGGCCGCGTCGTCGCCGACGTCGTGAAGCTCCAGAAGGGCCACACCGAGGGCTACGAGCCCAACGTCACCGACGCGATCATCGGGATGGCGGTCAAGGCCAAGGGCGGCAAGATCGCCAAGGGATCGTGGACCCCGCCCGCGCCCCCACCCGCGCCGCGCAGCCCATTCGGGTGAGCATCCTTCTCCCTTGCGGGAGAAGGTGGCCCCGAAGGGGTCGGATGAGGGGTCTCTCGGGACCTGAAACGTAAAGAGGGGGTCGCGCCGCCATCGCCGCGCGACCTCTCATCCGTCGGCTGCGCTGACACCTTCTCCCGCAGGGGGAGAAGGTCTCCGTTCTACTTCTTCTTCGCCAGGTACGCCTTGCTCTCGGCGCCCACGACATCCACCAGGTTGCCCATGGCCAGGTTGGCGTCGATGAGGTGCAGGCCCCAGGCGGCGTTGACCTGGCCGTTCGCCATGACGTCGCCGTTGATGTCGTCGGCGCGCGGGTCGGCGGGCACGGCGTTCACGTGGACCTCCAGGTAGGAGAAGCCGTTCTTCTCCACGCACTGGCCGCTGAGCAGGCCGGGCGCCGAGACGAACGGCGTCGCGGGATTGGGCTTGCCCTTCACCCACTCCGGCGACTTGGCCGCCGAGTTGGCGATCTGCACGTTCGACAGGTAGGCGTGGAACTCGCCCTTGCCGCCGCCCAGCGCCGCCGGGTTTGCGCAAGCGGCGATCTGGGCGTCTGACGGCGCCTTGCCGAACAGGCTGTTGGGCGGCGGCGGGATGGTGTCGCGGAAGCTGGCGTAGGCGATCGCGCAGCCGGTCTGGCTGGCCGACTTGCAGAGCGGGATCGACTTGAAGAGGCCGGTGTCCTTGCCCTTGTCGATCGGCAGGCGCGTGCCCATCAGGATCGCCGAGATCACCTTCGCCTGCACCGGCTTGCCGTCGATCTCCTTGGCGATCAGCTGGGTCAGCACGCCCGAGCCCTGGCTGTGTCCCACCAGCACCACGCCGCGACCGCCATTGTCGTGCGCCAGGTAGTAGTTCCAGGCGTCCAGCACGTCGTCATAGCTGGTCGTGCCCGCCGGCGGCCCGGGCGGCAGAGGCTTGCCGGCCTGGCGCGCACGCAGCGCCGTCAGCGTGAACTGGCGATAGAGCGGGGCGTAGAGGCGGCACTTGGCGCCCAGGCGCGCGAACTGCGCCTTGACCACGTTGATCTCCTCGGGCCCCGCGTTCATGTCGCTGAGCACGCCCGGGTCGTTGCTGACCGTCGGATAGACGTAGAAGCAGTCGATCGGCGCCTTCGGGTCGGCCTTGAACGCCTCGGTCGTCTCGGTCCCGTCCGCCTTCACCACCGTCGTCGAGAGGTCGACGTTGCAGTAGTTGTCCTTGGCCTTGTCGGGCCGGCAGAGCCAGGTCTCGGCCTTCGCATAGTCGTTCTTCGCCGGCGCTTGCGCGTGCGCCGCGCCCGCGCCGCTCAGCATCAGGCTCGCGCCCGCCAGAGCGGCCAGCATGGTCCTGGTCATCGTGCCCCCTGAGACCTGTTGTTAAGCAACCTTGCCTGCAGAGTGGCGCGCCGGGCGTCGCAGGTCCAGCCCGCAGGTGACATCGGGTACAGCTTGACACCGCGATCCGGCGGCCGACTGTAAGCTGGTCGGGGACAACCTGGAGTGCGCGCGCGCCGGCGACGGCGAACGTGTCTTGCGCCCCGCAGGAGCCGACATGGGACTCGTTCCATTCGCGGCGATCGTGACCGCAGCCGTGCTGTCCGCCGGCGCCGGCGGCTTGGCCCTTGCGGCCCAGGACCGTTCGACCCCGAAGGTCCCGGGCGGCCTCTCGTTCTCCGAGTTCAAGGGCTACGAGGACTGGCAGGCCGTGGCCGTCAGCCAGACCGACGGCGCGGTGAAGCTGATCTCCGCCAATCCGGCGATGATCGCCGCTTACAAGGCCGGCGTCCCCGCGGGCGGCAAGCTGTTCCCGGACGGCTCGCGGATCGTGAAGATCGAGTGGGCGCGCCAGCCGAACCCTGCCTCGCCCTACGCCGTCCAGGTCCCCGGCGGCCTGAAGTCGCTGTCCTTCATCGTCAAGGATTCCAGGCGCTTTCCGGGGACTAAGGGCTGGGCCTACGCCAAGTTCGTGGCCGACGCGTCCGGCGCGCTGAAACCCGAAGGGACCGGCGCCGAATGCGGCTTCGCCTGCCACACCCGGGTGGCCGGCCAGGACTACATCTTCACCGCCTACCCGCCCCGGTGAGGGGCCTCAACCTCAGGAGGGATCAGCCATGCGTGCGCTTGCCATTGTGACGTCCGCTTCGGTTCTCGCTGTCCTCGGCGGAACGGCGCTCTACGCGCAGGAGAAGTACGCGCTGGTCTCGCCGGGCGGCCTGAAGTTCTCCGACTTCAAGGGCTACGAGGACTGGGCGGTGGTGTCGTCCGCCCGCCAGGACGACGTGCTGAAGGTCATCGTCGCCAACCCGGCCATGATCGCGGCCTACAAGGCCGGCGTCCCCGGCAACGGCAAGCCGTTCCCGGAAGGCGCCAAGATCGCCAAGCTGCAGTGGAAGCCGAAGAAGAGCACCGAGGCGCCCTTCGTCGTCGACGTGCCGGACACCTTCGCCCAGGCCTTCCTCATGGAGAAGGACTCCAAGCGGTTCCCGAAGACCGGCGGTTGGGGCTACGCGGTGTTCAACTACGCCCCTGCGACGGCCCGGTTCACGCCCGACGCCGCGCCCGCCGACTGCGGCCAGTCCTGCCACGTGGCCGTGAAGGCCAAGGACTACATCTTCCACCCGTACCAGGTGCGCTGAAGAAAACTCTACATATGTAGATTGACTTCTAACTCTACATATGTAGCTTAGGGGCATGACGCGCAGTCGCAGCCTCTCGCCCCAGACGCGCGCCGTGCTGGAGGCGCTGTTCGATCGGCCCCAGGCGTGGCGCTACGGCTATGACCTGTCGAAGGAGACGGGGCTGAAGTCCGGCACCCTCTATCCCCTGCTGATCCGCCTCTTCGACCAGGGCCTGCTCGAGGCCGAGTGGCGGCCGCCGCAGCAGCCGGGCCGCCCGCAGCGCCACGCCTATCGGCTGACGGCTCAGGGCCTGGCGGTGGCGAACGTGCTGGCCCGGCCCGCGCCGGCGGGCCTGCGGGCGCAGCGCGCATGAGCTCTCTGTCGCGCCAATTCGTCCAGCGCCTCTTCGATCACGCCGCCCGCGTCATGCCGCCCGCGCACCGGCCGTGGATCCGCGCCATGCGCGCCGAACTCGAACACATCCCCGGACCTCTGGACGCGTGCCGCTTCACGCTCGGCTGTGTCCAGGCCAGCTATACGCAAAGGATCGCCGACATGCTCACGATCGCCCGACTGACCCGCTGGACCCTGGCCGGTCTGACCCTGGCCGCAGCCGGCTTCGGCGCCCTGGCCGCCACCCTGCTGATCGCCATCAAGGCCAGTCCGAACATTCAGGCCGCCGATCTCGGGTCCGACGCCGGTACGGTGGAGACCCTGGCCCAGGTCCAGGCCTATCCGGCCTGGGAGGTCGGGCTCATCGCGCTCACCGCCGTGCTGCTGACGACCGGCGCGGTCCAGCTTGCCCGGCGCGCCGCGCTGGCCCTTCCCCTGCTGGTCGTGGGCGTCGGCTTCGCCACCCTGCGGGCGATCATCGACCTTCGTCTGCCCGATCCGGGCGGCGAGCGACCGCTCACCTCGGTGGTCAGCCTGCTGATCCCGCTCGTCTGCCTGGCGCCCGTCTGGTGGCTCAGCCGCCGGGCCCCTGATCTGAAGACCGCGGACTAGCGCGCATCCCCTTCATTCGGAGACTTCCAATGGGCGACTTCAACGCCAGCCGGCGTCACGTGATGCTGGCCGCCTCGGCGCTCGCCATGGCCTCGGCCGCCGCGCGCGCCCAGCCGCGGAACGATCGGGCGAAGGCCGGCAAGGCCGACGCCGCCGCCAAGGCCCTGTTCGCGGCCAACCCGACGCCGGCGCTGTCCCTGGCCGTCGCCAGGCCCACGGGCGTGATCTGGGCGCAGGCCTACGGCAAGGCCGACCTGGAATACGACCTCCCGGCCACGCCGGCGCACCGCTTCAAGCTGGGCTCGGTCAGCAAGGTGCTGACGTCGACGACCGCCGCCCGGATGGCGGTGCGCGGCCAGGTCGACCTCGACGCGCCGATCTCCAACTGGCTGAAGGACTTGCCGGCGGCGCATCGCCAGACCACGCTCAAGCAGCTGCTCACCCACCGCGGCGGCGTGCGCCACTACATGCCCCGCGACATGGACCTCGCCGCGCCCGGCGGGGCGCTGGATTTCCGGGTCTACCCGACCAACAAGGAGATCCTGGCGGCCTTCATCAACGATCCGCTCATCGGACCCGTCGGCGGCCAGGTCGCCTATTCCACGTTCGGCTACACCCTGGCGTCCCTGGTCCTGGAGGCCGCGGCCGGCCAGCCGTTCCCCGCGCTGGTGAAGGCGGAGATCGGCGCCCCGTTCGGGCTGACGAGCCTCGATGCGGACGACCCCCAGTCGCTACGGCCGATGCGCGTGACCGGCTACGGCCCCGCCTCGGACTACCGCCGCGCCGGCTACCCGCTCGTCGCGGACGGCTGGGCGAACGCGCGCCAGACCAACCCGGCCTACAAGTGGGCCGGCGGCGGCTTCATCATGACGCCCTCGGACATCGCCCGCTTCGGGGCCGCCCTCATCGACTCCCCATCCTCGAAGGTCACCGCGGCGGAGCGGGCGCTCCTGTTCACGCCGCTGACCCAGGCCACCAAGCAGATGCCGCCGCTGGGTCTGGCCTGGCGGATCGACGCCGACGCCAAGGGCCGGCGGCGCTGGCACCACGCCGGCGCGCAGGAAGGCGGCCGCGCGAGCCTGGTGATCTATCCCGACGTCGGCCTGTCGATCGCGTTCGCGACGAACGTGGCGACCGTGCCGACCAATGTGCTGACCCCGTCCTCCGACCTCGCGGACGCGTTCAGCTAGGCCGGACGGCGGACGGAAATCGGCTATCGTCCCAGAGCAAACCTCTGGGGAGCCGCATGACCCTTTCCGACCTGGCCAGCCTGGCGACCGTGATCAGCAGCGGCGCCGTGCTGGTGTCCCTCGTCTACCTGTCCCTGCAGGTGCGCCAGACCGAGCGAAACCAGCGCGCGCTGATGAACCAGGGCGCCGTCACCCAGATCGCCAACTCCCTGAACTGGCTCACCGAGCCCGCTATCGCCGACCTGGCGGCCCGGATCGAGGCGGGCGAAACCGAGTTCACGCCGCGCGAGCTGCAGCAGTTGCGGGGCCGGATGCGCGTGATGCTGCTCGCCGCCCAGGACAGCTACGTCCAGCACAAGGCCAAGCTGGTGGATGAGCTCACCTGGCAGAACGCCGCGGCCGTGGTGCGGTATGTCGTGAGCCAGCCCGGCTATCGCGCCCTCTGGAAGACGACGCGCGAGACATACGCGCCGGAGTGGATCGCCTACGTCGACAAGCTCATCGAAGAGACGCCGCTGGCCGCGCCGATCGACGCCAGCGCCCGCTTCAAGGCCGACCTGGCCGAGGTCCTGCGCTGACGCCTTCGCCCTAGGCCACCCGCACCCGCGCCGTGCTCTCGGGCAGGTCGGTGCCGAAGGCGCGCTGGAAGAACTCGGCCACGGTGCCGCGCTCCAGCTCGTCGCACTTGTTCAGGAAGGTCATCCGGAACGCGAGCGCGATGTCGCCGCCGAAGATATCGGCGTTCTGGGCCCAGGTGATCACCGTCCGCGGGCTCATGACCGTCGAGATGTCGCCGTTCATGAAGGCGTTGCGGGTCATGTCGGCCACGCGGACCATGGCGTTGATCGTCCGCTTGCCGTCGGCGTTGGCATAGCCGGGCGCCTTGGCCAGCACGATCTCGGCCTCCACGTCGTGGGCCAGGTAGTTCAGCGTGGTGACGATCGACCAGCGGTCCATCTGGCCTTGGTTGATCTGCTGGGTGCCGTGATAGAGCCCCGTCGTGTCGCCCAGGCCGATGGTGTTGGTGGTCGAGAACAGGCGGAAATACGGGTTGGGCCGGATCACCCGGTTCTGGTCCAGCAGGGTCAGCTTGCCCTGCGCCTCCAGCACCCGCTGGATCACGAACATCACGTCCGGGCGGCCGGCGTCGTACTCGTCGAACACCAGCGCGATCGGCCGCTGGATCGCCCAGGGCAGCATGCCTTCGCGGAATTCGGTGACCTGCTTGCCGTCCTTGAGCACGATGGCGTCCTTGCCGACCAGGTCGATCCGGCTCACGTGGCTGTCCAGGTTCACCCGGATCAGCGGCCAGTTCAGCCGTGCGGCCACCTGCTCGATGTGCGTCGACTTGCCGGTGCCGTGATAGCCCTGGACCATCACGCGGCGGTTGTGCGCGAAGCCGGCGATCAGCGCGCGCGTGGTCTCGGGATCGAAGCGATAGGCCTCGTCCAGGTCGGGGACGTGCGGGTCCTTTTCCTTGAACGCCGGGACCTTGGCGTCGAAGTCCACGCCGAACGTCTTGCGCGCATCGACCTCGTGGTCGGGCGCGAGCGTCAGGAGCTTGTCTTCTTCGGTGTCGAAAGCTGTCATAACGTGGGTCCGATTACAGGCTTGCCGGAGCGGAAGCAAACAGGTGTTTCAGAGGCGCGCACGCCCAGGCTGGCGCCCCGATCGAAAGGTTCAGAGGACGTCATGCTGATGGAAGCGGACCGCGCCTATCGCACGATTGCGGTGACGCCGGAACCCTCAGGCTTCGGGGCGCGGATCGAAGGCTGCGATCTGAGCGCCCCGCTGGCGCCGGCGCAGCTGTCCGAGGTCAAGGCCGCCTGGGCCGCGCATGCGGTGGTGGCCTTCCCCAACCAGCCGCTCAGCCTCGAGGCGCTGGAGGCCTTCACCCTGCAGATGGGCGGCTTCGGCGAAGACCCGTTCGTCAAGCCGATGGCCGGCCACCCGAACGTGCTGGAGCTGCGCCGCGAGCCCGACGAGAAGGCTACCAACTTCGGCGCCGGCTGGCACTCCGACTGGAGCTTCCAGCCGCAGCCCCCAGCCGGCACCATCCTGCGCTCCCAGGTGATCCCGCCGGTGGGCGGCGACACGCTCTACTGCGACTGCGCGCGGGCCTATGAGGCGCTTTCATCCACGATGAAGGAAATCCTCGCGCCCCTGAAGGCGATCCACTCCGCGGCCCGGCCCTACGGCTCCCAGGGCTCCTTCGCCAAGGAGACGGCCAAGCGCACCATGCAGATCATCTCGTCCAAGGAGGCCGAGAAGACCCACACCCACCCGCTGATCCGCACCCATCCGGTGACGGGCCGCAAGGCGCTCTTCATCAGCCCGGTCTACACCGTGGGCATCGAGGGCCTGTCCCCGGCGGAGGCCGACGGCATCCTCGGCCTGCTCTTCAAGCACATGGTCCAGGACGAGTTCATCTACCGCCACAAGTGGCAGGCCGGGATGGTGCTCATGTGGGACAACCGCTGCACCATGCACCTCGCCGAAGGCGGCTACGACGGCCACCTGCGCCTCATGCACCGGACGACGGTCGCGGGGGATACGCCGGTCTAGGGCGCGCGAGTGGCCTTGAAACGCCTCTTCGGCTAACCCTCACCGCATGTCCGACGTCGATCCCTTCTATGCGATCTCCATCTCGGCCCTGGCCCAGAAGCTGAAGGCCGAGGGGCGGAGCATCATCCACATGGAGTTCGGCCAGCCGTCGACCGGCGCGCCGGCCGCCGCCATCGCCGCGGCGCACCGTCTGCTCGACACCGACACGCTGGGCTACTGGGAGAGCCACCCGCTGAAGCAACGGATCGTGCGCCACTACGCCGAGACCTACGGCGTCACGATCAAGACCTCGCAGCTGACGATGACCTGCGGCGCCTCGCCGGCGTTGGTCGCGGGCCTGGCGGCGGCGTTCCAGGCCGGCGACGTGATCGCCATGGCCCGGCCGGGCTACGTCTCCTACCGCAACACCGTCCGCGCCCTGAAGCTGAAGCCGCTGGAGATCGCCTGCGGGCCCAACACGCGATTCCAGCTCACCGCCGAGGCGCTGGCCGCGATCGAGCCGGCCCCGGCCGGCGTGATCATCGCCAGCCCGGCCAATCCGACCGGCTCGATCATCCCGGCCAAGGACCTCGAGGCGATTGTCGCGGTCTGCCGCGAGCGCGGCATCCGCATCGTCTCCGACGAGATCTACCACGGCCTCACCTTCGGCGAGCCGACGCGCTCGATCCTCGAGTTCGAGCCGAACGCCATCGTCGTGAACAGCTTCTCCAAGTACTTCAGCATGCCGGGCTGGCGGCTGGGCTGGTTGCTCGCGCCGCCGGACCTGGCGGCCCGCGCGTCCGGCCACGCCGGCGTGCTGTTCCTGACCGCGCCGGCGCTCTCCCAGCACGCGGCGCTCGCAGCCATGGACTGCCGCGAGGAACTGGACGGCCACATCGAGACCTATCGGCAGAACCGCCAGCTGTTGCTGGACGCGCTTCCGGCGCTGGGCCTTGAGACCATCGCCCCGCCCGACGGCGCCTTCTACATCTACGCCGACGTGGGCGACCTGACGGACGACAGCCTGGCCTTCTGCAAGGAGATCCTGGCCGACACCGGCGTGGCCACCGCGCCCGGCGTCGACTTCGACCCGGTCGACGGCCACCGCTTCATCCGCATCAGCTTCGCCGTCTCGACCCCGCAGGTTGAGGACGCCATCGCCCGCCTGATCCCCTGGTTCGCCGCCGCCCGCGAACGCGCCGCGGCCTAGGCCTTCTTCCGCGCCGGAGCCTTCTTCGCCGCCGAACCCTTCGCAGGCTTGGCCACCACCGCGTGGATCTGTTCGGTCAGCTCGTTGTTGATCTGGATCAGCCGGTGGACCTCGTCCTGGATCTTCAGCAGCGCCTCGGCGTCTTTGAACGTCTGCAGGGCCTGCTTGTCGGAAGCCGCGGCCGAGACCTTCTGGCCGACCATGATTACGGAGAGCAGCACCAGCTGCAGGAACGTCTGGGCGATCCAGGCGATGAGGGTGGCCGTCCCGCCCTGGATCGCCTGGGGCAGGCTGATCAACGCCAGCGCACCGAAGGCGTAGGCGCACCACATCGAGCCCACGATGTTGGTGATGAAGACGGCGATCCGGCCGTTGATGCTGTCCAGTTCGGCCTTGATCGTGTGCGGTCCGGCCTTCTCCCGTTCGGCGATCCGGGGATGCGGCGTGTGCGTGGCGGTCATCGGTGTCCTCCCAGTCCGTCGGGCGGCTCGCGGTAGATCTGGCCGCCCTTCATCACGAAGCCTACGTCCTTCAACGCGGCGATATCGCGGCTGGGGTCGCCGCGGAACCCGGCGAGGTCGGCGAGGTAGCCGGCCTTCACCTGGCCCAGCCGCTCGCCCTGGCGCAGGATCTTCGCATTGGTCTCGGTGGCGGCG
>Ga0068865_100002530_pt1 | contig 10829 bp, 9 predicted proteins | sample KBSMisM12_FD_75293 | JGI IMG/M metagenome (GOLD analysis project Ga0068865, IMG submission 75293) | Miscanthus rhizosphere microbial communities from Kellogg Biological Station, Michigan, USA - KBS Miscanthus M1-2 | ecosystem: Host-associated > Plants > Roots > Rhizosphere > Soil ...
CAGTAACGTTAAGGCCCCAGGTGCTGGTAGTGTCGGTGGCTCGATAGTAAATTGGGCTGCCACTACTCCCCTGCCAGTCTAAGTTATTGATAGTGTAGGTTGCCCCAGTAGCATACTGAACCATCGCCCCACCATTAACCGTATAGGTACCGGTAACGGTCATGCCGCTCGAGAATCTAACTCCAGGAATAAAGCCGGTGATCTCACTGTCTGACGGGACCGTGCCAGAGGTATTGGTAATAGAAAGATTATTAAAGCTCGGCACTGTCGAGCTACTGGTAATTGTTTGGGCTGAAGTACCAGCTAGCTTAAATGTCCCCTCTGCAACTATTGAACCGCCCGTTACCGTTAAATTACCAAGCAAATCAGTATCACTGCTCAGTGTTTTAGTGCCTGAGCCTTGAATGGCTAAATTATAAAGCGCATTTGAGCCAGTGAGGCTTCCCGACATCGTTTGGTCAGTACCGCCAAGGGTCAGCGTTGCTTGTCCAACCGTTAAGGTGCCATTGTTAGTGAAATTATGAGAAATCGCGAATTGGTTGTCGTTGGTCGTGAACGTTCCTGAACTGATAGTAAAGTCGTGATCAACAGTAAGGCCAAGTAGGCCGTTGGTTTCTGTGCCGGCACCATTAATGATTAAATTGTAAAAATGATTACCGGCCGGGGCTAGAGACCGAGTGACGCCCGTAGTTGGGTTAAGGGTAATCGTAGAAGTACCTGGATTAACGGTACTAATACTACCGTCGCCGGCATTATTAGTCCGCATGGAGATATCGCCGTTAAGAGTAATCGTGCTAGTTTGGAGATTAAGAGTGAGGCTATTATTTTTATCACTATTAAGCGTCAAACCATTATTACCCGTACCAGCATAGTTAATCGAGATAGTACTCGAACCAAAGTTGGCCGTAATTGGGGCAAAAAAGCCAGTTGCTCCGCCAAAGGCTAATCCGCCTTGGGTAATCGTAATGCCGTGATTCTGCGTATTGAAGGTTGTACCCGTTACCCCCGTTACCCCTTGAATTAAGAAAGTCGAACCAAAGGTGCTGGCGGTGGTAATATCTCCACCCAAATTGTAGGTTGTGTTGTTGGCAGTAGCGACTGGCTTCAGTGCCCAGTCGCCGTAATCTCCGCCTGCAATGGTGGTAGTAATACCCGTTGGACTCGGAGAAAACTGGAGAGTGCCACCGCCGGTAAGAGTTGTGGCGCTATTAAAGGTTAAGGGAGTACAGGTAGTAACTGCTGCTCCACAGTAGAGCGTAACAACGCCACTTGTTTGAGCCACCGATCCGCCATTCAAACCAAGCGAACCGTATACATCAGTGGTGTTGGCAACCGTAGTGGTTTTGGTTGAAGAGGCAATATTAAGATTATAAAACGGCCCGCGCAGTGTCCCTGTTCCGGTCAAATTAACCGTCGAGGTACCGTAAGCAAAAGCGGCGACGGTGTCCACCCAGCTCCCACCAACGTTAAAGGTGGCCGACGAAGCGGTCACTGAGGTAGCGGTAGTAATCGTAAAATCGTGAGTCACATTAACGGTACTGCTATCAAAATTGAACGTCTCAGTGCTTTTATTAAGTTTGAGGTTGTACCAAGTAATGGCGGTCGGAACCGTAGTATTACCCGATCCATTATCACCAGTAAAGCTAACTGTCGAAGTCGAAGCCGAAAAAGTACCGGAATTGGCAATCGAGCTGCCCGTCGTACCCGAAAGGGTCAGAATAAATGAGCTAGCGTCGAAAGTACCGGCTGAAATAGTTAGAACATGGCTAACAGTAGTATTACCAGACAGAATATATGTTTCGCTACTGTTATTAACCGTTAGATTGTAATAACCATCTGCCGCTATAGTCGTGTTACCGCTGCTATTATTGCCGGTAAACTGGAAGTTGGAGGTCGATCCGGTCAGCGAACCAAGCGGACTACTTAAGAGTTGGAACGGATTGCCGTTGGTGTTAGGTAAGATCCAGTTACGATTACCAGCGTTAAGAGTAGTGGTGGTAAGATCGCCAGATTTACCGACCGACAAGATACCGCTAACGGTAATATCGCCGCTACCACCAGTTAAGGTAGTAATCGTTACGCCGCCGGAAGCAGCTGAAGTGGAGAAAATAAGATTATTAAATGTCCAGCCGGCTGAGCCAGACGTAGCACCAAAGTTCTTATTAGCACTAATGCGCTGTTCAAGGGTGCCGCCAGTTAAGTTAATAACTCCACCCGTACCATTAATATTGCTGTTTACCGTAACGTTATTGGTGCCCGATAGAGTACCAGCCGTCATTGTCATGACACTAGAAACAGACAGGTCGTCAGTACCGCTCCAACCACCGCCCGAGCCGTTAAAGGCGAGTGTCGAGAAGGAAGTGCCAGCCGAAGTAATGGTTTTACCGGTTGTGGTAGCGGTAAAGGTAGTGCTACTGCTCGAGCTAAAACTGCCGGCGTTAATAAATGAGCCGCCAATGGAAAGCGTTGAGGCGGCCATAGTCATTGTCGCCCCAGTCTTGATCTCAACGTCGCCCGAATAAGAGTTAGAGCCACTTGGGTTCGTGGTAACGGTACCGCCCGGAGCGTAGGTCGCCGAACCGCCAACTCGCAAGGCCCAGTCGTTGTCCACGACTAAGGCGACCGTAGTAACGGTGGCATGAATGTCAGTATCGTTGTCTTTATCCCATTTATTAATATTGGTATTAGTCAAAGAGCAGGCATTGTCACAGCGAGTACTGGCTTTATCTTGATAGACATTGACGCCGGACATATTACTACCGGTCGCCACCGTAAAGGTCGCGCCTGTCTGACTATCGCCGTCTAGATAAACGGTAATTGCATGACCGGCAGTGACTGTTAGGGTCAAAGAGTAGTTACCTGAGCTATCGGTGGTGGCTGAACCAGTGGCCGAACCGTTATCCACCGCCTTAACGGTGATACCAGAACCGAGAGCAGTAGTCTCATTGGTACCAAAAACCGTTCCGGCAACCGTAACGCTAGCCGCTTGGGCAATTTGCGGTGGATTAATGTAGGCGGCGCTAAAGATAACACTACCAACAAATGTCAGCGCCAAGATAAAGAAATGGCAAGCGTTGGCATATCTATTAAGATGCCAGTTGTAGTACAACCGACTCTTCATACGAAGATAATTATGAGCTGGTAAAAAGACCGGCAGCAGCGTCCTGGTAGAACGCTGAATCCGCATAATCTTCTCGTCTAACACTTTAATTTTTTCCCCCTCACTCATATTTTAGAAAGCTAACTCCTCCATTAAATCGTAGCTCTTTTGTTTAGCATAACAAGCATAGCAAGTTGTGCAACAGTGGGGGAAGGCTCTTGGTTTGGCAGTCCTTACACTATGCAATCCCCAACTTGTTGGCCGAGTCTAAAGGAACTTGTATCTTTGGCAAAAAGGCTTAAGTCGGTTGCTGAGACCCGACTAGCGCAGGTACGCTGAGCGGTACTACCCGTAGAGCTACAATCACCGCCAAACTGAGTGCAAATCCGCACATAAGAGACGGCGTGCCAGCCCGAGCGCTCGGACTCATAAAAGCAACCACTGCCATCGGCACGGTAAAGCTTAAGTAGCCAATCACAAACCACAATCGCGCCCAGTAGAGAGGGCGCGAAATCTGTTTATCATAAATCATCCCCCAAATGAGCTGGGACATGCCTAAAACAATAAAACCGAAATAGTACCACATATAGAGCTCGGAAAACCGGCTATTAGGCATCGCGATGAGAATGTAGTTCCCTAGGCACGAGCCAGCTGCGCTAGCACTGGGCAACAAGAAGAAAGTGACAGAGAAAGCCAACGCCGCGGCGTAGCCAACAAATACCAGCCAGGTTCGACGAGTTAACAATCCCGCCAGATCTACCCCTAAGGCCGGTAAAAAGCTAATACAGACCAAGCCGAAACGAGTCCAGTCAAGCCTAAATGTGGGCGAACCGACACAAACGAAATATTCGCAGAGCTGAAACGCCGCCAAACAAAAGAGGAGTACTACCGACAACCGGGCGATAATACCTTTGCGAGTCAGCATCACGTGAAGACCGAGTATTGTCTCGATAACAAAAGTCCCAAGCATGACGGCCGGGCTAAAACAGTAGAGAGTGAGGCTAGGTGATTTTTTCATACAACTACGAGGAGGTCGTAGTTAGTGTAGCAGAGTGGTGTGGCAGGGGTGGGGAGAATACCCTCCGCTACGCTCCGGTATATCTCGCTTCGTTTCACTTCGCTCGCTATCGAGCTCAATTCTCCTGCCACCCACCAACACAAAAACCCGCCGAAGCGGGTTTCCGTATTGGCAGGGGTGGGGAGAATCGAACTCCCAGTACAGGTTTTGGAGACCTGTGGTTTACCATTAACCGACACCCCTAAGTAACTGACTTATTTTACCAAGTGAAACAGTTTTAGTCGACGCGTTTAAAAAAAGCGGCCCCGAAGGGCCGCTAGGCTCGCACCACACCTATCTCAAAATCGATAGTTTGATGCAAATCGTCTAACGTCGAATCATTGCAAACCATGACATCCGCCATAGCGATCGGGCCACCGGTGTGAAGATTCTCCAACTGAGCATAATCACGACTGATCGCTTGCTCACGGGTTAATGGTCGCTCAGGGCGAGTAGCCAAGCGTTGGTAACGGAGCTCCGGTGGAGCCCAAACTGCTAACTCAACCATGTCAGGAAATTCCGTTCTTAGAATAAGATACTCCTGCCAGGAATAGAGACCATCAATAACTACGTTTTCTCCCTTGGCTAGTTTCTCCCGGATGGCCGGCAAGTTCAGGATGGCCATAGCGGCCATACCGTGCTGCTGTCGCAGCTGCTCACGGATGCTTCTCTCGTTGGTTTCATTAACTTCGAGTCCTTGGTCTTTGAGCAGATTAATAACAGTGCCACCGAAATAGATCAGACGATAATCAAATTGACTTGTGAGGTACGTAACAACCTCACCTTTACCCGAGCCGGGCATACCGACTACGGCGATGAGTTTTGCCATGCCGACATAGTAGCATGTTTTACTAAAAAATCAACCCGTTTGGGTCGATTTTTTAGGTTAGGCCGAAGGTCTTACTTACCTTCTTTGTGAGGAGTAACTTTGCGGCAGCGATCGCAAAATTTCTTCAGCTCGAGGCGAGCTGTCGTGTTGGTTTTGTTTTTCTCAGAGCGATAGTTACGTTCTTTGCAGACCGAACACTCGAGAGTAATTGGTTCGCGGGTCTTTTTCTTGGCCATATTGTTTTTCTATTTTACCTATTCCTTGAGAAAATGTCTACCTTTTGAGCCGTCTTCGGGGATACTCCCTTACGGTCGTTCCCCGCCTCCGTTCCAAAACGGCGGAAAAGATGGTGCCATTTTTGAGCCGTCTTCGGGGATTGAACCCGAGACCCCTTCCTTACCATGGAAGTGCTCTACCACTGAGCTAAGACGGCGTTGTGCTGGGGGTAGGATTACCCTTCGCTGCGCTTCGGTATATCTCGCTTCGTTTCACTCCGCTCGCTATCGAACCTGTCGCTAAAACGATCGGTTCTCATTATACCTAAGCACAAACAAAACTTGCCATGGCAAATTTTGTTTGTGCTGGGGGTAGGATTCGAACCTACGAAGCCGTGAGGCGCCAGATTTACAGTCTGGAGTAATTGTCCACTCTACCACCCCAGCAATTTACATAAGGTACTGAGCCACCTGTCGGATTTGAACCGACGACCTGCTGTTTACAAAACAGCTGCTCTACCGCTGAGCTAAGGTGGCGTGAAAGTGCTTGGTAATAAACAAAAAGATTCGAACTTCCTTAATTTTACTGCTTACGCGGCAAAATTTAAAGAGTTAACTGTTCAATAATTGTTCGAGTAGTTGGCGGTACTTTTGAGTGACCGGATCCAGGGTAATGGCTTCCCGGACACTGGAGATAGCTCGTTGGACATCTTTGTTGCCCCAATAAGCCAGTGACAGATTGTACTGGCGACTGGGATTATACTTATCGAGCTTCACCGCCACCTTGAGTGCTTCGATAGCGTCGGAATAATTCTTTTGTTGCAAGTAAAGCAGGCCTAAGCGAGCGTAGATCTTGGCATCGGCCGGATGATTGGCAGCGGCTTTAAGGAAATACTGTTCGGCTTCGGTGTATTTGCCAGCCTTATAAAGCAACTCACCCTCTTCAAAATCGGAATCCAAGGCCAGTTATCGACTAAAGGCGCCTCCTGCCAAAACTTATGATCGTACTTTGACGGGGAGATCGGTGCCGGAGCAAAGCGATTCTTAGGCGACGTTTGGGGAGTATTTCGGCGCTGCCAAAGGCGACTCGTCACCGAGAGTAACCATCGACCAGCCTTCAAGAGCGAATCGCCGATATGGCGCGAGGAAGAACCAATAGCTTTAATCGAGTCTTTGGCCATTGTTGCTCGACGCAACAGCAGAATAATGAGCAAGGCCACCGCCGCAAAAAAGATAATTTGACTCAACATTTATTACCTTATTCTTTACCTGACTCGGGGAAAAAACGCAAGAGAAAGCCATCAATGACCAGCTTTTGATTAACATTATGGCGCAATCGATTAATAGAACGCTCCAATAGCTCTAGGCGTTGCCGAAGGACCGGGCTGGGAAGAGAGAGAAAACGCGCTTTGGTTTGCTCTAACTCCCCTGCAAATAAGTTAGTTAGAACCGATCGATCTTTAACCGCGCGTAACTGCCGCTCCAGCTCCGCTGGACTGCTAGCCAAGGGCTTAGCGTGGCTTGATGGTAGAGCAGCAGCATCAACTCGGTGCAAACGAGAACGAATAGTCGGTAAAAAACTATCAATTCGGGCGGCGTTCAAGACGATAATTAAGGCCTTTGGCGGCTCTTCTAGGAGCTTGAGTAAGGTGTTTTGAATGACCTCAGAGGCCTGTTCGGCCTGATGCAGCCATAAGAGGCGGTGAGTGCCAAAGGGCCGTTCTAGGGCCTGGAGAAGGGTCTGGCGGAGCTCTTTAACGCCGGTCTCGGCCATATCAACCTCAAGGACATCAATCTGGCTGACACCAATTTCCTCTAATAACTGAGGCGATAACGGGCCGTTGTAGTAGTATGATCGACCCGGCCAAAATATGGGCATATCGGCATTGTAGCCTACTGGCCGTCTCTGGCAATTGTTGAATAGGGGCTTTCTTGCTACAATGATAGTCAATGGAATTTGAAGACAAAACGCTTACTTGCAAAGAATGCGGCAAGGACTTTACCTGGACCGCTGGCGAACAGGACTTTTTTGCCAAGAAAGGTTTTAACAATAAACCGACCCGCTGCAAGGACTGTCGCAAAGTTAATCGACAAAAAGTCGAAGCTGAGTACTTCAAAATTACTTGCTCGGGCTGCCAACAAGTGGGCGAAGCAATGTTTAAGCCGAGCGATCCGGAAGCAGAGATTTTCTGCAAAAGCTGCTTTGAGGAGCGCTTTTTACAAAAAGCTTAAGCTTTAGTCGGAGCAGCGGTTTTAGAATTCAAGCCGGCCGCTTTGAGGGTTTTGCGGCAACGAGAACAGATATACAGACCGTTCCACTTTTGCAGGTTTGGCAAAACAACGCGCGAGGTCTTATGGAGCGACTTCGGTCGGTTATTAGCAATCTGGGCGGTTTTGCCGCAGAGCTGACAATAGAGATCGGTTTGTTTCATGATTGACTTATTCTCACTTGATTGTTGGTGCATTAATCATATACTGAGACGAGAGAAAAATCAAGCATGTTTATCCTTATAGCATTAGTCGAAGCGTCTGCCCTCATTATTGTCTTATTGCTGAGTTTATCCGTCCACGAATTTGCTCACGCTTGGGTGGCTAATCTTTTTGGCGATCCCACCGCCCGAGTCGAAGGTCGGATGTCGCTTAATCCGCTCAAACATTGGGATCCGCTCGGTACTACCTTATTGGTTGTGTTAATTTTATTGAATTCTTTTGGCCTCCCCGTGCCGGTGATTGGCTGGGGTAAACCGGTGCCGGTGGACGAACGAAACTTTGAAAACCCCGTTTGGCACGGTTTCCAAACCGCCATCGCTGGCCCGATGAGTAATCTGCTTTTTGCGACCATCCTAGCGCTGGTTTTCCGCTTGTTTGAACCAACTGGGGTAATCGGTGATATTCTGACGCTAGCTGTTTATATCAACGCTTTCTTGATGTTTTTCAATCTTTTGCCGATTCCGCCGCTTGATGGCTCACGCATTTTACGGCTCTTCTTGCCCGAAGAAACATATTGGTCGCTGGCGAGTAATCCGATTTTGTTTTATGTACTTTTTTTGGTCGTTGTTTTCTTTCTAGCAACTCCGCTCCAACATTACAGCGCCCAGCTGAGTCAGTTTTTATTGAACGGCGCCTAGTGTTGGTTGAATAAGTTTCGGGACATAGCGCAGTTGGTAGCGCGCCGGGCTGGGGGTCCGGAGGTCGTGAGTTCAAATCTCACTGTCCCGACAGTTGTTAAACTGGTCAGATCAGTGTATAAAACAGGTAACAAGATGGACAAGTCTTTGGCTACCCTTAGTGTTATTCAACTTACTCAAAAAGAACGGCCGATCGATCGATACCTTTCGAGCCAAGTCATTAGTCTCGAACATAATAATCGAACAGCCACTCTTTTTTGTGTGGTTGAGATACTTAATCAATGGCACCCAGCCCGAGAAATCGGCGCCACCCTTCCTCAAACCTTTATTCGCTTGTTCGGCCGGAGCAATCACCACTCCTTATTAACCAAATTTGAAGACACTCTCAAAAACCTGAACAAAAACTTGGAGACAGCCAGCGAAAAAGTGCTGACCGATGTCAGCTGTGCCTTTTTACTGGCTTGTGATCAAGATGTGTATTTCTCGGCTATCGGCTCGGCTCAAGTGTTGCTGCTGCGCAACAACAAATTAAGTTTAGTCGGCGGCCAAGCCAAAACAGCTAAGCAGGAGAGCTACTTTGGTACCGTCACCAGCGGTGAACTAAGTACCGAAGATTGGTTATTTATTGCTAACGACCAAATGGCTCAACTATTGCACCAGATTGGCCCGGAGGAACTATTCGAGGCCAGCGCTGATGCAACTGAGTTTTGGCACCAGGCCGCGGCCCAGATCCCTGCCGGAACGGTCGCGGGCGCTTGCATCCGTCTTGCCTCTGATCAGGCCGGTCTGGAAGTACTCTATCTCGACCAGCTTGATAGCCGCGTACCAATTTCGTTGCCCAAACTCTCTCTCCCCCACTTTTCTCTCACTAATAGCCAAACCGCCCTTCAACGAAGCCTTGACTGGTTAAAAAATAACTTTGCCAAGCTGACAAAATTGCGTCAATTCAACTGGCCGTCATTCCGAAACTATCGATTTACTAAGAAAAACTTAGCCATCGCTGCTGTTATTGGAGCGGTCATTCTGAGTCTGATTGGTTGGCAAGTTCACTCCAAAAAGACTACTGCCGCTCCTAATGTGACAGCCAATCCGTTGGTGACCGATTTCTCGACCGATCAGCTTCGTTCCTTCTTTCAAAAAGATTTAACCGAGAGTAATTACCAAAAACTTTCCACCACTCAACAGGATTTTCTTAAAACAGCGGCCGTCGCCGATAAAACAACGATCGTTCCTTTACCGTCGGCCGTGAGCGAATTACCCAACCCGATCGTGGCACTGGACGCGATTGGTGACAGCACAACTTCACTGATTCTTTTAGACAGCACCGGTCAGCTCTGGCAACAAAGCAACGGTTCGGTCAGCCAATTAACTCAAAACCGGCCGATTGCCCAACCACGAAGCTTGACGGCTTTTAGTGCAACTAAAATAGTGGTGACTGACAATAATGGTAATGTCTTTCTAGTAAACTCTGGACAAGTCAGCGCGTTGGCCCTCCCAACCAAACTGGCGATTGGACCAAAGTTAGTAGCTCGATTTGGAGCTAATCTTTACCTCTACAATCAGACTGATAGTCAGATATATCGAGTAACCAACTTTACCGATAATCTCACCGGTGCGACCGCCTATTTATCCGGCGCAACCGTGCCTAATTTGAGCGACTGGATGATTAATGGTGATATTTTTACCGTCACGACTGACGGTAAAATTCAGGACTGGCAACGAGGCAAGCTCACTAGTACGCAGTTCGAGGCGGAGATACCGGCCGGGACTACCCGGATCGATAAGAATTCGACCGATAGCGTTGTTGTGACGAGCGGCCGATACTTAGATATTTACAACGCCAGCGGTCAGCGCACCAATTCACTGGCCATTGTCAGCAACGACCCGATTACCGATATCTTTCAAACCAATAATGGTTGGCTCTTGGCAATCGGCTCAAAACTTTACTTCGTAACAGCTTCTTGAGTTTCGCGCACCATTCGGGAAGGAGCGCTAATACCTATTAAATCGAGCGTCTTCTTAATAGTTAAACTCGTTGCTTTCAAGATCGCTAAACGCGATTGGGCCACGACCGGCTCTTCGCCGACCACCCGAACTTGTTCATAAAAAGTGTGGAGATCGGTGGCTAGTGCCGTCGCGTAATGAGTCAGTTTGTGCACCTGGAGATCACCAGCAATCTCCTCAACTAAATCAGGAAATTGAATAATCCGCAGCAGTAATTGGCGCTCAATCGGGTGAGTAAGGGTAATTTTCTCCGGCAGGACAAACTCTTCATCTTTAGAAAAGTTGCGGAAGATCGAACTAATCCGAGCGTAAGCGTACTGAATATAAAAGACCGGGTTTTGGTTAGAAGTTGACTTAGCAGCGTCAAAATTAAAATCTAAGTGACTATCGACGGATTTATTAAGGAAAAAGAATCGAGCCACATCAACGCCAACTTCGTCTAAGAGCTCATCTAAAAGGATAAAAGTGCCCGAGCGTTTAGACATCTTCACTTCCT
>Ga0068865_100002534_pt1 | contig 10822 bp, 7 predicted proteins | sample KBSMisM12_FD_75293 | JGI IMG/M metagenome (GOLD analysis project Ga0068865, IMG submission 75293) | Miscanthus rhizosphere microbial communities from Kellogg Biological Station, Michigan, USA - KBS Miscanthus M1-2 | ecosystem: Host-associated > Plants > Roots > Rhizosphere > Soil ...
CGTCTATTCAGCAGGAATTCGGCATGAGCTACACGCAGCTGGGGCTCTTCACCGGGCTCTACGGCCTGCTGGCCATGCTGCTCAGCGTGCCGGCAGGACTCAGCGCCCGGCGCTTCGGCGAGAAGCCTGTGCTCGGTCTGGGCCTGCTCGGCGTGGCTGCCGGCAGCGTGCTGCTCGGAGAGGCGTGGAGCTTCGGGTCCGCGCTCGCGTTCCGCGGCCTGACCATCTTCGGCTACCGGTTCGCGTTCGTCAGCGTGCTCATCGCCGTCGCGCTCACCGCGCCGCCGTCGCTGCGCGGCCGCACGATGGGGGTGCTTGGCGCGACATCGGCGCTGGCGTCCGTCGTCGGCGCTCCGCTCGGGGGCGCGCTCGTCGGCGAGTTCGGCTGGCGCCTCGCCATCCTCGGCTACGCAGCGATGGCGGTGCTCGGCGCAACCGTGTTCTGGCTGTTCTATCGGCCGACGTCCGAAGACGCGAAGAGCGTTGGCCCCCCCGTGCACGGTGCCGCCAGCCGGAGTGCCTTTCTTTCGCCCGTGGTCTGGATGCTCGCGCTGGTCGTCGGGCTCGGCGGCTTCGGCCAATTCACCGTGACCTACTTCGTCCCCAGTGTGGTGAAGGCCCTGTACGGACTCGACGCGACGGCGGCGGGAGTCATTATCAGCACCGGTTACCTCACCGCAATCGTGGTGAATCTCGGCGTCGGCCTGCTGGCGGACCGGTTCAACAAGCTCGTCGTGCTCGGCGCCGTGTTCATCCTGCTCGCCGTCGCCTCCGCGTCGTTGGCCGTCGAGAGCCTGCTGATCTTCCGCGTGGCAACGGCGACGGTGATCGGCCTGGGCTTCACCGCCGCAAACCAGTTGTACGGCCTCGCCGGCGCGGTGATGCCGCGCCACGAGGCGGGCCATGCGATGGGCGTCGTCAGCCTCGGCGCCGGCCTGTTCGGATATTTTGGTCCTCAGATGCTCGGCATCCTCCGCGATCGGACCGGGTCGTTTGCGGCCGGCTTCTACATGGTGGCCGTCTGTGACGTCATCACGCTGACTCTCATCGCCGTGCTCTACCGAATGACGCGAGGAGCGACGCCAATATGAATCGGCTGTTCGCGACGTGTATCTACACGCTGGTTGCGTTGAACCTTACCATCGCCGCCCAGGCGCCCACGCGTGCCACCGGCGACCAGCGCCGGCAGTATGTCTTTGCGCCGGCGGGTCAGCAGATGCCGTATCGCGTCTACGTCCCGAAGACGTGGGATGGGAAGGTGTCGCTGCCGATCATCCTGATGCTGCATGGCGCCGGCGCAAATGAGGGCACGTATCTGGATCAGGCCGATGGCCTGCTGATGAAACTCGCCGAGCAGCACGGCTACATCGTCGTCTCGCCGCTGGGGTTCTCGCCGCTCGGCGCCTATGGCAATCCGCTTCGGCTGCCGGCGGTGTTCGGGCAGCCCGCGGCGGCGGCCGCTCAACGTGCCGCTGTCACGCCGGCGCGTCAGCGCGAGCTCAATCTGAGCGAACTCGAGGTCATGACCGCGCTGGAGATCGTCACCGAGGAATACGGCGCCGATCGCTCGCGCACGTACCTCGCCGGTCACTCGATGGGCAGCGGCGGCGCATGGCACCTGGCGGCCCGGTATCCCGAGCGGTGGCGTGCGGTGGCGCCGATGTCGGGGCCGTTCGTCGACGAGGCGACGTATCCGTTCGATCGGATCAGGCGACTCCCGATCTTGATGACCGAGGGCACCGGCGCGACGCCGTCGCTCGAGGGCAGCCGCGTGCTGGCGCGTTACCTGCGCGAGCGCGGTTTTGTATTCGAGTACCTCGAGGTGGACGGCAACCACGGAAGCATGGTGCCGATGGTGTGGCCGCGGATCTTCGAGTTCTTCAATCGCCAGGGACAAGCGCCGGCGCCGTCGGCGAGAGCGGCGGGGCCAGGTCCACAGGAGATCCGCCTCTGGCCCGGCAAAGCCCCGGGCTCGGAGCGCTGGACCGTTCCCGAGGCCACGACGACCTCACCCGCGGGCGACAGGACCATCACCAACGTCAGCGATCCGACGGTGACGGTCTTCCTTCCCGCCGCCGAACGCGCGACCGGAACGGCGGTCGTCGTCGCTCCCGGCGGAGCACTGCGGCTCCTCGGGTGGGACAACGAGGGCGTCAAGGTTGCGCAATGGTTGAACACCAGGGGCATTGCGGCGCTGGTGCTGAAGTACCGGACGTTGCAGACGATGCCCGCGAGCGGCCGCGGGCGTGGGGCGCCGCCGGGTCTCGTGGCCGCTGGAGCGGGGCCGCGGAAGGAACTGGAGATTCGCAACGGCAACGCCAACCCGGAGCCCGACGATCCGGCGCTGAGGGAGGTGCTGCATATGGGGATCGCCGATGCGCAGCAGGCGCTGCGTCTTGCACGGCAGAATGCCGCGGCTTGGCGGATCGATCCCGCGCGCGTCGGCATCATGGGGTTTTCTGCCGGCGGTGGCATTGCCGTCGGGACGTCCCTGGCCGAGCGTTCGGACGCGTCGCCGGACTTCCTCGTCTCGCTCTACGGGCCTTCACTGCAGGACGTCAACGTGCCGGCGCACGCGCCGCCGCTCTTCCTCGCAGTCGGTTCGTCACATTTCAACGTGACCAATGGTTGCCTGGCACTGTTCGCGGCGTGGAAGGCCGCGGGCAAGCCTGCAGAGATCCATGTCTACGATCAGGTCAGCGCCGGTTTCGGGATGACGCAGCGCGGGCTGCCGGTTGATTCCTGGAACGACCGGCTGCTCGAGTGGTTGACTGCCCGGAGACTCAGATGACCCGATCAGGACCGATCGGCGTTGTGGCGTGCGCGTGTGTGCTGCTGGCGCTGCTCGCGGTCGATACACGTTCTCAGCAGCGTTCCTCATCCGCCGCGTCGTCACGTCCCAACGTGATTCTGATCATGACGGACGACATGGGGTACGCGGACCTTGGCAGCTACGGTGGCAAGGACATCAAGACGCCCACCCTCGATCGTCTGGCCAGGGACGGCGTGCGGCTCACCGACGCGTACGCCAACGGCGTGCTGTGCAGCCCGACGCGTGCGGCATTCATCAGCGGCCGGTATCCTCAACGAGGCGCGATCGAGACCGCGCTCGGACCGGAAGGCACACGCGGGCTTGCCGTCAGCGGCTCGTCGCTGCCGCAATTGCTGAAGAACGGCGGCTATCGGACCGGGCTGATCGGCAAGTGGCATCTGGGCGGCACGGTCACGGGCGGAGCAAGAAACGGCGGCCCACGCGCACACGGGTTCGACCATTTCTTCGGCCTGATGGGCAGCCACGTTGACTACTGGCATCACAATCGCGGGCCCGGGTCCGAGGATCTCTGGGAAGACGAGACGAAGATCTCGCTGACCGGACAGTATCTGACCACGCTCATCACCGAGCGATCGATCCAGTTCGTCGAACAGAGCGCCTCGGCCGCCCAGCCGTTCTTCCTCGACGTCGCCTATAACGCTCCGCACTGGCCGTACAACCGGCCCGATCGCCCGTCGCCGGACCCGGGCAGCGGCGCGCACGTGACGGCGGACGCCGAAAACCCGCCGACGCGCGCCGACTACGCAGCGATGCTCGAAGCCGTCGACGGCGGCGTCGGCCGGATTCTGCAGACCGTCGCGCGACTCGGCCTGACCGACGACACGATCGTGATCTTCACGAACGACAACGGCGGCGAGTGGCTGTCGAACGGCGGCCCGCTTTTCAACCGGAAGTGGACCGTCTGGGAAGGCGGAATCCGTGTGCCGGCGATCGTCAAGTGGCCCGGGCGCATCCGCGCCGGCGGTGTCTCGGATCAGCCCGCCATTACCTTCGACTGGAGCGCGTCGATTCTTGCGGCAGCCGAGATAGGGGTCCCGACGAGCTACGACGGGATCAACCTCCTCCCGATTCTCGAAGGGCGCGCGCCCAGGCAGGAGCGGACGTTCTTCTGGCGGTCCGCGCCCAACTCCAACCGGACGCAGCAGGCCGTTCGCCAGGGCGACTGGAAGCTCGTGGTTGACGCGAATCACCTGCTACTCTTCAACCTGCGCGACGACATCGGCGAGCGCCACGACCGTACGGCGCAGAGGCCGGACATCGTCCGTCGTCTTCGAACCCTGCTCGGTGACTGGGCGCGCAGCGTGGATGCCGATGCGAAGGCAGTGAAATAGGGATGGTCAGGATGAAAACTCTTCTAGTTGCCGTGTTTGGGCTCGCGACCATTGCTGCTATCGGCATGACGACAGCGCTGGCTGAACAGGAGCCGGCGGCGCGTTCGTCGCAGGGAAGGCCGATCGCTCTCGTTGGCGGCACTTTGCTCGACGGGACGGGTGGCGCAAGTATTCGTAACAGCGTCGTCCTCATCCGTGGCGAACGGATCGAGGCGATCGGGACGATCGAGTCGCTCCCGGTTCCTGTCGGGTACGACGTGATTTCGTCCGAGGGCCTGACGGTCCTTCCCGGGTTATGGGATCTGCACGTTCACCTGATGTACGCCGGCCATCCGAACGCGCGCTACTGGTTCGACACCTACACTCCGCAGTTCGAGCGTGTGATCATGCCCGCTTCGGCCGAGCAGCTGCTGATGGCCGGTGTGACCACCGCGCGCGACCTGGCGGCGCCGCCGCGCGAGATTGTGGCTGTCAAGAAGCGGATCGCGACGGGAGAGATACCAGGGCCGACCCTCTACGTGGCCGGGCCCGCGCTCACGAAGGGAGGCAACGCGAATGCCGTACAGACGTGGAATGTCTCGGGCGCTGAAGACGCCAGGGGGAAGACCAGGCAATTGATCGACGAGGGCGTTGACTGGATCAAGATCCTCAACGCCGAACAGCTGGCGCCGGAGGAGATGACGGCGATCGTCAGCGAGGCGCACGCGCACGGCCGGAAGGTCGCGGCCCATGCCTTCAGCGACGGGGAGATTCGGCAGGGGCTGAGGGCGGGGGTCGACGATTTCCAGCATCTGCGCACGCAAGCCCCGATCTACCCTCCTGACATCGTCGAGATGATCCGCGATCGTGTGAAGAGCGGCCCGCCGCTGTACTGGACGATCACGGCCGGCGGAAACGGACAGTTGAACGCGGCCTATCTCGCATCGAACCCGGAGTTCCTGGATGACCCGGCCAATTTCGTCGGACTGCCGCAGCCGATCGTCGACGATGTCCGCAAGGCTATCGCCGCCAGGACTCGCGGGCCGGCGGCGACTCGTGGGAGCGCCGTCCAGAGTCAAGAGGAGATCAACGCGACCGTCAAACGGAAAGTGGCGCAGATCCGCGCGTTGGGCGTGGAGACTGTGTTCGGCACGGACGTCGGGAGTTGGGGTGAGGTCACCGGGCAGGCGGCATGGATGGAGGCCGATCTCTGGGTCCACGAGCTCGGCATGGATCCGATGATGGTCATCCGCTCGATGACGCTCGACGCGGCCCGGATGATGGGCGCCGAGCGGGAATCGGGGTCGATCAGCGCAGGAAAGTTCGCGGACGTCATCGCGGTACGCGGCGATCCCCTGCGGAACATCGCTGTGCTGCGCGACCCGCCGATTGTCATCAAACACGGGCGCCGCTACAAATAGTTACCGATCCAGCGTGCTCTGAAAGGGAGAAGGCGATGAACAAGAGGTTCGCCGCGATGTCGGTGGCGATGGCGGCCTGCTCGGCGCTCGTGATCGGTGTCGCCGGTCAGGGAACCGGTCAGGAACTTCAGCTGGTAACGCGGGCGGCGGAGGCGCTGGGCGGCCGTGAGCGCGTCATGGCACTCAAAACCCTGCAGATCGTCGGCTACGGGGAGTTGGCGTATTTCGATGGCGGCGGGAACATCACCGGCGATCCCGCGGCACCCCAGAAATGGCAGAAGGCGCTCGAGTACAGGCGAATGATCGATCTCGAGCACTGGCGCACGCGCGTCCAGCAGCGCCTGAAGATGGATTTCGTGTTTGCATCGACAGTGGGGCAGCTCGGGCTGAATCGGACAAACGAGACGCTGGACGGTGACATCGCCTACAACATCGGCGGAGGATTCCTGGCGGCTCCCCAGGCCGGAACTCCGCAGCCGCAGCCTGCGGGGGTTGCGGCCGCCCGGCAGCGCCGAGTGGAACTGCTTGCCCATCCGATCACGATCGTGCGCGCGGCCCTCGATCCCACGAGCAAGCTGTCGAACCTGCGCAAACAGGGAAACCAGCAGCTTGTCGACATCACGGTGCGGCAGGGAGACACGCTGACGCTCGCTGTGGATGGGACAACGAATCTTCCCGCGTGGGTGAGCTATGTGGGACCGCACGTCAACCTCGGAGACGTCACCTATCGAACGGCGTTCGTCGGCTACGAGCCCGAGAAGGGCGTTCAACTGCCGACCGCGTTCGCCACGTCGATCGACTGGCGCAACGTCGTGCACAGCAAGCTCGACGTCGACCGGAACATCGTCGACGAGCCGATTGAGGATCTGAGCGCGCCGGCGTCGGTACGATCCGCTCCGCCGTCCCAGGGCGCGCCTGGCGGAGGCGAGGCGAACCGGCAGCCGATCAAGGTCGCCGACCATGTCTGGTATATGAACGGCAACAGCTTCTTCGAATTCGACGACCACATCACGATGTTCGAGGCGAATCGCCAGGATGCCGCGCTTCAGGCGATTCTCCAGGTCGTGAACGCCCTCGTCCCGGGCAAGCGGGTGACGCAGGTGATTCAGTCGCATCATCACTTCGATCACACGGTCGGTCTTCGCGCGGCGGTGGCCGAGGGCCTGACGATCATCTCGCGTCGAGGAAACGAGGGCATCTTCCGTGAAATGGTGGCGCGTCCCGCGACGCTGTTTCCGGACGCGCTTGGCCGGAACCCGAAGCCGTTGAAGTTCATCCCTGTGGACGACCATCTCAAGCTGAAGGACTCCACGAACGAAGTCGACATCTACCACCTTGTCGGCAACTATCACATGGCGGACGGCGTGATCGCCCACGTGCCCGCCTCACGACTGCTCGTTGAAGGGGATCTGACGACACAGAACTGGGACTACAACTGGTGGGGCGACAGCCTGATGAACAACATCCAGTACCGGAAGATCAAGGTCGACACTCATCTGGCCGTCCACGGTCAGAAACCACTCCCTCTCTCGGAAGTCGTCTCGGCCATCGAACGACAGGTTCGCAACACGCAGGCGTTCTGCCGCCGGGCCGCCGAAGCCCAGTTCTTCCAGCTTGGCTGCCCGATGCAGTACAACCAGCCGCTGCCTCCGGAAAATTGAGCCCTGTGAGAGCACGTCAGCGTCTTGACGACGGCGAGATTTGAGCGATCTTTGCGCCGGCGTCCGGGCGTCGAGCGCATAACAATAGGGTCCCGATGACCAAGTGGCAATCGACGCTTCTCGCCGTGTGGCTCGCGGCCGTCTTCGTGGCGGCAGCGCCCCAGTCGACGACGTCCTCGACGTCGTGGTGGAGTCCGGGGCAGGGGACGCCGCTGCCGGAGTTCGCGACGTACGACAACGAGCAGGGTCAGCTCGGCGTGCTGAACACGTCCGGTCAGCTCGACACGAAGGGGCACCCGTTCTTCGAGCCCATTGGCACGAACGGCCGCGCCTGCATCACGTGCCACCAGCCGTCCGACGCCATGTCGCTGTCGGTGCGCAGCATTCGCGAGCGATGGACGGCCACCGGCGGCAAGGACCCCCTGTTTGCGGCCGTGGACGGCATGAACTGTCCCAACCTGCCATCCGACGATCCCCGTTCTCACTCGCAGCTGCTGGAGCGCGGCCTGTTCCGGGTCGCGCTGCCGTGGCCGCCGCAGCGTCCCGATGGCACGCCCATCGATCCCGAGTTCACGATTGACGTCGTGCGCGATCCGGGCGGCTGCAACACGGATCCGCGCTACGGGCTGAACAGCGCGACGCCCACGATCTCGGTCTACCGCCGTCCGCGGCCTGTGGCCAACACCAAGTACACGACGCACCAGAATTTCGGCGTCGGTCCGTTCATCGGCAAGAACGGCATGCCGGCGTCCGTCGACCCGGAGACAGGCAAGCCGACGAGCATGAACCTGATGTCCGACGCGCGCGCGCCGACGCTCGCCATCCAGGCCGACGATGCCGCGAAGAACCACCTGCAGATTGCGGGGAAACTCAGCGGCGCTCAGGTCGCGCGCATCACGGAATTCGAGCGGCAGGTGTACATCGCGCAGGTCGCGCGCCGCGACGCCGGGAGCCTGGTCGAGCCCGATGGGCCGCCGGCCTTCGGGCCGCGCAATCTCGCCGCGGACGATGCCGGCGTGCTCGGCAACAACACGACGCGTTATGTCTTTCCGCTGGGTGGGAAGTGGGCGCACTTGCCGCGGACGGCGGACGAGACGGCGAACGTGCGCAACGCGTCGCGCGAGTCCATCGCCCGTGGCCACGACGTGTTCATGTTCCGCACGTTCTGGATCAAGGACTCGATGCACCTCAACTCGGTAGGCCTCGGCAACCCCGTCAAGCGGACCTGCGCCACCTGTCACGGGATGCACATGACGGGCATGGACACGGCGAACGGCTGGATGGACATCGGCACGACCAACCTCCCGTGGGCCACGGAAGTGCCGCTGAATCCATGGACGGAGGCGAAGCCGCAGATGCCGCTCTTCCGCGTCACCTGCAAGCCGGGGGTGCGGCCGCATCCGTTCCTCGGCCGCATCATCTACACGCAGGATCCCGGACGAGCGCTGATCTCTGGCCTGTGCAACGACGTCGGGACGATCGTCATGGAGCAGTTCCGCGGGCTGGCGGCGCGCGCGCCCTACTTCTCGAACGGGTCGGCCGCGACGCTGCGCGAGCTGGTCGACTTCTACGACCGCCGCTACAACATCGGCTACTCGGATCAGGAGAAGCAGGATCTCGTCAACTTTCTGGGGGCGCTCTGATGAACGCGCGTCAAATGATCCGCGGCGACGTGCTGTGGCTCGCAGGCTGGCTGGCGTCCGGCGCGGCGGTGTGTTTCGGCGCGGAGGGGCCGCGCAAGAATTTCGTGAGCTGCCCGATCGTGCGCGACACCGCGTCGGTGCCGTGCTGGCTGTCCGAATACGACGGCGAGCTCTACTACCTCACGATTCAGTCGGACGTCACCTCGCCGGTCACGCCGCCGTGGCTCGGCCACCGCGTGCTGGTGGAAGGCACCGTGTCCGCCGAGCCCCGCATCTGCGGCGGCATCGTCCTGAAGCCGGTGCACCTGTCGGTGATGCCCGAGCCCGACGCGTCGTGCAACACCATGCTGCCGGCCGAAGAGCGATACAACCTGACCTTCGAGCCGCCGCGGCCGCCGGGTCCGAGCAAGGGACGCCTGGCGTTCGACAACGCCGCGCCGCCACGGCCGGCGCCGGCCGCGCTGCCGCCGACGAAGGAGTTCGTCGTGCCGTACGATTTCGACGCGCTCGTCGGATTCAACCACGCGCGCGTGCTGACCGACATGCTGGAGTTCGCGCGCGCCGTGAACGCGCAGGAAATCGAGGTCGTCGGCTATCGCGGCGCGGCGCGCCTGTCGAATGGACAGGTGATGGCGGAGGAGGCCGACATGGGGAAACGGCGTGCCGAGCAGCTGGCGGTGTTGCTGCAGGGCGCGAATCTCAAGTCGCCATCGTACAAAGTGAGCTGGCGCGACGAATCCGCCAAAGCCACCGGGGTCGACGACTACGCCATGCGCCGCGCCGTCGTCACAATCCGCGCCAGCGCAGCGGCGCGATAGGATCGCAAGCCTATGAGAATCGCTCTTGCCGCCGTCGCGTCGATGACGTTTGCCGTGTCGCTGGTTGCCCAGTCGCCCGCGCTTCCGTCCGATGTCAACGCGGAGTCGCTGTCGCGGCTGCCCGTGGTCGCGCGCGAGAGCCTCGACGCCGAAGGCCAGCGGATCTACGACTTCATCGGGGGCCGGGGCGGCACGCCCCCGAAGACCGGTCCCGGCGGTGTGTCGCTGCACAGTCCCGCCGGCGCCGAGGCGATTCAGATGCTGAATCAGGCCCTGCGGAAGACGGTCATCGGGACGAAGTACTTCGAGATCTCGGCGCTCGTCGGCGCCCGCGAGTTCGACCAGCAGTACGAGTGGTCCGGCCATGAACCGGCGGCGCTGCGTGCGGGCGTCGATCAGGCAGCGATCGACGCGATCAAGTTCGATCGCGACGTCGCGGGGCTGGAAGACAAGTCGGCGACCGTCATCCTGATGGGCCGTCAGCTTTTCCGGGGAAATCACCAGCTGAACGCGGAGCTATGGGCCAGGGCTGTCCGGCTGTTCGGTCCACAGGGCGCGCTCGAGGTCACAATGATCATGGGCGACTATGCGATGGCCGCCGTGATGCTGAATGCCGTGAACCAGCAGTTGCCGCCGGGCCGGCCCGCGCTGATGCCGGCGCGCCGCTGACTATCGGCCGCCTGCGGCGGGCTCGACAAACTCCACGAGAACGGCGTCAGGATCGATCGCGAACACGAACCGTCCGAACGCACGTTGAATGGGCTTCGCGCCGACGCTGAGGAACCGGTAGCCCGCGTTCTTCGTGCGATCGATCAGCGCGTCGAGGCCGCTCACCTCGAGCTGGAATTGCGGCGAGCCGACGTCCTGGAGCCGCCAATCGAACCGCCTGGCCGGTCGTGGGGTGCCGGCCGGCAGCGCGAACTCCGACAGCAGGACGGTTACGCCGGTGCCCGGGATCGACATCGCCGTTTCGGTGAGTGTGCCTCCGGCCACACCGTGCAGGCGCAGCTCCGCCGCGCTCGCGGTGCGCGTTCCCTTGATGGTGAAGCCCAGCAACGTCTCGTAGAACTTGCGCGCGCGTTCGCGGCTGGCCACGGTGATGCGGATCGACGTCTCGATCACGTCGCCCGGCGCTG
>Ga0068865_100002543_pt1 | contig 10814 bp, 12 predicted proteins | sample KBSMisM12_FD_75293 | JGI IMG/M metagenome (GOLD analysis project Ga0068865, IMG submission 75293) | Miscanthus rhizosphere microbial communities from Kellogg Biological Station, Michigan, USA - KBS Miscanthus M1-2 | ecosystem: Host-associated > Plants > Roots > Rhizosphere > Soil ...
ATCGACATTCATGTCGGTTTTGAGGCTGCTGCCAAGCGCGGTAATAATGTCGGTGACTTTTTTCGGGTTACCCAGGACGTTAAGGGTTAAAGATTTCTGGCGGATTGCGGCGATCTCTTGCTGCTGGCGTCGGGCTCGGTCAAAGTCGCTGGTACTCTCACGGGAGCGGGCATATTTCAGTGCGGTGGTGCCGTTAAAGTTCTGTAAGCCGGCCGGGATGTAGAGCGGTTCGTAACCTTTGAGCTGAGCGTCGGGGAAATACGGGTCGTTCAACGCTTTATCGACATACACTTGAATGCCACCGAGGGTATCAACGATCTTCACAAAGCCGCCGAAATCAATTCGAGCAAAATAGTGAATTTGAATTCCAAGGATCTGCCCAACCATATCTTTGAGGGCAGCGCCACCCGGATCAACGCCGGCCGCACAGCCTTTAAGCTTGCAGTAGGTGGCACCGTCGGCATAGACGGCGTTAATCTTACTGCGCTCGCCACTGGTCTGGGTTACGTAAAGATCCCGGGGCAAGGAGAGCATCGCCATGGTGTTATTAACTGGATCAATCGAAACCACCTCGATCGTATCGGCTAACTGTCCACCAGGGTGTCCGCTACCGCCAATACCGATAAATAAGACGTTAATGCGGCTATCACCTTCGCTGGCCAGCTCTTCAGGCGTTAGTGAGCCGTCGTACTTAAAGAAAGATGGTGCGTCGCTATTATTTTTGGTGGTAATATTTTTGATGGCCAGAGTGCCGGTAATGCCAATCCAGCCAATAACGCCAATAATCAGAACGACAAAACTCCAAATAATGTAGCGCCATTTTTTGGCGCCAGTTGGCTCAATTCGCTTAACAACGGGTTGGTCGTTATTAGTTTTTCGGCGGAAAAAGGGTAATCGCATTCGTCTTCTCACTCTAACATAGCCGTACAAACTTGAGTACTAGCTGATGGGCGTCGTTTGCGCCACTACTTTAAACTGAGAGGGTTTTTTCTTGATTTGGCTGATGGCCGTTTCAAAATCGCCTTGGTCAATTTCGATAATCAGCACGTTGTTTAACCAAGCCAAGGTGTTAATTGCGCTCATGCCGACTCTCACTCCGGTCAGTGAACCGGGCTGTCGCAAAAGAGCGATCGCTTGGGGAAATTCTGCCTGGGCTAAAAACTTTTCCAGGTGTTCCGGTAAACTTTGAGCCCGTTCGGCAATTTTTGTCTTTTTGGTTGGTTTATTGGCTTGAATCAAAGCCAGACATATTTGGTCGCGATCGGTCGTATCAACGACCAGGATCGGGGAGTAAGTGGAGGCGACGGGTGTTTTCATTAACTTTTTCAATGGTAATTCTTTTCGCGCCACTTGGTAAGTAGCATTGGGCAATTTCCGGCCATTCAATAAAAATGAGTTTTTCGCTTTGATCAGTATATTCCTGCCAGTCGAAATGTTTGAGCTGATCCGGAGCCAGGCGGTAAAAATCGAGGTGAATCACCTCGCGAATCTCCCCGAAGTGAACGGGGTAACGATGCTCAATCACAAACGTCGGGCTACTGACATTTCCCTGATAGCCCATCACCGCTAATAACTCTTTAATTAACGTAGTTTTACCGGCAGCCAATTCCCCAGAGAAACCAATGACTTCTCCGGGTAAAAAACTTTTTGCCAATTTCTGGGCGACTTCATGGATATCTTCCAGTCGGTATTCGATCATTTGCTCCCGGGCAGGGATTCGGACCCCGATTAACGGCGCCAAAGGCCGCTGTCCTACCATTAGACGACCCGGGAATACAATTATTTTACCAGGTAGGCACCTTTTTGTCAGTAAAAAAACGGCCGGTTGGCCGTTTAGGTGGACGTAGACAGGGGGATCGTTGAGCCAACGTACGTGAAGCGCTTCACTTCTTGGCCTTTATGTTGAACGCTGTCGATGAACTCGTCGAGCGTGCAGCTGAATTTGATGTCCTCCCCAGGGTCTGCTTGCAGGGCGAAGTAGATAACTGTTTGAGTATCTTTGTGGCTGCGCTTGCCAGTGGCGGGAACCGAGTCAACTAAATAGTGCTTACCGTTTTCGTAGTGCCGGTACACACCTTGTCTTAAAGGAACGGTCATTATCTTTCTCCTTATGGAACGCTACTTGCGAGTGTAGCACTTTTTTACTACCAAAAAAGACTCCTTGCGGAATCTTTTTGGGAAGTCGGTAAGCCGGGTTCTGTTTAGGTGACTATCTATCTAATTGGTCCCGTCGCTGTAACAGCGAACGGCACTCACGCGATAGGGTCAACAGTTTAAACGCGAAACCACGTTGGAGCTCGTAATCCCTTTTGAGGATATTGAACAAAATAAAACTGCGATCCGCCTATCTTACACCACGCTGGGTTTGGCATTCACGTACTATTACTAGCAGTGCTGTGAGCTCTTACCTCACTCTTTTCACCCTTACCGATGTCGGCTCAGTTAGGAAGGGGCGAGACTAGCTCGCCATTGATAGAAGTTCTTGCGTACTCAAACGATATTCCTTGTCGATAGAAAGGACTTCATTCCTCTTGTTAACGAGGAGTGCTAGTACTTTCCTGTCATAACCCTTGACGACCTCTGTCGCCTTCTTTACCGCTTCCTTGAGATCTTCTGCGGTAAAATTGACAACGTTGATCGTGCGATCATGAAACTGTGAGTAATTACAATAGATCAAGGTGGTGCAACGCATTTTTCCTCCTAACTGAGCCGGACACAGGCGGTTTAGTCTCTGTGCTACTTTCCCTTACCTTGCGATAGCCAGTCGTTAGCTGGAGCGCGTCTCTATGGTGCCCGGACTTTCCTCATTGTTAAAAAACAACGCAATCACTTCGACTTCGGGGTAAATACTACCAGTAAATGACCAAAAAGTCAATCTATTTACCCATAAATTTAGTTAAGAAGCTTTGGCGATGCAATGATGATGGGCCGTGTTTGGTAATGGCGTCAAAGTGCTTTTTGGTGCCATAACCAACGTTATTAACCCAATCGTATTCGGGCTGATTTTGGTGTAATTCGGCCATTAACGAGTCTCGATAGACTTTGGCCACAATAGACGCAGCCGCAACAGGGTAAAAAAGCTGATCGCCTTTAATCGCTCGCAAGTTTTTCTTATTGGGTAGGCGAATAAAATCGGTCAGATATAAATCGGCTTTTATTGTCTCTAGGGCTCGTTCGTAGGCTAAGGCCAGTGCTGGAGCAATGCCCAGTCGATCAATCTCTGCGGCGCTGGCCTGGCCGTAAGAAAAAGTTACGGCCTGCTGGCAGATTAAATTATTGAGTCGCTCTCGATCGGTTTTAGTGACTAGCTTTGAGTCGGCAATGCCTTCAATTGGCCGGTAAAGCTCAACGGCCGCTACTACCACTGGTCCGGCGAGCGCGCCGCGACCGACTTCGTCTAAACCGACAATCTTTGGGTAGCCTTGGGCTTGGAGCTCGGCGAGCAGGCGGTAATCAGGCAGTGGTACGGCTTTTGGCCGGCGTTTTTGGGGTAGCGGCGCCTTGGCGCAAGAACTGTCCGGTAATAGAATCGGCGGATTTTTCGATATCGTTGGGGGTTCCTTGTGCGACAATCATACCACCTCGGCTACCGCCGTCTGGCCCTAAGTCAACGACCCAGTCAGCGCAGCGAATTACGTCGATGTTGTGTTCAATAATAATGACGGTGTTACCGCGATCAACCAGCTTGTAGAGCACTTGGAGGAGGCGTTGAATGTCGTCAAAGTGCAGACCGGTGGTCGGCTCGTCCAAAATATAGAGCGTTCGGCCGGTTTCGCGCTTGGCCAACTCAGCAGCTAATTTAATTCGTTGGGCCTCACCACCCGATAAAGTGGTGGCGGGCTGACCTAAGTGAATATAGCCCAAACCAACGGCTTGTAAGATGAGTAATTTCTCGCGAACTTCTTCCTCTTCAGTAAAGAAGTCGAGAGCTTCGTCGACGGTCATAGCCAGAATATCGCTAATATCTTTATCGCGATATTTTACTTCTAGAGTTTCGGCGTTGTAGCGGCGGCCTTTGCATTCCGAGCACGGCACATAAATATCCGGCAAGAAATTCATCTCAATCTTAATTTGGCCGTCGCCGCGGCAGTTTTCGCAGCGACCACCACGTAAGTTAAAGCTGAAACGAGACGGGTCGTAACCGCGGTTCATCGCTTCTTTAGTATTGGCAAACAGCTCACGAATCGGACCGAGCGCACCAGTATAGGTAGCTGGGTTGGAGCGCGGTGTTCGGCCAATGGCGGTTTGGTCGATATTAATAATATTGTCGAGGTTTTCCAAGCCGTCGATGCCGTCATGGGGTGCTGGTTCTTCAGCCGAGCCATGGAAATGCTTGTTCATTGCCACCGCTAAGGTATCTTCGACTAAGGTAGATTTACCCGAGCCAGAAACGCCAGTGACGCAAATAAGTTGGTTTAAAGGAAAAGTAGCGGTCACGTTTTGGAGGTTATTGCCGCGCGCATTTTTAATCACCAATTTATCTTGGCCGTGTTCGTGGCGATGAGCCGGGCGAGCAATTTTCTTTTTGTCGCTGAGATACTGGCCAGTGAGGGATTTAGGATCTTTCATCACCTCGGCAACGGTGCCAAGCGAGATAATTTCGCCGCCTTGTTCACCAGCGCCTGGACCCATATCGATTAAATAATCAGCTCGAAGCATCGTTTCTTTGTCGTGTTCGACAATAATCACCGTATTGCCGCGGTTTTTTAACTCCTCAATGGTTTTCAGTAATTTTTCGTGATCGCGAGCGTGCAGACCAATTGATGGTTCGTCCAGAATATAGACAACGCCGGTTAGGCCAGAACCGAGTTGGTTAGCTAAGCGAATCCGCTGAGCTTCACCGCCAGCGAGCGTAGAGCTGGTGCGATTCAACGTTAGGTAGCCTAAGCCAACTTCAAGTAGGTAATTAAGACGGTTTTTGACTTCTTTGGCGATCGGTTCAGCGATCAATAACTGATTGGCTTTGAGCTTGCTGGTCAGTTGGCTGAAAAATTCGAAAGCCTGTTCGATAGTTAGGCTGGTAACGTCGATAATATTCTTGTCCTGAATTTTTACCGACAATACTTCTACCCGGAGGCGTTGGCCGTGGCAGATCTCACAAACCTTCTCGACCATATATTTTTCAATCTCATTCTTAAGATAATCCGAGTCGGTTTCTTGATAACGGCGCTCTAAGTTGGGGATAACGCCCTCAAAACGCTCTTCATCCTCAGTTTTTTCACCGTACAAAATAATATCGACGACTTCTTTGGCTAAATCAGAAATAGGGGTATCTAAATTAAAGGAATATTTAGCCGCTAAATCTTGGAGAGCTTTTTGATACCAACTGGTTTGGCTGGTCGTGCGGCTCCAAGGGCGGATCGCGCCTTCAGCGATCGTTAGGCGGTGATTTGGCAGAACCAGCTCTGGATCGGCCACTTGACGCATTCCCAAGCCTTGGCAGGCCTGGCAGGCACCTTCTGGGTTATTAAACGAGAAGAGACGGGGTTCAATATCGGGAAACTGCCAGCCACATTGGGTACAGGCGTATTTTTGCGAGTAAAAACGCTCTTTCTCGGTCTTCGGTGAGACTACAATAAGCATGCCGCCGCCAACTTTTAGGCCTTTTTCAACTAGTTTCAACACGTCAACGTAGGCAATATCACGTGACTGATCATTAGAAACAGGGAAATCGATGCCCCCGATCAGATACTCCAAACTGTGTCGCTTGTTTTTGTCGATCGTTAAGCCTTGGGCTTCTTCGACGTCCATTTCAACATTATCGAAACGAACTCGCAGAACGCCGAGTTTTTTGGCTTGTTTGAGATGGTATTTGTGTTCGCCTTTACGATTTTGAATAATCGAAGCGAAAATCTTGGCATCGAGCTGCTCGTTTTCGGCAAAATCTTTCAAGATATGCTTAGCAATTGTTTCGATGCTCTGCGTCTCCACTCGAGTACCATCGCGCGGACAGAACGGCTCGCCGACCCGAGAGAAGAGTAAACGTAAAAAGTCATAAATTTCGGTCGTGGTGGCCACCGTTGAGCGAGGGTTGCGGGCAGCCGTTTTTTGGTCAATGGCAATGGCCGGTGCTAAACCGTCTATGTAATCAAAATCTGGTTTTTCGATATCGCTCATAAATTGGCGAACAAAAGAGCTAAGTGACTCAACGTAGCGACGTTGGCCTTCGGCGAAGATGGTGTCAAAAGCTAAAGAAGATTTACCCGACCCCGATAAACCAGTAATGACCGTTACTTGGTTTTTGGGGATCTCGACAGTAATGTTTTTGAGATTGTGGGTGCGAGCACCAACAACACGAATTTTTTCCATTGCCTAACTTCGGGTCTCCTTTTTTGCTAATTACGACCGTGCTGCGTGCTAGTGTATCACGAAAGCAACCGATAATGCAAGGGTGCGAGGTGGACGACTTTGGGCTAAGCCCTTGCATTTCTCGGGCTGTTGTATACAAAGTAGAGAGACAAAAAAGTAGAAGGAGAGGAATGAAGAATCAAATGACAGATACTACCAGTGGTCCAGGTACAGTGGTTGGGGTCAATGTCGCGCTGTCTGGTACCCTTAAAGACCAAAACGACATTGTTGTTTACGGTATGGTTGACGGCGAGGTTATCTCCGAAAAATCGGTGACCGTTGGTCAAACGGCCCAAGTAAAGGGGCCGGTTCATGGTCAATCCATCACCATTAGCGGCACGATTCGGGGTGCTATTGATGCTTCTGAGAAGTTGGAGATCCTCGAGACTGGTAAAGTCTACGGTAGTATTACCACCAAAGACTTAGTTATTCATTCGGGTGCTGTTTTAGTGGGTAAGGTTATCATGGGAGCGGAAGAAGAGTTGCCAGCCGAAGAAGTAGCCACTGAAGAAAAGCCAGAGAATAGCGAAACCGAATCGGTCGAAGCTGCCAAAGAAGAAACAACCCTCGCTCCCGACGAAGAGTAAGTGTAGCTCTTGATGTATTACTACATCTTGGAGGCACCGAGCGCCCGCTCGGTCCGGCAGAATTATCAAAAACTCCGAGATATCCTCACCCAGCTAGGGATTGCTGGTGAGGTCGTTTCAGCAAGTCCCGCCCGAACATCAACCGAACTAGCCGAAATGGGTATTGGTAAGGGCTACTCTACTATCGTGGCGGTTGGCGGTGATCACCATGTTAATGAAGTAGCCACGGCTGTCATCGGTCGAGCAGTCCTGGGGATTATTCCTGTTAACGCCAGTCCACTGGTGACCGACATTGTTGGAGCGACCGATATTCGCGATGCGGCAGAAGCCTTAAAGTTTCGCCGTTTATCGCTCCAAAGTACGGTTTTGGTCGAGCCCGAAACTATTATTTTTCTAGATTCGGTTATTCAAACATCGCGCTTAGCTAAAATTAGCCTGATTTTAGATAATCGTGTCCGGGCTCATGCTTATTTTAACCGACTAACAATTAATCGGTTTCTCGAGTTGCGGTTGGAGAGTCTGCACGTCACCGAACGACGCAAAGTTTTAGGGATGTTTAACGTCGGGGGTCAGCCGATTCGTTCAGAAAGTTATTTCCACGCTCGGAACGTTCGAATTGTGACCGACCCCAGTTTGCCCTTAACGGTGGCCGATCTGCCGATCGCCCAATCACCGATTCAGCTCCGTTTAATGCCTGACTCCTTGAAAGTTATCACCAAACGTGGTACAGTTCTTGAGTGATATGGGTTGTTATCTTCACCCCAGTATTGATGTACGTTAACCGTTCCAAAAGTACGGATTTTTCATTGAGGAATCTCGCTCATAACTAGCCCATTGCGTCGTAACGAAGAAATCACTGCTCGAACCGTTCATTTAATTATGGACGATGGTCGTTCGGCTGGTGTTGTTTCAACCGATCAAGCTCGTTATTTAGCCGAACAGTCTGGTTTGGATTTAGTGGAATTGAATGCCAACGCCACTCCGCCGATTACCAAACTCCTTGATTACAATAAATACCGTTACCAACAGGAAAAGCACGCTCGCGGTACCGCTAAGCCCAAAACGAACGATCTAAAAGAAGTTCGCTTGAGTTTCTCGATCGATAGCCATGATCTGATGATTAAGGCCAAGCGAGCTATGGAATTTCTGGAAGAAGGTCACTTTATCCGGGTATATATTCAGCTCCGGGGAAGAGAGAATATGTTCCCAGATAAGGCGAAACAACGCCTGGAACAGTTTCAGCAAACCGTGGATGCGGTAGTGGAACAGCCGGTTACTCATTTGGGTAAACGAGTTCAGATAATTTTAAAGCCAAAAAAGAAATAAATGCCAAAACAAAAAAGTCACCGATCGCTGTTAAAGCGCGTCGAATTAACTGGTTCCGGTAAACTGCGGGCTCGCAAGATGTCCGTTGCTCACCGATCTCGCTTTAAGTCTAAGCGCGCTCTTGGCAATGTTGATGAAAAATTTACCCTTACTTCTGGTTTTCAGAAAAAATATAAAAAAATCCTTAATTTGAAATAAAATGGCACGAGTAAAACGCGGTATCCAGGTTCGTAAACGTCACAAAAAAATCCTTAAGCTCACTAAGGGCTATAAATTAGGTCGCAAAAAACTCTTTCGTCAGGCCAAACAAGCGATGCTTAAGGCCGGTCAGTTTGCCTACCGAGACCGCCGCAACAAGAAGCGCGATTTCCGTCGCCTTTGGATTGTTCAATTAAACGCCGCTGCCCGCGCCCACGAGATGAGCTATAGCCAGTTTATTCATGGCTTAGACTTAGCCAAAATTGACCTTAACCGCAAAGTTCTCTCCGAAATGTCCATTCAGGTGCCCGAGCAATTCGCTGAGATTGCCGAAAAAGTCAAAGCTGCTCTCAAAAGCGAAAAGTAAATCTTAGTCTGGCTTTCGAGCCACTAATGTTGCGGCCATCTGTTTATACGGATGGCCGTTTTCGTCTTTTGCTCGAGTAATAACTGATTTTTCCGCATAACTAACAATCTTCCAACCATTATATAAAGAAGGTAGCTCGTTGTTTTTTAACCAGTAATGAGATGTCGTCGGTTTATAGAGTGGACCGTCCTGGGTGAAGTCGGTAATAAGGTTGATGCCACCGGGCGCCGTTGCTGCTTGGATCTTCTTTATTACTGACAGAAAAATCTCTTTACTAAGAAAGTGGAGAGTGTAATGAGAAAAAATATTATCGTACTGTTCCGTGAGGTGATATTCGCTAATATCGGCAGTTATACCCTTTGCCCTCAACTCTTCCGCACTGGCTGTTTGCTTGAAGGCAAATATCGCTTCTGGAGCAATATCTAAGCCAGTAATCTCAAAGCCTTCTTTGGCTAAGAATAAGATGTTTCGACCGTCACCGACACCAATGTCAAGAATACTGCCGGGTCTGAGCTCTGTAGTAAAAGCAGCAATCTCTGCTGCCGGTTTTGTGCCCCAGGGATTTTTATGGACAGCGTATAGCTGGTTAAGATCAGACATTACCCGGCCTAGCGGCGGTGACGGAACACGAAATTGCGAATCGCTAAACCAAAGCGATTTTTCTGGACTCGCGGGCCATGGAGCTTCCAAAATAATAAGTACAGAGCAACGATAATAGTCAGGTCGATCATCGCTTCAACGCGAATGATTCCTTCACCAAAATCAGCTTTTAATGTGTTAATTAATAGTTGGCCCAAGAATAAACCTTCTAGGCTCAGGAAAAAGACAACGCCGTCGCTAAGTCGATTACGTAACCAAATGGCCAGCATGATGCCAAAAACAATAATCGCCCAAATGGTACTGAGGAGATCAACTGGATAGGCGCCATTTATGCTAATAAAGTTATCGGCGACCCGACCAACCGTACAAGCCGACAAAAAACAGCCAAATTTGCCAATCGTCCAAGCCAATAGTAAGCCTAAAGCTCCGATATCGAGCATTTGCCAGATTGGGTCACGCTCGCGGCGAATAAAGTACATGAAGCTTAAAAAACCAGCCAATAAACCACCCAAAGCAACTAAGCCGCCCTGCCAAAAGTAGAAAATCTGGCCAATGGTGTGGAATTGGTTTTGATAAACGAAATAATAGCTAATCCGGGCACCAACAAGCGCATAAAGGAGGGTAAAGAGAACGGTATCAAAGAGATGGTGAGTTTTCAGCTTCCGGCTTCGAGCGGCTCGAGTCATAAAAATCCCGGCTGCAATCGCGGCTATCGCGATAAATGAGCCAAAGGAATAAAACTTGAACCGCCCTACCTCAAACAGTATGGGTAACATGGTTTAGAACTTTAGTATGCCGGATCACTCAGGAGTCGTCAAACCATTATCTCGAGTTTTTGCTTATTTGACGGTATAATTAACCAAGCCAAAAGGGTGGTTAGCTCAGCTGGTAGAGCGCTACATTCACACTGTAGAGGTCACTGGTTCGAATCCAGTACTACCCACACTTCGAATTGCTTCGCTAGTAGCTTGCGTACATCTTTTTCGGTAAAATAGTTCTAATGAACAGAGCTCGGCCGTTTTTAGAAGTCTTAAAGGTAATTATCGCTGTCTTTGTCTCAGCGATAATCATTCGGTCATTCCTCTTTCAGCCCTTTGTTGTTGACGGTTCAAGCATGGAACCTAGCTTCCATAACGGCGAGTACCTATTTGTTGAAAAGCTTTCGTATCGTTTTCACGTACCCAAACGAGGGGACGTGGTCGTGTTGCGTTACCCTAATAATACGGCCCTCAACTATATAAAACGAATTATTGGCCTGCCGGGGGAAACGGTCCGCATTGTTGATGGCAAGGTTTTTATTAACGGTCAACAGATTAAGGAAAGCTATTTAACTTCCAATGACGAGACATCGGTCGATAATAACCCAGAAGTTCCCTACGAAGTAACTT